>Ga0315541_1001578_pt1 | contig 20795 bp, 17 predicted proteins | sample SalMarSW160190MG_FD_203095 | JGI IMG/M metagenome (GOLD analysis project Ga0315541, IMG submission 203095) | Salt marsh sediment microbial communities from the Plum Island Ecosystem LTER, Massachusetts, United States - Salt Marsh Sediment SW1601-190 ...
ATACCTAAGTTTTACAGAAAGATATACACAAGTAACTAATTTCTAACGAACCGCCGTATACCGAACGGTACGTACGGTGGTGTGAGAGGACGGTAAATGAATTAATCATTTACCTCCTACTTGATTTTTTAGAAGAAGAATGATTTTTGAAAAATTTATAGTATTAATAAAGTTTTAGAGAATTTGTTTATAAAAAGGGTTGGGAGACGCAACCAAAAGTATTTAATGAGAAGCAAGATTCTTCCGCAGATTTAGATTTTTTGAGGGATTTTTATTCCAGTAAGATCAGACCAGGAATATTGCTCAAAAAGGGGGTATCAAGGGAATTTGGGCCCAGAGGCAGGTGTTTTGAAAACGATAATGATTTGACTGAGTTTTAATATAGTATATAATAGATATAAAAGGACAAGCCCGCTATGCTCTTTCGGACCGAGATAAGCGGGCTTGAACAGGGCCGAAGTACTTATTGTCCCTCTGGCTCGTATTCTATTATAGCATATTTTGAATAAAAACAATAGAGGGCTTGGCTCCTGTTAGAAGTCAGGCCTTTTTTATTAGGAGGCGAAAACAAAATGACAAATAACTCGATTAGTCCCATCAAGATGAGGAGAGGAGAAGGGGAAATTGGAGCCTGTCTGTGAAAGCACTGCTATTAAAAATAGGTTGAGGGCTTTCGCGAGGTTGAACTATTAAATAAATAGCTAAAGAATAGCTCAGTTTCTTTTTTATATGCTCTGGCTCGTATGGCTACCGATGTTGAGAAGCTCAAAAGTGGAGATGCAAAGAAGATTGCCAGGAGAGGAAAAAATAAAATTATTGGTAGAAAGTTAATTAAAAAGATATGGTAAATTAATTTGAAAGGAGAGATTGATGAAAGGGGTTTTGTTACCAGAACAAAAAATAGGCGAGTTTTTAGCATTTTTTCACCAAAAAAACTACCTCTCGGATAAGTTTTTTTAAAAAGATAAAATACTAAATATAAATCTTGTGAGATTTGACTATCTAATAGGACTTGAGCGCTTAGAATTTAGGATTTAATGATGAGTTTTATAATGATAACTATCTCAGACAGAAAGGTAACTATTTATTTATTGGCGAAGATGTAGAGGAGACTGATTTCTTTGGCTCAGAGGAATAAACTTAAGAATCTAAGAATAGGAGTTAAGAGAGAAGAAAAGTTGCCTGAGACAATGGGAGCCATAGTACGAGAAGCCTTAGAGGAATATTTTGAGAGAAAAGAGCCAAGGAAAAAATTAAAAGAGGTGGTGCTAAAATAAACAGATAAAGCAGTTTTGAGCGAAGGAAAATTCTTAGAAATTTAGATAAGTTTAGTTTTTAGTGAATTCTCAAAAAATAAGGAGGTTAAAAAATGATTTCTAATAAATGTGGTTTATGCAAATATTTGATGAAGAGTATAGGGATGGTTCTTATCATTAGCCTTGCCCTGAGTTTTTGGGTTGGCTTAGGTTTTGCTCAACAGAAGGTAAAACTCACTTGGAGTGAATGGTGGGATCAAGAATGGGGAAAAGAGACCATTGATTGGATAATCTCATCTTTTGAGGAGGAACACCCTAATGTTGAAGTAGAAACAGTATTCGTTCCTCATGCTCAATATATGGACAAGCTTTTAACCCTTTGCCAGGCTGGAGAAGTTCCTGATGTTATGAGTATGGAGGTTACCTGGGCAGCAAATTTTGATAAACTGGGAGTGTTTAAAGACTTAAACCCCCTGATCAGTAAAGCAGATGAAGAATTTAAATCACGCCATAATCCTGGCTGGGATAGTTGGTGGAGAGAGCGTCTCATAATGACTTACCTATATACAATGTCTTACGGAGTTTATTACAATATGAGGATGTTCGAGGAAAAAGGGATAGAGCCGCCAACAAATTGGGAGGAGTTCAGAATAGCTTTGAAAAAGTTTCATGAGCCCGAAAAACACTGTTGGGGAATTGCCATACCTTGTGCCATGAAAAGTTCTGCTCACTTTACCTTGTACAATTTCTGGACTCGTTTAATTCAGGCTGGAGGACGAATGACAGATGAGGAAGGTTTAGCTTGTTTTAATTCGGATGCCGGGGTAAAAGCTTTGACATACTGGGGAGATTTGTTAGCTGAAGGTCTGGTTTATCCTGGAACGGTTAGTGGTGCCCTTAGTATAGGCGAGAAGGAGATGATAGAGCTGTTTGGTGCTGAACAGGTTCCCATGCAGTTAACCGGGCCTTTTCTAAAAACACAAGTTCTTGAGCGTAATCCAGAAATGGAAGGTAGCATCGCCCTGACTCCACCATTCAAAGATGTTACCAGTGGATATCTGATCACCGGAAGTGGGGTTAGTTTGTCCTCACAGTCCGAGCATCCGGAGCTTGCCTGGGAGTTTATTAAACATCTATTAAGTGATAAAGTGGCTTCTAAAATGGTCAAAGAGAAATCCCTTTTCTGGGCAAATACCAAGGCGCTTAAGTCTCCATCTATAAAAAAGGATCCCGCCCTTCGATACCTTCCGAACATGATAGGCGATCCAGCCTCTCAACCCTGGTCTGTTTTGCCTCAACTTGGCGACTTATGTAATTCCTTGATGAAAAATGCGCAGGAGTATTTTTTAGGCAAAAAAGATGCTCAAACTGCTCTGGATGATGCAGTTGATTACTGGAATAAGGTAATTAAGGAAGCAAGATAATCTATTCTATATAGAGGGTACAAGAAACTTTAAGGTTTCTTGTACCCTGAAAGGGGATGTTATTGCTATTATAAAGGGATACAAAAAAAGATTTGGGTTACAAGGGATTTTTTTTATTGCTCCAGCTATTATATTTTTATTTTTGATGGTTATTTATCCTTTATTTAAGGTTTTTCAGTATAGTTTTCAAGAATACTCTTCTCAACATAGCTTTGTTTTTGTGGGTTTGCAACAATATCAGCGTCTTTTCTCTGATGAGCTTTTCTGGGTCAGTATAAAAAATACATTTCTTTTTACTATTGGCACAATTGTATTGGATTTAACGATTTCATGGGGTATAGCTCTTTTATTAAATGCACGATGGCCTAATCTTAAGGTGAGAAACTTTTTTCGGGGTGCTTTACTTCTCCCCTTTCTCTTCTCTGCTCCAGCAGCAGCTCTATTATGGGGCATTCTTTATCAACCTCTTGGATTCTTAAATTATATAATTGAAAGTCTTTTCGGTACCACTATAAACTTTCTCGGTGATCCAAAATGGGCTTTACTTTCTGTCTTGTGGGTTAATGTCTGGAAAAATTTTCCCCTTATAATGATTTTGATTCTTGGTGGCTTGCAATCTATCCCTGTCTCTTTGTATGAAGCTGCCAGAATAGATGGTGCCACTCGATTTCAATCATTCTGGTATGTCACTCTCCCCCAGATGCGCTCTTTAATGATAACCATTATTATTATTGATTTTGTTACGACCTTTATTCATTTTGACCTGGTATGGACGATGACCAAGGGAGGTCCTTTGCGTAGCACCTATTTGATCAGCTTTTTCCTTTATCAAAAGGGAATGCATGCCTTTAAGTTTGGTTATGCATCGGCAATAGGTGTTATCATTGCACTTATTATATCTGTATGTGTGGGGACCTATATTTTTCTTTATTCTAAGAGAGTGAGAATTTAGACATGAGAAGAACAGAAAGTAAATTTAGATATTTTCCTTTATACACCTCAGTAGCTGTTATTACTTTTCTTATTCTCTTTCCCGCTATATTTGCTGTCTTGACATCTTTTAAGCCAATTCGGGAGATATTTACTTATCCACCAAGTGTATTTCCTCATAGTTGGACTATTAAAGCATATATTTCAATCTTTACCCAGGAAAAATATCTGCACTATTTCTTCAATGGATACTTTATTTCTATTTGCTCAACCTTTCTCTGTGTAATTCTTGGTAGTCTGGCAGGTTATGGGTTTTCTCGGTTTAAGTTTCCGGTAAATCGCTTTCTTCTTTTAGGAATCTTAGCAATACAAATGTTTCCTGGAGTAATTTTGATGATTCCCTATTTTAATCTTTCAAAGAATTTGGGTTTATACGACACATATCTTATATTAATAATGGTGGACACTACATTTAGTCTTCCCCTGATTATCTGGCTGCTTAAAAGCTTTTTTGATTCTATACCGGTGAGTATAGAAGAAGCGGCTTTTATAGATGGATGCAACCGCCTTCAAGTACTTTTTCTTATTGTAGCACCTTTGGCTCGGGCTGGAGTTATAGGAACTGGTATGTTGGCCTTTATAAGAGCCTGGAATGAGTTTCTCTTTGCCTTGATTCTGACAAAAGGTCCAGAAAGGGCTCCTATCACTGTGGGTCTCGCAGAGCTTTTTGGTCAATACAGCATCAACTGGAATGGAATTATGGCAATAAGCACCCTTGCTGTTCTTCCCCTATTGATTGTATTTATCTTTGTACAACGTTATGTTATCTCCGGAATAACAACGGGGGCAAGAAGGTAAGAAATAGATAAGATAAACCTATCCTTACTCTATAGCCAAGATGTGTTCACAGGAGGTCTCTTTGGCTACTAAAACGGCATAAAGAATAAAGCGGCTAAAATCATCCAAAGAAGTAACGAGATACCCTTTTCAGCAGCATAAGGAGAGAATTGATGACGAGAAGAATTATGCTGAATTATCTCTCCAGGATAGTTGGTTATTACTTCATTATCATAGGCTTTCCTCTTTGGCTTTAAGAGGTAAAAGCTATAATCTTTTGCTTGATCTTATCTATTTTATGATTGACTTTACTTTTTTATTCGAATCGTCTAGTTGACTGAGAAACAACCTGATACATTATATTTTGGAACTTTAATTAACTCCTTTAGTTTATAGGTGTTTCGTAATTCTTCTATAATTTCACCCCAACAAAAAGTTCCAAACGTTTCCAATAGGGGGAGCTTGCTAATTCCAGCCCTTTGGCATTTTGCTGAAGGGCTTTTTTATTTGCAAAAATAGCACAAAAATACTATTGAATAAGTTCAGATACATATGCACCATTGCTAGGATGAAAGAAGTCATCTAAAATAGAAGCAAAAAGAGGTGCGTATGGATAATGAAGGGGAGCATTGGAACGGCTACTTACCTGTCTTACACTCGGCCTTATTGGGGGAAGAGCATAGCTAAGTTAAACTATATAGATAAATTATCCCCTGAAGCCAAGGTAAGATATAAAGCCATTAACCTGTACAGTTCCGGAGATTATTCTCTTAAACAGATCTGTGAGATCTTTGAAATAAATAGGAGTACCTTTTACCGATGGAGAAAAAACTACAAACCCAGTAAGGTTCAGAGCTTAGAGGATAGATCCAGAAGACCCCAGAGGGTAAGGGCTAAAGTAGTAAGGAATCATCAAGTAGAGAAGCAGGTCTGCCAAATAAGAAGGAAATATCCTTACTTTGGTAAAGAGAAGATAAAAAGAATACTAGAAAGGGATTATAAAATAAATATCTCAGTCTCCTCGGTTGGCAGGATTCTAACTCAGTACAGGTCTATTCTCCCCAAGGTAAAGATGCAAACCAAAAGAATAAAGACTTTAAAGAAGAAGAGAATCAGGATAGCTCAGGTAAAAAAAGACATGAAAGGAATCATCTCTGAATGGCTCCAGATTGATACCATAGAATTAAATTTAAGATTTACAAAGATCTTTCTCTTCTCTGCAGTAGATCCCTTATCCAGGCTTTATTACGTAAGGGCTTATCAGAGAGCTACCAGTTTTAATGCTCGAGATTTTCTCCTCCGCTTGAGTTACTTACACCATGATAGAATTAAATATCTACAGGTAGATAATGGTTCAGAGTGGGAAAAGCATTTTACCCAAGAGGTGGAGAAAAGGAAGATTACTTTGGTTTATAATTATCCCAAGTCTCCCAAGATGAATGCCTTTGTGGAAAGGGTAAACGGTACGGTCCAGAGTGAATATTTAGATAGATTTTATGAAGAGACCAATATAGGTAAGATAAATGAAATACTATATGATTGCCTCATTGAGTATAACTTCTATCGACCTCATCGGAGTTTGAATCTTTTGACTCCGATTGAATATTGTAGTAAGTTAAATAACAAAGATGCGGAAATGGTGCAAATGTATTGGACTCAGGCACTATTTGACATATGTATAAATTAGGTGTATAAGAAAGACAGAATAAACTAATAATTTTTAGGAGTATACTCCACTAAATATAAAGTTTAATTTTTATAACTAATTAAATATTAAGTTAGACTTTTTAAACCGTCATTTTATAGAAAATATTCCAATAATTTATAATCAAAGATCATAATAAGATTAGTCCTCCTTTAATGTTTCTACTTTTACATTAACCATGTTTTAGTTGATGTTCCCTAAAAATCATCCCACCATACTAAGAGTTGTGCCATCCTATTTTAAGCTTAATCCTGATAAAGAAGAAAAGATTATTGATATGCTATTTCTCTTTGCCCAAGTGATTAAATAGGACTTATACTACTATTTCTCCAAACCTATCGAAGTATCTTTCGATAGAGTCTTTTTGAGATGATACTTTTAAGCTTACTAATTAATTTCAAGTAGCAAGAAAATCCCTACTGAAAGGAAGTGATATTTATTAGTCCAAGATCATTTGGTAATTAATATTACGCGGCTTATTTTAGCCGAATAAAAAAGTGTATGTTTATTAAATATTTATTTTGCTTACAAATAAAGTAAATAATTAAATGAAGTTATGTCAAATATTTTATCTCTTTATTTTTAATTATTCACACAATTAAATATCTTGCACATTAAACAATAATATAGAAATTTTTCAATAAGAAGGAGGTTTGATAATGATTAAGATGAATAACAGATACTTTAGTAAGCTTAAGCTGATAGTCACTGTATTAATTGTGATAATGATAGGATTTTTAATGATTAGTCTCCCAGCTATATCTCAACAAAAAACGAAAGAGGAGGTGCGCTCTCAGCTTAATGACATAGGAGCCAAGATCTTAAAAGACAAAAACTTAACTAATGCGCTGAATCGGATGAATCGCGATGTTATTCTAAAAGCAGCTAAAACTCTAAAACAGGCTTATCCAACTGTATATGCCGGAAATGGTTCTCAGGAGGAAATAAAAGCGGTTAACCAGGCTTTTCAGACAATTTTTCACGAAGTTGACACTTCTGGACTCACTGATGCTATTTTGCAAATCATGCCTATGTGTGAAGAGTTCCAATTCTCGAGCCCCACATTCATACAAGAAGAATCGCGTTTAGTGCAGAAGTATCTTGGAGCTAATCTCAGTGAGGAAGATCTTGCAGGCTTTACTGCGAATGCGAATGAAGTTGATAAACACAAGCCCGAGTTAATTGCTAAAATCGGAAGAGCGCACGGCTTAGTACTGGAATCAAAGATGGCGACACCCGCAGAAGGTGGTGGTGGTAGTCATGGTGGAGGGAGTGCAGCAGGTAACATAGTAGACTTGGCAGAGGGTGATAACGATGCCATGGAGATAGCCGGTGATATACTGTCTATTCTTATCTTTATATTAATACTTTTACTTTGATGGATTATAGAGATTTCTAAAAAGCTGAAACTATTGAACGGCATACGATTAAAATAAAAAAGGGGTCAATATTTGACATAACTTTTATTTAAATACTATCCAACAAACAGGTGAGATTGTTTCTGCTGATTTAGAAGGATTGGTTGAAATTATGGTTATGCCTTAGCCAATTCCCTAACCAACCGACTAGTCCGACAAAAGATTGTGTAATATATAATGTGGAAGATTAAAGTAGCTAAGATAGGCTTTAGAGCTTGTCTTAGCTGTAGTTTTGTTTTGACCTAATTTAAGCAAATATTCCCGCATGGATGTAACCAAGCATTCTAAAAAATAAGCGTATAAATTTATAATAATTTTAAAATTATCGTTAGATTAGTGGCTTGGTTTAAGCAAGATAGTTAAGTGTCACTTTTTATTTTACTTCAAAATCTCTCCTCTTATAAGTCTCTTTACTGATTAGAAAAAACTCACTTAAATCTAGTCTTTTTCGATAACTTCCCTTCTGTCGCTTTCGGTATAAAAGCACGCCATCTCAACTTTCGCTCTATTAAAAAATATCCCCAACAAAAAAATTTTTAAAGTTAATTATTGATTTAATATATTAGAAATATTGTGCTGATAAAAACCTACATTTTATTTTATTCTCTGTATCAAATACCCAGATAAATCCTTAAGATTTTATAATAAAATTTAATATATATGCTATAATAAATTTATCATTATAGGTATAGATAGAATAAGGGTAGGGATATAATTTATTGATAAACAAGGGTTTATATCTAACTAGATATTATTTAGAACTCTAACAGGAAGATTAATTAATTCCTTTAGTTTATAGGTGTTTCGTAATTCTTCTATAATTTCACTCCAACAAAAAGTTCCAAACCTTTCCAATAGGGGGAGCCATGACTTTTCTTAGCCCTTTGGCATTTTGCTGAAGGGCTTTTTTCTTTTTTATAAATTATTTTCCAGAAAAAGAAGGATTTTTAAGATTTGTGTTGTATTTAATAAGTACAAGCTTTTCTAATTAAATTTATTTCGTTTGTTCTCTATATCAATGGTTAAAAAAGAAATATTTTTAGCATATATCGTATGATATAATAAAGGGTAATCTATAATCTAATCCTATTTTTACATACCACTCACCATAGTTTCTTCTCCCGCATCAGGTCGAAATGCGGTAAGACTACTTATGAAATAGAGAAATCTAATAGGTAGTTAGTATAAGAGACTATTTAAAACAGAAATTAAACTTAGTTAGTTTCGCGAAATTACCATCTATCTTTATGAATAAAAAAAGGAGGTTTAAAAAAATGGCTAAGGTAACTAGAGAAATGGTAGAAAGGTCAGGAATTAATGTTGACCAGTTAGTAGAGCTTTTAGTTAAGAATGCTGCCGCAGAACTAACAACTTATTATTATTATACTATACTTAGGTTTAATTTAATTGGCTTGAAGGGAGAAGGGATTAAGGAGATTGCTGAAACAGCGAGGGTTGAGGACCGTAATCATTTTGAGGCTTTAGTTCCACGGATTTACGAATTGGATGGAAAATTACCTCGAAATATGAACGATTTTCACGATATTTCTGCCTGTCCTCCAGCATATCTTCCTGACGACCCTACTGATGTCCGAGAGATATTAAAGGTTTTGGTAGAAGCAGAGAGATGTGCAGTACGCGGGTATACTCAAATTTGTAATATGACTGCTGGTAAAGACCATCGTACTTACGATTTAGCCCAGGCAATTCTTAATGAAGAGATTGAACATGAGTCCTGGTTCTCTGAATTCTTAGGAGAAGGTCCTTCCGGTCATTTCTTGCGTAGGGGAGAGACTTCTCCTTTTGTTTCTAAGTTTTTAAGATAAAATAGATTAGAATAAACAAAGGGGTTTCCTTGATTCGATTAAGGAGCCCCTTTTCCTTATCTTTTGAATTGGATTTGGAGTTTACTATAAAATGAGAAAATTTACTAAAGCAGAACTTGGCAAGTATAGGAGGATTTCCGATCATGATAGTTGAAGTTAAAAATATTTTTATATTATTTATTATAAGTTTGTTTTGTATTTGTTTTGTCCTTTTGGCGAATGGACAAGATAAAACCATAATGAAAAATGAGGAGGAAATTAAAATGGAAAAAGCCACCTTTGCAGGCGGTTGCTTTTGGTGTATGGAATCTCCTTTTGAGGAATTAGATGGAGTTACAGAAGTTATAGTAGGTTACACCGGTGGACATAAAGAGAATCCAACCTATGAAGAGGTATCAACCGGAAAAACCGGTCATTTGGAAGCTGTTCAAATTACCTTTGACCCTTCAATCATTACTTATTCCGAGTTACTTGATGTTTTCTGGAGGCAAATAAATCCTACCGATATCAGGGGTCAGTTTGCAGATATAGGATCACAATACAAAACGGCGGTCTTTTATCACAATGATGAACAAAAACGTTTAGCAGAAGAGTCAAAAGAAAAATTGCAAGTATCAGGCAAATTTCAAAGAGATATTGTTACAGAAATAATACCGGCATCCAAATTCTATGTGGCGGAGGATTATCATCAAGATTACTATAAAAAATCCTCTATAAGATATAAATTATATCGCGCTGGCTCAGGACGTGAAGCATACCTTAAATCTACATGGGATGACACAACGAAAAATAATGATAGTAATTTCGAAAAGCCCTCGGGTAAAGAACTAAAAAATAGGTTAACTCCTTTACAGTATAAGGTAACGCAGTCATGCGGTACAGAAAAGGCATTTGATAATAAATATTGGGATAATAAGAAAGAAGGTATTTATGTGGATATTGTATCCGGTGAACCGCTTTTTAGTTCTCTTGACAAGTTTGATTCAGGGACAGGTTGGCCCAGTTTTACAAAGCCGCTTAAGCCGGATAACATTTTAGAAAAAGAAGATAGAAGTTTATTTATGAGTAGAACAGAAGTGAGGAGCAAGCTCGCAGATTCTCACCTCGCGGCCATGTATTTAATGATGGGCCCTTGCCCACAGGCCTTCGCTACTGCATAAACTCAGCTGCTTTACGCTTCATTCCCAAGGAGGATTTAGAAAAGGAAGGATACGGTCAATATAAGAAGCTTTTCGAATAATAATTTGAATTATTGATATAAAAAAAAGAAATAAAAGTAAAATCTATTATCTAAAGATCCATTTTATCCTATAAATATACGCCCACTAACCTGGGGAGACATGAAAATTCGAGCCCTTTGGCATTTTGCTGAAGGTTTTTTAATTTTAGGTTAAAAAGAAGGATATATAGGATGTGATATAGAATATATAATTAAAGTTATTAAAGTAGGATAAAAATAGAAATTCAAATATGCAAAATAAAGATGGTGAGGAGGTAAAATATGTCGGATAGATTAAATCTCCAAAAATTATTTTCTGAACCGGATGTTAAACATGGTATATCTCTTTTTAATTCGAATGAGATCAAGGCAATTAAAAGATTAATAATAGAACAAGAGGGAAAATATTTAATAAAATGTCAAATTAAGAATAGATATAAAATAGCTAAGTCGGAAGAAATAGTTAGACAACTCTGGATTTACAAATTACTTAATGAATATAATTATCCCAAAAAACGAATTGGTGTGAAGAAAACCATCTATTTTGCTTCTCAAATAGAGCCTCAAACCGTAGATATTGTAGTTTTCCAGGAAGATTTAAAACATTATCATATCTTATTTGAAATAAAAAGGTCTGATCGAACTACCGGGTTAGAACAGCTTAAAAGTTACTGTAATACAGAAGGTGCTCCTATTGGTATTTGGTCAAATGGGGATGAGATAATAAGACTCCATAAAGAGAAGCCCAATTTATTTGTAGAAATTCCTCGAATCCCTAAAATATCGGAAACGATTGGTGAGATATTAACTGAAAGATGGTCTTTTAAATGGTTAAAGGAAAACAATGAATTAAAACAAGGCAAAAACACGCTTAGAAAGATTTTATTAGATCTTGAAGAACTGGTTTTAGGGAATGCTGAAGTTAAGGTTTTTGATGAAATTTTTAAATTGATTTATGCAAAGCTCTATGACGAGTGGAATGGAATAAATAATCCTGACTATCAATTAGAATTTTTTGCCGGAGATAGAAGTCCGGAACAGGTAAAAAGAGCTATTACTATTCTCTTGGAAGGGGCTAAAAAGAGCTGGGCAGGAGTATTTGAGTCTACAGATAAAATAGAACTGATAGATGCACATTTAAAAGTCTGTGTATCATTTTTAGAAAAAATAAAATTGTTTAATTCAAATTTGCGAGTAATTGATGAAGCTTTTAAATATCTAATTCCTGAGGAGTCTAAAAAGAAAGAAGGACAATTCTTTACGCCCAGACCTATTCAGGATATGGTAGTAAAAATGTTAAATCCTAAAGCTAACGAATTTGTCATTGATCCTGACTGTGGTTCTGCAGGTTTTCTACTACATTCTGTTAAGTGGGTTGCTGGTGGTGTGATTACCGGTAAAGGGCTTCCTATGGCAGCGAAGAATTTTACACAAAACAATATATACGGAATAGATTTTGCCCAAGAAGCTATAAAAATCGCTAAAGCTATTAACTTTATAGTCGGAAATGGTAAATCCCATATATTTGGTGGCGGTTCTCATGGTGATTCATTGGACCCTTTGTTATGGAATGATGAAATAAAAGCAGCTTTAAGACCAAGACTTCTGAGATTTCCCGAGAACCCTGAGAAAGATAAAGAAAATCAAAACAGGTTTTTGTATTTTGATTTTGACATTCTCATGACCAATCCACTTTTTACTGGCAAAGTGAAGGAAAGAGACATTCTAAGGCTTTATCAATTGGCAGTGAAAAATAGTAGATTAGTGAAGCAAATAGGTCGACACCTCCTTTTCTTAGAGCGTTCATTACAGTTTATAAGACCCGGTGGCAGAATGGCGATTGTTTTACCTCAAGTCTTGTTAAATAGTACAAGCGCTGAATATATCCGTAGATTTATTATAGATGAAACGAGAATTTTGGCAGTAGTGGGTTTACATGGAAACACCTTTAAACCTCACACCGGAATAAAAACAAGTATCTTATTTTTGCAAAAATATACCAATGAGGAAAAAAAGAAAATCCAGGGGATTAAAGTAAAATGTGAAAGAGAATGGTTCGAGTTTGTAGAACGATTAAAGAAAGAATATCAGGATGTGGGTTGGGATAAATTATTGTCCGAGGAAGAACTATCCGAAGAATTAAGATCTTTCGTTGAGACATATTTTGAGGAAAGAGAGGAGTTAGAAGAAGAAACGAGGAAAAAATTAGAAGAAAAAATTGAAAGTTCGGAAGGTGAAGAGGCCGAAGGGACCAAAAAAATGGAAGAAATTAAGAGGAAAAAATCACTTAAAACTCTAACAGAATATGTCGATTTGGTAGAAGAAGTGAAAAAATATTACCAAAATATGAGTTGGGATAAATTGTTATGCGAGGGAGAGCTATCTGAAGAACTAAAATCTTTCATTAATACCTATTTTAAAACAAAGATAAAATCAGGAGAAAGTATTGAAGGTTCGGAAATTGAAGAGAACGAAGAAATTAAAAGTAAAAAATCACTCAAAGCCTTAATTGAAAAATTACAAGAAATGCAAAATCTTTTAAGAGAGAAGCATAAAAAATTAAAGGGCAATATTTTAAATGATGAGAAGAGAGAAGAAACGAAAAAGGATATTGATGCCTTGACCGATAAAATTAAAAAGTTTAATAAAGAGATTTCTCAAAGAACCTTGGGCGGGCAAATCTATTTAACCTTAAATGATATAGAGATAACCGAACAATTTAAGAAATTCTGGTTAGATGGCAAAGTGATAGAAGAAATTGATTATCCAATTTTCTTTGCGGTGAATCAAAAATCGCTTAAAAATCATAAGGGAGAATATAGATATAAAAGAGGGCTTAAAGGTAAATTACTTTTAGATGAACATGGGCACCTAATAATTGATCATGATTTAGATGAAATAGCCGAGGCTTTTGTTAAATTTGCCAAAGAACAGAATTTTAATTTCTGGAGGGCTTAAAAAATATGGCCAGAATAAGTATTACTAAATTATCAGAAATTGAAGGGGCTAAAAGGTTTGATGCAGGCCGTTATCGTACAAGCTTTCTTAAATTAGAGAAGGACCTGAAGAAAATTACTATTATCAGTAAATTAGGATATCTTGTAGTAGAACCGGTTAGGACGGGACATACTCCGAGAAATCGAGATATTTACCAGGATGATATAAAAATTCATTTTATTAGGACAGATAATTTGAGAGAAGGATTAATTGATTTTGAAAATTCAGACTTCTTACCTGCTCGAAGTTTATCGGAAAGAGATTACTTAAAATTTAAGAATGTTATGGTAACAATTAGCGGAGCACATTATGACATCATTGGCAGAGCGGCGATTTTCTTAGATTACTATCCACAATCAGTAACCAACCAAAATATTGCGGTTATAAAAACGGATGAGAATTTGCTCAATCCCTTCTATCTGACTATATTTTTAAACTCCAAATATGGCAGAGAACAAATTTGGATGTTAAGCAGGCAAACCGAGCAATTTAACTTAAACTGCAGAGAAGTAGAAGAACTGCTAATTCCTCTATTTGACGCAGATTTTCAACAGGAGATAAAGGCACTTACTAAAAACTCTTTTAATTTAATCGAAAAAGCAAAATCCCTTTACTCACAAGCTGAAAGCCTTCTTTTAGAAAAATTGGGACTAAAAGGTTTCCGGGCAAAATATGAACTTTCTTATACGGCTAATCTTTCTAAAGCGTTTGGAGTTCATCGTATAGATGTTGAGTATTTTCAAACCACTTATGATGATTTTATGGGATGTTTAAAAGAGCATTCTAAAATAGCAAAATTTAGGGAATTTATACTCGACTTTCAAAAACTCAAAGCCCTTTATGAACCTAAGGTCGGAGATTTTCTTTTAACTAAAGATGTAATACATGGTATAGCTTATGTAGTAAAGGAACCTGTAGGTGGGATTGCAGCCGGCAGTATTCTGATATTAAAGATTAACGAAAATAAAATTAATAAAGAATATTTAGCTCTTTGTATTAATTCAATTATTGGGAAGCTGCAGATAAGAAGAGAGGGTGGAGGGCCGGCAATTATCCACTGGAGACCCGAACAAATTAAAAATTTACAAGTCCCAATCCTTTATAAAAAAGTTCAAGAAGAAATCTCATCACTCATTAAACAATCACATGAAACAAAACATAGAGCAAAAAAATTGTGGGAAGAAGCAAAAAGAAAAGTTGAAAAGGCAATTAAAAATGAAATTCGCAAATAGCTATGAATATTACTGTATATTTTCTTACTTCCCCGAAAGTGGTCAGAAGTTTGGATTCTAATCAAATTAACAAATTTATCAAACTCTTGTTGCCTATAAAGGATATGACACGAAATGAAAAGTAATTATGGTTTCACAGCAAAGATATATGACCCTATTTTTTATTTACCTCTTAAGTCAATAAGAATTGCGGTAATGAATGAGCTCTTAAAATACAAAGAGAAAGTAATTTTAGATTTATGTTGCGGCACCGGGAATCAGCTTAACCTACTTTCAAAACACGGATTTAAAAACCTTTATTGTCTCGATATATCTGATTCAATGTTAGAAATTGCAAAAAGAAGTAATTCCTCTATAAAGATTTATAATGAGGATGCAAGAAAAACAAGTTTTAACAATGCATCATTTGATGTAGTAATTATAAGTTTTGCAATACACGAAAAAGATAGGAATACTCAACAGGCTCTTATAGATGAAGCGTATAGAATTATAAAAAAAGATGGATTTATGCTTGTTGTTGATTATGTTTTTGATAATAAAACGACTAAATTTGGTAGAATAGCAATAAGTATGATTGAAAAAATCGCTGGAAGAGAGCATTATATAAATTTTAAAAGCTACATACAAAACGATGGACTATCGAGTTTGATAGAAAAAGACAAATTTAAACTTATTAAATATAATAGAATGTCATTCGGGGCTGTAACTATATCAATATATCAAAAAATACTTCTCTTTTGATTTGGTTTTTAATCTTTGTCTTTAGTGAGTCGTGTGACAGGGGACCGTCTCTTGTTAAATGTTGAGACCCCTAAAGCATAGTGTAAACTTCACGCATTTCCCCCTACCCCTAATTTTTCTTGACATTTTTAAAAAATTGAGAAATAATATTGGCATAATTAAAAAACAATTTCCTACACATTAAGATAGGGAGATATAAAAATTGAGTAAAAAAAATAATAGACTAAAAAATTTTTTTTATTTATTTACTATTCTTATAGCCATATGGCTTGCCCTTACGACCACATTTCAATGGCAAGAACTTAGTGTCGGCATTTTTATCAGTCTTGTTCTTGCTTTATTTTTGAATAAAAACTACCTTAAATTGGGTCTTCCGCCAATAAGCATAAAGAGAATAATATTTTTTATTTTATATATATCTGTTCTTTTTATTGAAATTGTTAAAGCTAATTTAGATGTAGCCTATAGAATAATTCACCCCAAAATGCCAATAAAACCGGGAATTGTCATCATAAAAACTAAACTGAAGCAGGACATCGCAAAAATGATACTGGCTAATTCGATTACTTTAACTCCCGGTACATTTACCCTGGATATTAAAGGCGATGAACTGCTTATTCATTGGATTTATGTTAGATCTGAAAAAATGGATGAATCTACAAAAATAATTGGGCAAAAATTTGAAAAATACTTAAAGGTGGTATTTGAATGAATGAAACAATAATTATAATATATTTAAGCTTAATCGTGGGGGGTATTTTATTAAGTCTAATTCGAATGTTTTTGGGGCCTACTGCAGCGGACAGAGCTGTGGCTGTTGATACTATTACTACTACTATTGTTGCCTTGTTGGTTATTTTGGCATTTGTATTTGATAGGTATATTTATCTCGATGCTTCTCTGGTATACTCACTTCTTTCTTTTGTAGGATTATGTGCTATTGCAAGATTTATGGAGGGGGGATTCTGATATGGAATTGGTTGGAGTGATTATTACAGGGATAGGTGCATTATTTTTATTTCTTGGAAATTTTGGAATACTGAGATTGCCGGATGTTTATAATAGAATACAGGCGGGGACAAAATGTACTACTTTTGGGACATTTTTCACTACTATTGGAATAGGAATAATCCAGCCTGAATGGTTCTGGAAATGTTTGCTTATTGCTATTTTTGTTTTAGTTACCAACCCTATTTCCAGCCATGCTATTGCAAGAGCCGCAAAGAAAAGTGGCGTTTCATTATGTGATAGAAGTGTAGTGGATCAGACAAAAGAGTTTGAGGAAAAGGAGGAAGCATGATATTTATAGTTTCTTTTTTGGTTATAGCTATGCTTGCAGCAGCGATTTCCGCATATTTTTTTAAGGATTTATTAAGTGCAGTCATTGCTTCCTATATGGTTAGCCTTATTGCGGCAGTACTATTTTATCTTCTGCAAGCCCCGGATGTTGCAATAGCCGAAGCCTCTATAGGCGCCGCTCTTGTGACCGCTGTTTTTGTTATTGCAATTAGACGAACCAGGAGACATGAGGAATGAGAAAGATTATTGGTATAATTTTATTAATAATAATTGCCTGGGGTATCATTATTTCGCTTCAGAATGTACCCTTTGGTACATCAAGGTCAGAAGTTGCAGATCGTTATATTAATAAAGGGGTAGAAGAAACCGGTGCCGCGAATATTGTTACTTCTGTAGTGGTTAATTATCGAAGTCTGGATACTCTTGGTGAAGTGACGATTCTATTTCTTGCAGCTATTGGATTAGGTGCTGTTTTGGCTACTACTATAAGAAAAGAAGATAGAGATACAGAAAAAGCTAGTTTAATACTTTCTACAGGATGTAAATTTTTATTCCCCTTTATTCTCTTATTTGGTGCTTATATATTTATACATGGACATTTAACTCCTGGTGGAGGGTTTCAGGGAGGCGCAATCATCGCTTCAGCATTCCTTCTCATGTATCTTGGCTGTCATAATGAAAAGAGAATAAATGAAACTGGTATTATAATCTCTGAATCTCTGGGTGGTTTAGTATTTGTAATTATTGGATTAATTGGTCTGGCAGTTGGTACACACCATTTCCTAAATAATTTTATGCCAAAAGGTGAGTTTAATACACTGTTGAGCGCCGGGATAATCCCGATAATTTATATAGCCATTGGATTTAAAGTAGGTTCGGAATTAAGTAGAATTATTGACCAGTTAATGGAGGAAAGTTAATGGATTTTCTGCATAATTATATTTATTACATCGGGGCGTTTGGGCTAATATTTATTGGTATTTTTATTATGATATCCAAACGAAATTATATAAAGGTAATAATAGGATTGAGTATTCTCGATACAGGTGTCAATTTATTTCTTATATCCGTCGGATATATTAGTAATGGAACTGCTCCGATATTTTCAAAATCATCTATAGAAGCTAAAAACATGGTAGATCCAGTTCCTCAAGCACTTGTACTCACTGCTATTGTAATTGGAGTGGCTGTTCTTGCTCTTGCTTTATCTTTAGCAATTCGGTTGTATAAGCATTACGGTACGCTCAATTTGCAAAAAATAAAAGAACAAAAATGGTAAGCAGTAACTTATTTAAACATTTACAATATTGATTATAGCAAATTTGAAGGAATTAACGTCACGAAAAATTTGATGAATAGATGAATAAAGGATGGGGATAAGGCAAAAAGTGTTCTTGCCTACAAACACCTCAAATTATATTCTTTCAATGAATTTTTAAAAACCATAAAGAAGTAAATTTAATTTTTTATAAATAGTGTAAAAAATTAGTGAATGGTAGGATGTTTATAATATGGATAAAATAATTAATATAATTCCAGTTCTTTTAATAGTTGTGCCTTTAGGTCTTGCTTTTTTGGTACCTTTATTAGGACTTTTTTCTAAAAAAATTGTTAAATGGGTCCCTGTTGCTGGATTTCTTTTTAACTTAATAGTAGCATTGAGAATTTTACCCAATGTATTAAAACATCCGATTAATGTTAAAATAGCCGGATTTTCACCTCCTTTTGGAATTAATCTTGTTGCGGGCCCGCTTGGTATGCTTTTTACAATATTAATCGCCCTTACAGGATTATTGGTTGCAATATATGCATTAAAGTATATTAATAAAGGTGCAGAAAAGAATTATCATATTTTATATCTGTTATTGCTAACCGGGGCTACAGGTGTTGTCTTAACCGGAGATATATTCAATCTTTTTGTCTTTTTTGAAATACTCTGCATTTCTTCTTATGCTCTTGTAGCATATTTTGGAGATCGTGCCGGAATTGAATCGGCAGTAAAATATCTAATACAAGGGTCAATCGGTTCCAGCTTTTTATTAATTGGTATTGCATTGCTTTATGGACAATTCGGAACTTTAAATATGGCGGATTTAGCAAAACAAATTGTGTCTTCTTCTGACCCATCGGTATTTGTACCTATGGTGTTAATGATAACAGGATTAGGGGTAGAGGCAGCGATATTTCCATTAAATGCCTGGCTTCCAGATGCTCATTCATCAGCTCCCTCATCGATAAGTGCTATTCTTTCAGGAATTGCAATTGAAGTTGGCTTATATGCAGTGGTAAGAGTCCTGTTTACCATATTCCATGTTTCAGATTTTCTAATGTTCTTCGTATTTCTTGGTGTACTGACCTTATTGATCGGAGAAATGAGCGCATTCAAACAGAATAATATAAAAAGAATGCTGGCTTATTCTAGTATCGGGCAGATTGGATTAATCGTTTTTGCCTTTTCGATGTCTTCACAATTTGGAGTAGCCGGTGGATTATTTCAAATAGTAAGCCACACTTTAGGCAAATCGCTACTCTTTCTATCGGCAGGTTTTATGATTTACAGAACTGGTTCTATGGAGATTGCCTCCTTTGAAGGCATTGGGAAAAAAATGCCACTTACAACTCTTCTTTTTACAATAGGAACATTATCTATTATTGGATTGCCGCCATTTGTAGGGTTCGCAAGTAAATTTATGATTATACGCGCAGCACTTGCTAAAGGAAATTTACTTTTTATAATATTGATTGGGATTGTATTGTTGGGAACTGTAATTGAAGGTACATACTTTTTTAAAGTGATACAGACGATGTATTTTAAAGGTAAAAATATACCTACAGATATAAAAGAATCACCTATTGCCGGATTAATTCCGATGCTTATTTTTGCCGCTTTGATTATATTTATTGGTCTATATCCGAATTTTATAAGCAAAGTTTTAAATCCGGCAGCTTCAGAACTTCTTAATAATGTAGAATATATAAGGAGCGTATTAGGATGAGTTTAGAACTATTATTAATAATTGCTTTTGGCGGTGCATTTCTTGTATATTTTTTAGGGAAAATTTCACCTAAGCTTAGAGATGGATTTGCTGTATTCGTATCATTGTTATTAGTGCTAATAATTTCCTGTCTATACGGTAAAAACATAGAAAAAACTTTCTATTGGGGATTTTTAGGCTTGCCACTGGTGTTAAGAGTAAATATGTTATCGTGGCTTTTTGCTATGGTTATATCTTCTATTGGCTCACTTAGTGTTATTTTTTCTTTGAGTTATATAAGAGATAAAGAAAAAACAGATTTTTATTATCTTATGCTGCTTTTAGTTAATTCAGCAATGTTAGGAATTGTGATGGCTGGCGATTTAGCTTCTTTTTTCGTTTTCTGGGAAATTATGAGTTGGACTACATTTTTTATAATTTGTTATAAACGAGGTTCTGCACTTGCTGCTGGTATGAAGTATATAATAATGTCTATTATTGGTTCAATGGCAATGTTTATTGGTGTATTATCAATCCAGACAAAGTTTGATACTTTAATAATATCTGAACTTTCCGCAAAATTTGCTTCTTCCTCTTCTGGATATATTCTATTTATTTTAATTACTTTTGGGATTGGATTTGGAGTAAAAAGTGCTATTGTGCCATTACATACTTGGCTTCCCGATGCTCATTCGCAGGCACCAACCCCATTTTCAGCAATACTTTCCGGGGTATTAACAAAGATGGGCATATATGGTTTTATTTTGTTTTTTTATTTTATAATAGGGCTAAATAAATTTCTTGGATTGGGTCCGGATATTTTTAATTTACATTATATTTTATGCTGGATTGGTGCTATTACAATAGTAATTCCTACATTTATTGCCTTACTGCAAAACGATGCAAAGCGGCTTCTTGCCTGGCATTCTATAGGAC
>Ga0315541_1001585_pt1 | contig 20726 bp, 11 predicted proteins | sample SalMarSW160190MG_FD_203095 | JGI IMG/M metagenome (GOLD analysis project Ga0315541, IMG submission 203095) | Salt marsh sediment microbial communities from the Plum Island Ecosystem LTER, Massachusetts, United States - Salt Marsh Sediment SW1601-190 ...
CTGTACGGACACATCAGCCGTAACGACACGTTAGAAGCGGCATGGGCGAGGGTGCGAGCCAACAATGGCACACCCGGGCTGATGATGATGAGGGCCTGTGCATGCCTGCGGCGAGAGTTTCCAGGAAAGCCGGATGCGGGAAATCCGCATGTCCGGTTTGATGAGGGGGAGGGCCACGGCCCTCCCTACTCTACCGTCTTTGCGTTAAGCTCTCTCCCCTTTTCTTGCCACGCAAATATCGCCACAGACGACCGCTGTGTGGCTGAGCGTATTTGGAAACCACTGTGCTCAGGAAGGTGCGGAATTGCCCCCTGCAAGATGGCTGCATTCGCCTCCTACCCGCTGCCGGGGGCGTAGTCGGCGGGCACTTCTGCCCAGTGAATAATCTGGATGGGCTTTTTGACCCGGGGAAGAACCAAGTTAAGCTCCTCTCCCCCGCCCGTGTACCGCTCGTCGTGAATCCACTCGGCAGTTCCATCATTTCTGAAGATAATCGCCTCGATTCGGGAAAGCAGCCCGCCGAAGAGATGAACCAGCGAGGAGTATCTCCCCCAATTCGCTGCGATGGCGTGATTGGTGTAAATCAGGGCGTCAATATGGTCAAGGGCATCCCCACCCTTCGCGTTGAAGAAGTCCGAGTAGCTTGTCGGGCCGCCGCTCCCCGAACCGGGAGGCCCAGGGGGGCCGCCGCCTTTTCCGCCGCCGCCTTTTCCGCCGCCGCCTTTTCCGCCGCCGCCTTTTCCGCCGCCGCCTTTTCCGCCGCCGCCTTTTCCGCCGCCACCTTTTCCGCCGCCACCTTTTCCGCCGCCACCGCTTTTTCCCGGACCGTCCTCGCCTGAATCGCCATCCAAAGGAGTCCACCCGCCCCAGGAAGTTCCGTCGAAGGGAGCGGGAAGGTCAAAATCTGATAGTGCAATCCTCTGGTCTTCCCTGGCATCGCCATCTATGTCCTCTCCGGACCCCGGGACAGCTTCACCGACGCTTTTCCCGGGAGGTATCAATCCGCGGTTGAGGTCTGCTTGCGTGTAGCGGTCCACTGTCCAGATTCCATCGTTCTCCCCGGCGTCGTCGGTGTCCGGGATGTGGTCGGAGCCGTTGGCGGCTTCGGCGCTCTCATTAGCCGGATGGTTGAGCCATGTGTCCACGTCCGACCTCCACGAGCTTTCCTGAAAATCTCCTATCACCACGTTCTCCGCGGCGAACAACCCAAGCGCGTCCTTGTCAGCGTTTTCCCCTCGCCATTGAGAAAGCGCCTGCGTCCACCCCTGATAACGCTCTTCCGGGGTCGAATAATCGAAATAGCTCCAGTTCGGCCTACCGACCGGCGGATTGACTTGCACCACGTTGTCCGGAATGTAGATGTTGTGATTTACGTAGAGCGAACCTTTCCCTTTCACGTATCCCTTGATGATGAGCGCCCCTTGCACAACAACCGGCCCGTCAATGATGATGGGGTTCTGCTGCGTTCCCCATAGCATCAGATTCCCTTTTTCTCCCGCCTCGTCCCCATAGATGGCGTTCGAGACCACCAGGTCCGTTCCCCCTTGCCCCGCGGCCTCGATTTTGATGCTGCTGCCTGCGCCCCCATTCCAGCTCCTGGCGTATTCCTCGTAGAGGCCCATTTCAGTCAGGTTCGGCATCGCAACCTGTTCCGGGAGCGTGAGCTTTTGGTTACGATTGTGGTCTTCCCCCGGGTCGAGAACCCTGTTATCGTTGAGGTCTTCGTTCATGTGCTGGTTGAGCGGCAGCGAGCCCATTCCCTCCACCGATAAGGCATCAACAATCGTGAACCCCGAGTAGATGCCGCCGCTGTCTTTGTACTCGCTTTGCCCTCTCTCCCATCTGGATTCGGGGTTTCCCCTCGCATAGAGGCTGCTATTAAAAAAGGAGAACAATCCGTTGGCGCGGAGGTTGCCCTGGATTGTGAACGTCGGTGGCATTCCTTCCAGCCAGCCGCTGTGATTGACAAAGTAACCGTAATCGAAAACCCGCGACGGCTTCAGCTCAAGGCAGAACGTCGCTACGGCAGTCCGATTCTGTTCGCAGTGCGTCCCCATTGATCTCACGGTTACGTCCCTGGCATCTGTGTAGGGCGTGGAAACGTTGATGATTTCGACCTGAAACCGCCCTTCCTGGGGTGTTCCTTCCTCGAGCACCATCTCGGCGGGCAGAGAGGTCATGCTATCAATGAACTGAAAGGGATTAGTGAACGAGGCAAGCTGCCACCCACGCAGAAGCTGCGCCTGGGCATAATTCAAGCCCCCTTCCGCGTAGTAGAACGCTCGAATGGAAGCGATGTTTTCTCTGACCTGAACCACTTCTGTGCAAGTGCGCGATAGATAAGCTGCCGCTCCTATCACAAGCATCACGACAACGATCAAGGAGGGCACCAGCGCCCCTCCGCGCGCATCGCGCGGACAACTCCTGTTTCGCATGTAAGCCCCCTGCTATCTCCGATTCGGCATCACCAAATCGGATTCCCCCGGATTCTCTGTTCCCGCGTCAGAGCCCCCTCTGACGTCAGAAACACTGTGTTGACGAAAACTTCAAGTGCTGAGGACCCCCTGCTTTCTGAACCCGGCGCACAATAAGACTCTGTGCACCATTTCTGACATGACGATCTGGCTTGACTTTGAAAATTTCCCCCGGCTGGACGACCCCCTCGGTGCGCCCTGCACTAACCAGTGCGACATTGTCATCAATATAGACTATCTCCCCCGTAATGTCAAGTTTTTTCTCGGTGGACAATCATTCCCTAAGACAGTAACTCCCGCCTTTGCCGCAGAGACCTGTGGGGCCATCTATGAGTGAAAAACCCCTCGGCTGCGGCTTGCTACGCATTTTTGCCTCAAGCGCCTCGGTACGTCCCCACAGGCGATTGCCCGCGAAAAAGCCCGCCCGTTGCGGCGCGAAACATTGAGAACCAGCCATAGAGCATTTCTCTTGCCAAAGCTCGCAGCCAACCGCCTCAATCTGACAATCGCGCCCGCCGAGTAACCCCTCACTTACAGGCGGCTATGGGTGAAACCGCAGAGGGCGCAGAGACATGTAGCATGGGCATCTTGCCCATGAGTGTTCATCCCGCGTTCCGCGGGACCTCCGCCGAGGGCCAGACGCCCTCGGGGCTCCCGTCGAGACGGCGGCCAGCAGGCGCGAATGCCATCCCCCACGTGGCGCGGGCGTCCCGCCCGTGTAGGATCATGGGCAAGATGCCCATGGTACGGCAGGCGAGGACAGCCTCATTCTCATCTTCCTCTCCGCGCCTCTGCGCCTTTGCGTTAGGTTCCTCTTCCTTTTTTCCCTTCCACAACTGTGTATGCGCCCCAGACGGAGGCGTTACGTAGAGGGGAACCCTGACCTCCCGTGGGAATCATCGGCAAGATGACCATGCCACGACAGCCCCGCCATGGCGGGGTGTCCTTCTCACTTTATTATTCTCTGCGCCTTTGCGTTAATCTGCTGTTGCCTTCTTGCCTCCTCCGCCTCGGCGGGCTATCCGCCCGAAACTGAGGCGCTACAAGGGCAGGGCCTTTTTGTTTGACGCGGCTTTTCGCCATCGTCTTGCCGGCATAATCCGCCACCGTTGGAACGGGAGAATCTCCATCGTACGGTGGCAGCTTGCCGAGCCGATTTTCCCAGAGCGTATTGCGCTTAGCCGGTTACGCAGAAAAAAGGCGAAAAAAAGTCTTGACATTTTGCAGGTGTTTATGGCAATTTTCCTCTGTTAAATTGAACCCGAAGGAGAGTTCGCTTCCGAAAGACAGGGGTTTGCAGGAAACAGAGCGATTTTTTTGGAGAATTCTAAAGTAAAGTGTGGCGGTGCGCACCGCGTCTTTTTACCTTCTTACCCGCGGGGGGTGAATGTACCGTTCTGAAAGGTCACCATCATATTTTCGCATGTCTCGAAGTCTCGCCTCATTTCGTCTCACAGCGATATTGCGCCCTCAACAGAGGGCGATTACAACGTTGGATTTTTACCTTTCGAGTTATCATTGCAAGGAAAGGAGCAAATCATGTGCGTGAGCAGAAGCAAGTTCCTGGCAGTTTTCCTCATTTGTTTGGTCCCTGTCCTCGGGTGGGTGCTTGCCCCGCAAGTTGGCGCCAGCATCATTGTCCCCGGGAGCATCACCGAGGTTAATCCCTCCGGCTACGACACTTACGTCGAGTGGGATGCCTCCCGAGACATCGGTGACAAGTACTGGAACGACCGAGATGAGACGATCAGTCAACAGGGCAACATCACCGATGCCATGACCGGCAAGACCATGCTCGGTCTCGAGGGCCTCCTCCTCAACAACAACGCCAAAAGCACCAATGGGAACGGCCCCGGCGACGACTACGAGCTGACCTTCCAGATTGACCCCAGCCTCGGCGCAAAAGCAAGGGTTTACGTCATGATCGGAATCCGCGACGTTTTCGCTGCGGACCCTGACGATTGGCTTGAGGGCTATCTGAATGATGACAGCTATTCCCCGCAGATGAACGTTGACCGAAACCATGGCGACCGCACCTGGATAGGGCTGGACGCCTACGGCGTCCCGATCGCCAGCGCGACGGAATTCACACGCGTACTCCGTCGTCCCGCGCCCGACGGGCGCCCCATGGCCTTGCCGTACCGGGATGGCGTCGGCGAGGAGTATTTCGCCTTTTACCACGACTACGACCCCGGTGAGACCGTTCACGTTTATGGCTGCTATTCCAGCGGCTCAGACTACTGCATCTTTGCCGAGATGGCCCCGCCTCCGCCTTCCAACATCTGGACGGCTGCCGACATCGGTGACACTAAGACAGGAGACACTGTTTACAATGCGGATGCCGCCACCTGGGATATCTACGCCGCTGGCGCCGACATCTGGGGCAGCGCCGATGCTTTCCGGTACGTCTATACGGACAACAGCGGCGATTTCCTGATTCAGGGTCGGATCAACGCTGTTCTGAACACGAACGACTGGGCGAAGCTCGGGTTCATGGTTCGTCAGTCCGCCGACCCCGGCTCTCCGCAGATATCCATTGCCGCGAGGGGACTCAACGACTGGTTCGGGATTCAGTACCGTGCGGGCCAGGGCGCCGGTTCCGGTGGCTTCGCCGACAATTGGGTCGCTACCCCGCTGCCGCGTTGGTTCAGGCTCCAGCGAGCTGGCAATACCTTCACGTCCTCCTGGTCTGACGACGCGGTCACATGGAATGGAATTGGTTCCGGAGACCTGCCCATGACCGACCCCGTGCTTGTGGGAATGTCTGTCACAAGTCACGATGGCAACAGAATCACCGCCGCACAGTACAGCTACGTTTACGTTACTAATAAGGGCCAGGTCTTCGCTCACGCAGGGTTCGATCAGAGCGTGGACCAGGGCGCGCCCGATGCCAACTTCATTCTCGACGGCAGCAACTCCCTTGATGCGGGCGAGTATCTCTGGGAGCAGATTTCCCCCGCCACTCCCACATTCAGCACTGTTTCTTCCGAGTGGCTGGTGGACCTTCAGACGCGGGTCGCCGATGCGCAGGCTGCCCTCGCTGACGCCCAGGCTGAGCTCGCGGCCGCGGAGGCAGCCCTGCCTGACGTCGAGGCCGACCTTGTCTTCGCCACCCTGTTGCACGACTATGGAGCGATTGATGATGAGACTCTTGCCGCGTTCCAAGCCGCGTATGATGATGCCGTCGCTCGGCGAGACGCAGCCTTAGACAGCATTGCGGCGTGTCAGGCCGCATTGGCTCAGGCTCAGGCCGACCTCGCTGCATATACCCCAAATATTGATTGGACCGCGCCCGTCATCAAACTCGACGCCAAGGACGTGGACATTTTCGGGGATACGACCTTTACCTTCCGTCTGACTGTTAAGAACACGGCCAGCGGCACCACCCAGACCAACTCCATTCACGTCTTTGTAAAAGATAAGGAGCAGGCCAGCGCCGGCGCCGATATGGACCTCTGGGACTGGGAAGGTGACCGAGTTGACCTCAACGGGACAGCCACCACCGGCACCATTACCAAGTGGGCGTGGGAGCAGGTCGGAGGACCCGATGTGGGGCCGTTCATGGGTATAGACACAGCTGCGCCATACTTCTGGACCGACGACTACGTCGGTGACCAGGTCCTCCAATTCAAAGTGACCATCAATGACGGCGAAGGTGTTGATTACGTCAACGTGACAATCCACGATGCCGAGCAGGTCATCGCCAATGCGGGTGCGGACCGGGATGAGTACGAGATGAGGACCTTGCATCTCGACGCTCGCGGTTCCACGACTCGTGACGGCGCCAGCCCGGATGATTTGACATACGAATGGACACAAACCGGCGGCCCTGCAGTTTTCGGCGACTACGTGGCGCCCGGAACGGGGGCGCTCATCCCCGGCCAGTACTGGTTTGTCGCCCGGGAGATTCCTTCTGCGATGCAGGATCGTCGTAATTGGCCTCCCACGCGAAATCTGACCTTCAAGGTGAAGACCACGGGACCGAACGGAAGCGTTGCGGAGGATTCTGTAACCATAACCATTCACGATGCGGAGTTCGAGAACGTCTTCTACCGCGAGCACGAGGACTTCGACTTCCACAATTCCCTCGTCAACGACAAGTGGTATCCCGAAGAGGCGGAATTCGGAGTCCATTATTGCTGGGGCGCCGTCGGAAACGAAGTCTTGGGCGTCGCCGGCAGGGTACAAACCGACGCCGATTACTGGTGGAACGGCTCGGGCGGCTGGCTGGATTACAGGCCTGGGTCCTCCCTCGGCGACAGCGGACAGGTCAGAGACACCTCCGGTACGGACTGGAAGTGCGGTTGGATCAACCCCGGCGTGGGGGACTACTGGAAGTACACGTTCGAGCTGCCCACTGGAAGCGACAAAGCCTACATCGTCAACTGGCTCGCCACCGACAATAGCTGGCACGGAAACTCAAGTGCCTACTACGACTATGAGCAGGGCAACACCTCCCCTGTGGGCTACTTCCGTATATGCCGTAGAGGATGGGATAATTACGCCCCGGTGATAGGCCCGACGTTCGCAGTCCAGCCCGGGCTGCATAAGATAATGTTAGACGCCTACGGCGGCGGCGAGCCGAACTACGCCAGGTTCGAGCTGCACGTTCCCATGAGCGGCGCCGACATCGCCGATGCCGGGCCCGACAAGGGCGCCGCCTCCGGCGACGTCGTGACCCTCGACGGAAGAGGTTCTCAGGTCACCGGCACAACGTACTTCTGGGAACAGCTCTCCCCTGATACTCCGGCTGTCACCCTTGCCGATGCCGGAGCGGGCGTCGCCACCTTCACGGCGCCGGCAGTTACCGACCCGACCGATTTCATCTTCCGGTTGGCAGTGATGGGCGCCCACAACGACAGCGTGGACTTCGTCCATGTGATGGTCGTTCCGGCCGGCGAGATCTTTAGCGTCTTCGCCGACCAGCGTATCAAGAGAGACACCAGCATTACCGATTGGGGAAATAGAGATGTTGGCGGCGCCGAGTGGGGCTCGGACTATCAAGCCGGAAATTGGGGCGCCATTGCTCCCGGACCTACGCTCTCTTCCGACGTGGTCGTTCACCATCAGTTGGACGGCGACGGGGAAATAAACAATGACTCCTACTCCGAGTACACCTTCGACCTTCCGGCGGGGTCGGCCGGAGACTACTACTTGTATCTCAGAGCGGCTTACCAGAATGGCGATTCCGCGTATATTCTCTTCAACCCGGCGGTTCCGGGCTTCTGGCCGACGGATACACCCGAGAACGACCATCACAGCATCGCCAACAATGACGGTGAACGAGGCCAGATGGATTGGTGCTGGGCGAAGGTGGACGCGGACACCGTTACTCTTAATGACGGCTACAACGAGGTTCGCATCTACGGCCGGGAGTCCCACTGCAACGAGGGTCGCCCCTTCATGTGGGATGCCATGGTCTTCTCGAAGGCGGCTCTCGACAGAGGCAACTTCGAGATGATGGACCGCATCGCCCTCGCGGGCCGGGTAGCGGTGATGCTGCAGGCCAACGCCGGCGACGACTTCACCGTTTATTCCGGTAACACGGGCGTTCTCGACGGGACAGGCTCCCTCGGCGCAGACTCCTATCTGTGGAGCCAGACGGCGGGACCTGCTGTCACCATCACGAACGCAGCCCAGGCTATCGCCACGTTTGAGGCTCCCGCCATTGCGGCGCCGATAACTCTCACCTTCGAGCTGCAGGTTGTTTCCGGCGCAGACTCCGCCGTGGACACGGTGGATGTGACTGTGGTTACCCCGGGCGCCGTTCCTGCGATGCCCACCAACCTTGTCGCCGAACCTGTGGAAATGGGCGTGAAGCTCACATGGGACCCCGTCCCCGGAGCGGAGACCTATAAGATATTGAGACGCGAGTCGTGGATGTGGTGGCCGTTCGATTTCATCGTCGCCGAAAACCTCTCCGCGACCAGTTTCATAGACACCACCACGTCGCTATACATGGAGCTCTATGATTACACGGTCGTGGCGGTCAACAGCTTTGGCGACAGTATCCCGGCGTATCCTGTTTACAAGACCTATGCGCTCTCCGCGAACCTGGCGCTCAGAGCCGACGCGGGTCCCTTTGCCAAGAAACCGCATCCGGGTTGGGACCTCGGCCTCGTCATGAACAACCGCGTCAGGGCGGAGACGTTCGATAGCTGGTACAACAGCGAGGCCTCCGCGGACGATTGGTGGGGCTACACGTGGTCGCAGCCCCTCTACTTCCAGGAAATCCACTACTATCCCGGCAACGTCTTTGGCGATGGTGGTTGGTGGACATCTCTGGGCGTGCAGGTCACCAAGGACGGTCAGTTCTGGTACGACATACCGAACGTCACCATCACGCCCGCCTACGACTTCACCGATTCGCCCGACGGACGCAGCCCGGGCACCTCTCAGCTCCCATACATCCGGCGGCACGTCATGAAGTTCCCGAGAGTGGAGGGAATTGGCGTGAGAATCTACGGCGCCCCCGGCGGCTCAGTTGACTTCACCTCCATGGGTGAGCTGGAAGTTTATGGCGCGCCGGGCGACGAGGAAGGCCTCTACGCCTTCGCCGGAGCAGACTTTGCCGCCGACGAGGGAACTACCGCAACGCTCGACGGGACAAATTCCTCGACGCCTCTTGCCGTGAAGTATCATTGGGAGCAGATAACCGGCGTAGGTGGGCAGCTCACTCACGTGGATATGACCTCCGCCTACAACGCCGACATAATCTACGCGGAAGGCGAAGTCCTCGCCGACCACGACGCCTTTGAACCCGGTGGAGACAACTGGCTGTATTCGTCGAACGCGAGTATAGCCCCGGTGGACACGAACCCACTGCCTGCGGACGGCAAAGCCGGGGCTTACCAGCTCGGTCCTTACACCGACAAGAATTGCCTCCTCCTCAGCGACCAGCAGAGGTCCGGCGTCGTGCCGGTCACCCCGGGCAACTACGGCTATCTCGGCGTAGCCTTCTCGGGGGCAAGCGGTAATCACTGGGTCGGCCTGATCCTCAACTACGCCGACGGAGGCTCTCCGGTCATGCCATTTGAGTTCAGTGATTGGTTCTTCCGCGGCGACGTGGAAAGGGCCTGGCAGAATACCTTTAGGGTAAGCAGAAACGATGAGCACACGGGCTACGGTTCCGGCGATCCGGGCGGGCCGAACATCTATCAGCGAGTCCTGCCCGTGGATAGCTCGAGGACGCTCCTTTCCGTGACCTTCACTGGCTTCCCCGGCTCCGGGAACCAGACCGGCGGTGTCTTCGCCATGAACCTCGGTCCCCCGGTGCCCGTGCTTAGCTTGGTCAATCCGGATACTGCCGTCTGCACCTTCGACGTCCCCGAGATCACCAAGGATGTAGTCGTCACCTTCCGGCTGACCGTCTGGGATGCCGACAACAATTCCGCGACCGACGATGTGGACGTCACCCTCGCGGATACTGAGGAGGGAAGGTCCGACGCGGGTCCCGACGGCATTGACGTTTTGCCGTTCAGGACCGTCGTCCTCGATGGCAGCGGCACGGGAGGCGACATCATCTGGTACAGGTGGGAGCAAATCGGTGGTCCCCCCGCGGTCACCCTCTGGAATGCCAATCAGGCACAGGCTGCTATCATCGCGCCCGCGAGCGGCGCCATGACGTTCAGGCTCACCGTCGGCGCCTCCAACGGAACCGTTTCCGCCGACACGATGGTTGTTACCGTGGCGGGCAAGCTCAATCCGGTCCCGGCCTCCGGCTTCCTCACGGATGTTCTGCACCTCGGCGCGAACTACACCTCGAGGTTCAACGAGACGGACTGGAATCACGACTATCTCGACCAGGTTGGCGGCGAGGCGAACCAGAACCCGAGCGCCGGTGACACTGTTAGCACAACCTATAACCAGACCGAGGACCCGTTGGTCTGGACGCGTATGCACCAGGACGACGGATACTGGTTCCACGACATGGCTGACAACTATATGGGCTACCTCCACGTGTACATCCTCTCGCCGGCGGAGCGCGAGGCCAGATGCTGGTTCTGGCACGATGATGAGGTGCGGTGCTTTAATAACGGAGCGCAGGCCTTCGAGCGAGGTGGATGGGACGGCGGCGCAGAGCAGAACCAGGACTTCACGTTGTACGAGGGCGTCAACTCCATGACCTTCAAGCTTCATGAAGGCGGCGGAGGAGACCGCCTGACTATTCGGTTCACCGACCGTAGCAACAATCAGTATGCGGACCTCCAGTACGTCCTCAGCTACAGCGACCTCTTCCCGCCGGCTGTGATCAAGCCGGATCCGCCCAACGGCCTCATCATCGGAGAGGGCGAGCTGTTGTACCTCGATGGTCGCGGCTCCGCATCCGGTACGTACAGTTGGGAGCAGGTCTGGCCTCTGGAACCTGAGTTCGCGTGGTGGTACGATGACACCAACCTTCCAATTCTCGGAGCACCGCAGGTGGACGAGGATACCGTTTTCTACCTGAGGCTCTGGGTGGATACCGGTGCGGAGGTTGACGCAGACGTGGTCAAGGTAACCGTCGCCACCAAGGAAATCCCCGGACCTGTAGTCGGCGTAACCGGGGAATGGGCTGGTGACACGGGAGCTGTCCTGAGATGGTCTCCGGCGGCGCACGCCTCCTTCTATTACATCAGGCGTGCCGATGACCTTGCCGGTCCCTACAGGTACGTCGGCACCGCCGACACCAACATGTTCGTTGACCCCGGTCCCCTCGATCCGGATGGAACCTACTACTACCAGATCGAGCCTGCCAACATCCTCAACGTTGGCACCGGCGTCGGCGAGGCGGTCATCAGCCGCGACCCGAGCCTCGGCAACGTCTCCCTTTCGGAGCTTGCCGTGCCGATAGTCGGGCAGCCCGCCCCGCTGGGTGGAGGCTCCAGAGACATCGGCCTCGTCAAGGATGGTATCGTTGCCGGTCAGAACTACGACACCTACGATGGCAACACGCCCAACCCCGGCACCTTGCCAGGGGAGGAGACGTTCGAGTTCTTCGGTTACCTGTTTGACCGGCCCGTCGAGATTCACTCGCTTGTTTATTATGTGGGCGGCGTCTTCGGCGACGGCGGCTGGTGGACTACTCTCGGCGTGCAGACCACGAACGACGGTGTTACCTGGCAGGATGCCTCCAGCGTCGTCTGCGGCCCCGTTTACGACACCTCGGATACATCGGCAGGCAAGAGCTGGTACGAGAAGTTCATTCTCAGCATCATCCCGGATACCGTGGTTGGCGTCAGGGTCGCAGGGACTGCCGGCGGCTCCGCGCATTTCGTCAGCATCGCTGAACTGGGAGCTTACGGCGACATCGGCGGCTTGAACGTCAACGCCGGGGCAGACATGACTTCCGCCGAGGGTCTCCCTGTTACCCTCGACGGCGGAGCCACGACCGGCGCGACCCAGTTCCTGTGGGAGCAGGTGTCCGGCCCGACGGCTGTCATAGTCGGCCCCGACCAGCAGCTTGCTTCCTTCACGGCGCCGGGAGCGGCCTGGACGGATACAGCGACGTTCCGTCTGACGGCTTCCAATGCCGAGTGGTCTGCCTGGGATGAGGTCACGTTCACCATAACGGACGTCAACAGCTACCATTTCTATAGGTACGCGGCGGACTTTGACGGACGTTCCACGAGCGGCGCCCTCGTATTCCCCGACGGTGGGTGGGCTACCGGCATGATTGCGCACGACATGGCCGAGTACATGCGAGACAAGCCCGCCAACGAAGCGTCAGCAGAGGGCTCTGTCGCTGGCAACGACTTCTTCTTCCAGGACGCGACCCAAAGCCAGACCTATAGAGACCCGTTGCTTCACCACGTCATCGGGGCGATAGACCTCGGCGCCGGCGACGAGTCGTACATCGGACATGTCGAAGGCTACACCACACCGGGCGACTGGTGGAATTACACCTTTGGCTCCACCAAGCAGTTCGACGCCAGGTTCCCGGTGGACGGCGCCATGTGCATCTCGGTTCTCGCTTCCACGGACGCAGGCGATACAGTGGTTGAGGTCCTCGTTGATGAGGTGGTGGAAACCACTATCAACTTCAGCGGCAGCGACCCGTATGATCTCCAGTGGCGACCGGGAGCCGACACCTTCATGGTATCGAAAGGTCGGCGCACCATTCGCCTGCACGTGATTCAGGGCAGTTGGTACTTCGTCAAGTTCCGCCTTGACCTGTCAGAGCCTGCAATCGAGAGCATCTCCACCTCCGACGGCATGGTGTCCCTCATCTGGAGCGATGTGAGTGCGACCTACACGCTTCAGGGAGCCGCCACCCCCGGAGGCCCGTGGGCGGATGTTTATGGCCCGACAAGCGAGACTTCCTTGACTGCCCCGCTTCCGGCTGGTAAGGCCGGGTTCTATCGCATCAAGGTGCAGTAGGCGCTTTCGGGACTCGGTAGTTAGGGGCTCTCATCGCCGAGCGGTGAGAGCCCCTTTTGTGCGCCAACGGAAAGCCGGCAAGGTCTTTATCCGTTCAGCCTAATAGCAGCACGATGGCTTTCCGTGCTTGGTCCCGCGGCGGGCGCCGGAAGCCCGATATCGAAGAATTTGCGGTAGAAAACAGAGGAGGAGCCTGCCCCCCGCGCTCAGGCTCGCAAAGATATACAGCCACGCGAGGCACGGTCCTTGTTTGGAGGCACAATGGCGTGTCTTTATCAATCACGCGCGACGGCAACGGGAATGGGGTAATGAAGAGGGGAACAAGTCGCGGGCAACTTCACTTCTTCAGGCTATTCACCGCGCTGAGAAACTGGCTGACATCTTTGAACTGGCGATAGACCGAGGCGAACCTAACGTACGCTATATCGTCGAGCTTCTGGAGCTTCCGCATGACCAGCTCGCCGATTTCCTTGCTGCTGACCTCCTGTTTGGAGAGCTCCTCGAGCTCCTCCTCCACGCTGTCAACAAGCGCCTCGATTTGCGAGACCCCAATCGCCCTCTTCTCGCACGCGGTCGTGATCCCCTTCATGATCTTAGCCCGGTCGTAGTCCTCGCGGCGACCGTCTTTCTTGATGACCTTCCAGGGCATTCTCTGCACGCGCTCATACGTCGTGAACCGCGCGCGGCACTTCTCGCATTCGCGGCGCCTCCGGATCACCGCCCCACCCATCAGCGTTCGCGAGTCAACAACCTTGCTGTCCGGCGTTTTGCAAATAGGGCAGTTCATGTCACTTATTCACTTGCCTTTCCGTGCCACAGAGCGAGCAGAGCGATTTCCGCGAACGTTAGAAAGCCGCCCCGGTTACGCCTGCTTGTAGAGAGGAAACCGCCGACAGAGCTCTCTCACCGCCGCTTGCGTTGTCTTGACAACCTTTTCGTCATCCATGTTGTGGAGGACGTCCGAGATAAGCTCCCCTATCTGTGACATCTCTTCCTCGCCCATCCCTCGCGTGGTGACGGCAGGGGTTCCGAATCTCAGCCCGCTTGTCACAAAGGCGCTCTTCGTATCGAAAGGAATCATGTTCTTGTTCGCGACAATGCCGGCTTCCTCCAGTCTTCTCGCGGCATCCTTTCCCGTCAGGCCCAGAGGAGTCACGTCAATCAACAAAAGATGCGTATCTGTGCCGCCTGAGACCACCCTGCTCCCCTTATCCTGAAGCGCCTGCGCGAGCCGTCTCGCGTTCCTGACAATCTGCATCTGGTAAGCTCGGAAGCCGTCCGACAGCGCTTCCTTGAAGCAGACAGCCTTTGCCGCGATGATGTGCATCAGCGGCCCGCCTTGTATCCCGGGGAAAACCTGGGAGTCAATGGCGTTGGCGAACTCTTCCTTGCAGAGAATCGTGGCCCCCTTGGCCCCCTGAGCGTTTTGTGCGTCGTGGTCGTTACGAAATGGCAGTGCGGCACCGGGTCCGGATGAAGTCCCGCCGCCACCAGTCCCGCGAAGTGCGCCATATCTGCCATCGCAAGCGCCCCGACCTTATCGGCAATCGCCCGCAGACGCTCGAAATCAATTGTTCTCGGGTAAGCGCTTCCTCCCGCGAGAATGAGTTTCGGCTTGTGCTCCAACGCCAGTTCTTCCATCTCATTGTAATCAATGCATTCCGTATCGCGGCTCACGCCGTAAGGGATGATCTTGAAAAACCGTCCGGAAAAGTTGACCGGATGACCGTGCGTGAGGTGCCCCCCGTGGGCAAGGTTCATCGCAAGGATCGAATCGCCCGGTTTCAGCATGGCAAAATACACCCCCATATTCGCCTGTGACCCCGAATGCGGTTGAACGTTGGCGTGCTCCGCCTTGAAAAGCTCCTTCGCCCGCTCGATCGCCAGAGCTTCAGCCCTGTCCATGTTGCGGCAGCCCTGATACCACCTCTTTCCCGGATACCCCTCCGCGTACTTATTCGTCAAAACGGAGCCTGCCGCTTCCATGACGGCTTTACTTGCGAAGTTCTCGGAGGCTATCAGCTCAAGGGTTTCCTCCTGTCGGTTCATCTCCTCGCGGATGACCTCGGCGATCTCCGGGTCAACCTCCGACAATCCTCTCAGTCGGTTACTCAACGACGTCATCTTCTGTCCTTTCATTCCCTGGTAGGTAGTTTGCCGGAACAGCATTACGACGCGACGGAGCGCACATGTTGCCACATCAAGCCGTGCGAATATAATACGACGAGTGTCTTGAATAATACAGAAAAATATCGGCGCGGGTAATGCCTCACTAACCGCCGGCTGAGGGTGGAACCGCACAGCCCGCGGACCACCCGGAGCCGGCCTTGTACCGCCGGCATCCTGCCGGCTGTCTCGGGGGCATCCTGCCCCCGCCGAGGGCGAGACGCCCTCAGGACTGCCGCCGAGACGGCGGCGTTACAGGGCCGGCAACACGGAACTCCCCTGGGCATCCTGCCCATGATTCCCACAACCGGCGGGGAGCTACCTTTTTCTCCTCAGCCCCCACAGGGGCAATGCGACAACCAAGAGCAGAAGCGGCGCAGGTTCGGGGATGACTACAGCCAGATCGTCAAAATAGTAGTTCTCCGGGTTCATAGTTTGCGTAACAGTCTTGCCGGGGAAGTTCTCATCGGCGTCGGTGACCGTGACGTTCAGTAGCCCGAGGGGTGTCGTCGCCACATCTCCTCTCGGCACATTGTATGCTTTAACATAGATGACGTCACCGACATCAATATCCACGTTGCGGCCAGCCATCCACCACTCGCCATTTGCCGGTCCGCTGCCGAACAATGCGTACCCAATGTGCCCTTCGTCCAGCACAATGTCGTCCACGAGGTCTGTGCCCCATGCGTCCCATACCTGGTCAACATCACCGACCAGCTTTATGAGCTGGACGTAGGCGCCTGAGCTGAAGTCAAGAGTGCGGGTCCTATCACCGGGGAAATAGCTCACGTAGCTCTGACTGCTATAAGAGCGCACCCCCACTCCATGCCCGCGATGGCATCCCCAGCCGATGGTCACGGCGCCGCCGTCGGAGAACAAGAGAGATACCACACTCGCTACCACGATGATCGTTAACCATTCTCGTCTCATATTGCCCTCCTTTCTGAGCCTGGCGGCAGACGCGGCTGCTCGCTTTTTTCACGCCCGAGGGTCGGCGTTTATTTCCACCAGGTTACACAACCTGTGTTTACGGACCCAGACGGTCGTTGCTGGAGGTTACCGCTATGGAAAGCCCGAACCTCTACCCGGTGGAAAATTACCAGTATATATCTTCCGCACGCGCTTGGCGCCTCTCTCTCGCGGTCGTTGCCATAGAAGCTCAGCGAGATGATTTCGGTCACGTTGACAGGAACGAGTAGTGGTTCCGCGCGAGCGGGGGTCTCAATTGTTCGCAGGGAGCTTTTCCCTTAGAGCGATGCTTAGATAACCCCGTTGCTGCTTATGTGTGCGCAAGGACAAAGGGATAACCCGTGAAGGTTATCCCTTCTGCAGAGGCCGATTTAGCTTTCTAACGAGCTTGGCCCGGAACTACTTTTTTCTCTTCAGAGCCCAAAGCGCCAGACCGGGAACCAAGAAGAGCAGCGTTGCCGGCTCAGGAATCGTCACCTCAGTTTGCAAGCTGTTGAAATAATAACTCTGCGGGTTCATAACGTCCACAACGGTGTTGCCGAGGAAGGCGTGGAGATTGTCATTGACTCCTATTTCCAGGACACCAAGAGGTGTAGAAGCCACATCGGCTTTCGGCACGCTATAGGCCCTTACGTAGAGGACATCGTTGACGGCAATGTCCACGTTTCGGCCCGCATTCCAAAACCTGCCGTCTGCCGGGCCGCTGCCGAAGGCCGCGTACCCAATATGCCCTTCGTCCAGGACAATGTCATCCACGAGGTCTGGCCCCGTGAGATATGGGTCAAGGTCGCCAACTTGTTTCATGAGCTGGACATAGGCGCCCGCGCTGAAGTCGGCGGTCGTGGTCTTGTCGCCGGAGAGGTAGGCGCCGGTCGAATCGGTAGCTCCAAGCGCTGCGTCGCATCCCCACCCGATGGTCACCGCGTGGGCCGAGCCCACCAAGGCCAGCGCCGCCAGTAACATCGGAACTACTAAAAATGCTCGTCTCATGGTTCCCCCTTTCTTATTGAATCTATAGGTCACTTGTTATCTTCTCGTTTTGCCGAACGTTCAGTGCGTATTAAATTAGTCTAAAGGATAGGGCCTATCGCAGCTCCAGTCTACCGCGGGCTCAGCGGGCAGTCTATCATACCAGAAAGCTGCCCCCGGCTCCAAGGTGATCGTTGACAGCTCGAAGTTTGGCGTCACCCACTTGCCATCCCACGCTGGATCGCCTGTTCCGCCGACAAGCCACGCCTGGTCGTACGTCCCGGTCGCCGGATCCCACTTGTAAACCGAATCCGCCCCGCCAGCGTAGTCTGCTCCCGCACCGACGGCTCCGAGCGTGCTGTCGTTCAACGCCAGCTCCGTCGGATAAGGCCAGGCGAACATCGTCAGACCGGGGTATAGCGTAACTGTGCTGGTTTGCTCCGTGGGAACCCAACCCAAGAACGTGATTGTCGCCGTTTCGGTGCCAGGGCCGTAACGCCTGTCAACCCAAAACGTGTCACCGACAGCAAGCACGAGGTTCGATTCGTTGAAGCTTGTATCAAACCATTTGTTGTCGTAGAGTGGGTCACCGGTCCCCTGAACCAGGAAGACCTGTGAATAGCTCGTCGTGGTGGGGTCCCAGATATACAAGGAATCGGCGCCGCCCGCATAATCCGCGCCCTCGAGCTGCTCGCTGAGCATTTCCCCGACGCAGCCTTGCGTTCCGTTAAGATTCATATCGGCGGCAAGTAGCGGGACGGAAACCATCGTCAGCGCCCCAGGAATGGCATCGGCTCTTATGAAGCCGACCGGGTTGGTGTAAACCTGCGCCATAGCCGTTGGCCCCAGCAGACTAGCAGCCATGATGCTTACTGCGAGGAAAATACCGGTTTTTCTCTTGCGAATCCTCATAACTGTCAGCTCCTTTCCTATTGCGTTCAATTTAAGATACCGTTTTTGCTTTGAAAAAGGAGACAACCTCCTTTGACCTCTGCGCCAGCCCTCACTTGACAGCGCTTTCGCCTCTCCCGCTTCTTAGACAAGTCTAAACATAGGATTGCGAAAACTCTTTGTCAAGGAAAAAATGCTCTTTTTTCGTCAGAAAATTACCTCCCCACGGATGTCCTTAGTTCTCAGGAGAAAACTACTACATAACCATACGCCAGTCAAGAAAAAAAAGCCGTTTGTTTGTAATTCCTCAGTCTCGGGCGAGTACCCCGCCAAGGCGGGCGAGGGAAAAAGGGAAGAAAAGAATAACGCAAAGGCGCAGAGTCGCAGAGAGGAGGATGAGAAGGACACCCCGCCATGGCGGGGCTGCCCTGGCATGGTCATCTTGCCCATGATTCCCACGGGTCCCCCGCCAGAGGCGGGGGATGCCACGTCGGAGACGCCCGTTCTTTTCGCCCTGAAAAGTACTGGCCGACCCGGCGTCCCGACGGATGTCAATGCCTTCGCACCGCTCCTGCAACCAAGTCTCCCTGTCCCACCCGTAACTGACGCGATACGTCTGTCCTGCGGATGTATCCTCCCGCGCGCCTGCCCTGCGAGTGCCTCGCCCACGTTTCTCATTGTTGGCATAATTAACTCGGCAGCAATAAGCTGCCCTTCTGATGTCAGTTCCCGCCTTCGCCTTTTCTTGTCGGATTTTCCTTCGCCTTGACCGCTTCCCATTCAGCGTCCAACTCCTCGAGCGAAGAATCGCTCAGCCTTTTGCCCGCGGCCGCTGCTCGCCGCTCCATTGCCCTGAACCTTCTTACGAACTTGGCGATGGTTCCTCGCAGGGCACTCTCTGCCTCCACTTCCAGAAAGCGGCAGACATTCACCACTGAGAATAGAAGGTCTCCCATCTCCTCCGAAACGTCGTCCTGCCGTCGCCCGGAAATGGCGGCTCGCAGCTCCTGAATTTCCTCCGAAACCTTCTCCAACACCTCCTCCGGTTCTTCCCAATCGAACCCCACCTGAGCCGCCCGTCGTTGAACTTTTTGAGCTTTCTGGAGAGCCGGAAGCTTGCGCGGGATGCTATCCATAAGCGAGGGGATGCCCTTATCCGCCCTCTCCTGTCGCTTGATGGCGTACCATTGCCTGAGGACCTCTTCCCCAGTCTTTGGCAAAATGGGAGTGGTGCTTTCGTCCTCACCCCTCTTCGAGACACCGCCTTGCGTTTCGGCGGCATCACGAGAGCGGCTGTCCTGCTTGGGAACCTCTCCGCTTTGCCGTCTCGGCCTTGTGAGGTGCGGAGCTTCGGACAGCGGCTGTCCTTCTTGCGGACCGAACACGTGCGGATGCCGCCGCGTCATTTTCTCATGCTCGAATTGTATGACATCCTCTATATCGAAGGTTCCCGTGTCGGCGGAAACTTTGCTCAGGAACAGGATATGAAATAGGAGGTCGCCCAGCTCCTCCTTGAGCTTCGCGGGGTCGCCCTGCTCGATCGCCTCGATGACCTCGTACGCTTCCTCGATAAGGAAAGGCTTGAGTGAATCGAGCGTTTGCTTCTTATCCCAGGGGCAGCCCTTCTCCCCTCGCAGGGCATCCATGAGGTTCACAAGGTCCTGAAAGCTCACACAATCTCCTTACAAAGCGCCAGAATGTTCGGGGAATGCCCTTGCTATCTTCCCGCAAGAACCTACGTGCTCCGATTCATAAATTCGGTGACGTAATCTTCCCCTGACGGGATACCAGCATGGATTGCATTTCGGATTCCGCAATCCGCAATCTGCACTCCGCAATGGACGAGTTGTATCTCCTGAGGCGCCACAACAACCCCGTTGACACACTTCCGCTCGACGATGACCGTATCTCTTTCGACCCAGCCATGACTGACCAGGAAGGTCTGGAGCAACGTGGCACGGGCGTCTCGCCCGTGGAAGGTCATGGGCAGGATGCCCATGCCACGTCTTCTGCGCCAATTCCCTCGTTGCGTCTTTGCGTCCTTGCGAGAGGCCCTCCCTTTTTCTATTTTCTCTCGCCAAGACGCCAAGGGCGCCAAGGTGTTCGGCCCGGGTGTCATGGGGGCTCGTGATTTACCGGATGCTCGACGTCTCTGGAAAAATCGCGTTTATCCTGTTATCTTATCCCGTCGAAATAGCTCCTTTCACGACACCACCGTATTTGCGAACTCATGTACTAAGAACGTCCCGGCCAAGAGTCATCCCGCTCATCAACACGGTGGCCGTTATCGCGGCCAGGACCACCTTTTTTCTCGTCGAGAGAAGGTTGCCATCACCATCGCCATCACCCTGCTCATCCGATTTCCTTCGCCATGACAACGGCATCCTCTTTTTCGCGTGCGTAGTAGCCTTTTCTGATGGCGACCGGGTGGAATCCAAATTGCCGGTACATACCCCGGGCTATTGTATTGGAGGGCCTGACCTCCAACGTCACGCGGCTTGCCCCGTGCCTGGCTGCCAGGTCGAGCAGAAGCGAAAGCAGACGCGAGCCGATCTTTCTCCGCCTGTAAGCCCGGTGCACCGCGATATTGACAATGTGGGCGGCACACCCCAGCCTCATTCCCGCATAGCCGACAAGCCTGCCGTCATCGAAGGCCGTGAGGAACCGCGTTCTCCTCGTTTTCAGGGCGCCGAGAAACGCGCGACGCGGCCAGGGCGAAGGAAATGAATCTTCCTCTATGGCGTGAACCTCACTCACATCTTCCGCCGTCATCGGCAGAACCGTAACTGGACGCTCCAGATGTTTAACTGGCATTCTCGAGTCCCTGTCAGTCGCAGCGTCGGGGTGGCTGCTCTTCGTTCTTTCTCCGCGGACAAGCTTTGACGCGATGTCTGCAAC
>Ga0315541_1001590_pt1 | contig 20678 bp, 13 predicted proteins | sample SalMarSW160190MG_FD_203095 | JGI IMG/M metagenome (GOLD analysis project Ga0315541, IMG submission 203095) | Salt marsh sediment microbial communities from the Plum Island Ecosystem LTER, Massachusetts, United States - Salt Marsh Sediment SW1601-190 ...
CGGGCCCGGTTCCCCCACCACCGCTTCGCCACCGAGTCCGACTGCGAGGTGATCCTCCCCCTCTACCTGGGGAAGGGCACCGACTTCCTCGGGGACCTGAACGGGATCTTCGCCTTCGTCCTCTACGATGTGGCCCGGGACCGCTACGTGGTGGCCCGGGACCCCATCGGCGTCATCCCCCTGTACACGGGGCGCGACGCCCACGGCAACCTTTTCGTGGCGTCGGAGATGAAGGCCCTCACCCCGGTGTGCCGCAGCGTGGCCGAGTTTCCTCCCGGGCACGTCCTGGACAGCGCCGTGGGCCCCGAGCCGGTGCGGTACTACCACCCGGCCTGGACGAGCTTCGAGGGTGTGAGAAGCGAGGGGCTCGGCACCACCGACATCCGGTCGGCGCTCCAGGGCGCGGTCCACCGGCAGCTCATGAGCGACGTCCCTTACGGCGTCCTCCTGTCCGGGGGCCTGGACTCGTCCATCATCGCGGCGGTGGCCAAGCGCTACGCAGCCCGCCGAATCGAGGAGGACGACCGCTCGGAGGCGTGGTGGCCGCAGCTCCACTCCTTCGCCATCGGGCTGGAGGGAGCCCCCGACCTGACGGCGGCGGCCCAGGTGGCCGCTCACATCGGGACGGTGCACCACGAGTTCCACTTCACCGTCCAGGAAGGACTCGACGCCCTGCGAGACGTCGTCTACCACCTGGAGACCTATGACGTCACCACGGTGCGCGCCTCCACACCCATGTATCTCATGGCCCGCCGGATCCGCGCCATGGGGATCAAGATGGTGCTCTCCGGCGAGGGCGCCGACGAGGTCTTCGGAGGCTACCTGTACTTCCACAAGGCCCCCGGCCCCCGGGAGTTCCACGAGGAGACGGTGCGCAAGCTGGGACGCTTGCACTCCTTCGACTGCCTCCGGGCCAACAAGTCCATGGCCGCCTGGGGCGTCGAGGCCCGGGTCCCCTTCCTGGACCTGGAGTTCCTGGACGTGGCCATGAACCTGGACCCGGCGGCGAAGATGATCCGCCCGGGAGGCCAGGAGAAGCAGATCCTGCGGGAGGCCTTCGCCGACCACCTCCCCGAGGCGGTGCTCGGGCGGCAGAAGGAGCAGTTCTCCGACGGCGTGGGCTACGGGTGGATCGACGCCCTCAAGGCCCATGCCGAGGCCCGGGTGCCCGACCGCGACTTCGAGAACGCGCGCTTCCGCTTCCCCTACAACACGCCCGATACGAAGGAGGGGTACCTGTACCGCTCCATCTTCGAGGAGCACTTCCCCCTTCCGTCGGCGGCGGAGACGGTGCCCGGGGGCAAGTCGGTTGCGTGCAGCACCCCCGAGGCGCTGGCGTGGGACGCCTCCTTCCAGGGCGTGAACGAGCCCTCGGGGCGGGCCGTGAAAGGGGTCCACCGGGATGCGTACTGACGCGCCGGCGGCGCGCGGCCCGCGAGGCGCGCCCTAACCGGCGCGGGGCTACCTCGTCGTCAGCCACGCCTTGAGGGCGAGGAACGCCACAGCCGTCACCGCGCCCAGCGCCGCCTCCCACTCCCGGTTGCGGAGATATCGGACCCAGCGGAAGCCGTCCGCCTCAGTCCCCGGCTCCCGCCAGGGAGAGAGGCGCGGGACGAGAGCGGGCACCTGGGCGGCATAGGCGCGGTACCGGTCCCCGAAGAGCTCAACCAGGAGGCGGTGCTCCGAGGCCATGGTCGGCACGTACACCGCCGTGAAGAAGCCCAGGAAAAGGGCGGGCCAGGCCCAGTGCCCCCCGGCCACGGCGATCCCGGCGCCCAGGAGGAGGCTCCCCAGGTAGAGGGGGTTCCGGGTGAATCCGTACGGTCCCCCGGTGGCGAGTTCCCGCTCCTTCTCGATGGTCCCCGCCGCCCATCCCCGGAGGAGGAGGCCTGCCAGGACCAGCGGCGCGCCCGCCCCCAGGAGGGCGAGCGTCGGGGAGGCCAGCCACAGGTAGAGGAGGATCAGGAGCACGACCGCACGGAGGCGGATGCGGCGGAGGCTCACCGTCACGGGGTGGAGGTCGCCCGGGCGCGGGACCCCGGGTGGAGCGGAACCCCCGCGTGGATCTCCTTCAGGTGGAGTGTGAGGGAGCCCGGAAAGTTGGGGATGTTCGACTTCACGTACACCGGGAGGCGCCGGGCGTCGTCGGTGAAGTGGATCTCGGCCTTCCCCCCCTGGGAGAAGAGCCCCTTGGTGCGAATGATGGGCCGGACCACGAGAGTGGCGAACTCGCCGGCCTCGGTCTTGCGCCGGTCCTGGCGGAGCACCGTCACCGTGACCGGGTTCCCCTCCACCTTGAAGTACCGGTCGAAGGTGTACGACTTCCCCACCTCCAGCGGAAGCGTCCGGATGAAGTAGATGAACGCGATGTCATCCAGAGGTATGAGGGATGCCAGGGGCCCCGACTCGTCGTTGTCCTCCCGGTCCCAGAGGCGGCGCTCCGGGTAGAACTCGTAGTGCCGGAAGCTCTTGTAGTTGATCTCGTGGATGTCCTGGATGAAGCGCCAGCTCTGCAGCGTCCTGATGTCCAGCCAGGAACTGTACGCGTCGTTCACCCGGGCGGGTCCGAGTCCCCCGCGGATGGTCATGCTGATGCGGTAGGCATCACGTCCGCGCAGCGTGTCCAGCCGGGGGATGGACATCTGCCCCTCGCCGGCGTTGAAGATGCCGATCTTCACCTTGTACACGAGCCGCTCCCCGGGCCCGAAGGGCGCTGGGGCGGCGGTGGAGTCCGCAGGGTAGGCGCGGGGTGGGGCCTGGGCCGTGTCCACCCCCTGGGCCGTGTCCACCCCCTGGGCCGTGTCCACCCCCTGGGCCGCGACGGGGCCTGCAGCCAGGAGCACCCCGGACACCGGGAGCCCGCGGATCAGCGCGGCCAGGAGCGCCCAGGCGCCACCCCGGGCCGCTGCGCCCGGGGACCTCACGGTGCCTCCGGGTCCAGCCCGTGCTCCCAGGCTCCGCCGCGCACCCGGGCCAGGGAGAACATGGTGCGCACCGGACGGAACCGGGACGGGCGGACCTGCAGGTCGTAGCGCAACTCCAGGGGAGCTTCGACCACGCGCCGGGCGTGGGGCACCAGGAGCCTGAGCATCTCCAGGTTCGCCGCCCAGCCGTCGGATTGCACCACGGGCCGGTCCTCGGGGAGGTCGCGGAGCGCCTTCTTCAGCACGATGACCCGGTAGGCCCGGAGCCCGCTCAGGGGATCGGACACGGGGGCCTGCTTCAGGGTGCGTCCCAGGACCCAGCGGGCCGCGCCGCGGGCGAGGCGGAGGGAGCGGGGGAGCCCCCGGGCATCCGCGGGGAGCGCGCCGGCAACGATGTCGGCCCCACCCTCCAGGGTCTTCACGAGCGTCACCACGTCCTCGGGGCGCTCGGTGAAGTCACCCTGGAGAACCACGGCGCAGTCCCGCTTGGGGTACGGCGCCTCCGCCACCACGTGACGCAGAAGCCGTTCCACCGAGCCGGCGTATCCCTGCCGCTCGTCGGACCGGAGGATGGTGAGGGGCAGGCTCCGCCGGTACCGGGCGAGCACCTCGCCGGTGCCGTCGGTGGAGGCGTCGTCGTGCACCACGATCCGGTAGTCGCGGCCGAACTCGCCCAGCACGCGCCGCAGCTTCCACATGAGCACGCCTACCGTGGCGGCCTCGTCGTGGGCGGGGATGCAGATGTAGATCAACGGCTCGCTCGTCCTGTCGTGGATGTCACACCCGGTCGTCGAGTGATACCGGCGCCCGGGGACCCGGTTCCTGCCGCCGCGCCCCAGCGCCTCAGGTCCGGGCTTCGCCTGGAGGCCGCGTCTTCCAACGCCGATGCTGCCAGAAGTACTGCTCCGGAGCCTGCCGGACGGCCCGCTCCAGCGCTGCCGTGTGCGCCGCGGTGAGGGCACGCACGTCCTTCTCCAGGTCGCCGGTGGCCGGGGCGGTGATGCGCTCCAGCGTGACGCGGTAGCGCGCCGGCACCCCGGGCTCCCGGAGGGAGACGCCCAGGAAGATCGGGGCTTCCGCCCTCAACGCGAAGAGGGCCGGCCCACGGAAGGTGGCCGCCTCCCGCCCCAGGAAGGGGACGAAGATGCCTTGCCCCCGCGCATTCTGGTCGGCGATGAGCCCCAGGACGTGCCCCTTCCGGAGGGAGCGGAGCGCCTCCCTCGGGGCCTCGGGGAGATCCACCAGGCGCACCCCCACCCGGCGGCGGGACGCCTCCAGGTCGGCACCGAAAAGGGGGTTGGCCATCCCCTTCACCACCGCGTCCACCGGGAGACCCCGGGCGGAGAACGCCGCCCCTCCCAACTCCCAGTTCCCTAGGTGCCCGGTGACGAGGATGACGCCGCGGCCGTCGGCCAAGGCGTCCTGGAACGCCTCGAAGCCCACCATGGTGGTGCGCGCCACCACCTCGGAGGGGCCCCGGGAGTTCACGCGGAACGTGGACACGGCCTCCCGCCCCAGGTGGGCGTAGCTGGCTCGGGCCACCCGGTGGCGCCACGCCGCATCCTGCTCGGGGAACGCCAGCGCCAGGTGGCGGTCCACGTCGGCGCGGCGTACGCGGAACACGCTCCCGCCCAGCCATCCCACGAAGGCGCCCAGCCCCAGGGCGGCCTTCTCGGGGAGCGCCGTGACCAGCGCCGCCACCAGCCGGAAGAGGCCGTACTCCAGGACGTGCCCCAGGCGATGCCGACTCATGCGTCGCGGAGCTGGAGCCCGTGGAGGCGGTGGTAGAGTCCCTCCGAAGCGAGGAGGGAGGCATGGTCGCCCCGCTCCACCACCCTCCCCCGGTCCAGGACCACGATCTGGTCCGCACGGCGCACCGTCGACAGACGGTGGGCGACGACGAACACGGTGCGTCCCTCCAGGAGGCGCCCGATGGCGTCCTGCACCAGGCGCTCCGACTGAGCGTCCAGGGCGCTGGTGGCCTCGTCGAAGACCAGGATGGGCGCGTCCCTCAGGATGGCCCGGGCGATGGCGATGCGCTGCCGCTCTCCGCCGGAGAGCCTGGTGCCACGCTCCCCCACCAGGGTGTCGTACCCGGCTGGGAGCCGGACGATGAAGTCGTGGGCGTGGGCCGCCCGCGCCGCCCGCTCGATCTCTTCCTCGGTGGCGCCCGGGCGCGCGTAGGCGATGTTGGCGCGAACGGTGTCGTGGAAGAGCACGGTCTCCTGGGCGACGATCCCCAGCTGCCGGCGCAGCTCCGCCACGCGCAGGTCCCGGATGTCCACGCCGTCCACCGTGATCCGCCCCGAGCCGGGCTCGTGGAAGCGGCCGAGGAGGTCCAGGAGCGTGCTCTTCCCCGCTCCCGAGGGCCCCACCAGCGCCACCACCGTGCCCCTGGGCACCACCAGCGACACGTCGTGCAGCACCGGCTCCCCCTCGCGGTAGGAGAACGACACGCCCTCGAAGGCGATCTCCCGCTCCAGCCCCGGGAAGGGGCGGGCGCCGGGGCGGTCCCGGATCTCCACGGGCGCGTCCAGAAACTCGAACACCCGCTCGGCGGCCACCAGCCCCGGCTGTGCCGTAGCCGGGAACTTGGCCACGTTCTTCACCGGCGCGTAGAGCTTCAGCGACAGTCCCAAGAAGCCCACGAACTGGGCGCCGGTGAGCTCCCCGGCCACCACGAGCCAGGCGCCGTACCAGAGGAGCACCACCGTCCCCACGGCGGCCAGCATCTCGGTGAGGGGCTGCGCAAGGGAGCGGGCGACCTCGGCCCGGAGGAACTGGCGGAAATAGTCTCCGGTGAGGCGGTGGAAGCGCCGGCGCTCCCGCTCCTCCGCGGAAGAGGCCTTCACCAGGCGGATCCCGGAGAGCGTCTCCTGGATGTGGACGTTCACCTCCGCACCCAGGTCGAGGACGCGCCGGTCGCGCCGGCGGAGCACCTTCACCAGCGGGCCCCAGACGACCATGGCGCCGGGGATCACCACGAAGGCCGCGGCGGTGAGCTTCCAGGAGATGAGGACCATGGCCGCCACCGCCACGGCGAACTCGAACCCCGCGGACACCATGCGGGAGAGCTCGGCGGTGACCAGGGTGCGCAGCAGCTCCACCTCGGTGGTGAGGCGGCTCACGATCTGGCCCATGCGCACGCGCCCGAAGAACGCCAGGTCGAGCCCTACCAGGTGGTCGTACACGCGGTCGCGAAGGTCCCGGTTCACGCCCTGCTCCACCCGGGCCACCAGGTACGAGCGGGCGAAGAAGAGCAGGTTCTTCAGCGCGAAGGCGGCCAGGATGAGCAGGGCGACGAGCGCCACCGCCTCCAGGGGATCCCCGGCCGGATCCACCCACCGGTACACGGTGGCGTCCAGGACCCGTTCCATGCCGTTGCGTGGACCCGGCACCGCGGCCCCACCACCGGAGAAGAGCGCCTCGGTGAACGGGATGAGAAGCACGTAGACGGCAGCGTCCACGACGGCGAAGAGCGCTGTGGCCAGCACCACCGCCAGGAGCAGGGGAGCCCTGGGCCGGAGGAGGGAGAAGACCCGCCGGGCCGGCGTCACGACCGGAGCGCCTGTGGGACGTGTGCCCGGGCCGCCACGCGTCTGCCGCGCGTCCCTACCGCCCCCGGGGCGTAAGGCAGGCCACCGGGACGATCATCTCCTCGGGACTGATCCCCCCGTGGAGGAACGAGTTCCTGTAGCGGGCCTGGTACTCCCGGAGCTTGGTGGGATATACGAAGAAGTTGTCCTCCAGCGCCACGATGTAGGTCGTGCCCAGACGCCCGCCGGGAAGGCGCAGGTCCGCCTCCTGCTTGGTGACGAGCGCTGTGTCGGCGTGCTCGACACGGAGATCCTGGCCGAACTTGTACCGCAGGTTGGCCGTGGCGTCGCGGCGGGCGAATACCGTGGCCGACCGCTGGCAGAGGATGGACCCGTGGTCCGTGGTGAGGATGACCCGGTGCCCCGCCCGTGCTGCGCCCTTGAGCACCTCGAAGAGCGTCGAGCGCTCGAACCAGGCGCGGGTCAGATCCCGGAGTGCCGCCTCGTCCTTGGCCACCTCCATGAGGATGGGGGACTCGGAGCGCCCGTGGGTCATCAGGTCCACGAAGTTGAAGACCAGAGCGATGACCGACCCGTGGGTGTTCGCCGCCGAGTTCACCCGCGCTCTGACCTGGTCGCCCTCCCGGTCGGAGAAGATCTTCTCGTAGTGGACGGGAACGGTGCGCTTGGTGAGGCGCCGGAGATGGCTCTTCAGGAGCCGGTCCTCGAAGGCGTTCAGGCTCCCCTCGTCGTCGGACGAGTCCCACCACCCCGGGTTCTTGCGCGCGATCTCGTCGGGGAAGGCGCCGCTGAAGATGGCGTTGCGGGCGTACGGCGTGGCCGTGGGGAGGATCGAGTAGTGGTAGCGCTCCTCGAGGTCGAAGTAGGGCGCCAGCAGCGGCGTCATCGCACGCCACTGGTCCAGGCGCATGCAGTCCAGCACCACGAAGTACACCGGGTCGTCGCCCAGCCAGGGGAGGAGGAATAGCTCCACCAGGTCCACGGAGAGGACCGGCCGGTCCTCGGCACCCCGCATCCAGCGCGGGTACTCGCGCACCACGAACTGGCCGAACGCCCGGCGCAGGTCGCCCATGAGGGAGTGGACCGTGTCCTGGAGTCCTCGCTCGCCCGAGCTCTCCAGGCGCAGCTGCCAATCGGTGAGCTCGGTGTAGACGCTGGCGTAGTCGTCGGCGCTGGCCGCATCCTGGACCTTGGCGGCCAACTCGGGGAAGCGCGCCGCCAGGTCCTGGGCCGTCTGCTGCTGCCGGATGGAGGAGCCCTCCAGGATCCGGGTCACCACCGAGAGGACCTGACGGGGGCTGGTGGGCTTCACCAGGTAGTCGTCCACCCGGCGCCCGATGGCTTCGGTCATGGTGTGGTCCTCCTCCGACTTCGTCACCATGACCACCTTGGCGAACGGGTCCTGGCGGCGGAGGATCTCCAGCACCTCCATCCCCCTGCGGCCGGGCATCTGCTCGTCGAGGAGGACCAGGTCGTAGGGATTGTCCCGGAGGAGGGCGAGGGCGTCGTCCCCGTTGGAGATGGCGTCCACGTGGTAGCCCCGCGCCTGCAGGAAGAGCAGGTGGGGCTTGAGCAGGTCGATCTCGTCGTCGACCCAGAGGATGCGTTTCGGGGGACGGGCGCTCGGCGTCATGGCTCCTGAACTTATCACCCGTGCCAGGTGGCCCGGAGTACCCGCAGCCAATTCCCCGTCCCGATCAGGCGGAGGTCCCCCTCGCCGAAGCCGGCGTCCCGCAGGGCCTCCACCACCGCGGGGAGGGCGGTCACGTCGGGGAGGTCGTCGGGCATGACGGCGCCGTCGAAGTCCGAGCCCAGGGCGACGTGCTCCACGCCGATGCGGTCGGCGACGTAGCGGGCATGCCGGGCGATCTCCGTGAGGGAGGCCGGGCTCTTCGGGTCGCCGTCGGAGCGGAGAAACCCCTTGTGGAAGTTGATCCCCGCCAGGCCGCCGCTGTCCCTGACGGCGTCCAGCTGGCGGTCGGTGAGGTTGCGCGGCGAAGGGGCGAGGGCCCACGCGCACGAGTGGGTCGCCACCAGGGGTGCCTGGGAGAGGCGCGCCACGTCCCAGAAGCCGGCTTCGTTGAGGTGGGAGAGGTCCACCATGACGCCCAGGTTGTTGCAGGCGCGCACCAGCCGTTTCCCCGCCGCCGTGAGCCCCGGGCCGGTGTCGGGGGTGCGGGGGAAGTCGAAGGGGACGCCGCGGCCGAAGGCGTTGGGGCGGCTCCACACCGGACCCAGGGAGCGGAGGCCGGCTTCGAAGAACACGTCCAACGCCTCCAGGCGCGTGTCCAGGGCCTCCACGCCCTCGATGTGCAGCACGGCGGCGAAGGTGCCGTCGGCGAGGCAGCGCTCCAGGTCGCCGGCGGTGCGCACCACCTCCATGGCGCCTCCCGCCGCGCGCTCGCAGCGGAAGAGGTCCGACATGACCGAGAGCGTGTACGCCAGCGCCGTGCTCCGCGCCACGCGCGGAGGGAAGGGCACCGTCCACGCGCCGGGCACCTTGGCGCCGTCGGGTCCCGTGACCGGGAGGATCTCCCTCTCCCACCCACGATTCGCGGTGAAGACGGCGAAGAAGCCACCCGCCATCCCACCCTCCCTCGCCCGGGGGAGGTCCACGTGCCCCCGGTCGCTCCGCTCCAGGAAGTTGCGCGCCTCCTCGCCGACGGCGTTGTGGATCTGGGTGAGGGTGTCGTTGTGGCCGTCGAAAACGGGGATGCTCATGGCTGGTCTCTCCACACTACGAGGAAGCGCCCCACCTCCCGGGCCAGCGGGTAGCGCGCCTGGAGGCCCGCCGCCAGCTCGGGGCTCACCGGACCCGAGAAGAAGGGACGGCGGTTGATCACGGCCATCTCGACGCCGGCGCGCTCCAGTGCCTCCAGGGTGCGCGCCACCCGGGTCTCCGGCTCGGGATCGAGGAACTCGAAGAGCATCCGGGTTGGATTCCGCCGTCCGGTGAGCACGTAGATCTCGGGGGCGTCCGGGGTCGCATAGATCCAGGGACCGGAGGAGAGGGCGTCCACCATGGCCACGACCTCCTCGATCTCGTCGCGGGCGGCGACGTCCACGCGCAGACCTCCCCCTCGGGGAATGCGCAGGGTCTCGGTCTGGTCGTGGCGCGCCGGCTGGAGCCCCAGGTGGCGCACGAAGCCAGGCGCGAGCCGGAGCGCCGTGAACGCCAGGAGGAAGCACACCAGCCCGCCGAGCCAGACGGAGCGGGAGCGACCTCGGGCCGTGGGTCCCCGCGCGTCACCCGCCTGCGCCTCCCCCTCCGGTCCCTCCTCCGCCCCCGTGCCCGCCAGCGCCAGCGCCAGCAGCACCAACAAGGGGGCCGCGAAGAAGAAGTAGACGGGGGCGGCGAAGGGGATCTCCACCAGGCTGGCGAGCCCGTACCCGGCGAGCGCGAGATAGGCGCCGTCCGCCCACCGGAGAGATGCGGCACGCTTCGGCCCCCGGGTGGCAGAGCCGCGCGCGCCACCCACGAGCGCGACCGCCGCCGCCGCCGCGAAGGGAGGAAGCCACCAAAGCCCCTCCCAGAGCGCCAGGTAGACCCGGGGCATGCCGGAGAGGGCCAGCGCCGCCACGCCGGCCACCGCCGCCGCTGCGGCCAGGACCTTGCCCACGCGGGCCCGCGCCAGGGGCGCCAGCCCCACGGTGGCCAGGGCCACGGCGGACAGCGCCATCCCCACCACCCCACCCCGGAGCCCGGGCCAGGCGGCGTCGGCCAGGCGGCGCCGGGGAAGGACGAGCACCCCCCGGTACAGGTCGTCCAGAGCACCCGCCGCCGCGTACAGCACGAGGAAGGGAGCCAGCGCCGCCATCACGCCGAGAGCGAAGGGGATAACCGTGCGGAGGAGCGCGGCGAAGCGTTCCCGGGAGGCGACGCCGGTGGGCCGTCGTGCCGCCCACGCCAGGACCAGGGGCGCGGCCAGCGCAGGGATGCCGAAGCGCACGAGCCCCTCCGCGCCCATGGCCCGGCTCACGAGCCCGGCCACGATGGCCACCAGCGCGAGGGAGCCCGCGGCCAGGAACCACCGATACAGCACGTCGGCGCGCCGACCGGCACTGTTCACGTCGTGGGGACGGGCCGCGTCCTCGAGCCAGGCGAGGCCCAGGAGCCCCGCAGCCACCGTGTACAGACCGATGACCTTGAAGAGGATGGATGCCCCCGCCGCCGCCCCGGCCCAGAAGAGCCAGCGGTGCCCCCCGACCGCGGCGAAGCGCACCAGGGCCCACAAGGACGCCGTCCCGAGGAACAGGTTGTACCACGACGGCATCCCCTCGGCGTACACGGGGAGCGTCCACGACGCGGCCAGGAGCGTGGCGGCGGCGGCGAGCCAGGGCCCCGCGAACCGGCGGGCCAGCGCCCACACCGCGGGCACCCACGCTGCGTAGGCAGCCAGCAGGACCCAGCGGGCGCTCATGGCGCTCTCCCCCAGGACGCGGAAGCCCAGGGCGTTGAGGAAGGCGAGCCCCCCCGTGTACACATCGTCGAAGTCCCGGTGCGGGAGCTCACCCAGGAGCACACGTTGGGCCGGATGCGCCACCGAGCCCAGGTCGTGGGGGAACCACCCCCGGTCCAGCCACACCAAGGCGTGGAGCATGGCCAGCACCCACACGGCCACGGGGAGCCAGCGCTCCAGCACAGCCGGGTCCGGGCCGCGGCGCGGCGCGGCGCCGGGGTCGCCGCCGACGGTGGGGATGGTGGCGTGAGACATGGCACCATGCTAACTAGAATCGCTGTCCGGTGCCCCCGCGGGCCGCGGCGCTCGCGTCCCCGGGGAGCTCCCGTCGAGAAACACCCCCTGGAGGCGTCCCATGCGCCGACATTCCGTCCCAGCCGCCCTCGTCCCGCTCCTCACCCTCTTCGCCCTCGCAGGCCCCCTCGCCGAAGGCGCGCAGGCGCAGGTGGCAGAGCGCTACGAGGCCCGGGACGTCATGATCCCCATGCGGGACGGCGTCCGCCTGAAGACGAAGATCTTCACGCCCAGGGAGACCACCGGGCCCCTCCCCTTCCTCTTCAAGCGCACGCCGTACGACGTCTCCGACGAGGCCGCGAGCCTGGACGGCATGTACCGCGAGCTGGCCCAGGACGGGTACATCTTCGTCTTCCAGGACATCCGCGGGAAATACGGCTCCGAGGGCCAGTTCGTGATGCAGCGCCCTGCGAGGGCGCCGGGGGACACGAAGGCCCTGGACGAGGGCACGGACACCTGGGACACCATCGAGTGGCTCCTGAAGAACGTGCCCGGCCACAACGGGCGCGTCGGGATGCTGGGAGTGTCCTACGACGGGTGGACCACCGTCATGGGCGCACTGGAGCCCCACCCGGCGCTCAAAGCCATCGCGCCCCAGGCCTCCCCGGCGGACATGTGGCTGGGAGACGACTTCCACCACAACGGCGCGTTCCGCCTGAGCTACGGGTTCGAGTACGCCACCATGATGGAGTCGTCGAAGGAGAACGAGAGCTTCGCCTTCGACCGATACGACACCTACCCCTGGTACCTGGCGTTGGGCTCCCTGGCCAACGTGAACGAGCGCGTCCTCCAAGGCCGCATCCCCACGTGGAACGACTACGTGGCCCACCCCGACTACGATGCGTTCTGGAAGCGGCAGACCATGATCCCCCACATCCGGAGCGTGGCCGTGCCCACCCTCAACGTGGCCGGGTGGTGGGACCAGGAGGACTTCTGGGGACCGGTGCGCATCTACCGCGCCCTGGAGCAGTTCGACACGGCGCGGATCAACCACCTCGTCGTGGGCCCGTGGAATCACGGTGGATGGAACCGGCGCCCCGGTGACGCTCTGGGCGCCATCCCCTTCGGGAGCGCCACGTCCGACTGGTACCTGGCCCAGGTCCAGGCGCCCTGGTTCAGGTACTGGCTGAAGAACCAGGGCACCCTCGACCTCCCCGAGGCGCTCACCTTCGAGGCCGGCTCCAACGTGTGGCGGCGGTGGGACGCCTGGCCTCCCACCGCCGGCGTGGAGAAACAGGGCCTCTACTTCCGGGCGGGAGGTAGGCTCTCCTTCGACCCGCCCACCGCCGGCGAAGCCGAACCGTTCGACACGTACGTGTCCGATCCGGCGCACCCCGTCCCCTACCGCCATCGCCCCATCCAGGCGACATACGGTCCCGGCTCCCGCTGGCGCACCTGGCTCGTGGAGGACCAGCGCTTCGTTGACGACCGCGCGGACGTGCTTTCCTACGAGAGCGAGGTGCTGTCCGAGGGCGTGACGATCGCCGGGGAGGTGGTGGCCAACCTGTTCGCTTCCACCACCGGCACCGACGGCGACTGGATCGTGAAGCTCATCGACGTCTACCCCGAGTCGTACCCGGAGGACTGGGGGCTGGCCGGGTACCAGCTCATGGTCTCCAGTGAGGTGTTCCGGGCCCGGTACCGGGAGAGCTTCGAGCGCCCTGCCCCGGTGGCGGCCGGCGCGGTCACGGAGTATTCGTTCTCCCTCAACACGCAGGACTACACGTTCCGGAAGGGGCACCGGATCATGGTGCAGGTGCAGAGCACGTGGTTCCCACTCATCGACCGGAACCCCCAGACGTTCGTGCTCAACATCTTCGAAGCCGCCGAGTCGGACTTCCAGCCCGCCACCGTCCGAGTGTACCGTGAGCCGGGCCGGGCGTCCCATGTGACGGTCCCCGTGGCCGTGGGCACGCGACCTTGAAGTCCGCCACGCCGACGACCCGCCATCCCGACGACCAGCAACCCGGATCCCGTTCCATGACCGACGACGCCCCCGCCATCCAGGACTTCTATCCCGAAGACCTGTCCCACTGCTACGGCTGCGGCCGCCTCAACGAGGTCGGCCTGCACCTGCGCACGCGCTGGGACGGGGACGACACGGTGACCCGCTTCACCCCGGCACCCTACCACACCGCCATCCCCGGGAGCGTGTACGGCGGCCTCGTGGCCTCGCTCCTGGACTGCGCCGGCACGGGGAGCGCGTCGGCGGCCGTGTTGCGCGCCGAAGGACGCCAGATGGGCGACGGCCCCGCGCCCCGCTTCGTCACGGCGGCGCTGAAGGTGGACTTCCTCAAGCCCACCCCCCTCGGACCGGAGCTGGAGATCCGGGGGCGCATCGTCGAGATCAAGGGGCGGAAGGTGGTGGTGGAAGAGACCCTGTCCGCAGACGGCGTCGTCACGGCCACGGGTCACGTGGTGGCGGTGCGCATGCGCAACGACGTCCCCGCGCCGGCGGGCGGCGCCTGAGAGAGGGCCGCACCCTCGTGAATCGCCCCGTCGCCCTCCTGACCGCCGTGGCCGCCCTCGCGGCCCTCGGCTTCGCGCCCCCCGGTGCGGCGGCCCAACAGGGGACCTCCCCCAACCCCGAGTCGCGCCCCCGCCCCGAACTCCGCGCCGTGCCCGTGCGCGACATCCACATCGACGGCCGCCTGGACGAGGCGGCGTGGGCGACCGTGCCGCCCGTCACCGAGTTCACCCAGTCCGAGCCCGACGAGGGCCTCCCCACCACCCAGCGCACCGAGGTCCGCGTCGCCTACGACGGTACGAACCTCTACATCGGCGCGGAGATGTTCGACACCGACCCGGCGGGGATCGTGCCCGGCGGCCTGGAGCGGGACTCGCCGGGGATCCTTTTCGAGGAGATGGACGCGCTGGGCGTCACCCTGGACACGTACCTGGACCGGCGCAGCTCGTTCATCTTCTTCGTGAACCCCGCCGGAGGGATCAAGGATGGCCAGGGCACCGACGACGGCCGCTACCGGGACTACGGGTGGGACGGGGTGGTGGACGTGAAGACCTCCATGCATGAGGGCGGGTGGACGGTGGAGATGGCCATCCCGTGGCGCACGCTCCGCTTCGACCCCAACCTCCCCGACCAGCGCTGGGGGATGAACCTCATGCGGCGCATCCGGCGCAGGAACGAGGTGTCGTACTGGGCCCCCCTGGACCGGCGGAACCGGGTCTTCCTCATGTCCCAGGCGGGCGTGGTCACGGGGATGGGGAAGCTCCCCGCGGGGCTGAACATGAGCGTGAAGCCCTTCGCGCTGGCCTCCCACGGTGGGGGCGTGTCCCTGGCCGACGACGTGAAGGGCGCCGAGGCCGACGGAGGCGTGGACCTGAAGTGGGGGCTCACGCCCAACCTGACCCTGGACCTCACCTGGCGGACCGACTTCTCGCAGGTGGAGGTGGACCAGGAGCAGGTGAACCTCACCCGCTTCCCCGTCTTCTTCCCCGAGCTGAGAACGTTCTTCCTCGAGAACTCGGGGACGTTCACCTTCGGCGACGTGAGCGGGGGGCCCGGCGGGCCCCGCCTGGGCTCGTCGCTCCGGGACCTGACCCTCTTCCACTCCCGCCAGATCGGCCTCCGGAGCGGCCATCCCGTCCCCCTGCTGGGTGGCGCCCGCCTCACCGGGCAGGTGGGAGGCTTCGAGCTCGGGCTCCTGAACGTGCAGGGCGAGGACGAGGGCACGGTCCCGCGGGAGAACTTCACCGTGGTCCGCGTCCGGCGGCGCGTGCTGACCAACTCCGACGTGGGGTTCATCGTCACCAACCGCGATCCCTCGGGTCCGGCCACGCCGGCGAACCAGGCGGCGGGCGTGGACGCCAACCTGACGCTGGGAGGGAAGCTCTTCATCAACACCTATCTGGCCGGGACCCGGGAGGGCAATGAATCGGACCATGCGGCGCGCCTCTCGGTGGGGTGGCGCGACGCCCTCTGGAACACATCGGTGGCCGTCCGCCGGGTGGGCGAGCAGTTCGACCCGGGGCTGGGGTTCGTCCGCCGCCGCGCCCTCCGGGAGGGCTACGCCACCGTGGGCCTCCACACCCAGCCGCGCATCCCCCGGGTGCTGGAGGTGAATCCGTTCGTGGAGATCACGAGCACCACCGACCTCTCGGGACGCCTGGAGTCCCGCGAGACGCAGGCGGGCCTGAGCGTGGGCTTCCACGACCGCTCCACGCTGAACTTCGGCTGGACCCGGACCTTCGAGCGCCTCGCCGCGCCGTTCAGGGTGCGCGAAGGCGTCTCCATCCCTGTGGGTGATTACACGTTCTCCCGGGGTTCGGTCAGCTACCGGTCCAGCCAGGGACACGCGCTCTCCGGGAACCTGAGCGTGTCGAGCGGCGGGTTCTGGGACGGAACGCGCACCACGGTGACCAGCGGGCTCCGGTGGCAGCCGGACCGCCACCTGGTGCTGGACGTGGACGCCACCCACAATGCCGTCACAGCCCAGGGCACGTCCTTCACCGCCGACCTCTACGGGGCCCGCCTCCAGTACGCGTGGAGCACGACGCTGAACTTCAGCGGTTTCGTGCAGGTCAACGCCGACACCGACGAGATGGTGACCAACCTGCGCATGAACTTCATCCACGCGCCGCTGAGTGACCTCTTCTTCCTCTTCACCGAGCGGCGGTCGCTGGTGGGTGAGGGCCGCGTGCTGGAGCGCTTCTTCACGGTGAAGGTGACGCGGCTGTTCCTCTTCTAGGGTCCCGGTTCTAGGGTCCCGGTTCTAGGGTCCCGGGTCGTGACACCGGGGACGGGCGCCGGCGCCGACGCTCCCTCCTTCCTTGCGCCCTGCGGTCCTCCCCGGTCCCGCCCCGCCCCGCAGGTTCGCCCTGCAACGGTTCCCACCCCTGTTTCGTCTAAGGAACGTGAGCGCGGACGGCCCCTGCCCGGCGTCCGTATGGGTGAGCGTGAGGGTCTCGGGAGGGGACATGGGAACGGGGACGCGGACGGGGCAGAGTGGAGTGTGCTCGTGGATAGGTTGCGCAGCGTTGGCGACGACCGCCGTCCTGGGGGCGCTGGCCATTCCCGAAGGCGGTGCAGCACAGCCAGCGCCGGGGCGTGAGGAAGGCCGTCCGACGCGGCCGGCGCCCACGGTGGCGCAGGCCATACGGTCCACCGTAGACGTGCCCGTCCTCGACGGGCGCATGGACGAGGCCGCATGGCAGCAGGCCCCGATCATCACCGGCTTCACCCAGGTCCTTCCCACCGACGGCGGTGAGCCCAGCGAGCCCACCGAGGTGCGCGTCACGTACGACGCCGATGCGCTCTACGTCGTGGCCCGCATGTTCGACCGCGAGCCCGCGGCCATCGCCAGGCGCCTGGGCCGCAGGGACTCGGAGACGGCCAGCGACTTCTTCCGAGTCTCCATCGATTCGTACCACGACCACCGCACGGCCTTCGAGTTCACCGTGAACGCCGCAGGCGTGCGGGGTGACGCCCTGGCCGCCAACGACAACGGCTACGGCGACAGCTCCTGGGACCCGGTGTGGGGGGCGGCGGTGAGCGTGGACTCCCTGGGGTGGGTGGCGGAGATCCGCATCCCCTTCTCCCAACTCCGCTTCTCCCCCGACGCGGAACAGACCTGGGGGATCAACTTCACCCGCCAGATCTTCCGCAAGAACGAGACGGTGCGCTGGATGTGGGCGCGCAACACCGAGCAGGGGTACGCGTCGCTCTTCGGGCACCTGGAGGGACTCCGCGACATCCCTCAGCCGAAGCGCCTGGAGGCGCTCCCCTACTCGGTGGCGTCCGCCGACTTCGACGGCGCCGCCGACCGCTCCAGCCCCTTCAACGACGGGAGCGTGGCGGGCAAGGGGTTCGGCCTGGACCTCAAGTACGGCCTGACCAGCAACATGACGCTGGACGCCACCATCAACCCCGACTTCGGGCAGGTGGAGGTGGACCCGGCGGTGGTGAACCTCACCGACTTCGAGACCTACTTCCAGGAGCGGCGCCCCTTCTTCGTGGAGGGCGCCAACCTCTTCCAGTATGGAGCCAGCGGTAACGCCTTCGCCCCCACGCTGTTCTACTCCAGGCGCGTGGGGCGGCCCCCCTCCCGGCCGGCCAGCGAGGAGGGCGGCTGGGTGGACAACCCCACCGCCACCAGCATCCTGGGCGCGGCCAAGCTCACCGGGAAGGTGGGTGGGTGGTCCTTGGGCGTCCTCAACGCCGTCACCAGCGCCGAAGACGCCCGGATCCAGGCCGCCGACGGGACTCGGGGCTCCCGCCCCGTGGAGCCGCTGGCCAACTACGGCGTGGCCAGCCTCCGCCGCGATTTCCGCGGCGGGAACACGGGGGTCGGGGTCCTGGGAACCAGCGTGCGCCGGGACCTGGGCAACCCCCTCTTCGATGGGCTCCGCCGCGACGCCTGGGCCGGCGGCGTGGACTTCTTCCACCGCTTCGCGGGGAACCAGTGGGCGGTGAGCGGCACCTTCGCCGGATCGCGCATCTCCGGCGACGCCGAGGCCATCACCGCCGCCCAGCGCTCCTCGGCGCGCTACTACCAGCGGCCGGACCAGGACTATGTGTCCGTGGACTCGGCAGCCACGTCCCTCACCGGATGGGCTTCGGCGCTCACCTTCGGCAAGGAGGCGGGGCGCTGGATCATCGCCACCGACCTCTTCGCCACCTCCCCCGGCTTCGAGATCAACGACGCCGGCTTCGGCACCGAAGCCGACGACGTCTTCCACGGCGTGCGCATGAGCCGGCGGTGGCTGGACCCGGGCAAGTACTTCCGCCGCTTCACGCTCAGCGCCACCTGGGCCCAGAGCTGGAACTTCGGCGGCACCAACACGGGGCGCACCGCCTACTTCGGATTCAACGGCCAGCTCCTCAACTACTGGAGCTTCAGCTTCGGGTCGAACTACAACCTGGCCGCCCAGAGCGACTACACCACGCGGGGAGGGCCGCTTATGGTCCGCCCGCGCCAATTCAACCTCTTCGGCAGCGTGAACTCGGACCGCCGCAAGAAGATGAGCGGAAACGCCTTCGCCTCGTACAACCGGAACGCCGAGGGTGGGTGGGGACTGTCGGTCGGCCCCGGCCTCACGCTCCGCCCCAGCGGCGCCGTGGACCTCAACCTGTCGCTCAACTACAGTGCCAGCCGCTCCATGGGCTTCTATGTCACGCAGCGCCCCGACGCCACGGCCGCGGCCACCTTCGGGCGCCGCTACCTCTTCAGCGGGTTGGAGCAGAGGAGCCTGAACGCGACGCTGCGCGCCGACGTGGCGCTCACGCCGAGCCTGAGCATCCAGTGGTACGCCCAGCCCTTCGTCGCCACCGGCGACTACGAGGGCTTCAAGGAGCTGGCGCGGCCGCGGAGCTTCGACTTCCTGCGCTACGGGACGGACGGCGCCTCCACGCTGGCATACGACCAAGCTGAGGGCACCTACACCGCCGACCCCGACGGCGCGCGCGCCGCCCCCGCCATGAGCTTCGGCAACCCCGACTTCAGCATGCGTTCGCTCCGGAGCAACCTGGTGCTGCGCTGGGAGTATCGGCCCGGTTCCACCGTCTTCCTCGTGTGGAATCACGGACGCGCGGGGTCTTCGTCCGATCCCACCACGGGCGTTCTCGACCAGACCGGGCAGATCTTCGACGACACCATGCGCAACACGTTCATGGTGAAGGTGAACTACTGGCTGAGCAGGTGAGGATGTGGCCCGGCCCGGGAAGGGGGCCGGGCCGCCTCGGCGCTACCCGCAATCCTCGGGGATCAGCTCCGCGAAGTCGGTGAGATAGCCCCTGGCCCTCGCACGTCCCTCCGCCGGGGACAGGCCGTGCCGCAGCGTCAGCGCCTCACCCAAGCCCGCCATCAGGTCTGCAGCTGACGCGTTTCCCACGGCCAGGACGATATGGTTCCGCGCCGTGCATGCGAGCGTTGCAGCCGCACCACCATGGGCGCAGTAGGACAGCACCTGACGCTCCACCAGCGCAACCACCCCTTCGCCGCTCTGCATGATGTCGACGATGTAGTGGAGGTCCTTGATCCGCTTCGCCCGGTCCCGGCGCCGGAGGAACGTGGCACCCTTGTGGAGGGCGAAGGCTCCAAGCTCCGGCACCCTGACCAGAGCCACCTCCTCGCCTCCGGCTGCGCGGTCGAGCGGTACCGAGAGGATCACCGAGTGGTCCCTGAGGACCCCGACACCCTCCAGGGTGAGCCCACCCAGATGGCCGGCCGGCTCGACACCGACGACTTGGGACACGCCGCCCCACGGCCCGCGATGTTCGACGAAGAACTCGATCCGTTCCCCCGAAGCCGCGTCTCGTTCCCAGACGGCGCTCGGACCTTCCTGCGTGACGGGCGTGAAGCCCGCAGCCGCCAGGGCGGCGGAGATCAGAGGTGCGGCAGGATCTGTCTCACCTGGCATCGAAGCCAGCACGTCCACCTCGATCGTGTGGAGCGGTCGCACCGCCCAATCGCCGGGCGGGCCGAAGCGCCGGTGCAGCTCCGGCACCCATCCGCCGATCACAACCAGGCGGTCGAGGTGTTCGCTCAGTCCCGCCAGGACCGGCGCCAGGACGGTGTCGAAATGGTCGTCGGTCATGTCGGCCCAGTCACCCCCTGGAGGTGCTTCTCCAGCAGCAACTCCGCCTGCTCCCTGCCTCGGAGGGGATGGTTCCACAGATCCAGAAGCAGCTGGAGCGTGGACACCACGGGAACCCCCTCCCGCTGCCTCAGCCCGTACCAGACCGAAGTCCGGTAACGCGCGGAGAGCAGTCTCACAGGCCCCTCCGGTGCGGGCTGCCACCCCAGGCGCTGAGCGACTCGAAGCAGCCCGTCCCGACCCCTCTCGTCCACGTACAGGTGCACCTGCTCCACCAGCGCATGCGGGAGGAAAAGGGATGCCCCCGCGTGCAGGGCGGCCCCCCAGCGCCGCAGGCCAGCCGATTCCATGCGAGAGAGGAAGGGTCGGAGAGACCCCAGGGGGGCGTCCACCTCGAGCGAGGTGTTGTCCCGCCAGTCGTACTCCAGAGTCCACTGGTCGAGCAGCGCACGATGGTCGAGGAGCCGGATCCAGCGCTCCGGGTGCGACGTCCGCTCCTGGACCAAACCGCGCCGCTCCAGATCGGCCACGGCGTACGACACCACCGACGGAGAGACGCCTACCTCCCGGGCCATGCCCGTGATGGACCACTCGCTTTCGCGGCGTTGATCGAACAGCCACCTGGCGACGAGTGAGGCGCGGTCGGAGAACGCCGACCGGCGGCCCTGAGTCGCCACCCTCTTCGCTGGCCGGAGGTCGGTGCGGTCCACGAGCAACCCCGGGGCCTGGATCCGCACGGCCCCCGTCAGGGCCACGAAGGAGCGGCCCGAGGCCCGCAGAGCTTCAAGCTCGGCCCGGCGTGGGCGACGGAGAACCCATATCGTCGGTTCCCTGTCGCCCTCGCTCGCGAAGCGCTCTTCCCAATTGGCCAGCCGCCGCGTCGTCCACCG
>Ga0315541_1001592_pt1 | contig 20663 bp, 17 predicted proteins | sample SalMarSW160190MG_FD_203095 | JGI IMG/M metagenome (GOLD analysis project Ga0315541, IMG submission 203095) | Salt marsh sediment microbial communities from the Plum Island Ecosystem LTER, Massachusetts, United States - Salt Marsh Sediment SW1601-190 ...
GGAACTGAGGTCATTGGGCCCCGAAGACTTCAGCGAGTCGTGCCCGACCTTCCTCCGTGCCGCTGTCCCCTGGATGTACGCGTTCCTGTTGGAGAACAACGAATTGTCCATCCCTGCTGGTCATCCAGAGAATGTCGCCCTCACTTCCGCCCAGGCGGCTGTAGGTCACGATGCGAAGGTGTCCATCTTCGCCAAGCGAAAGAACGCGGAAGCTCTTTGGGTGCATGAGCAGTTGACCCAGCAGGACGTATCTGGAGCCGTCCTGTTTGAAAACGAAATGGGGGCAGCCAGCCTGGCCGTAAAAACTCTCCAAGGCGAAGAAGAGTTCTGGTGTTCCGTCATGATCGAGATCGAGTCGGTATTCCGTAATCCGCTGCTCCTGACCAAGCCCCAGATTCTCGTCCCACTGTCTGTGTGCCCAAGCACGAGGGTCTGCTATTTCGACCCCACGGCTTGGCGAACTCGCAACTTGTTGCGCGCAACCAGTCGTCATGGAACAAAGCAAGAAAGAAAGGATGAGTATCTGGAGGGACTTCGTGTCGTGGCTCCTTGTCTGAAGGATAAGGCGGCACATCCGTTGCCGTTTCTGTCCACAAGTTTAATCGTCTCCAGGGAGGGAAGCAACCTTGCCTGACGCCAAGGGCATCCGGCCCAGACGGGCACGGAGTTCGAGTCGTTGGAAATGGCCTTCCGCAAGATGCAGCGGTCGATCTACGACGCCGGGCGCGGGCTGTCCACGGCCGTAGATGCCCTGGAGGACCTGGGCCTGAAGTTCGAGGACCTGGACCGCCTCTCGGCCGAGCGGCAGTTCAAGAGCGTGGAGATCAGGGACACCACCGCCAACACCAAGTACCCGGTCGCCAGCGCCCGGGAAGCCCCTGTCCGCTGTGCTGGCAAGGAGCGGTGAAAAAGCGATGCGCCGGCGTCCTCCATAGGACACCGGCGCATCCATCGCCCGCGCAGACGTCACTGAGGGCGATGCCCGTCACCTGGACCAGATGAGCTGGATCACCAAACCGCCTTGCCCGAGGCGGACCACCTGCGGCCGGAGGACCACAGGCAGACGGACCGGCCTGGGGTTGACCAGGATGATCCTCGGGGTCAGGCAGACCGGGGCCGGCCTCGCCCCGACCAGGGGCTTCAGGCGCCGCTGCTGCCGCCGGGTCTGGTTGCGGAACGGTTCCCGGACCTCCCGGCGGTTCCGCCGGCGATCTGCGTCGTCGCGGGCGACCCTGTGATTCGCTTCACGGCCGGTGTCGGGCCGGGAAGCCACACGATCCCCGTGACGGCCTATACCGGCAGCCCCGTTGAACCTGCTTCCGGCCAGGCTCTGCTCTGCCGCCAGAAGGACAATGGCCAGTGCGGCCGCCACTGACAACGCCAGTTTTGTGGTTCGCCGTCCGGTCATGATTCACCATCCTTTCGGTCAAGAAAACCAACTTTCCCGCCAGGCACCCGCTGCCCGGCCAGGCAGATAGTGCACCCCTGCCAGCGAGGGTTACATCCCCGCCCGGAAACGCCCATTTCCCGGCCGAGAGAAAATAAACGACCGAGGATGTAACCACACGCCCCGACGCCGCCACAGACCCCACGGCGGAAACTTGACATGGCGAGCTATGCAACAGCGGCGTTGAGAGGCGCCCGCGGCGGCGGCTGGGACGGCCTGATGGACAGCGTTGCCGGATGGGCGCATAGTATGGCCATGGACCAGCCGGAGGCCCCCGACATCCAGGCCACGCTCGCCGGCGACAGCGACGCGTACGAGCGGCTGGTCCGCCGCTATCAGAACGAAATCTCGCAACGCATGTGGCGGTTCACGCGCGACCGGGGAGAGCTGGAAGAGCTGGTCCACGACGTGTTCGTGGAGGCCTATCTCAGCCTGAAAGGCTTCCGCGGCACCGGGCCGTTCTCCCACTGGCTGAACCGCATTGCCACGCGCGTCGGGTACCGCTTCTGGAAGAGCCAGCAGCGCAGGGCGCGGCAGGAGGTGCCCTTGCAGGACTGGGATGGGTTTGCGGCCTCCGAGGACGGGGACATTCCGGCCCGGGAAGCCGCCGAGTTGGTCCACAGCCTGCTGGCGCAGCTTCCGCCTCGCGACCGGATGGTGCTGACGCTGGTGTACCTGGAAGAGCTGTCCGTCGCCCAGGCGGCCGAGCGCACCGGATGGAGCCAGACCATGGTCAAGGTCCAGGCCCACCGGGCACGAAAAAAACTCCGGGCTTTGCTGGAGAAAGCCGAGGAACTGAAATAATGAAGGTCCTGGAGAGCTACCCATGAACGAAGAGCAGATCCTCAAGAAACTGGCATCGGCCGCCCGCGGCGACGGGCCTCCGAGGATCGACGTTGCCGAGCGGGTCCTGGCCGACCTTGCCGTCGCGGGCGAACCGAGAAACCTGCTGCTGTGGGTCTTCACGGCCACTTCCGCCGCCGCCGCGTCGGTGGTTGCAGTCCTGGCGCTGCGGGTATGGGCGGCCAGGCAGGATCCGTTCAGCGATTTCCTCGAGTCCATGATGGCGGTAATGCAATGAACGCAGCGAAACACGACACGCCGGCGGACAAAGGGCTGCCCAGGCCCTCGCCCAAGCGGCGCTGGGCCCATGTGGTCCTGCCGATCGTCATCTTCGTCGCCGGCGGGCTGGTCGGGGCGGGGCTGACGGTAATCTTCCGGCCGGAGCAGACGCGCCGCGGCCGGCGGTCCATCGAAGAGACCCGGGACCGCATGACCGAGAAAATCGCCGACAAGCTCGACCTGTCCGCCCAGCAGACCGAGCAGCTCCGGCAGATCCTGGAAGACCGCCTGAAGGAGCTCCAGAAGCTCCGCCGGGAGATGCAGCCGCGAATGGAGAAGCAGGCGGCCATCCTCAAGGCCAACGTAGCCGCCATGCTGAACGACGAGCAGAAGGCCCGATGGGAGGAGTTCTACGCCGAGCGTTTCCCGAGGTGGTTTCCCGAGCCCGTATCCACCCAGCCGGCGACCCAGCCCGACGCGCCGGGCGCCGGCGGGCCGCCGTAGCCGCCTGCCTGCCTAGCGCAGGTGGGCAGGGAGGTCGGCAGGCGCGGCGGGGAGGAGACCACGAATTACACGAATGTTCGCCTTTTCTTCAGCGAATCTGTCTGATTCGTGCAATTCGTGAGAATTCGTGTCATTCATGGACTCATTCGTTGGAACGTGCAAAAACCGCGGGGCGCGTCACTGTGCAAACTCCGTCGCCATCCGCTTAGTCCGTCAAGTCCAGCGGCATCATGCTGCCCAGGCCGTCAATGGCCAGAAGCTGCTCGAGCCTTTCGACGCAGTGTGCCAGGGACGCGGCCACCTTGTCCTTCCCTTCGATGGGAAAGCCGTGTCCGGGCAGCATGAGGTCCGCCTGGCATGCCGCAATCTGCCGGACGCTCCTGAGCAGGTGCTTGGGGTTGGAGCGCCAGTGCCCGTCGAGCCACCCGACCACGCCCGCGACCGATCCCTGATCGCCAATGGCGGTGTCGCCGGTGAAAACCACCTTCCTGCCGGCCATTTCGCCGACCAGCGTGACGGCGTCGGGGATGTGGCCGGGCGTCAGCATGACGCGGAAGACGTACGGCCCCAGCGACACCTCGTCGCCGGCGGCGAGGACCTCCTTAACCTTCAGCTTCACCCCGTCGCGGATGAAGAGCATCTGGCGGGCCTGGCGGTCGCCGCCGAAGGCCTGCGCGGCAAGCTCGGACGCCGCCGCCACCGCGCCGGTTCTCTTCATCAGCTCCGCCGCGCCTTCCGTGTGATCGTGATGCGAGTGGGTCAGCACGATTCTGCTGATGCTCTCGGCCGGGGCGCCCACCTCGGTCGCGTTGGCCAGCACCGCCTCCACCCCCGCCGCGGCGCCGGCGTCGATGAGGGCGTAGTCGCCCTCGCCGCCGACGAGGAAGACGTTCCCGCTGCCCTGGTCGGAGAGCACCTCCGTCAACCCGCCCCAGCTCCCGCAGCCGACCCACCAGATACCTTCGATCACTTTCTTGGCTTTACTCATCGCGCGCGTCCTTCCTGTACGACCTCTTCCAGCGTCCTGCGGTAGTAACGGTAGTTCTCGAAAGGAATATCCACCCGCACCCGTCCGTCGGCAAGCGGAATGTAGCCGCCGTCGGCCAGCAGGGGCGGGACCTTGGCGAGGATTTCGCTTCGGATGACCGACTCATCCGCCAGCAGCGTATCCAGGTCGATGCCGCCGATCAGCCGCAGCGACCGCCCGAACTGCCGGCGGAGGTCGCGGTAGTCCATCGCCTTGGGGCTGGCTTCACAGGCCCACAGGCAGTTGAAGCCGGCCTCGACGACGCTGGGCAGCAGCGGCCGGGGGTTGGCGTAGCTCAGATACACGATCGTCTCCACGCCGTGGCGGCGGAGCACCTCCAGGATCGGCCGGTAGCCCGCCAGCACCACCTGCTCGTACATCCGCGGCGAAAGCATCGGGCCGTCGTTGCCGCCGATCGGCTCGGAAAAGGTGGCAAAGTCGACCTCCACCTCCCGCAGCACCCGCTCCAGAACCCGGGCCACGAAGTGGCCGTGGATCTCCATCATCTCGGCGATCAGCCCCGGCCGATCCGCCAGTTGATACAGCACCTCGGTCAGCCGCGACCACTCCTCGACCCCCAGCGTCAGGAACAGGCCGGAATGAACGGGAAGCTCCAGGATCGTGTCGCGCCGGGCCCAGGCGGCGACGCGCCCCGACCAGTCCCGCCCCAGGCGGTCGGGATCGTCCCCGTCCAGCCGGCGGCGGTACGCCCCCAGGCCGCGGCGGGAGGTGGGCCACTTCTTCAGGGGCGGGCGAAGGCCCAGGTTCAGGGAAATCCGCTCGCGGCGGTCATAGCCGAACATCGCCGCCAGGTCGGCACCCGGGGCGAGCCCCTGCCCCTGCCAGCGCTGGAGCACGTCGTCGCGCAGGCCCTCCTCAAAGTAGGGCACGCGGTCCGGCCGGCCGTACCGCATCGTCTCTCGGAAGCGCTCGCGGGGCGTCATGGCGGTTGGCACCTCTCGATCGAAACCCCGAGCGTAAACCAGGGGCCCGCCAAAGGCAACTTCGCCGCCGCGGGCGCCAGGAATACCGTTCCCGCCCCGCCGGGCGGGCGGGTACAATGCCCTCTCGAGCATGAACGGCAGTGTCTTCATTCGACAGGAGGAAGCGCCCATGCAGCCTCAGCTTGTTCTCGCCTCGCTGGTCCTGGTCCTGCTGGCGGCGCCGGTGCTGGCGGCCGGGCCGGTCGGCGTGGTCGACCCTCACGTCAAGACCGACACCTCCGTCGACTGGCGCACGGTGGACAGCGTCATCAAGAGCGTCGTCAAGAAGGGCATGACCGACGAGGAGAAGGTGCTGGCCGTCTTCCACACGGTGCGGCGGATGTACGTCCACGGCCCGACGCCCGGGCACCTGGCGTACGACTTCCACAAGGCCATTCAGGTGCTGGGCACCGGCGCGTGCCTGACGATGACGACGCCGCTGCACGTCCTGTACGACCGGATGGGCTACAAGTCCCGCAGTTGGGTCCACGACGGGCACCACATGATGGAGGTCTTCTACGGCGATTCGTGGCACTGCCTCGACCCGCACATGAGCTTCTACTGCTACGACCGGTCCACCCCGCCGAAGATCGCCGCAGTCAAACAGCTTCAGGAGGACCCGACGCTGGCGGGCGACGCCGTCAAGGAAGGCCGCGCGGGCAAGGGCTACCTGCTCTGCGGCGACGCGCCCAAGTGGTTCGCGGGCAAGCAGGGCCGCTGGTACGTCGAGGCCGGCGGGCAGTGGCCGAAGATGAAGATCGACGAGCCCTTCGGGCGGATCACCCTCCGCCGCGGCGAGAGCTACGTCCGCACGTGGGCACCGGGAAAGTACTGGTACAAGAAGGGCTGGCTGGCGCGGGACGGCTGCGGGCCGATCCACCACTGCGGACCGGCCGACCGCAAGGACTCGGCCAACTGGCCGCTGTACGAGCCCCACGCCGCCAAGCCCCCCGTCGGCAGCCAGGCCGGCCGGACCTTCTACAAGATCTACGGCGTCGGGCGGCTTCTCTACGCGCCGGCCCTTCAGGGCGGGCGCTACGCCGACGCCGTCGTCCGCCAGAGCAACCTCGCCCTCGCCGAGCGCGACGGCGTGGCCTTCCTCCGGCAGAAGGACGCCGCCCGGCCGGGCGAGGTCGTCTTCTCCGTCGCCTGCCCGTACGTCATCACCGCCGGCGAATTGAGCCTCGCCCGAGCCGGCAAGGGATCGATCACGGCCGAGGTCAGCACCGACGCGGGCAAGAGCTGGAAGGCCCTCAAGCTCCAAGCCGTCGGGGAGCTGACCTTTACCAGCGTGGCCCAGGACAAGCTGCGCGTCGGGCCCGGGCGCTTCGCGATCGCCCGGCCGAGAACCGCCAGCTTCAAGTGCGACAAGCTGGCCGCGACCTTCGTCGACGAGGTCAACGGCAGCTTCGACGGCTACTGGCTGAAGCTGACGCTGGCCGGCGGGGTCCAGATGGGCAAGCCGGAGCTGACCAGCCACTTCCAGCTCAACCGCTTCAGCCTGCCGAACTTCGTGCCGGGAAGGAACGTCGTGTCCATCACGGCCGAGGGCTACGGCTCGCCGCTGACGGTCACCTACAAGTGGTCCGAGGGCCCCGGCTGGGCGGCCGCCAAATCCGTGGCGCGGACGTTCAGGAAAGACGGCCGCTTCGAGGTGCAGGTGGCCGGGCCCAAGTGGCCGCGGATGGAATCGCTCACCCTCTCCGTCGCCCCGTGAACGAGCGGCGAGCCCCGCGTCATTTACCTCCGGCGGATGGCCACCCCCGCGCGGCGGCGGTCAATCGCTTTCACTCACGCTTCGCTCGGCGCCGTCCAGCCAGTCGGGGCTTACCTCCACGCCCCAGCCGGGCCCCGATGGAATGGCCACGCGCCCGTCGCGGACCTCCAGCGGCGGGCGATAGATCTCCCTGGCCTCCTCGCCCGGCTCGATGGAAAACTCCATGTGATCCCCGGCGTTGGGGATGGCCCCCAGCAGGTGCAGCGTAAAGACGGTGACCATTGAAACGTTGGCCGAGTGGGGCACGCAGGGGATATTCGCCTCGGCCGCCATGGCCGCGACGCGCAGGGCCCGGGTGAGCCCGCCGACGTAGCAGACGTCCGGCTGAACGATGTCGACGGCGTGCATGGCGATCATCCGCCGCCACTGGGCCAGGTCGTTGTCCTGCTCGCCGCCGGCGACGGGCACGTCCAGGGCCGCCGCCGCCTCGGCCGTCCACTCCAGCTCCCAGTACGGGCAGGGCTCCTCGAAGTGGCAGACGGCGTTGTCCTCGAGCATCCGGCCGACCTCGATGGCCTTGGCGGGCGTGTAGCAGCTATTGGCGTCCACCAGCAGGGAAACGTCCCCGCCGACGGCCTTGCGCACCGCCGGCACGAGCGACTCGGTCCGGCCGGGCCACTGGTCCTCATCGTGGCCGCAGACCTTGCCGATGCGGATCTTGAAGGCCCGGAAGCCGCGCTCGTCTCGAAGCCGCGCCAGCCGCTCGGCCTCGTCGCCCGGCTTGATGTCCCGCCGCATGCTGGAGCCGTAAACGGTGATCGGCCGCGGGCTGCCGCCCAGAAGCTCACAGACGCTCTTGCCTTCCCGCTTGCCGCGGAGGTCCCACAGGGCCGTGTCCACCCCCGCCAGGGCCCGGCAGACGTACGACCAGGGGAACTTGTAGTTGGCCTCGACGCAGCGGTCGGCGATTTGGTCGATCTCGCGCGGGTCCGCCCCCAGCACGAGCGGGGCGATCTGGCGGTGCAGCACCGTCGCGGTGATGTCGGCGTTGAAAGGGGCGACCTGGCCGTAGCCCTCGGCCCCGTCGTCCGTCTCGACCCGGACGATGCTCACCTGCCCCTTCGTGAACGTCTCAATGCTCTGGATCTTCATGCTGACTCCTGGGCGGCGGGAACACGACCCGCACGTGTGCGACAAGTCGTCCGGCCGGCGCCGTCACCGCCACCGCGGCAGGGAGAAGTTCACTTGGTAGTTGGACAGGTTCGGCCAGTGGCGGAGGGGGTCATACCGTTTTCCGCGCTTTTTCGGGCGCTGGTTCGGGGCGTACACGTGCAGGCGCTGCTCGTCCCAGACGATAAGCTGATCCACGCCCAGGCCGAGCACGTCGTGGACCTCCATGTACTTTCCGGGGCGGTCGCCGCCGGGCAGCGGCACCACCAGGTCGAAGTGCTCGTCCCACAGCCCGCCGTCGCCGTGCCGCGGGGAGAAGGCGATCAGCTCGCGCCCGTCGCCGGTCCAGTTGACCGGCTGGCAGACCGACGCCGCCCCGTAGGCCTCGACCTTCCGCAGGATGCGGTCGTCGGCGTCCAGCATGACGATGATCCCCTGGTTGCCGTGATAGGTCACGACGATGCGCTCCAGGCCCGGCCGGCCGGGAACGAAGTTGGCCACCGAAAGGTGCTGCACGTGCCCGAGGTGGACCTCTTCCACCCGCCCGTCGCTGCACTCGTCGATGAAGCCGGCCTCGCCGCAGGGGTGGAGGTTGTGCCGGACGCCGCGGCCATCGACGTAGCTGAAGCAGCCGTCGGGATGATCGCCCAGGTACAGCCGCCCGATCAGCCTGCCTTTGCTGTCCACGCGCGAGTAGCCCAGGAGCGCCTCATCGCGGCCGTCGCCGTTGAGGTCGCAGGTAAAGGGGTAGTGGCCGGTGTTGCAGCGGTGGTGCCACAGCACCCGGAACGTCCGCCCGTCGAGGGCCCAGACGTTATGGTAGCGGTCCTTGATGTATAGGTCGCCGTAGGCGTGCCGGCCGGTGAAGTTGCACAGCCGTATGGAGTCGGGAATCAACCGCGGCACGTCGTCGCCGTGCCCGTCGCCCCAGTACATGTTGATCTCGTCCCAGTACGGCTCCATCTTCGGCGGCTTCGGCGTGGGCGACTTCTTCCGGGTCCGGCCGGTGAGCGGGTCGAGGACCTCCAGCGACGGCCCGAAGGCGGCCAGAACCTCCATTCCCTTTCCCCTCTCGGCCGCCTGGAACGGCAGGTCGCAGGTGACGTCGCCGGAGTCCCGGGCGATCCGCCCGCGCTGCCAAAGCACCTCCCCGTCCAGGTTCACCGCCGAGAGCTGAGAGATCATGGCATACTTCCACTTTCGGCCTTTGTAGTAGGTCGGCGCGGCCAGGATGATCTCGCTCCGTCCGTCGCCGTCTAGGTCGGCCAGGCGGAGCTGCCGCCCGAAGGCGTGGCCGCGGACGTCGACCTCGGCGACCAGCTCCATCGCCGGCAGGGCCTTGCGCTTCTTCAGGACGGCGGCGGCCTGTCGCCTTTGCTCGCGGGCGATGCGGGCGGCCTCGGCCGCGGGAGCCTTGACGGTGACCCTGCCGAAGGCCGCGGGAACATTGGCCCAAAGGCCGATCCCGCCGGAGGTTATGCAGCCGTCCCGGGCCGACAGCACCAGCTTGCCCGCCCTGGCGGTCAGGCGGTCGCCCTCCACGCGCAAGCGCATGCGCAGCGGCCGCCTGCCCGGCGCCATCGGCGCCGACGCCAGCACGGTCGGTGTCCCCTCCAGCATCCGCAGCAGCTTGAAGACGCCGGACTCGAACACGGCCGCGTAGTAGTCCCGGTTGGTCTGGTAGCGGGCGACCACCCCCGCCGGCAGGGCGCCCTTCACCGTCACCGCGCAGGCGACCTCGAAGTCCCGCCACGGCCGCGGCCCGGTGGTCAGCACCACCGACGGCCCCCAGGGATGCATCCCGGCCGGAAGCTCCACAACCCGCCCGGCGCGGGCCTGCCCACCAGCCCTCAGGCGGGCCTTCCTGATCTTGAACGGCGAGTGGTCGCGATCGACGCCCGCACCGGCGTTGGCGTTGTGGTACCAGCCGCCGGGGTTATCCGGGACGACCATCGCCATGTACTCGCCGCGGGCGGTGTTGTCGCGGTGAAGCGGACCCAAGGGAAACTTGGACCAGTCTTCCGCCAGCAGCGTTGTCGAATACGTCCTTGCCATCGTCCACCTCTCAATTGGATCACGTCTCAGAGCGGCTTCTCTGACCGCGGCACGTTGCTTACCACGTTCGCCCATCTCCCGCCAGGGAAGTTTCGTCGCGGGCGAACGGCGGGGAGTCCACGAATTACATGAATGTTCTCTACTTCTTGTTCTTCAACGGCTGTGTTCAATTCGTGCAATTCGTGTAATTCGTGGACTGACTCTTTGGAACGCGTGGAGACCGTGGGCGCTTCGGTTGGAGTTGACTCACTTCTGGCGGACCCAGCGGAGGATCTCGCGCAGCCCCGGGCGCTTGCCGTACATGAGGATGCCGGTGTGGAAGATCTTGGCTCCCGCCCACACCGCCACCAGCACCGATCCGGCCAGGACGACGATCGAGGCGGCGACCTCCAGCATCCCAATCTCCGCCCCGGCCGCCAGCCGAAGGATCATCACCATCGGCGTCAGCGGCGGCACGAACGACAGCGCCCTGGCGAGCGTGCCGGTGGGATTCCTGACCAGCGCGAACCACGTGACCATCGGCAGGACGCAGAGCATGCTCACGGGCATCATCAGGCCCTGGGCCTCCTTGATGGTGTTGCAGACCGAGCCGATCCCCGCCAGGATCGAGCTGAACAGCAGGAAGCCGAGGACGTAATAGACGAAGAAGTACGGGAGGATCTCGAGGGGGATATTGAGGTCCAGCCCCCGCCACCGGGCGGCCGCGTACGCCCCGAAGCCCCACATGGCGATCACCGTCAGCGCGATGCCGCCCAGGCCCGCGATCTTTCCGGCCATCAGCTCCAACGGGCTCAGGGCCGACAGCAGCACTTCGATCACGCGCGAGTTCTTCTCCTCGATCACGCTGGTGATCAGGTGCTGGCCCATGCCGAAGATGCCCATAAACATCAGGAACATGAAGAAGAACGGGACCATCATCCCGATGATTCTCTGGCTTTGGCTGCGGACGTGTTCTTGGTCCGCCGCGCCCACCTCGACGTGCTCGGTCGGCACGCCGCGGCGGATCTCGGCCAGCAGCTTCGGGTCCAGGTCCCGCAGCTTGCAGCGGCGATTGACCACCGCCGCCTGGAGCAGGTTTCTCACGATCGAGACCACGTCGATGTCAGCGGCCTTGGTCGCGCGCGTGTACAGGCGCATCTTCCCCCGGCCGGCGACGACGTCGGCGTCCAGGACGACGTGCATGTCCAACTCGCCCCGGCGGAGCTTGTCCTTCCCGGCCCTCTCAGCCGAATTGGCGCTGTCGGCGCCGGCCTGGACCTGCTGGAGGAGAAGCTGCCGCTGGGGGTGAGCGGAATTGTAGTTCTCGAAGGGCTGCTTGATCTCGCCTGCCAGCTTGCCCGACAGGTCGGTCACGGCGACGCGCTTGGCCGGCTGCGGGCCGGCGGCGCGAGGGTCCAGCCGAGAGGCGACGTACAGGATCACCCCGATGATGGCGGGCGTCGCCAGCACACTGAACAGGAAGGTCTTGGTCTTGGTCGTCTCGACGTATTCCCGCCAGGCGACTTTAAGAATCCTGCGCATCACCGTTGCCCACCAAATGAACGAAGATCTCATGCAGCGAAGGGACTTTGACCTCGAAGGCCTGGACCCGGACCCTGCCGGCCAGCGCTTTGAGCAATTCCTGCGGGTCGGCGCCCTCGGTGAGGGCGATTTCCACCCGCCGGCCGTCGGGCTTGACAGCGGCCACCATGGGCAGATGCTCGATGAAGCCCGTCTCGCCGGCCAGCTCGACCGAAACGGCGCTCGAACGCCAGCGGGAACGAATCTCATCCAGCGTGCCGTCGACGACGGCCTTGCCCTCGTTGATCAGCAGGATGAAATCGCACAGCCGCTCGGCCTCGTGCATCACGTGCGTGGACAGGATGATGGTCTTTCCCTTCTCGCGCAGGGAAAGCACGATGCCCTTGAGCAGGTCGAGGTTGAGCGGGTCCAGCCCGGAGAACGGCTCGTCCAGGATCAGCAGCTCCGGATCGTTGATGCAGGTGACGGCGAACTGGAGCTTCTGGTGCATCCCCCGGGAAAGCTCCTCCACCTTCTTGCCGGTCCAGTCGGCCAGGCCCACCTTCTCCAGCCACTCCGGCACGCGCCGCGAAAGCTCACCGGCCGGCGTGCCCTTGATCGAGCCGAAATACGCCAGGACCTTCCCGACCGCCATCTTGCGGTACAGGCCGCGCTCCTCGGGCATGTAGCCGATGCGATCCTTGGCCGCGGCGGCCGAGCCGGCGCCCAGCACCTCGATTCGCCCGCTGTCGGGGCGGATGATGTCCATGATCATGCGCTGGGTCGTGGTCTTGCCCGCGCCGTTCGGCCCCAGAAACCCGTAGATGCTCCCGGCCGGGACGCGCGCGCTGAGCGCGTCCACGGCGTGGACGTCGCCGAAGGATTTGCACACGCTCTCCAGGCAGACGGCGTTCATCCGGTCCGATCCTTCACACGCACGAAACCCAACCCGCAAAGATGGCTCATCCTACTCCGCCGAGCGGGCAAAACGGAAGGGCGGACCGCAGCCCGCCCTTCCGCGTTTTGGCTTCGACAAGCTGGTAATCTTCGCCCGATCCGGCCGCGAGGGGAGTCTACTCGGCCGCCGCCGGTTGCTCCGGCGAATCCTTCGGGGCCGTGGTCGGCTCTTCCGGCAGATCCTCCGGGGCGACGTCCTCGATGCGGAGGTCGCCGTAGAGAACGCGGTAGTTGTCGGCCCCCTTGAGCCGCCACCACGCGATGGGCGTGTCCTTGGCGCCCAGCTCGACGCCCGCGCCGAAATACTTCCAGTCCTGTGACTCTGCCGAGGTTCTGGCGACGAACAGCGTCATCCTGACGCCCGTGTTGCGAAACTGCTGCTTCTCCTCGGGCGAGAGGTCAGCCTTTTGCAGCTTCTGGATGAACTCTGGGTCCACCCCCTGCAGCTTCGGGAACTTCCCGTCATTGACCTTGGTGGCAATGAAGCGCAGGCCGGCGACCAGGTCCTCTTCGGAGGTATCACCCAGGTCCATCTTGACCCTCTTGATGTCATAGTCGTCGGGGATCTCCAGGCTGAAGAGCTTCTCGTCCAGCTTCGGATTCAGGACGAAGTCGGTCAGGATGATCCCTTCGCCCTTGCGCATCGGCGAGTCCATCTCCATCCGGATCGGGTGGGCGGTTTCCGGGTCCACCCACAAATCCATGACATACCCGTTCTTGGTCACCTGGTATCCCTTCGCCAGTTGTCCGTCGATCTCCTTTTCGCCCAGGTCCTTGTTCTCGCCCTCCAGCATCTTCCTGATCTGGGTCAGAAAGTCGCCTTCCTTTTCCATCCTCGCCTTGATGTCGGACATGTTGCCGAGGTCAACGATGGTCGCGACCTTCTCCTTTAACCTCAGCGTCACGGACTTGCCTTTGCTAAAGTCGAGGACGGTGACGACCCCCATCTCCACCATCTCCTGCCGCATATAGTCAGGGGTGTAGTGACTCTTGATAGTCATGGCCTTGCCCGTGCCCGGCATGTTCATGTGTATCGTGAAACTCATCGCCCGGGCCTCCTGGATCTGGCGCTTGACGTCGCCGAAGGCGATGCCGGCCGGGCTCTTTCCATCGAACGGCCAGATCAGCACGGCCGCGATGCCGCCGACGAGAATGACCGCGGCCGCGGTTTTTACGATACGGTTCATCGTGAATATCCTTTCTCGGAATGTTGGCTTTGCTGGTTGGTGCGCGTTCGCCCCGGCAGCCACAACGGCCGAGAGGACCTCCGCCGGCGGGCCGTCGGGAACCGTCTCCCGGCGAAGCGCGTCGGCGGCGCGATCGACGATTGCTTCCGATGCTTCCGGCGAAACGTTCTGACGATCGCTCATGGCTTTACCTCCACATCCTCGGTGGCAACAGTAGGTGACAGCAATTCTCGCAATCGCCACCGGGCCCGGTGCAGCAGTACGCCCACGGCCGAGGTCTTGATCCCGAGCTGGCTGGCGATCTGGCGGTAGCTCAGGTCGTTGAGGCATCGCATGCAGAACACTTCCGCCTGCCGCCCCGGCAGCGCCGCCAGCGCCAGCCGCAGCCGCTCAGACAGCTCTGCGGCCAGCACCCGCTCGCCCGGGCCGGGGTTGGGGCTGGCGACGGCCGAGAAGTCCGCCACGTCGTCGCGCCGATCGGCACGACGGTGTCGGCGGCGAAGCTCGTCCATCGCCCGGCAGGTGCACACCCGCATCAACAGGGCAGACCAGTTCCGCACTCTCTGCCGGCCGGAAAGGTCCAGCGCCGACAGGAACGTCTCCTGGAAACAGTCGGACGCGTCCGCCCGGTTGCCCAGCAGCCTGTAGGCAGTCTGCCAGACAGCCGACTTGTGCCGACCGACAATCGCTGGCCAATCCGTCATTCTCGGGCGCCCTTGCAGAACTGCTGCCACCAATACCATAGTCGCCGACAGCGCGGGTTTTATTACAGAGAACATGGGCAGCGCGACGCGGCAACAGCTTCGTTGGCGGAGGCCGCGCCGGCAGAAAGGCAGGTCGGATGCCCTATCGCCCCGGCGCGGCGGGCGTCGGCGGCGTCTTGGCCGGGAGGGAATACTCGTCCGCGCCGACGTCGGGCGGGGACTTTCGCTTCTGCCCGTCGAAGTCCTCGGCCACCTCCTTCAGGGGCGTTCCCTTGCCGACGGCGGCGCCGGCCTTTCCGGTCAGGTGCAGGTCGCCGATGGCCGGGTTGACGAACCACCCGGTGCAGTCGCCAACGATGTTGTTCCCCCCGGCCACGCCGGCCTCCAGGTTCACCGGGCCGTGCACGATGTTGTTGAACAGCCGCCCGCCCTCCGAGCCCTGGAAGAAGTGCACCCCCATGGTCCGCTCGCGGTTTTCCGTGTAGATCGTGTTGTGATAGACCATCGTATCCACGGTGCGGCACATCTCGATGGCCTTGCCCGTGCCGCCGACGATGAAGTTGTTCCGGACGATGCCGCGGATCATGTGCGGCCGAGAGCCGGAGGGGTTGCCGAAGGCGATCCCCCGATCGCAATTGATGATGATGTTGCGTTCGGCCACGACGTCCTCGGAGTTCACCCAGATGAAGATGGCCCCGCGGCCGCCGCCGTTGCGCCCGCGGATGCCGATGAAGACGTTGTCGGCGATGACCCAATCCTTCAGCCACATCATGTCGATCCCGCCGATGTAGTCGCCGCCGTAGGCGTCGTTGACCGCCTTGCGCTGGTCGTTGAGGAACAGGCAGTACCGGATCTCGCCGCCCCGGGGGCGCTTGCGGAGGATTTCCTCGCGGTGCGGCCCGACCGGCTCGTAGCCGAGCTTGGGGTGGGAGCCCTTCACCCCGCGCGTCCCCAGGTTGTGGAACTTGCAGTTGTAGATCCGCGTCCGCTGGGCGCCGATGTGGGGCTCGATGTGCACGCCGTAGCCGTTGGAGTCGCGGCAGGTCAGGTCCGCCACCAGCACGTCGTCGGCGCCGCGAACCTGCACGCAGGCGCCGCCGCGGCGCCGGCCACCGCCGCGGTCGAGAATGACTTTCTCCCTGTCGCCGCTGGCGCCGCGGAGGCTCACCCGGTCGGTCGAGATCACCACCGGGCGGTTGAGCCGGTACACGCCGTCGGCCAGGAGGATGGTCGTGCCGGGCTTGCAGGCCCGGGCGGCCTGGTAGATCGCCTCGGCCTGACCCGGCTTGACGTGGATGACGGGCTCGGCCGGCTTCGGCAGCGGCGGCGCCTTGCGGGCGAGCTTCAGCACCGCTGCCACGTCGGGATTGGGCCGATTCAGCAGCCCTTGCCCGCTACGCGCGGGCATGGCTTGGCTCCCACCGGACGCCCCGCCGGATCGTGCCTGTGAAGACGGGCGCGGCTGCCTCTTGGCCGGGAGGGAATAATCGTCCGCGCCGACGTCGGGCGGGGACTTTCGCTTCTTCCCGTCGAAGTCCTCGGCCACCTCCTTCAGCGGCTTTCCCTTGCCGAGGGCATCGCCGGCCTTGCCGGTCAGGCGCAGGTCGCCGGTCTCGGGCCTGCGGAAGAAGCCGCTCAGCTCGCCCATGAGGTTGTGTGCCTTTTCGACTTGCTCGGGGGCTTCGAGCCGGCCGCGGAAGAGGTTGTTGATGCAACGGGCGCCTTCGTTGCGCCGATGGAACTGCGCCGCCACGCGTGTGGGATCGGCCGCATAGACCGTGTTATTGGCGACCAGGACGTTCTTCGTCTGGCAGATCTCGATGGCCTGGCTCCTGCCGGCGACGATGAAGTTGTTGCGGACGATGCCGCCGGTCATGTGCGGCGGCTCGCCGGAGGGGTTGCCGAAGCAGATGCCCCGGTCGCAGTGGAAGATGAGGTTCCGCTCGGCGACGACGTTCTCGCTGTTGACCCAGATGAAGATGGCCCCGCGCCCCCCGCCGTTGCGCCCACGAATGCCGACGAAGACGTTGTCGGCGATGACCCAGTCCTTCAGCCACATCATGTCCATGCCGCCGATGTAGTCGCCGCCGAACGGGCGCGTGTGCGGGTTGACGTGGTCGTTGACGAACAGGCAGTAGCGCACCTCCCCGCCGGCGGGGCGGATCTTTTCCACGGTCTCCGGCGGGTGCCTCCTCCTGTAGCCGTCGTTGATCCGCTCGGGGTGGGTGCCCTTGAGTCCGCGGACCCAGCAGTTGTGGAACTTGACGTTGTAGACCTTCAGCCGCTGCACGTCGCTGTCGCCGTAGAACAAGACGCCGTACTGCCCGGCGTTGGCGACGGTCAGGTCGGCGATCAGCACGTCCTTCGCGCCCCGGATCTCGACGACCCGGCTGAACTTCCCGCCGCCGTCGAGGATCACCTTGTCGCGGTCGCCGCTGGCGCCGCGGAGGCTGAGGCGGTCGGCGCGGATCCGCAGGCGGTCGATATCGTACCGCCCGTCGGCCAGGAGGATGGTCGTTCCCGGCTCGGCGGCGCGGGCGGCGGCGCGCAGCTCTTCGGCGGTCTTCACGCGGACGACCGCGCCCGCCGGCTCCGGCAGCGGCGGCGCCTTGGCCGCCACCTTCCCGATGGCCCGGAGGTCGAACTTATCGGGTGCCGTAGTTGTCACTTGTGCTCCGGCCGCCAGAGGCCCCAGCAGCACCACCGCCGCCAGCGCCGCCGATCTGCACGCGCCGAGGTCTCGCATGGTTGATCGTCCCAATCATTTCGCCGCCGGGCGGGCGGGCACCTTTCCGCCACGCCGAGGCCTACTTCAAGTAACCCGGCTCGTCGGTCATGCGGACGTATTCTTTCAGCCGCTTTCGCCGGGCGTCGAAGGCATCCAGCAGGGCGTCGGCGGTTTCGGCGATGCTGCGGCGGTTGTTGGTGTAGGGGTCGGCGGCGGTGGCGGCGTTGACCTGGTCGATCCACTCCCGCGGAATGGCGCTATCGCCGCTGAGTGCCCCGGCCAGCCCGCCGGCGACGGCGGCGAGGCAATCGGTGTCGCGGCCGAAGTTGACGGCCGTGACGATCGCCCGGGGCGGGTCGCCCTTCGTGACCGCGAACACGGCCAGGCCCTTGGAGACGATCTCGTTGGCCTGCGAGAAGCCGTACGTGAAGTACTGCCCGCCGTGGTAGATCTCGTAGAAGGCGTCGCGCATCGCCGTCGGATCGGCGTGCTTTCCCGCCAGCTCGATTGCGCGCTCGACCTCTCGCTGGATGGTGTCGTAGGCGGCGTACAGGCCGGCCGGCTCGCGGCGGAAGGTGGCGAATCGCCTGGCGGCTTCCAGCACCGACTCGCACGTGGCGCCGGGGCGGCAGGCCTCGGCCACCGCGGCGTTGTATAGCGCCGCCCACCGCAGCGCCGGATACTTCGCCGCCGAGTACACCTGCCCGACCTGGAAGGAATCATCGGCCGCGGACTCCGGGTCGCCGGCGTTGATCAGACCCAGCGGGTGCGAGGCCCGGGCCATGGACACGACGTTGGGGAACGGGCACAGCCGGCCAAGCTCCGCCGCCGCAACCCCCGCCCGCGCCAGCTCCAGCAGCGAGCGGTCGAAGCGCTCCTGCTTGTAGCGCATCTTTTCCGGGTCCAGGTCGCGCAGCCAGACCGCCACCAGGTCCTCGGCGGCGATGCGGCCCTGCTTTTCGATGATGGCGGTGGCGAAGAGCTTCTGCCGCTCGATGCCGTCCTCGGTCGTGCCCGGCTCCCGCGGCCAGTCGACCTCGCCCGTGTAGTGCTTGTAACCAAGCAGCCGCTCCAGCACGCCGTGGGTCTGCTGGATCTTCTCCCGCGACCAGCCCTCCACGGCCGCTCCCATCGCCGAGCCCACCCACGACCCGGCGATGCAGCCGGCGAACTTCTCTCGCAAAGCGACCATGCCCGCATCCTCCTCGCTTCTCTAAGGGGACGAGTCGCGACACTCGATCAGGGCAAAACTGCCTGGCGCGCGTTCGTTTTGAACACGGGCGGCATTTGATCCCAGGTGCGCCCATCAAGCAGACGCCCGCGCTTCTTCTTGTTCCGTCCACCCCACTGTTTGAAAAAGAACGGAATGCCGGCCCTCCGGCATTGAGCCCGAACGTTACGGGCCCATGCCGGGCGCATGGGGCGAGCGCCCGGGCCGGACTCGCCGCCGACGATTACCCAATCTATGCCGTCAAGGTTCAAAGACGGCATGGGGCCCAGAAGCGGCTCAAGGGAGAGGAATCTTGTAAGGGCCCGGCTCCTCCGAAGGTCATCGACCCGGAAGGTGTAGTCCACGGCCTCAACCGTCACACCCATCCAGATATTCGACGTCCAGGGCAGTACTCCATCCAGCTCACTTAAGCGACCAGACCTCTTGGTCAGGATTTGAAAGACGTGCCACCGAGCACGGTTCATCACATCAAACACCCGAAGGATGAATTCTGTGGGCACCCGCTCGTGGAACAGGTCGCTCATGGAATTGACGAAGATAACATGCGGCTTCTTCCACCGCAGGGGCAACTCGAGCATTCGCGGGTGAAGCGCTACCTCGAAACCCTTGGCGTAATTGCGCTGCCCCATGGCCTGGAGCCGCTTGGCGATCCGCTCGGCGTAGCAGTTCGCGCAGCCCGAACTGACCTTGGAGCATCCCGTGACAGGGTTCCACGTCGACTCTGTCCACTCGATGCGAGAATTAATCGCCACTAGACCACACCCCGCGCGCGGTACTTATCGAATATCCACTTGACTATGTCGGCTGCGACCGGCTTCGCCGAAGCGAAAAACAGGTAATATAAAACGCCGCCAGTCGAATTCCTCATCGGCACAGGATCAGGCACGTGTTTGAACCCCGCGACCGTGCGCAATCGGGCCTGGTACGCCCTCACCACGGCCTCACCGGGTAACTTCTCGGTAATCTCCCCGAACAAGCCATCTTGCTTCCTGTACGCCACCTCGCGCCACGAATGATCGCCCCAAAACCTGTCCATGCGTGCTGCCTGCTCGGCATTTACTCTAGCGGGGTCGCGCCACAGAACGTTCATATTCATATCCATCATGGGGAAATTGAGGAAAATTTCGACAGTCTTCATCTTCCCGGCGGTCTCTACCACGCTCCAGTCTAAGTGTAGACCGTACGGATCCAGGAGGCAAAGAGCGCGACAGTACTTTTCCCATCGCGCGCGAGGAAATACATCCTTTAGTAGAACATGATTGCAGTCGCCGTGATATACAGTGACGTTCGCATGGTCCGAGACAAGCGAGCGAAGGGATTCGACCTTGCTTCCGTCCAGGTCTACCAGATGGTATTCTTTGAACGGGGGATGAACATTCAGGGCGTTGAGCGGGCTGCCAAGTATGAATTCGCCTGTCTGCCTTGAAACGTGAACTCCCGCGCCTGCAAATGCATCCACGTACGAGTGATGCAAGGCCGGGCTGCGTTGGGCGGCGAGGATTGTGGAGTAAGCCTGAGCGTATTTCCTAACGATGTCCAGCTTGACTTCAGACCAGTAGTTGATCACGTCCAAGCGCGCTCTGCCCATGATACTCCCCCGCCCCTAGCAAATGGGGCACCCAAGAGATTGCGCCCAGAGCCACGGGCACCGAATCTAACAAAGCCGCACCGCCGAGGGCTTCCCAGACCATGTCGACTGATATTAACCTGTTGTGCCCAGGGCCCTGCAAGTTTTTTCCGCGCGTCCCGCTCTCCGCGCCCGGCATGGGAAAGCGCATGCGCGCGCATACGTGAACGGTCCGGCCGGGGGAATGGGGGTTTTGTGGGATTTTTATCCTCCGCGGCCGGAGGGGCTTCCCGGCCGGGATGCGGTTTTGCGAAAGCGTTTGCGCGCGCATACGTGAACGCAAGGGGAAAGGGTAGAGGGCGCGCTGCACGTGCGCGCCGAGGCTCTTTGAAAAGGGAATAGGGCTGAGACCAGGGAATAGGGACCAGGCACCAGGCACCAGGAACGGCAAAGGGACTCGGGACTTGCGACTTGGGACTTGGGACTTGGGACTTGGGACTTGGGACTAACAACGGCAACAACTGCGGGGCACGGCCCCCGGCCGTCTGGGGGAGGTACGCAAAAGACGGGGAATAGGGACTTGGGACCAGGGAACGGCAACGACGGAAGCCAGAACGCGAATGCGGCGAATTACTACGAATGCGCGCGAATGAAAGAGAAGAAACAGCAAAGCCTGTTTGGAACAAGACTTACGGACTTCCACCTCGTTCCGAACGGTTCCCAATGGTACTCAATGGTACTCAATGGTATCGAATGGTACTCAACGGTATCGAATGGTACTCAATGGTTGCGAATGGTATCGAACGGTACAGGCCGCTTCCGGC
>Ga0315541_1001593_pt1 | contig 20660 bp, 10 predicted proteins | sample SalMarSW160190MG_FD_203095 | JGI IMG/M metagenome (GOLD analysis project Ga0315541, IMG submission 203095) | Salt marsh sediment microbial communities from the Plum Island Ecosystem LTER, Massachusetts, United States - Salt Marsh Sediment SW1601-190 ...
TACCATTGCGTTACTCGAGGCGCATGGCACGGGCACCAAGGCCGGCGATGCCTCTGAGATCGCCTCGCTCGCCGAAGTCTATGGCGAATTCGCGCAGAATGGCCCCTGGTGCGCGCTGGGATCGGTCAAGTCGCAGATCGGCCACACGAAAGCCGCCGCCGGCGCCGCGGGCCTGATCAAAGCGGCCATGGCACTGCATACGAAGGTGCTTCCTCCGACGATCAAGGTCACGCAGCCCGCGAAGGAATTGACCCTCGAGCAATCCCCGTTCTATGTGAATGTGCAAAAGCGGCCGTGGTTGCCGCGCGAGTCGCACCCGCGCCGCGCGGCGGTGAGTTCGTTTGGTTTTGGCGGCAGTAATTATCATTGCGTGCTCGAGGAGTACCGACCTGAAAGGACCACCGTAGATTGGGATACTGACGTGCAGATCGCGGCCTTTTCCTCGGACAGTGTGGACGCGCTCGAGGCCGCATTGGATGCTTTGCCCGTCTCGGGTGCCTGGCGGGAGGTTCGCGAGGTCGCGGCACAGACTCGCGCAGCGTTTAACGCCGGACAGGTCTGCCGCCTGGTCCTGGTCCTCGAACGCGGCCGGACGGACCTTGTGAAGCTGTTGGCCGGCGCCAAAGAGATGCTCGCCAGGAACGCTGACCGGGCCGCCTGGACAACGCCCGACGGCGCCTTTTTCGGCTCGGGGACAGCTCCCGGAAAGCTGGGCATGGTTTTCCCGGGGCAAGGGGCACAGCGCCCGGGAATGTTCCGCGACCTCGCATGCGCGTTCCCACAGATGTTGGACGCGCTGGCCGATGCCGACGCGGTATTCATGGCCGGGCAAGCGGATAAGAATGGGCAGCATCTGAGCGACCTCATCTACCCGCATCCGGCGTTTGATGAACAGACAAAGGCGAGTCAAGAAAAGCCACTGCGGTCTACGCAGGTTGCACAGCCCGCGATTGGCGCGGTCAGCCTAGGCGCGCTCGAGGTCCTCGAGTCCTTTGGCGTGCAGCCCGATGCGGTGGCAGGGCACAGCTACGGCGAGTTGGTGGCCCTGTACGCGGCGGGCCGATTTGACAGGCAAGGGCTGCATACGCTCTCGAAGGTTCGCGGTAAGCTTATGGGGCAGGGCGGCGGGGACCGGGGTGCGATGTTGGCCGTCCAGGCGTCGGCGAGTGAGATCGAGGCGATCCTCGAAGAAGAAGGGCTGGACGTGACGCTTGCCAACAAGAATTCCCCCGTGCAAATGGTGTTGTCCGGCGCTACCGAGGCCATCGAACATGCTGCCGAGGCCCTGAAGAAAGGGAGAATCCGCCGTGTGCGGCTCGATGTTGCGGCTGCGTTTCATAGTCCCTTTGTCGCCGAAGCCTGCGAACCGTTTCTGGATGCGCTGGAGCGAGTCAAGTTTGCCGAGGCGCGGATTCCGATTTATTCGAACACGACAGCGGACGAGTACCCGGCGGATGCGGCGGCTGCCCGTGAATTGCTCGCCCGGCACTTGGCCCGGCCAATCGAGTTCATCCGGGAGATCGAGAACATGTATGAGGCGGGTGTGCGCACCTTCCTCGAAGTGGGACCGGGCGCAGTGTTGACCGGCCTCATCAGCGCGATTCTGCCAGCATCTCACACCTTTGCAGTCGATGCCTCGAAGGGCCAGCGATCCGGATTCTTCGACCTCGCCTGCGTGCTGGGGCGGTTAGCCGCGCTCGGTTATCCGGTCACGTTAGCCGCGTGGGATGACGGGGCGCTGCAGTCTGGGCGGGAAACCGATACGAAAAAGCCCGCAATGACGGTCTCGATTTGCGGGGCGAACTACGTCAAGCCCAAGCCGAAGAGGCCTCCGACCGCGCCTAAGAAAACAGGGACTGCACCAAGCGATCGAGTCCCCGAGTCGCCGGCGCGCCAAGTTCCTCCGCCAAAGCGGCTTCGGACCCCACGCGTAGGCGGAAGCCGCTATGGCGATGCCGCGCGAGACGGGACTGTCCCCGTTGTCTCTACCGGCCCGGCTGTGACGCCCGCGCAGCCTGCGGCGACGGGTGCGTTGGCCGATGCGTTGCGCCAGACTCAGGAGAATATGGCCGCACTGCAGAAGATGCAGGAGCAGACGGCCCGCTTGCACCAGCAGTTCCTCGAAAGCCAGGAAACCACGGCCCGCACTTTCCAGGAATTAGTGGAACAACAGCGCAGGCTCTTGCAAACTGGTGCGATGGCGGCGCCTGCCGCCGCCACGCCGGTCAGTACGGAGCCCAGTCCGCCGCCGGTCACTGTCGAGCCGCTCCCGACCGAGCAGCCGGCAGAGTCCGTGCCAGACGGCACCTCCTGGGCACAAATCGGACGGCTCTTGCTCGAGGTGGTTGCCGAGAAGACGGGTTACCCGGTGGACATGCTCGAGTTGGACATGGGTCTGGATTCGGACCTCGGGATCGACTCGATCAAGCGTGTGGAAATCCTTTCCGCTTTGCAGGAGAGCCTGCCGGAACTTCCCCAAACACAGCCCGAAGACCTGTCCAAGTTCCAAACATTGCGCGATGTTGTGCAATTCCTATGCGGATCGGCTGATGGGAACGGGGTTGTTGGGGCCGAGCCGGCGCACGCGGAACCGACTGTGGATGTTGAGCCGCCCGAGGATGGCGTTGTTCAACGAAGCGTGCTTCAGGCCGTTCCCATCGATGTTGAGCAAAAGCCGGTAACTATCCCCGACGGCGCCGAAGTCTGGGTTTGCGATGATGGGTCCGCCTTGGCTTCCTGCATTGTAGACGAACTTGAAGCCAGGCGGTATGCGACAAAGCGCGTACCGGTTGACAATATGGCCCGGCAGGAAGCGGCGTCGCGCCTCGGCGGCCTGGTGATGCTCGCGCCCGAGAAGGCCGATGACGCCTTTCTGAAAAGTGCGTTCAAGCTGCTGCAACGGGCCGCGCCGGGACTACGGGCTGCCGGCAGGCAGGGCGGTGCGCTCTTAGTTACCGTATCGCGATTGGATGGCGCGTTCGGTCTAGCGGGCCTCGGTGCTGAGACCGAGCCCGTTTCCGGCGGCCTGGCGGGATTGGCGAAGACGGCGCAGCAAGAGTGGCCTGAGGTCCAGTGTAAAGCATTGGACCTCGCGGCGGATTTTGACCATTACGCCGAGGCGGCTTCGGCGATAGGGGACGAGATGTTATTGTCGGGGGTCACGGAAGTTGGGCTATCCCACGGGGGACGTCGGGCGTTGCGACTGGTCCCGGCCGCACTCGATGATGAAAGGGGCGAGGCGCCGCTGGTGCCGGGCGACCTGGTGGTCGTCAGCGGTGGTGCGCGCGGGGTGACGGCCGAGGTGGCCATAGCGCTGGCCAAGGCGTTCCAGCCGGCATTCCTCCTGCTAGGTCGCAGTTCGCCGCCGACGCCCGAGCCCGATTGGCTGGCGCCGCTTACAGGCGAAGCCGAGATCAAAAAGGCCTTGCTGAGCAAACATGGACTGTCCCAAGCGAGTCCCCGAGACGGGACTGTCCCTGTTGGTTCAGACGCCAAGCTGTCGCCGAAGGAACTGGAGGCTCACTACCGGGCGGTGTCATCAAACCGGGAGGTCCGCCACAACATCGCCCGCATCGAGGCGGCCGGCGCGAAGGTGATGTACCGTTCCGCCGACGTGCGCGATGCGGACGCTGTAGAGGCCGCCGTAGCCGAGGCTCGCGAACAATCGGGTCCGGTCAAGGGGCTGATCCACGGCGCGGGCGTCATTGCAGACCGGCTCATCGAGGACAAGAGGGAGGACGAGTTCGAGAGTGTCTACTCTACGAAGGTTGGCGGGTTGCGCGCGTTGCTGGCTGCGTTGGGATCGGATGAGCTCAGGGTTATGGCCCTGTTCTCCTCGTCGACCGGGCGCTTCGGTCGAACGGGCCAGGTGGATTATGCGGTCGCCAACGAGGTGCTGAATAAAATGGCACAGCACCAGGCCAGATTGCGGCCGATGTGCCGCGTCGTCTCGATCAACTGGGGCCCATGGGCCGGCGGCATGGTGACGCCGTCGCTTCGGAGGGTCTTCGAGCAGGAAGGCATCAGCCTGATCGCGTTGGAGGCGGGTGCGCGCTGCCTGGTGCGGGAAATCAGTCAGAAACCCGGCGCGCCCGTCGAGGTAGTCGTTTTTGGCGGTAAAGCCGAGGTGTCGAAACAGGGGGATAGCGCGCCGTTGCCACTCGCCTTTGAACTCGAGCTGGACGTCGAGCGTTATCCATTTCTGAAATCACATGTTATCGGCGGGCAGGCCGTGTTACCCATGGCGGTCATTGTCGAGTGGCTGGCCCACGGGGCGCTGCACGGCAACCCGGGGCTCCGCTTCTGCGGGTTCAACGACCTGCGGGAGCTCAAAGGCGTCATACTCGCTCCGGGTGAGACGCGCACGGTGCGCGTTTTGGCGGGGAAAGCGGCGAAATCGGACGCTTGCTTCGTAGTAGCGACGGAACTGCGCAGCACGGATGGCACGGGGCAGGATATCCTCCATGCGCGGGCTGAGGTGGTCCTCGTGACAAAGCTCGAGGCCGGAAAACGCACCATTACGGGCCTTTCACTGGAGCCATTCAGCCGGGATATCAAGGACATCTACGCCGGCAATCCGCTGTTTCATGGGCCGCACCTGCAGGGCATCGAATCGGTGGAAGGCTGCTCAGAGCAGGGGATCGTCGCTCAGGTCAAGCCGTCCCCCGGTCCGGCTGCGTGGATCGATGAGTTGCTGCGGAACACCTGGCTGGCCGATCCGCTGGCGCTGGATTGCAGCTTCCAGATGATGGTCCTATGGACATTCGAGCGGCGCGGCGCGGCTTCGTTGCCGATCTCCGCGGGCCGGTATCGCCAGTTCAAGGCATCCTTCCCCACCAGCGGCGTCCGGATTGAAATCCGGATTAAGGAAGATGCCCCACACCGCGCCTCGGCCGACATCGAATTCCTCGACCCTGCCACCGGCGCGTTGGTGGCCCGAATCGAGGACTACGAATGCGTCATCGATGCGTCGCTGAACGAGAAGTTCCGGCGCAACCGGCTGATAGCTGAAAGCTGACAGCTATTTTGCGAGGAATGGCAACACGATGGATGCAATAGGAAAAGGCGATTCCATCCGATTGGAAAATGACCCTGCCCTCCAGGAGACCATCCGCCGGATTGTCGACGTAGCCCACCCCGAGAAGATTATCCTCTTTGGTTCGGCGGCGCGCGGTGAACTCAAGCCGGATAGCGACCTGGATATGCTGGTGGTGAAGTCAGGCGTACATCGACGCCACCTCGCCCAGGCCATCTATCGGAATCTGATCGGCGTGGGACGGGCCGTGGATGTTGTCGTGGTAACCCCGGAGGACATCGAACGCTACGGCAACTGTCCTGCACTGGTCATCGAGTCGGCACTGCGCGAAGGGAGAGTGGTTTATGCCGCCTAAGCGCTACCAAGCCGACGATCCAAGAGAGTGGCTTGCCCGGGCCAAGAGCGATCTGGCAATTGCCGCCGCACAGATCGAGGAGGCGTATCTCGAGGACCTTTGCTTCCATGCTCAGCAAGCTGCGGAGAAGGCCCTCAAAGCGCTCTTTCTTCATCTTGGGATTCGCTTCCCTTACATCCACAACTTGGCGGAATTGGTCGGTCGTCTCGAACAAGCTGGCCAATCCATTCCCACCTATGTGCAGGAAGCCGTCCGGCTGACCGACTATGCGGTTGAAACGCGGTATCCCGGTGTTAACGAGAGCGTCACTGAAGAAGAACGGCAAGATGCATTGCTGTTGGCCAAGGAAACCGTTGATTGGGTGGAACGCCTCTTGGCGAAGGCCAAGTCAACTCCCCCTTCACCGGGTCCCCCAACGAGTGAGGATTCTCACTAATGACGAATGGTTCGTCCGTGGCGATAGTCGGTATTGGCGGGGTTTTCCCCCAATCACCGGACCTTGACGCCTTCTGGGCGAATATCGCGTCTGGGGTGTCTACGGCGCGCGATGTGCCCGCAGGGCGGTGGCTCCTGGACATCGAGGACGCGTATGACCCCACGGTCGGGGTGCCGGACAAGGTTTATTCGCCGCGAGCGTGTTTCATTGAGGACTTTTCTTCGGACCTCGGCGGCGCCGAACTCGACATTAGCCCCGAGCTCCTCGAAAGGCTCGATCCCACGTTCCAACTGGTGCTCGAGGCGGGCTGCCAGGCGTTTCAGGACGCCGTGACCGGCGCTCTGGACCGCAGCCGCGTGGGTGTGATCCTCGGCAGCATCGCGTTGCCCACGGATGCCTCGTCCGCGATGGCGCGCGAGTACCTCGGTCGCACCTTCGAAGAAGCCGTTATCGGTTATCAGTTATCAGTTATCAGTGAAGACACGGGGGAAATCGAGCCGCTGAACCGCTATGTTTGTGGGCTCCCGGGCGGGTTGTTGGCCAAGGCGTTGGGACTCGGCGGCGGCAGCTACACGCTCGATGCCGCCTGTGCGTCGTCGTTGTACGCGTTGAAACTCGCAGTGGACGAACTCCTTGCGGGGCGGGCCGACGCGATGTTGACGGGGGGCGTGTGCCGTGCGGACAGCCTCTACGCGCAAATGGGATTCTCGCAACTGCGTGCATTGTCGCCCACGGGGACCTGTTCGCCCTTTGACGCCCGCGGGGACGGCCTCGTGGTGGGCGAAGGGTCAGGGGTTGTGGTCCTGAAGCGCATCGAGGACGCGTTGCGCGACGGCGACCATATCTATGGGGTAATACGGGGTATCGGCCTGTCGAACGATGTCGGCGGCAGCTTGCTTGCCCCATTGTCCGAGGGTCAGCTCCGGGCAATGCGCGCGGCGTACGAGCAGGCCGGCTGGAGGCCCCAGGACGTTGGCCTTATCGAATGCCATGCTACGGGCACGCCGGTGGGCGACGCGGTCGAGTTCGACAGCCTGAAGGACCTATGGGGCGATGATGGGTGGGCAGTGGGGCAATGCGTGATCGGCTCGGTCAAGTCCAATGTCGGCCACCTGCTGACCGGGGCGGGAGCGGCGTCGTTGATCAAGGCATTACTGGCCCTGAAGGAAAAGACGCTGCCACCCACTGCGAACTTCACCGGACCGCCCCCGAACCTCGGTATGGACCGCAGCCCGTTTAAGGTGTTGACGCACAGCGTCCCTTGGGATAAGCACGACGAAGTCACGCCACGCCGCCTCGCCGTGAGCGCCTTCGGATTCGGCGGGACGAACGCGCATGTCCTGATCGAAGAATGGACTCAGCCGAAACCCAATCACCGACCCCCGACCCCCGAACCCCGACCCGCGAACCCCATCGCCATCGTCGGTATGGCGGCGCATTTCGGCCCGTGGCGGTCGTTGCGGGCGTTTCAGGAGCGCGTCCTCGGTGGCGATGCTTCGGCCGAGCCCACGGCCAACCACCGCTGGTGGGGCACTGATGAGAGCGCTTGGTTCCGTGATAAAGGATTCGCCCGGTGTCCCTTCAAGGGTTTTTACATTGACGAGCTCTGTGTTTCACTGGAGCGGTTCCGCATTCCGCCCAAAGAACTCGAGGAGATGCTGCCGCAGCAACTGTTGATGCTCGAGGTCGCCGCGGACGCCATCGAGGACGCCGGGGCGAACAAAGAGGACCACCTGGCCACAGGCGTGTTCATCGGCCTTGGGCTCGATATGGGCACGACGAATTTCACGCTCCGCTGGTCGCTGCGGAACAAGGCGCAGCCATGGGCGCGCGCATTGGGATTGGAGCTATCGGAACAGGAGCTGGATGAATGGGTGAACGCCTTGCGGGATGCCGCTGGCCCGGCGCTGACCGCTAACCGAACCATGGGTGCCCTGGGGAGTGTTGCTGCGAGCCGCATAGCGCGCGAGTTCTCTTGCGGCGGTCCGAGCTTCACGATTTCTAGCGCCGAGAGTTCCGGTATCCGCGCGTTGGAAGCGGCCGTGCGCGCGCTCCAGAACGGTGAACTCGAGCGGGCCATCGTCGGTGCGGTCGACATGGCCGGGGACGTACGCGCCGTCCTGGCCGCCCACGCAGGCAGGCCGTTCTCGTCCTCGGGCGTTTGTAAACCCTTCGACACGAGTGCCGACGGCACGATACCCGGCGAAGGCGCGGCCGCCTTGGTTCTCAAACGGGTGGACGATGCGATTCGGGACGGCGACCGGGTCTACGCGGTGATCAAGGGGCTCGGCGCCGCCACGGGCGGCGGGGTTGACGCGCTGGTTCCGTTGGTGGCGGCCTACGAGGCGGCGCTGGAACGCGCCTATGCGGACGCAGAGATTGCTCCGGAGTCCCTCGGCTACATCGAAGCGCACGGCAGCGGGTACGGTCCCGAGGACCGGATGGAAGCCGAAGCGCTGGGTGCGTTTTTTGCGCCGCAAGGCGCAGGCGTACCGGGTGCGCTGGGCTGCGTGAAGGCCGACATCGGCCACGCGGGGGCGGCTTCGAGTTTAGCGGCGCTGGTGAAGGCGTGCCTGTGCCTATACCAGGAGATCGTGCCGCCGTTGCGTAATTGCACGGACGCGCGGCCGGAGTTGACGAACGGAAATCCACTTTTTTATATGCCGAAGAACCCGCGTTACTGGCTGCGCAACCGGGCCGACGGGCCGCGGCGCGCGGGCGTGAGCGCATTCAGCGTCGACGGCAATTGCACGCACGTGGTGCTGGAAGCCTTTGAAGGCGCCGGGGCGCGTTCAGACCCAACAGACCGGCTGCAGCCCTTAGGCGCACGCGAGGAAGCGCTGTTCGCCGTCGAGGCGAACAACGTGGCGGCCTTGTCGGTGAGGCTAAGTAGGCTGCGGGCGCATGTCGAGCATGCGCCCGACGCCGAGGTCGAGGACTTGGCGCGGCAGTGGTGGAAGGAGAACCGCGAGGAGCCACAACGGCACCGGGCCCTGGCGGTGGTCGCGCGCAGCGGGACAGAACTGCTCCAGCAGATCGAGTTCGCGCAGCAATGGCTCGCGGAGGCCCCTGAAAAGAGGCTCGACGGGAATGAAGGCGCGGTCCGGCCTTCCTACGCGCGCGACCGGGTCTTCTATTCGCCGGACCCGTTGGGCGGCGAGGGCACGGTGGCATTCGTGTTTCCAGGGTCGGGGAATCATTACCCGGACATGGGTCGTGACCTGGGGGTGCAATGGCCGGAGATTTTTCGGAATCAGGACGCGCACAACGAGCATCTTCGCGCCCAATATCAGCCGGAACTATTCTGGGATGTGGCGTCCATCGGCGAAATCGGCGAGAACCACCGGGCGGTCATCTTCGGCCAAGTTGCCCTGGGCACGGCCGTAACCGATCTCATCCAGAATTTCGGCGTGAGGCCCGACGCGGTGGTCGGTTACAGCCTCGGCGAATCGGCTGGGTTGTTTGCGCTGCGGGCCTGGACCGCCCGCGACGAGATGCTCCGCCGGATGAATGCCTCCACCTTATTCACCAGCGACCTGGTCGTGCCATATGATGCGGTGCGCAAGGCCTGGGGGCTCCCGGCCAGCAAGACCGTTGATTGGGTGCTGGGCGTGATCGACCGGCCTGCCAAGGTGGTCCGCGCGGCGCTGAAGGACCACAAGAAAGTCTATCGCTTGATCGTGAACACGCTGCATGAGTGCGTCATAGGCGGGGATCGGAACGCGGTCGAGCGGCTGGTCAAGAAGCTCGAGTGCGAGTTCTTTCCGCTGCAGGGTGTCAGCAGCGTTCATTGTGAAGTGGCGCGTGAGGTCGAGAAGCCATACCGCGAACTGCACCTGTTTGAGACCACGCCGCCGCGTGGCGTGCGGTTTTACAGCGGCGCCTCGGGCTGGAGCTATGACGTGAACCGGGACACTGCAGCCGACGCGATCCTAGCCCAAGCGCTCCACGGCATTGATTTTCCCAAGGTCATCAACGCCGCCTACGAGGACGGAGTGCGCATCTTCCTCGAGATGGGCCCAGGCGCCTCCTGCACGCGCATGATCGACGACATTCTCGAAGACCGGCCACACATGGCCAAGGCGGTGTGCATCTCGGGCCAGAGCGCCGTGTCGACAGTCTTGCAAGTATTGGGTCAGTTGATCGCGGAGCGTGTGCCGGTCGAACTGGGTGCGCTGTATGGGCAGGAGACGCGGGTCGTGGGACATCGCATCGGGACCGAGGCGGGACCTACTCATTCACTGATGGTTCCCGTGGGCGGCAGCCCATTTGTCGTGCCTATGCCGGAACACGAGCCTGTTCCTGATGAAGCGCCTCTGTGGCACCCCCAAAAAGGTTTGGGGGCCTCACTGGAGATGTTTGTGGATGTGACATGTCACGAACCCGGGATGGCCACGGCGTCGTCGCTGAGCCCGCTGGTCCGGCAACTCGGCGCGACCCAGGCTGCCGCGGCCGAGGCGCATGAGACGTATCTGCAATGCACGGGAAGCATCAAGAGCGCCATGATAGACAATTTGGAGTTTCAGATGGCCTTGATTGAGGCGATGGCGGCTTCCGGCGAGGAGCCAGGGGCCACGGCGGTCGTGCCCAAGGCCGAGCTGGTCCGGCCCGCAGCGTCGGAACCGGTGGACTTCGACCGAGCCATGTGCATGGAGTTCGCCGTAGGAAAGATTGGCGCGGTGCTCGGGCCCGAGTTCGCCGAAGTCGATATGCACCCCACCCGGGTGCGCCTACCCGACGAGCCGTTGATGCTGGTCGACCGCATCGTCTCCGTGCATGGTGAACCCCGGTCAATGACGTCCGGGAGCGTGGTTACCGAGCACGACATTGTGCCCGGCGCATGGTACCTCGACAGCGGCCGCATTCCCACCTGCATCGCCATCGAGGCCGGCCAGGCCGACCTGTTTCTTTCCGCATACCTGGGCGTCGATTCCAGGACCAGGGGCCTCGCCATGTACCGTTTGCTGGATGCGGAGGTGACATTTCACCGCGGCCTTCCCGGCCCCGGCGAGACAATCCGCTACGACATCCAAATCACGCAGTTCTTCCGCCAAGGCGACACGCATTTCTTCCGGTTTCAGTACGATGGAACCGTGCACGGCGAGCCGCTGCTGACCATGCGCGGCGGTTGCGCAGGGTTCTTCACCAACGAGGAACTCGAGGCCGGCAAAGGCATCGTGCGGAGCGCGGTGAATCAGCGACGCGCCCGGGACACGTTGCCGGAGGACTGGGAGAGCTTTGTGCCTGTGGCCGTCGAGTCATATAGCGAAAGTCAGGTTGACGCCCTGCGGCGGGGCGACCTCGCCGGGTGTTTCGGCTCAGCGTTCGAGGGCTTGAGCCTCAAGAACCCGTTGCGCATACCGAGCGGGCGGATGAACCTCGTCCACAGGGTGTTGCACCTCGACCCGAAAGGCGGGTCTTTCGGCCTCGGCATGATTCGCGCCGAAGCTGACATACATCCGGACGACTGGTTCCTGATTTGCCACTTCGTGGACGACCGCGTGATGCCTGGCACGCTGATGTACGAGTGTTGCCTGCAGACGCTACGCGTGTTTCTCTTACGCATGGGCTGGGTCGGCGAGGAAGACGCGGTCGTATGTGAGCCGGTGCCGGGTGTGACCAGCCGACTGAAGTGTCGCGGCCAGGTCGTCGAGTCCACGAAGAAGGTTGTGTACGAGGTCGTCATTAAGGAATTGGGATACAACCCGGCGCCCTACGCGCTTGCCAACGCCATTATGTATTCCGATGACAAGCCTATCGTGGAGATCACGGACTTGTGTGTGCAATTTTCCGGCCTGACACGCGAGGGCATTCGCGCGACCTGGGCCCTTGTTGCACGCGCGCCACGCCCGCAACCCTCGGACGAGACGCCAGCGGCCAAGCGCACCGTCTTCGACCACGACAGCATCCTGGCCTTTGCCACCGGTGGGAAACCCTCGGAAGCTTTTGGCGAACGGTACGCGATTTTCGATGAAGGGCGCTTTATCGCGCGGCTTCCGCGTCCGCCGTATCTGTTTCTGGATCGGGTTAGGGTGATTGACGCCGAACCGTGGAAAATGACGGCGGGTGGCGTGATCGAAGCCCAGTATGCCGTGCCGCCCGACGCGTGGTACTTCCATTCCAACCGGCAGGAGACGATGCCGCTGGCGGTCTTGCTCGAGGTGGCGATACAACCGTGCGGGTGGTTCGCGGCCTACGTGGGGTCCGCCCTCGCCAGCGAGGCGGCCTTATATTTCCGCAATCTACACGGCACGGCTGTGCAACACCTTCCCGTGACGCGCGACGCGGGCACTTTGACAACCGAGGTGAACGTCACGAACGTGTCGGCCTCAGCCGGCATGATCATCCAGAACTATGATTTCGTCGTACGAAATAGCGTCGGCGCCCAGGTCTACGAAGGCAATACCTACTTCGGTTTCTTCTCGAAGGAGGCGCTGGCCGATCAAGGCTGTATTCGCGAGGCTGAGCGTTACGTGCTTACGGAGACCGGAATCGGGCGCGCCAAGTCCTTCGAGTATCCGGCAATGGCGCCGTTCCCGGACAAACAGTTGCGCATGCTCGACCGCATCAGCCTGTTCGTCCCGGATGGCGGCCCGCACGGGCTCGGGTTTATTCGCGGACTCAAGCGCGTCAACCCCGATGAGTGGTTCTTCAGGGCGCATTTCCACCAGGACCCGGTCTGGCCAGGGTCCCTGGGATTGGAAGCGTTCTTGCAACTGCTCAAGGTCGCCGCCGCAGAACGCTGGGGAGCTGAGCCGGGCGCCCAAATCGAAGCCCCCGCGCTCGGGAAGCAACACGCCTGGGTATACCGCGGTCAGGTGATTCCTTCGGACGTGCTGGTCATAGTGGAGGCAGCCGTCACCGCGGTAGATGATGCGCAACGCTTGATCCAAGCCGACGGTTTCCTCATGGTAGACGGCCGCGTGATTTATCAGATGAGCAATTTTGCGGTTCGAATGCGATGAATTACACGCGCGTTTACATAGAGTCGATGGGCTACGAATTGGCGCCGGTAGTGGTGACGACCGCGGAGCTTGAGGCGCGCCTGATGCCTATGTATGAGGCGTTGCGCATTCCCCAGGGCCAGCTCGAGGCCCTCACAGGCATCTATGAGCGGCGCTGGTGGCGGCCAGGGTTCAAGGTGGCCGATGGAGCGATTGCCGCCGCGCGCAAGGCCCTTGCCGACTCGTCCGTGCGGCCGGAAGAAATTGGCGTCCTGATTTACTCGGCCGTGTGCCGCGAGGATTTCGAGCCCGCCACGGCCTGTCGCGTGGCGGATGCGGTGGGCGTCAACTCGAGCGCGGCCGTTTATGACATTGCTAATGCGTGCCTCGGCATGGTAAACGGCATGATGGATATTGCCAACCGCATCGAACTGGGCCAGATTAAGGCTGGACTCGTGGTCGGAAGCGAAACGGCTCGGGAGATTAACGAAATCACCATCGAGCAACTCGTCGCCGAGAAGCGCATGGAACTGTTCACGAAGTCGCTGGCGACGCTGACGGGCGGCTCCGGAGGCGTGGCTGTGTTGCTCACGGACGGCTCGTTCTCGAGCCACGGACGCCGCAAGCTCCTTGGGGGCGTGAGCCAGACCGCGCCCGAACATCACGGCTTGTGCAAGTGGGGTATTGCGCCCGCCGATACCGGACAACTGACAACTGATAACGGACAGCTGTTCACCCAATATGCGTGGACGGATGGCTCGGCCGTCCTAAAACACGGCGTGGAACTCGGGGTGCGCACCTGGAAGGTCTTTCTCGATGGGATGGGCTGGGCGACAGACCAAATGGACAAGATCATCTGCCATCAGGTGGGTGGTGGCCACCAAGAGGCTATTCTTAGGGCCATCGGCGTACCTCGCGAAAAGGATTATCCAACGTACCCGTTCCTGGGCAACATCGGCACGGTGTCGCTGCCGCTTACCGCCGCGCTGGCTGAAGAGCGCGGGTTCCTCGAACCGGGCGACCTTGTCGGATTTCTGGGGATTGGCAGCGGGCTGAACTGCCTAATGTTGGGGCTTGAATGGTGAAAGACCGGTTGCGAGAACTGTATCCCTTCGAAAGCCACTACCTGGACCTGGACGGGCTCCGCTACCATTATCTCGATGAAGGCCGCGGTGAGCCCGTCGTCATGCTGCATGGCAACCCGACCTGGTCGTTTTACTACCGGGACCTTGTGCGGGCGCTGCGGGACGCCTATCGGGCGATCGTGCCCGACCACATTGGCTGCGGCTTGTCCGACAAGCCGGACGACTCGCGTTACGACTACACCCTTGCCAGCCGCGTCGCTGATCTCGAGGCCTTGCTCGACCATTTAGGCGTGCGGCAGGACGTCACCCTGGTCTTGCACGACTGGGGCGGGATGATCGGCATGGTCTATGCCGTGCGGCATCCTGAACACATCAAGCAACTTGTAATTTTGAACACGGCGGCGTTCCATCTGCCCAAAACGAAGCGGTTTCCGTGGGCGCTGTGGCTTGCTCGGAGCGGTCTTGGTGCCCTCTTGATCCGGGGGTTCAACGCGTTCTGCTTTGCGGCATCACACACCTGCTGCAAACAGAACCCTATGCCACGCGAGGTCCGAAAGGCGTATTGCATGCCCTACAACTCGTGGCACAACCGCATCGCGACCGTGCGGTTCGTGCAGGATATTCCCCTGAAGCCGCGCGATAAGTCCTACAACCTCGTGACGGAGGTGCAAAAGGGCCTCGAGCGCTTCCGCGATACGCCGATGCTTATCTGCTGGGGCATGAAGGATTTCGTGTTCGATCGGCACTTCCTGCGCGAGTGGACGCGCCACTTTCCCCAGGCCGAGGTCCACCGATTTCAATATGCCGGCCACTACGTGCTCGAGGATATCCCCGAAGAAGTCATCCCTTTGGTACGCGACTTCCTGAGCGCCAAACACGGTGGCAACTGACAACTGATAACTGACAACGGACTTATGAATATCGCCTCATATTTGCCGGCAATGGCGCGGCAACACCCCGAGATGCCGGCGGTGATCGTCCAACATGGCCGCGCTCGCGGGGGCGGCAGCCGATACACGACCTATACGCTTGGGCAATTGGACCACGAAAGCGATTGTATCGCCCGCGGGTTGGAACGTGCCGGCATCCGGCGAGGCGTACGCACGGTACTGATGGTCACGCCTGGCCTCGAGTTCTTCGCGCTCACATTCGCGTTGTTCAAGGTAGGCGCCGTGCCGGTGATGGTGGACCCGGGCATGGGCCTCAAGAATCTCGGGACATCTCTGGCGCAGGCCGAGCCGGAGGCCTTCATCGGTATCCCGAAGGCACATGTGGCGCGCATCGTGCTGGGGTGGGCCCGCGACACGATCGGGGTGCTCGTCACTGTGGGCCAGCCGCTGTTCTGGGGCGGGAGCACGTGGAACGACATCCGCCTGGAAGGCGGCGCGCCTTATGAGGTGGCTCGGACGCGGGCCGAAGACACGGCCGCGATCCTGTTTACCAGCGGAAACACCGGCCCGCCCAAGGGGGCGGTCTACACCCACGGCATTTTCGACGCCCAGGTCCGTTTCATCCGCGAGGTGTACGGCATCGAGCCGGGTGAAACGGACCTCGCGACCTTTCCTCTGTTCGCCCTGTTTGGTCCCGCGTTGGGCATGGCGGCAATCATCCCGGACATGGATGCATCGAGGCCTGCCGACGCAGACCCCAAGAAGATCATCGAGGCCCTCGAGAAATTCGAGGCAACCAGCATGTTCGGTTCGCCCGCGCTGATCAAGAATGTCGGCCGATACGGGGCCGAGCGCGGCATCAAGCTCCCCTCGCTCAAGCGGGTGGTTTCCGCCGGCGCACCGGCCGACACCGAGACGCTCCGAGACTTCTCCACAATGCTGGCGCCGGGCGTCGAGGTCTTCACGCCTTACGGGGCCACGGAGGCCCTCCCGGTCGCATCGATAGGAAGCAGCACAATTCTCGCTGAGACCGCCGCGAAAACCGCTGAGGGCGCGGGGACATGCGTCGGCATGCCGGTATACGATGGGAGCGTTTCGATCATCGCCATCACCGACGAGCCCATCCCAGACTGGTCCGAAGAACTGAAACTCCCGCCGGGTGAGATCGGTGAGATCGTCGTCCGCAGCCCGGTTGTGACCCGTGTGTATTACAACCAACCTGAATCGACGGCTCTGGCCAAAATTACCAATTCCAAAGACGGCGGCGTCTACCACCGGATGGCTGACGTGGGCTATTTCGACAGCCAAGGTCGGCTCTGGTTCTGCGGCCGCAAAAGCCATCGCGTCGTCACGCCTGCCGAGACGCTGTTTACCATCCCTTGCGAGCGCGTGTTCGACATACATCCACGGGTGGCGCGCACGGCGCTGGTCGGCCCCGAGAAGAACGGCGAAACTGTGCCGGTGCTTTGCGTCGAGCTCGAGAAGGAGGCCCGGTGCGAAGACCGCGAAAGGATCAAGCGCGAGCTCCTGGAACTCGGCGCATCGAAACCACATACACAAACCATCAAAACGTTTCTATTCCACCGCAAGTTTCCGGTAGACGTGCGACATAACGCGAAAATTTCCCGGGAAAAGCTCGCGGCTTGGGCAAGGAAGCGTGTGAAAAACGACCGCTAATCGCTCGATTGTAGGGGCGCAGCAGGATATTCACAGCAAACAGGGTAACAGAATACAAAATGGGGATGCGTGGCACCCTCAAACTTTCGAGGGTGTAAAGTCAAGTGCTCCAGCACTTTAGGACACTCCCAACCTTAGCATCCGTCGCGATTTAATCCGTGTCCATGAAAGAGGTCTGATTTTATGAAAGCGCTAGTGACTGGTGGTGGCGGATTTCTGGGCAGCGTGATTGTCCGGAAGTTGCTTGACCGGGGTGACGCGGTGCGCGGCTTCTCGCGGGCGGACCATCCCGAGGTCGCGGCGTTGGGCGCGGAAATGTGCCGCGGCGACCTGGCCGATGGAGATGCGGTCGCTTCTGCCGCGGCAGGCTGCGACATCGTGTTTCACGTGGCGGCCAAGGCAGGCGTCTGGGGGCCGTACGAGGAATACTACCGGACCAACGTCGTGGGCACTGAGCACGTCCTTGCCGCCTGCCGGAGGCATGGCATCCAACGGCTCGTGTACACGAGCTCGCCGAGCGTGACCTTTGATGGGCGCGATCAGGAAGGGGTCGACGAGTCCGCGCCGTATCCGGGGCAGTACCTGGCGCATTACCCGAAGACGAAGGCCACGGCCGAGCGGATAGTGCTCGAGGCCAACGGGTCCGACTTGGCGACAGTGGCGCTGCGGCCTCACCTGATCTGGGGGCCTGGCGACCCGCACCTGATCCCGCGCATTATCGAACAGGGCAAAGCGGGCAGGCTTCGCGCGCTTGGCAAGGGTCCAAACCCGGTCGATTCCGTTTATGTCGACAATGCCGCTGACGCCCATCTGCTCGCGGCGGACCGGCTTGCGACCGGCTCGCCCATTGCAGGCAGGGCCTATTTCATTACCAACGGCGAGCCGATGCCCATCGTGGAACTGATGAATAAGATCCTCGCGACGGCGAATGTGCCTCCGATTACCTGGCGCGTTCCGGCCGCGCTTGCGTACGTCGCAGGGGCCTTTCTGGAAGGGGCATATTGGACGTTTGGGCTCCAGGGCGAACCCAAAATCACCCGCTTCGTGGCCCGGCAACTTTCAACGGCGCACTGGTTCGACATAACCGCGGCCAAACGCGATCTCGGTTACCGGCCGGCGGTCTCCATCGACGAGGGTATGCGCCGCCTGGCGGAAGCGTTGGGAAAGGATGAAGTGATGAAGGTAGGTCAAAGCACGAGGTTGGGGGTTGACGTATGAAATTGGCCAATAAATGGACTTTAGTCGGGGCCGTGGGGGTGATTTGCTGCGCGCTGGTTATTGCCAGTGGCTTTGTCGACGCGACCGCTTGGCCGCCCAAGAAACCGTCGAAGGCGCCGCCTGCGCGCCAGAGCTTCGGCGATGAACAGTGGAAGGGATGAAACTCCTTCGGCAACGCGCGGTTGGAATACAAGCGATTGTATGGAAAAGAGAACAAACAAGGATTGCCAGGATATTCAGGATAATGCGAACACATCCTTTCCATCTTGAATATCCTTGTCGAAAAAGGAGAGCAGATCATGCCCTGGATAGCGATGATCGGTGCGGGGACTTGCGAGGAGAGTCCCTTTTGCTCATATTTCGCCGCAAAGGAGCGGTAAGCGGTGGGATGGAAGGAACACCCATAAAATCTCCTTAAAGGAGGAAGGCCAACAAATCAGAGGGGAGCAACGCAATACAGCCGGCCTGCCGAGCGGCTACATGGATCAAACAGCCTGGCAATGGGCAACTTATTTTGGGGGCAGCCGACGTGGAAGGTGAGACAGCGGATCAAAAGGGATTGCCGGAACTGGCAGGATGGATATTCCCCTTCCTGAGGCGCGTGCTGTTGGTGGGATGCGGGTCGGGGGCGTTCGCCCGGCAACTGAAGGCCGAGGGCCGGGAGGTCCACAGCGTCGAGCGGGACCCCGAGTTGGCCCGGCAAGCGCGTGGGTGGCTGGATTCGGTGATCGATGGCGACATGCTTTCGGCGGACCTGCCCTTTCCCGAAGGCTACTTGGATGGTGTGATCTTTGCCGCCCTGGAACATCCGGCCGAGCGTCTACAGCCTGCTCTTGCAAAGCTAGCGCCGGTACTCTCGACGTACGGTGCGGTGTACCTGGTCATGCCCAACCGCATGCACCCGGTTAACAATGGGGCAAACGGGCTGACGCTTGACGAAACCGAACATGCCTTGGGCGCGGCTGCGTTTGCCCGGTACAGGCTGGCCATTTACCCGCAGCCGCCGTCCCCGGACGATCCCGCGGCGGCTTGCCCCGAGAAATTGTTGGTGATGGCCGTACGCGATACCTACGACCCTGCGGCGCATGCCCGCGCACTGTTCAAGGCCGGGCGGCCTGCCTGGAGTCTGGCCCTGCTCGAGAATATCCCCTCACAGTTGCTTGAACAAGACATGGCGCTTCAGGCCCGTGTGGGTATCGAAAAACAACTTTGTTATCTGGCCTGGAGCAAGACGGCGGACCCGGAAGGGCGACTGCGCCAGTTCTTTCTTGCGCAGAAGGAGTTCTACAAGGCCGTTTACATCTATCCGTACCTTCACGAAGCCTACTGTTTCCACGCAAGATTCTGGCACGAGATCGGCAACGACGATATGGCGGCGCGGCTCCTGCGGTCCATCCAGTGGGTTGCGCCGAACGACGCCTGCCGGCAGCAGTTGCGGCTTTACGCGACGAAACCGCGCCTGCGGCCGGCCGAAGCCGACCCGCCTATTTGGGAAAGGCCATCACGGCCGACGCGGCTGCTGATCATCATTTTCAGCGAATTCGACCCCGGCACGGACGTGCTCTACAACGGACTGTGCACTGTTCTGGGCGACGAGAGTGTGATCGAGTACCCCTGGAAGCCCATGTTGCATGGCCTCACGCCCGAGCGTTCCTCGAACTACCCCTGTACCTTCGAGCACCACGGCGAGCCTTGGGACTTGGCGCGCGTCATCGAAGCGTTGCGCGAGGGTTATTTCGATGCCGTTCTGTTCGCGGACATGCTTAAACACCTCGATGGCGAGACCATTCGAGGGCTCATGGCCGCTGCCAGCGACATCCCACTGTTCATCGTAGACCTCTGGGACGATGGGTCCGACAACCGGTACCTGATACTCGAGTACCTTGGCCGCGATGACGCGCGTGCCTACTTCAAACGCGAGATGCTAACCTGCTACGACTACGGGCCCCACGCGTATCCACTACCGCTCAGCTACGCCGACGGTCGCATTCCCGAGGACGTCTCGGGCGAGCGCCCCGAGCCAGTGTTCTGGGCCGGCCAGCGCCTGTTCGGCTTGCGCCGGCTCTACCTCGAGCGTATCGAGGAGCTGCTGGGGACGAAGCTCGATGCCACCTATGCGCCCGAGGAGTACGCCCGGCAATTGCTGCGCTCGCGCATCGGCCTGAGCCTGCTGGGATTCGGCTTCGACACCGTTCGCTACCTCGAAGTACCCACGCACGGTGCGTTGCTTCTTGCCGAACGCCCGCCCATCCGCATCCCACACAACTTCCGCGACGGTGAATCGGCGGTGTTCTTCGACGACCTGCATGAGTTGGAGGAAAAGCTGGCTTACTATATAGCGCATCCCGAGGAGGCCTGCGCCATCGCCGCCGCGGGCTACCATCATGCCAAGCAATACCACACTGCTTCGGCCCGTGCCCGCCAACTCCTTGCCCGCATCGACGCGCTGTTGCGCCAGTAGCTCCCGGACATGATACTGTATGCCGCGAACAGTTACCTTGTCGCAATTCCGGGGAAGCGGGTGAAGAATAGCCAAGCACAGGGAGAGAAGATGGGGAATATTACCCAGACCTCCGCCGTTACTCGAGCTTGCCTCAAAGGGGCAGGTTCTCTGCTCAGCGTATAGGGTTAGGCACAGCCCCTCTGTTACCCGTGCTGTGGAGTTGCTTACGGTTGTAAGGAAGATGACCCCGGCCTGCGCAAAGGTCCCTAAGATATGCGATTCACCGCTTCGTCAGGCGGGGCGTACGTTGGTCGCCTCAGCGCCTTTGCGGCCCTGACCAACCTCGAATTCAACCTTCTGGTTTTCCTGGAGGGTTTGCCCGACTGCCTCGATGTTCGAACGATGGACGAATAGATCACTACCTCCCTCATCCGAAACGATAAAGCCGTATCCCTTCTCATCACTGAACCACTTCACAATACCTGTCGCCACTTGAACGTTCTCCATGTATCTGGGCCCTTTTCTTAGAAGCGGCCCTACTTGTCCCCTGCTATCATTTTAGGGAAGTGCGTCTCGC
>Ga0315541_1001594_pt1 | contig 20641 bp, 14 predicted proteins | sample SalMarSW160190MG_FD_203095 | JGI IMG/M metagenome (GOLD analysis project Ga0315541, IMG submission 203095) | Salt marsh sediment microbial communities from the Plum Island Ecosystem LTER, Massachusetts, United States - Salt Marsh Sediment SW1601-190 ...
GGATGGACGAACGCGAGATGGCGACCCACTACGCCAACGCCTTCCGCACCAACGCCACGGCCGAGGAAGTCATGCTGGACTTCGGGGTGAACCTGCCCAATCCGGCGGCAGCCAAGGACAAGCCGGAGATCCTCTTCCGGATCAGCAATCGCATCGTGCTGAACTACTATTCCGCCAAGCGCCTGGCGATTACGCTCAGCCAGATGATCCGGCGGTATGAGGAGCAGTTCGGCGAGCTGGAGCTGAACGTGGCCCGGCGTCGCACCGGCGAGCAGCCCTCCACCTAGCGTCAAATCGAGTCGTAAAACATTATGTCGAGCCAGGATGTAAGCATGCAGCGGCAGCCGACGGCGGCGGACCTGGTGGAGCATCTGGTCCAGTTCGAAGGCCCCCCCCACGAGTTCCTGCGCTATCTGCTGGCGGTGCAGTGCCGCTTGTCGGCGGCCGAGGGCGGCGCGATCCTCCGCATCAGCCCCGAGGGGGATCTCCAGATCGTGGCCGTCTTCCCACCGCCGGAGCGCGAGGGCCCGCCGCCGGTGTGGGTCGCCCAGGCGGGTGAGGCCGCCGGCGGGGTGCTCAACGGCGGCAAGACCGCCATCGTGCCGGTGCACACCGAAACCGACATGTACGGCGACGCCCCCAATCGCCACCTCATCCTGCTGCCCATCCGATACACCGGGCGGACGGGAATTCGAGGGGTGTCGGCCTTCCTGGTCCGGGCCCGCGACAGCGCCGTCCTCCAGGCCAGCCAGGAACGGCTGGAACTGAGCAGCTCCCTGCTGAGCCTGTACGAGATGCAGTTGATGCTCCAGCGGCGGACGATGGACATGGCCCGGCTGCGGGACGCCCTGGAAGTGGTCTCGGCGGTAAACCTGCACGACCGCTTCGGCGCCGCCAGCATGGCGCTGTGTAACGAGTTTTCCGCCCGCTGGTCGGCCAGCCGCGTCAGCCTGGGCTTCCTGCGCGGGCGCGGCATCCGCCTGCGGGCCATCAGCCACACCGAGAACTTCTCCCGGAAGATGCGGCTGGTCCAGGACATCGAATCCGCCATGGAGGAGTGTCTGGACCAGGACGTGGAGGTGATTCACCCGGCGCCGGCCGAGGCCACCTTCGTCAGCCGGGCGGCCAGCCGACTCAGCGAGCAGCAGGGCCCGGCCAATGTGTGCAGCTTCCCCTTGCGGCACGACGGCGAGGTGCAGGCGGTGGTGACGGTGGAGACGCCCAGGGAGCAGCCCTTCGACGGTGAGATGGTGGAGTCGATGCGGCTGGCGGTGGACCTGGTGACGGCCCGGATGGTGAATCTGCACGAGCACGACCGCTGGTTCGGGGCCAAAGCCGCCCACTCCGTCCGCAAGGGCGCCGCCGCCTTCGTCGGCCCCCGGCACACCTGGGTCAAGCTGCTGGCGATAGGCATCACCGCCCTCATCGTGTTTCTGATCGTGGCCAAGGGCGAGTATGCCGTCAAGTCTCCCTTCGTCCTCCAGGCACAGCAGCGGCAGCACGTCCCCGCCCCCTTCGACGGCCGGCTGGAGATGGTGGCGGTCAAGCTCGGCCAGCACGTTCAGAAAGACCAGTTGCTCGCCCGGCTGGAAACCGACGAGCTGGAGCAAAGCCGCAGGGAGGCCGCGGCCGAAAAGGCCGTCCACGACAAAGAGTACGCCAAGGACATGCGCGACGGCAAAACCGTCCAGGCCCAGCAGGCCCTGGCCCGGGCCGAGCAGAGTCAGGCCAAGATCCTCTTCCTGGACGACCAGATCCAAAGGGCCGAGTTGCGCTCGCCCATCGACGGTTACGTGGTCGCCGGCGACCTGGAGCACAGGATCAACAGCCCCGTCAAGACCGGGGAGCTGCTCTTCGAGGTCGCCCCCGTCCGTCGGCTGCGGGCGGAGATGCAAGTCGACGAAAAGGACGTCCACGATCTGCGCGAAAACCAGGAAGGCGAGCTGGCCGCGGTGGGCAATCCCGCCCATCGCGTCTCCTTCGTGGTGACGAGCATCTCCCCGACGGCCGAGACGGTGGAAGGAAAGAACGTCTTCAAGGTGCGCGTAACCCTCAAGGACGTACCCGAGTGGATGCACCCGGGCATGACGGGCGTCGCCCACGTCTCCATCGACCGGCGCAGATTCGCCTGGATCTGGACGCGCCGGGTGATCAGTTGGCTGCGACTGAAACTGTGGCTGTAGATTCCGCAAGAGCGCATGGACGGGAGACCGCGCCGGCGAAGGCTCGGCCGGGCTGGAATCCGCCGCTCGGCGCCGGCCGGCGCGAATCGAAGATCGGAAATCCGAAGTCGCAGACCTCCCGGCCCCCTGCGGCCGCTGCGATGAGCAGGATGCCGGATGCCCGTTGATCGTCCCACATTCAGCGAGTCCTGGTACCGGGTGGTGAACCTGCGCCCGCGGCTGCGCAGCGCGGTACAGATCCATCGCCAGCACTACCGCGGGCAGATCTGGTACGTGATCCAGGACCCGGCCAACAACCAGTATTACCGCCTCAACCCGGCCGCGTATCACTTCGTGGGCATGCTCGACGGGCACCGGGCCGTCGCAGAGGTCTGGCGGGCCTGCAACGAAGAACTCGGCGACGACGCCCCCACCCAGGGCGAGGCGATCCAACTGCTGGGCCAGCTCTACGCCGCCAACCTCATTCACGCCGAGCTGCCGCCCGACGCTGAAAGCATGTTCCGCCGCTTCCGCCAGCGCAAGACACGCGAGGTCCGCGGGTACATGATGAACCTGCTGTTCATCCGCATCCCGCTACTGGACCCGGACGCCTTCCTGAACCGCTGGGTGGGTGTGATCGGGTGGATCTTCTCGCCGATCGGGGCGGTGCTGTGGCTGATGATGATGGCCGTCGGGCTGTACTTCGTGGCCGGGCACTTCGACGACCTGATCGCCCAGGGCCGGGCCGTCAAAATCCTGGCCTTCAGCAACCTGCCCTGGTTGTACGTTTCCATGGCCGTCATCAAGGCCTGCCACGAGTTCGCGCATTGTTTCGCCTGCAAGCGTTTCGGGCAGAAGCAGGGAACCGGCGGGGAGGTCCACGTCCTGGGCATCATGTTCCTGGTGTTCATGCCGCTGCCGTACATGGACGCCTCCAGCGCCTGGGCCTTCCGCAGCAAGTGGCACCGGGTCGTCGTGGGCGCCGCCGGCATGTTCGTGGAGCTGTTTTGCGCCGCCATTGCGGTGGTGGTGTGGTCGCACGTTTCCCCGGGATCGCTGGTCCATACAGTCTCTTATAACATCATCTTCATCGCCAGCGTCACCTCGGTGCTGTTCAACGGCAACGCCCTGCTGCGGTTCGACGGCTACTACATCCTCTCGGACCTCCTGGAGATCCCCAACCTGTGGAACCGCAGCCGGGAGTACATCTATTACCTGGTCAAGCGCTACGTCTGGAACGCTCGCCGCCCGCGCTGCCCCTCGCAAAGCCGCAGCGAGAAGCTGTGGCTGACCGGCTACGCCATCGCCAGCGTGATCTATCGTGCCTTCATTGTCGTGGCCATCCTGCTGTTCGTGGCCGGGGCGGTCCCGCTGGTGGGGGCCACGCTGGCGACGGTGGCGGTGGTGGCCTGGGTGTTTGTGCCGCTGGGCAAGTTCCTCCACTACCTGCTGGCAAACCAGGAGCTGATGCGGGCCCGCTCCCGGGCGGTGGCCACCACGGCCGGGGTGATCCTGGGCGTTATCGCCCTGATCGGCCTGTTGCCCGTGCCCAACCACGTCCGGGCCGGAGCCATCGTCCGCCCGCAGCAGCAGTCGGTGATCTTCATCCGCACCGACGGGTTCCTCAGCTACCACCGACCCTCCGGCTCGACGGTCCGTCTGACCGGCGACGGCGGGGATGACGGGGTGCTGCTGCGCTGCCGGAACCGCCAGCTCGAATACGCCCACGACGCCGTCGTCGCCAGGAAGCGCGAGCTGGAGGCGCAGTGGCGCCAGGCCGAGCAGGAGGGCGACATCGGCACCGGACAGGGCCTGGAAAAGCAGATCCAGGCCGTCCAGAGAAGCCTGGCGCTGATCGAACGGGAGATCGACCGCCTGGCGGTCCGGGCGCCGCACGAGGGGCAGTGGTTTGCCCCGGCGCTGGACCAGGCCAACGGGGCGTACCTGAAGCGCGGCGACCCCGTCGGCCTGCTGGTGGACCTGACCGACCTGCTCATCGAGACGGTCATCACGCAGGAGGAGGCGGCCAGGGTCTTCGCCGAGGTGGACGACCGCGTCGAGCTGCGCCTGCCGGGCATCCCGGAGCGCGTCTTCGGCGGCACCATCGTGGAGAAGGTTCCGGCCGGTCAGACGCAGCTTCCCTCGCCGGTTCTGGGCACGACCGGCGGGGGCGAGATCGCCCTGGACCCCGAGGGGCGGGGCGAGGCCGCCGAGCCGTTCTTCAAGGTTCTCATCCGCCCGGACGGCGACGGGCCGTCCCTGCGGGCCCGGCAGAAAATCGCGGTGCGGTTCAACCTGCCGAAAAGGGTGCTGGCGGCGCGGTTATACGATTCCCTGCTGCAACTGCTGCAAAAGAGATTGGGGATCTGACGGCAGTGACGGCGATACGCTCGACACTCTGGCGGGCACTGGCCCACGGCGCCAACCACCAGCCGCTGCCGAAGGGGCTCGACGCGGCCTGGGACTGGATGGCGGGGGGCGTCTCCCGCATGGTCCCGCGCGGACGCATGTTCCTCCGCCAGGCCGTGCTGGTCGACGCCCTGGCCAAGCAGTACGCGGAATTGACCGACCGCAAGCTCCGCGAGAAAGCCCAGGAACTGCACACGGTCTTCCGCCGCGGCAAGGACACGCGCGAGCACCTGCTGCACGCCTTTGCCCTGGTGCGCGAGGTGGCCCCACGAGTGTTGGGGGAAAAGCCCTTCGTCGTCCAGGTGGCCGGCGCCCTGACCATCCACAACGGCTGCACCGCGGAAATGGCGACCGGCGAGGGCAAGACGCTGTCGGCGACGATGCCGGCCGCGGTCGCCGGCTGGCGCGGACGGGGCTGCCACATCGTCACCTTCAACGACTACCTCGCCCAGCGCGACGCCGAGTGGATGACCCCGATCTACAAGTTCTGCGGGCTGACCGTCTCCCACGTGGCGGCGGGCATGCCGCCGCCGGCCCGCCGCGCCGGATATGCCGCTGACATCACCTACGTCAGCAACAAGGAAGCGACCGCCGATTACCTGCGCGACCAACTGCAACTGGGGCGGCAGCGAGGGGCCAGCTCGACCATTCTCAGCAGCATCGTCGCCGGCAGCGTCGGCGGGGCCGACCGGCTGGTCATGCGCGGGGTCGAGTTCGCCATCGTCGACGAGGCCGACTCCAACCTCATCGACGAGGGCGTCACCCCGCTGATCATCTCCGGGGACGGGCCCAACCCCGAGCAGGTCGAGGCCTTCCAGCAGGCCGTCGACATCGCCGCCCAGCTCCGCCGCGGCGAGCACTACCGCCTCGACCATCGCTACCGGGAGGTGAACTTCAGCTCCGCTGGCAGGGACAGGATCGCCGAACTGGGCGAGCCCTACGGAGGCCTCTGGCACGGGGCACGCCGGCGGGAGGAGCTGGTCAACCAGGCCCTGGTCGCCCGAGAGCTGTACCAGTTCGAAAAGCAGTACGTCGTCCAGGAGGGTAAGGTCGTCATCGTGGACGAATTTACCGGCCGGCTGATGCCCGACCGGACCTGGCGCGACGGGCTTCACCAGGCCGTTGAGGCCAAGGAAAAACTGACCGTCAACCCGCCCAAGGACACCCACGCCCGCATCAGCTTCCAGCGGTTCTTCCGGCTGTATCGCAAGCTGGCGGGCATGACCGGCACCGCCACCGAGGCCCGCACCGAGCTGTGGCAGATCTACCACATGCCGGTGGTGGTGATCCCGACGAATCGCCCCTGCATCCGGCGGCGGATGCCGGACCGGGTTTTCGCCACCGAGCAGGCCAAATGGCAGGCCGTAGTGGCCGAAATCGCCAGCCTGCACGAGACGGGCCGGCCGGTGCTGGTCGGCACGCGCAGCGTCCGCGCCAGCGAGCACCTCAGCGGGCTTCTGGGCGAGCACGGGCTGGCCCACCAGGTACTCAATGCCGTCCGCCACAAGGAGGAGGCCCAGATCGTCGCCCACGCCGGACAGCCCAGGCAGATCACCGTCGCCACCAACATGGCCGGGAGAGGAACCGACATCCGGCTGGGAAAAGGCGTCCCCGAAAAGGGCGGGCTGCACGTGCTGGCCACCGAGCGGCACGAGGCTGGCCGGATCGACCGCCAGCTCTTCGGGCGCTGCGCCCGGCAGGGCGACCCCGGCAGCGCGCAGGCGTTCGTCTCGCTGGAGGACGAGCTGGTTCGCCGCCACAGCCCACACCTGTCGGCCCAGCTCCGCCGCATCCACGGGCGGACGGAGCGCGAGATCTCCTCGGCCCTCACCCGCAGACTCTTCGACACCGCCCAGAAGCGGGCCCAGAGGCTGGCGCTGCGTCAGCGCAAGGGCGTGCTCAAGACCGACAACTGGCTGGACGAGTTCCTAGGCTTTGCCGGCAAGGAAGGATAGCGCCCGCCCGGCCGCCTCCGCTCCTCCCTCCCCTCCGCGAAAACTTCTTGCCCGGCCGGGCCACATTGCCTACAATCCCCCGCTGTAGTTATGCTTTCATCGCTTGTGGCAGGGCTGCGTCCTGATACCCGGCCATCGGACACCCGGACGGGAGAGACAAGATGGAAGTTATTGTCTGCACTACATACGAGCAAACCAGCAAGGTCGCTGCCCAGGAAGTGGCCAAAGTCATGAACACCAAGCCCAACGCCGTCCTGGGGCTGGCGACGGGCTCGACCCCGCTGGGGCTCTACCAGGAGCTGGTCCGGATGCACCGCGAGGAGGGCCTGGACTTCTCGCAGGTGACCACCTTCAACCTGGACGAGTACGTCGGCCTGGCCAACGACCACCCGCAGAGCTACCACTACTTCATGAACGAGAATCTCTTCCGGCACATCAACATCCCGCAGCAGAACGTCCACATCCCCTCCGGGACGACGCGGAATTATCTGGCCTTCTGCCAGTGGTATGAGAGGCGGATCGAAGAATGCGGCGGGATCGACCTTCAGATTCTCGGCATCGGCGGCGACGGGCACATCGCCTTCAACGAGCCGGGCAGCAGCCTGCGCTCGCGCACCCGGCTGAAGACGCTGGCCCGGCAGACCATCGAGGACAACGCCCGCTTCTTTGAGAAGAAGGAAGAGGTCCCCATCTACGCCATCACCATGGGCGTCGGCACCATCCTGGAAGCCAGGAAGCTGCTGCTGCTGGCCAGCGGCAAGAGCAAGGCCAAGGCCGTGGCCACCGCCATCGAAGGGCCGGTTACCAGCATGGTCACCGCCAGCGCCCTGCAACTGCACCCGGACAGCATGATCCTCATGGACGACGGGGCCGCCGGCGAGCTGAAGATGCGCGAGTATTACGAATGGATCCATGCAAACAAGCCCGCCGCCCCCAGGGCCGAGATCTGACCGCTCCAGGGAGTTGGGCTCTGGAGAGCCGAAACGGTTGGTGCAACCCGGACGAGTGTGCTCGCAGACTTCGGGCGCGGGACGAGATCATCGTTGCCATCTGAATCAAGATACAGGAGAGATTTCGGTGCAGTTGATTCTGTTCGACGGACCGGCTGAAAAGAGGGCCAAGTTTTATCCGCTGGCGCTGTCCCGGCCGATCTGGGAGCTGCGCTGCGGCATCACGACGCTGAGCGAAAAGCTCCTGGCCAAGGCCGGAGTGAGCGAGGCGGCCTGCTTCGTGCCGGAGTACATGGCCGGGGCGTACGCCCAACGGACGCAGTGGAAGGTCAACGACCCGGCCGTCCTGGCCGGCGACGACCTGCTGATCCTCAACGGCCGGCTCAAGGCCGCCGGCGTAAAGTTCGACCGGAAAGGCCCAAGCAAGGTCGGCCTGGACGAGGACGGCCAGTGCCTCTGGGCCTGGGTCCGCAAGGCGGACATCAGTCGCGTCAAGAGCGGGTCCTTTGACGACCTGCTGGAATCGGCCAAGGCGGCCCTGCCCGCGGAAAAGTGTGACTGGCCGACGTATAACTATCCCTGGGACCTGGTCCTGGAAAACGGCGACCAGATCACCGCCGACTGCAAGGCCGCCGGGCGCAGCGGCATCGAGGGAACCGTCGAGCAGCCGGGCGCCATCCGCGGCAGCGCCAAGGACGTGTACGTCGCGGCCGGGGCCGTCGTCCACCCGATGGTCGTCATCGACGCCGAGCACGGGCCGGTCTACCTCGACCAGGACGTGGTGGTGCATCCCTTCACCCGCATCGAAGGCCCCTGCTACGTCGGCAGGGCCTCGGTGCTGCTGGGGACCAGGTGCCGCGAGGGCAACACCATCGGGCCGGTCTGCCGCGTCGGCGGGGAGGTCGAGGAGTCCATCATCCAGGGCCACTCCAACAAGTACCACGACGGCTTCCTCGGCCACGCGTACGTGGGCGAGTGGGTGAATCTGGGGGCGCTGACGACCAACAGCGACCTGAAGAACGACTACTCGGACGTAACCGTCCTGCTGGATGGCAGGACGCCGGTCGATACCGGCTCGACCAAGGTCGGCTCGCTGATCGGCGACCACACCAAGACCTCCATCGGCGTGCTGTTCAACACCGGCGCCTACGTCGGGGCGATGGCGCTGATCATGGCCACCGGCAAGGTGCTGCCGAAGTGGATTCCCTCCTTCGCCTGGCTGCTGGGCGGGCAGGTGACCAAGGGCTTCGGCAAGGCACAGTTGTACAAGACCGCCAAGGTCGCCATGAGCCGGCGCGACTGCCAGTGGACCGACGCCGACGAGAGCATGTGGGACGCCATCTACGAAATGACCGCGCCGGCGCGCGACATCGCCATCAAGAAGGGCCGCCGGGCCATGCTGAGAAAATAGCCGCAAACGAACGGAGAGAGGTAAATGGCAACGGTATCTGAACGCGTCAAGACGGTAACCGCCAGGGTGTTGGCAATGGATCCGGGCCAGATCAAGCCCGAGCAAAACTTCGCCGCCGACCTGGGGGCCGAAAGCATCCAGTCGGTCGAGCTGGTGGCCATGTTCGAAGAGGAGTTTGGCATCGAGATGGACGAGGACGCGGCCCTGTCGGTGCAAACCGTGGGCGGCGCGGTCGAGTTCATCACGCGCGTGTGCAAGGAACAGGGCGTGGACGTGGAGGAATGACCCCTCCGCCGTCCGCCGCAACAGAGGTGATTGCATGACAGCAGCGAAGAAATCGCATCCCCTGGTGGCTGTGGCCGAGCCGAACCTGCTGGAGGAGACTTTCCTCCACGACCTGCCGCCGCTGATTCGCTTCGACGGCCCGATCGTCGAGTCGATCGACGGCGCGATGGTCCAGTTCGACCCCGCCTCGGTCCAACAGCGGGACATCTTCATCACGGACACGACCTTCCGCGACGGCCAGCAGGCCCGCCCGCCGTACACCACCGAACAGATGGTCCACATCTACGACCTGATGGCCCGGCTGGGCGGCCCCAAGGGCGTGGTCCGCCAGACGGAGTTCTTCCTGTACACCAGGAACGACCGCGAGGCCCTGGACCGCTGCCGGGCCCTGGGCCATGAGTTCCCCGAGTGCACCGGCTGGATCCGCGCCGAGAAGGGCGACTTCCGCCTGGTCAAGGAGGCCAGGCTGAGCGAAACCGGCATGCTCACGAGCTGCTCGGACTATCACATCTTCCACAAGCTGAAGATGGACCGCAAACAGGCCATGGAGAAGTACTGCGCGGTGGTGGACGCCGCCCTCGCCGCCGGCGTCCGGCCGCGGTGCCACCTGGAGGACGTGACGCGGGCGGACATTGACGGGTTCGTCCTGCCCTTCGTCGAGCGGCTCCTGGAGATGTCCGAGCAGGTGCCCGAGCCGCTGAAGGCCAAGGTGCGCCTGTGCGACACGATGGGCTTCGGCATCAGCTACCCCGGCGTGTCGCTGCCGCGGAGCATTCCCAAGCTGATCTACAAGCTCAACCGGGAGCTGGGCATGCCCAGCAGCCGGCTGGAGTGGCACGGACACAACGACTTCCACAAGGTATTGATCAACGGGGCGACGGCTTGGCTGTACGGCTGCGACGCCCTGAACGCCACTCTGTTCGGCTACGGCGAGCGGACGGGCAACCCGCCGCTGGAGGGCGCGGTCTTCGAATACATTGCCCTGAAGGGCGATCTGTGCGGCATCGACACCACGGTCATTACCGAGCTGGCCGAGTACATGCGCTCGATCGGCTTTCCCATTCCGGACAACTATCCATTCGTGGGCAAGCACTTCAACACCACCCGGGCCGGCATCCACGCCGGCGGGCTGCGCCAGGACGAGCGGATCTACAACATCTTCGACACCGCCAAGCTCCTGGGCCGCCCGCCCCGAGTCGCCATCACCGACAAGAGCGGAACCGACGGCGTGGTGGTGTGGGTCAACGAGTACCTCGGCCTGACCGACGAGCAGCGCGTCAACAAAATGAAGATCCACAAGCTCGCCCGCTGGGTGCTGGACCAGTACGAGAAGGCCGGCCGGCTCACCGCCATCAGCGACGAGGAGATGGAAGCCAAGACCAGGGAGCTGCTGCCCGAACTGTGGACCAAATACAAGAGCGGGCAAGGGAAAGAATAACCGGCAGTCGCGGTGAAGACGAACATCAACTCACGGACGGCGCGGGGGGCGCGACCGGCGGGCGATCCGGTGGGCGCCGGCCCCCTGGACGCCATCTTCAACCCGCGCAGCGTGGCCGTGCTGGGCGTCACGCCGACGCCCGGAACCGTGCCCTACGACATCTTCCGCAACATCCTCTCCAGCGGCTACAAGGGAGTGATCTATCCGGTCGCCCCGGGCAAGCGCTCCATCAGCGCCGTGCGGGCTAGGCGGTACGTGACCGACATCGACGACCAGGTCGATCTGGCGGTGATCGTCTTCCCCGCCGTCGTCTGCGACAAGGCGCTGATCCAGTGCGGGCAGAAGGGCGTCAAGGCGGCGATCGTCATCTCCGCCGGCTTCCGCGAGATCGGCCCGGCCGGGCTGGCGCGCGAGCAGCGCATCAAGGAAATCTGCCGGGACTACGGCATTTTGCTGGTCGGGCCCAACTGCCTGGGCGTGATCAACACCGATTCCAGTGTGGCCCTGAACGCCTCGTTTGCCAGAAAGATGCCCGCGGCCGGGCGGATTGCGTTCCTGAGCCAGTCCGGCGCGCTGTGCACGGCCGTGCTGGACTACGCCCAGGGAAAGAAGATCGGGTTCTCCAAGTTCGTCAGCTTCGGCAACAAGGCCGGCGTGACCGAGATCGAGCTGCTGGACTACCTGCACAAGGACCCGCAGACCGACGTGATCCTGCTGTACCTGGAGGAGCTGCGCGACGGTCGGGCGCTGCTGGACAAAGCCAGGCGGATCACGCGCGGGCGGAACGCCAAGCCGATCCTGGCGATCAAGTCCGGACGCACGCCCCAGGGCGCCGACGCCGCCGCCAGCCACACCGGCTCGCTGGCGGCCGAGGACGCCATCTGCGAGGCCGTCTTCCGCGAGGCCGGCATCATCCGCGTCACCAGCATCGAAGAGCTGTTCAACACCGCCACCCTGCTGGCGTATGAGCCCATGCCGGCGGGCAACCGCCTGGCCATCGTCACCAACGCCGGCGGCCCGGGGGTGATGGCGACGGACGCGGCCGTCAACGTCGGCCTGGAGATCGGGCGGTTTGAGCCAGCCACGACGGAGAAGCTCAAGAGCGCCCTGCCGGCCGCGGCCAACGTGAGCAACCCCGTAGACGTCATCGGCGACGCCCGGGCGGACCGCTACATGTCCGCGCTGGAGGCGGTGCTGGCCGATGCCAACGTCGACCAGGTGCTGGTGATCCTGACGCCCCAGTCGATGACGGACATCGAGGACATCGCCCGCAGCATCTGCCAGGTGCACCAGCGGGCCGGAAAGCCCGTCGCCTGCTCGTTCATGGGCGCATCCGACGTCACAGCGGGGGTGGACATCCTGCAAGAGGCGCATATCCCCCACTACATCCTGCCGGAGTGGGCCTGCCGGGCGATGGCCGACGTTCAGCGGCTGCGGGAATGGCAACAGCAGCCGGAAAGCCGGCCCCAGGCGCTGGCGGTCGACACCGACGCCGCCAGGGCCGTCATCGATCCCCTGCCGGCGGGTTATCTCCGCGAGGACCAGGCCCTGGCCGTGCTGAAGGCGTACGGATTCCCCGTGCCGACCTACAAGCTCTGCGGCGACAGCGACGAGGCCGTCGACTTTGCCGACCGGCTCGGCTATCCCGTCGTGCTGCGGGTCGTCAGCCCCCAGATCGTGCACAAGTTCGACGTCAAGGGCGTGGCCCTGAACCTCACTGACGCCGAGGCCGTCCGGAGAACCTACGCCAAGATGACCGACCACATCGGCAAGGTCATGCCGTCCGCGGAGATCGCGGGCATCCTCGTGCGCAAAATGATCCCGACCAGCTACGAGGTGATCCTCGGCGCCAAGCGCGACGCGGTCTTCGGGCCGACGGTGATGTTCGGCCTGGGCGGGCTGTTCGTGGCCATTCTCAAGGACGTCACCTTCGCCCTGGCCCCGATCGACGAGCTGGCCGCGGCCCGCATGGTGCGGGGCGTCAAGGCCTACCGGCTGCTGGAAGGCGCGCGCGGGATGGCGCGGGCGGACATCGGCGGGCTGGAGCAGTGCCTCCTGCGGCTGAGCCAGCTCGTGGTGGACTTCGAGCGGATCGTGGAGCTGGACCTGAACCCGCTGATCGTCGGCCCGGCCGACCAGGGCAGCGCCGTCGCCGACGTGCGCATTCGGCTGAGCGGATAGGCCGGGCGACGCTCAATCGCCCCAAGCGAAAACGCCGCTCTGGGTGAGCTTTGGGCTCGACAGTCAGGAGGCGTAATGTGAACGGTTTCGCCGTGACAATGTGGATGGCGATTGGGTCGGCGGCCATGCTCATCATGGGCTGCGCCGCCGATGGTGCCGACCCCTGGCCGCCGAGTTTCGTTCACTCAAAGATCGCCACCACTCTGGGCGGATACCACTCCACCACGCGGGGGACGATCCGCCTGGTCTTCCCCCATGAAGGCAAGTGGCTTGTCTTTCGCGGCGACCCCAACACGTACCATTTCTCCGATGATGGCCTCAAATGGACGGCCACCGAGGCCCCCCAGGCCGGCCGCAGCCACCTGATCCGCGGCAGCACCATCCATAGCTTCTACACCGTGCTGGTCGAGCCGGCGCCGAAGTGGATCTTCGACAACTTCGTCTGCCGGGGCAGAATCTCCGGCAAGACGATCACCTGGGAGCGGCCGCGCAAACTGAACACCCGCGTCAGCTACTATCCCGACCTGAAACAGGACACCAACGGCTATTTCAGTATGACCGGGCGGGCCGTGGTACGCGACGAGAAGAACGAACCCGCGGGCACCGAGGTTCTGTGGAAGCGGTCCCAGCGCCCCGGCGACTTCCTGGAATGGGGTCCGGAGGTCCGCTGCATCAACCACGTGGGCGACCACGGCCGGGCCCGATCGTCCTGGAAAGAGATCGGCAGCACCGCGCACGAAAACCTCACCCTGGAGGACGGCAAGTCCTACGTCTTCGGCATGATGACCGTCGACGGCGCCGGCAGGCTCTACGGGAAACTCTTCGACGGGCGGAAGTGGGCCGCGGAGGACGCGGAGCTGGCCACGGGCATGTCCACCTGGGCCGGCACCGACCGGCGCATGTGCGCCGTCTTCGACCCCGCGGCAAAGGTGATTCACCTGACCTACGTCAGCCGCGTCGGGCGGCTGTTCTATCGCAGAGGCCGCCCGCCCTACGGTCCGGAGGACTTCTCGGAGCCGGTGCAGCTTCAGTCCAAGACCTTCACCGTGGTGTTGAGCCTGGACAGCTCGCACACGCCCGCCCACGTATGGATGGTCTTCGGCAGGACGCGCTACCGGGGCAGGGACCGGCGGAACACATACGGTGAGCTGTACGTGCAGCGCTTCGACGGAAACGCCTGGAGCGAACCCGTGCTGGCCAGCGAGCCGGGCACGACGGACAACTGGTATCCCAACATGAATGAGGACGTCCGGGACGGCGTCGGCATTCTGTACCTGAAAGGCTCCGCCCAGACGCGAAAGGGCGATCCGACGCCGCTGGACATCATGTTCGCCTCGACGGGCGCGCCCAAAGCGGCCTCCCGGCCGTGAAGGGCAACTGACGAGCTATACGAAAAGACCCCGGCCGGCGAGGGAGGACGCAGGCTTCCGGGTTTTCTGGAGACAACGATGGAGAAAAGCGAAATTCAGGAACGAATTGTCAAGGTGGTCTGCCAGGTCCTGAACATCGATGCGGAGATGGTCTCTCCGGAGAGCAACTTCGTCTTCGACCTCGGGGCCGAGAGCACCCAGTCGGTGGAACTGGTGGCGGCCTTCGAGGAGGAATTCGACATCGACATGGAAGGCGAGGAGGCCCTGACCGTTCAGACCGTCGGCGAAGCAGCGGACTTCATCGAGAAGTACGTCAACAAGTAGGCCCACCCAGCGCCTGCGGGCCAGACCGACGGCGCGGGCGTCGCCCGCCTGTCCCGGCGAGCGCGGGCTGGCAAATCTCTCTCTTCAGCGGCCCCCGTGCCTGGCCGCCCGGCGAGGCGCGCATTTCGTGGGTTTGTCCTTGACCCGGGGCCGGGGGCTCCCCTATGATATATGTGGCATCGAGAGTGCGTGAGGGCTCTGGCCCGATGACCGTACGGCAACCTGTCCTGATGTGCAGCATTGGGATAAGGTGCTACCGCCAGCCCTGGGCGTCGACGAAGGCTGTTGGCAGGCGCCCGGCAAGGGAACGATGCGGTCGGGAACCCGACGCTGGTCGTCGGACCCGGCAATCCGCAGGGCCTCTCTTTGTGGGAGGTCTTGTTTTTCGTGTCCCTTCCGGCTCGCCCCCGCCGCACCCGCTGCCCGAAAGATGGTTTCCGCGCCGCCTCGCGCGACTCGCCAGGCTGGACCGGTAACGAATCCGAGTTTGCCCAGGCTTGCCGCAGCAGCGGTCGCCGCATGAAGGAGTTCGTCCATGGCCCGTATCTATGACGACATCACGCAGACGATCGGAAACACCCCGCTGGTCCGGATCAACAAGCTGATCCGTTCCGGCGCGACGGTGCTGGCCAAGATGGAAGGCCACAACCCGCTGGCCTCGATCAAGGACCGGATCGGCGTGTCCATGATCGACGCCGGCGAGCGCGACGGAAAGATCAAGCCGGGGACGACCATCATCGAGCCGACCAGCGGGAACACGGGTATCGCCCTGGCCTTCGTCTGCGCCGCCCGCGGCTACCGCTGCATCCTGACCATGCCGGAGTCGATGAGCATCGAGCGCCGAAAGGTGCTGCGGGCCCTGGGGGCCGACCTGGTGCTGACCCCGGCCGCCGAGGGCATGCCCGGCGCCATCCGCAAGGCCGAAGAGCTGCTCGCCCAGACGCCGGCGGCGTTCATGCCCCAGCAGTTCAACAATCCGGCCAATCCGGAGGCGCACCGGCGCACCACGGCCGAGGAAATCTGGAACGACACCGACGGGCAGGTGGACATCGTGATCGCCGGCATCGGCACCGGCGGGACGATCACCGGCGTGGCCGAGGCCATCAAGCAGCGAAAGCCGAGCTTTCGGGCCGTCGGCGTGGAGCCGCGCCAAAGCCCGGTGCTGACGCAGATGCGGGCGGGAAAGCAGATGAGCCCCGGCCCTCACAAGATCCAAGGCATCGGCGCCGGCTTCGTGCCAGCGGTGCTGAACATGGACGTGGTGGACGAGGTCATCCAGGTCGACCAGGACGAGGCGATCGAGTGGGCCCGCCGGGCCGCCAGGGAAGAAGGGCTGTTCGTGGGCATTTCCTCCGGCGCCGCCCTGCGAGCGGCCGACATGGTGGCGGCCCGCCCGGACAGCGCCGGCAAGACCATCGTCGCTATCCTGCCGAGCTTCGGCGAACGATACCTGTCTTCGCCCCTGTTCGATTTCCTGGCCCGGGAATAGAGGTGTAGTTGGGAGATTGCCCCCGCCGAGCGCGGGCGGCCGGAGAGCCCTGCTGAAGTTGATTTGGTGTTTCCGGTGGAAAGGAAGGTGAAGCCCATGACGGATGGGCAACACAATTATGGTCTGGGAACGTTGGCGCTGCACGCCGGCCAGCAGCCGGACCCGACGACGACCGCGCGCGCCGTGCCCATCTACGCGACCACCAGCTACGTGTTCAAAGACACCGATCACGCGGCGAACCTGTTCGCGCTGAAGGAATTCGGCAACATTTACTCCCGGCTGATGAACCCGACCAACGACGTGCTGGAGAAGCGTCTGGCCGCCATGGACGGCGGGGCGGCGGGGCTGGCCTTCGCCAGCGGTCAGGCGGCCATCACCGCCGCCACGCTGACCATCGCCCACTCCGGCCAGAACTTCATCTCCTCCACCAGCCTGTACGGCGGAACCTGGACCCTGTTCTCGCAGACGTTCAAGAAGCTCAACGTGGAGGTGCGCTTCTTCGACCCGGACAGCCCCGAGCAGATCCACCAACTCGTCGATGAGAACACCCGCTGCGTGTACATGGAGAGCATCGGCAATCCCAAGAACGACGTGCCCGACTTCCGCAAGATCGCCGACATCGCCCATTCCCACGGCTTGCCGGTGCTGTGCGACAACACGGTGCTGACGCCGGTGCTATTCCGCCCCATCCAGCACGGCATCGACGTGGTGATCTACTCGACCACGAAGTACATCGGCGGCCACGGGGTACACATCGGCGGGGCGATCGTCGACAGCGGCAACTTCGGCTGGGCGGACGATCCCGGCAAGTGGCCGGAGTTCTGCGCCGCCGACGACGCCTACCACGGCGTAGTCTTCACCGAGGCGCTGAAGTCCGTCGGCAACATCGCCTACCTGGTGCACGTCCGCACGCACCTGCTGCGCGACATGGGCGGCTGCATGAGCCCTTTCGCGGCCTTTCTGTTCCTGCTGGGGCTGGAAACGCTGCACCTGCGCATGCCGCGGCACTGCCGGAACGCCCAGAAGGCGGCCGAGTGGCTCTCCCGGCATCCGGCCGTGGCGTGGGTCAACTACCCCGGCCTGCCGGACCACCCCCACCACGCCAACGCGAAGAAATATCTGCCCGACGGGGCCGGCGGGATCGTGGGCTTCGGAATCAAGGGCGGCAAGCCGGCCGGCATCAAGTTCATCAACAGTGTCAAGCTCGCCAGTCACCTGGCCAACATCGGCGACGCCAAGACGCTGGTGATCCACCCGGCCTCGACGACGCACCAGCAGCTCACCCCCGAAGAGCAGGCCGCCACCGGGGTGACGGACGAATACGTCCGGCTGTGCGTCGGCATCGAAGACGTCGAGGACATCATCGCCGATCTGGACCAGGCCCTGCGGGCCTCGCAGAAATGACCGCACTGCATCGCACTGAACTGACATGAGCGAAGACATCTTCCACAGCTCTGACGCCGTCCGCAGCGCCGCGCCGCTCAAGCACGTCGAGTACGTGACCTTCGACGAGCCGCTTTCGCTGACCGGCGGGGCGCGGCTGGAGCGGCCGCGCGTGGCCTACGAGACCTACGGGCGGCTCAACGCCGCCAAAGACAACGCGGTGTTGATCTGCCACGCCCTCAGCGGCGACTCCCACGTCGCCAGCCACGACGAGGCCGACGAGCCCGGCTGGTGGGAGATTGCCGTCGGCCCCGGCCGCTGCATCGACACCGACCGATACTTCGTCATCTGCCCCAACCTCCTGGGCGGCTGCCGCGGGACGACCGGGCCCAACAGCGTCAACCCGGCCACGGGCAGGCCCTACGGGCCGGACTTCCCCGCCATCAGCATCGCCGACATGGTCGAGCTTCAGCGCCGGCTGGTGGACTACCTGGAGGTCCGGTCGCTACAGGCCGTGATCGGCGGCTCGATGGGCGGGATGCAGGTCCTGCAATGGGCCGTCGCCTGCCCCGATCGCGTCCGCGGGGCCGTCGCCGTCGCCGCCGCCCCCCGGCTGACCAGCCAGGGGCTGGCCTTCGACGTGATCGGGCGGAACGCCATCAGCCAGGATTCCAACTTCCGCGGCGGGCACTACTACGACGTGCAGGCCGGTCCCGCCGGCGGCGTTTTCGCCCCGGCCTTTCCCGTGGGCGGGCTGGCGATCGCGCGCATGATCGGCCATATCACGTATCTCTCGCGCGAGGCCATGAGGCAGAAGTTCGGCGATAACCGCAACCAGCCCCGCCAAGTCGACAGCGCCTTCGAGAAGGACACCGCCGTCGCCAGCTACCTGGCTCACCAGGGCGACAAGTTCGTCGAGCGCTTCGACGCCAACAGCTACGTCGCCATCAGCAGGGCCATGGACAGCTTCGACCTCGGTCAGGGCGGACGGCTCACCGAGACGCTGGCGGCGGCCCGATGCCGCTGGCTGGTCATCAGTTTCACCAGCGACTGGCTCTTCCCGCCCGATCAGTCGCGCCAGATTGTCCGGGCGCTGATCCGCTCCGAGAAGCCGGTGAGCTACTGCAACGTCGACAGCCCCCGCGGGCACGATGCGTTCCTGCTGGAAAACGAGCTGAAGACGTACGGCGGGCTGGTGGCCGGACTGCTCGCGCAGGTCGACAACGGCGCTGAAGTCGCCGAGGAGCCGGAGGAGGACGGCCACGGACGGGTGGCTCACCACGACACGGGCATCTTTCACGGCCGGCGGCTGGACTACGACCTGATCGAGCGACTGATCACCGATGAGCTTTCCGGTGCGGCCCCAAGCGTGCTGGATTTGGGCTGCGGCGGCGGGCAGATGCTCCTGCGGCTGCGGCGTCGCGGCTGGCGGCGGCTGCTGGGGGTGGAGATCGATCAGACGGCCGTGCTGGCGTGCGTGAGGCGAGGGATCGACTGCATCCACGCCGACCTGAACGAAGGGCTGGCACAGTTCGGCGACAAGCAGTTCGATTGCGTGCTGCTGTCGCGAACGCTCCAGGCGGTGCACAATGTCGACCGCGTCGTCGAGGACATGCTCCGCGTCGGCCGGCGCTGCATCGTCTCGTTCCCCAACTTCGCCTATCAGCCGCTGCGGGAAATGCTCTATCGTGAGGGCCGGGCGCCCGAGGCGGCCGGGCTGCTGCGCTACAAGTGGTACAACACCACCAACATCCGCTTCTTCAGCATCTCCGACTTTCAAGACTACTGCCGCGAAAAGGGCGCCGCCGTTCACCGGCTGGTCGCGCTGAACACCGAAACGCGACAGCAGGTCAGCGACGATCCCAACCGCGACGCCGACCTGGCCATATTCGTGATCAGCCGGCCATGACGAGCCCGCGGCGAGACCTCCCCGACTTTCTGTGACAATCGCGCAGAGATGTGTTACCATGCCCGCTCCCAGCAAGTCAGCAGCGAGAGCCGAATGTGCTCCGAAGGGCAAATGGACTCAAGAGCCGGCCAGGGCGATCCAGCGCCGCCAACGCCGGTCTGGCTGGACGGCGAAGAATGCCTCGACAAGGACAGGTACCTTTCCGGCAAGCGCATCCTGCCTGAGGGCCTGACCGGCACCGAAGAGCTGCCCGACCTGGTCGAGAACGTGCTACTGGCGTACAATGGCGCCCGCCTGCGCGAGGGCTGCGCCCTGTTCGTCAAGAGGATGCTGGCCGAGGACGTGACCGTCGGCATGTCCCTGTCGGGGGCGCTGACGCCGGCCGGGCTGGGGGCCTCCTGCATCGTGCCGTTGATCAAGGCCGGCTTCGTCGACTGGATCGTCTCCACCGGCGCCAACCTGTACCACGACCTTCACTTCGCCCTCGGCTGCCCGCTGCACGTGGGCTTGCCCTGCGTCGACGACGCCGCCCTCCGCAAGAACGGCGTGGTCCGGATCTACGACATCTTTCTGGGCTACACCGACGTCCTCCAGGTGACGGACAACTTCATCGAGCAGACACTCGCCCAGCCGGAGTTTCAGCGCGAGATGGGCTCGGCGGAACTCCACCATCTCCTGGGCAGGCACGCCGCCGAACAGGAACGAGAGAACGGGCTGGAAGACGTGTCCATACTGGCGGCGGCATACCGGGCGGGCCTGCCGGTCTACACTTCCGCCCCGGGCGACTCGGCGATCGGCATGGAAATCGCCGCCGCCCGGATCCGAAAAAGCAAGCTGGGGATCAGTTCCGCCATCGACGTCAACGAGACCGCCGCCCTGGTGCTTCAGGCCAAGCGCTCGGGCGGCAAGAGCGCGGTAATGATCATGGGCGGCGGCACTCCGAAGAACTTCATGCTGCAAACCGAACTACAGATCCAGGAGGTGCTGCGGCTGCCGGAACTGGGGCACGAATACTTCCTTCAGGTCACTGACGCCCGGGCCGATACCGGCGGACTTTCCGGGGCCACTCCGCAGGAGGCCGTCAGTTGGGGAAAGGTGGACCCGGCCGGCATGTCCGACGCGGTGGTCTGCCGCACCGACGTGACCATCGCCCTGCCGGTGCTGACTCACTACGCCCTCGCCCGCCACCGGCGGCGGGCGCTCAAGCGCCTGTATGAAGGCCGCGGCAAGGCCGTAAAGGTGCTGACCGAGGAGTACTTCCGGAATAACCCCCGCCCCAAAAGGTCTTGAGCCCGCCCGCCACGGCGCCTCGCAGCGCTCGCCGGCGCAGGCAAACCGTGGTGCTCAGGGCGGACGCGGAGTGGGGGAAAACACC
>Ga0315541_1001596_pt1 | contig 20627 bp, 21 predicted proteins | sample SalMarSW160190MG_FD_203095 | JGI IMG/M metagenome (GOLD analysis project Ga0315541, IMG submission 203095) | Salt marsh sediment microbial communities from the Plum Island Ecosystem LTER, Massachusetts, United States - Salt Marsh Sediment SW1601-190 ...
TCTCACCTTCATCGCGTTGCCTCCCTTTACAGCACCCCCACCAACCCCCCTACGGCGGTCTCCGCTTCGCTCCGGCTCCTGATCGACCCGGAGCCCATCCCACAGATCCTGACCCACATCGGAGAGCCCACTTCGCCCCCCATCACCCATCCCGCCAGGGGACCACCCCAAGTTGAGTTCGACATGCGGGCCGCCGGTGGGGAAACACACAAGGTCGCCCAGGAATCCTTCCCCGACGACCTCAACCAGAGCCCCGAGTTCGACCCCACCGAACCCGAGCCCATTCCTCAAGACGATCTCGATCAGAGCTGAACGTATAGGTGGTCCAACCGCCCTCTTGGGGTAAGAAGCATGGTAGGCTGCGGGCGACCGCGCAGCAAGCCGGGAGGACGGTGAGTGGAGGAGGTGAGAGGGACGGGGATGAAGGGGCGAGAATAGGGAGCGATGCTCGTAGGAGCCGCGCGCATGGGAGGATGGGCGGGGAGAGCCGAAGCGGGTGGGGAAGACGGATGGGGGCCAGAGCTGCCCGTCAGTCAGTCGTCGAAGTCGCCAGGCAGGGACTGGTCGAATTGGAAGTTGGGCACGGACTCAGGATCGGTAGGGTCGAAGCTCGACGTCTGGTCGAGCAGGAAGTCACGCTGAGGCGGGCCGCGGGCCGGCGCGAGCGGGGGAGGCCGGTTGGGGAGGTCGAGGTGGAGGAGGATGGCGGAGACGACGGGCGGGTCGGTAAGGAAGGCGAGGATGGTCATGGACCCGCCACAGGCGGGGCAGAGGAGCGGCAAGACCTCGTAGATACGAGCGAGGAGCACGGCCCATCGGATACGCGCCGGGCTGGCGGAGCGAGGAGGCTCGTCCAGGTGACCGGGCACGGGATGGGGTGTCCCAGCATCGGCAAGGCTGGGCATCTCGGCCGGGGCTCTACCGATGGCGACGACGGCGGAGCGCAGGCCGGCATGGGGAGCGAGTACGCCGTGGTAGCGGTGACGGTGCATCCGGGGTGGGGGCACGAAGGCGACGAGGAGCTCGAGGAGCTCGAGGGGAGAGAGGATGATCTCGGTGCGCCCGTCGGGGGTGGGCTTGGGAAACCGATAGAGGAGCCGCGCGTCGGGAGAGGCGAGGGAGGCGACGCCGGCGAGGGCATGGAGGCGCTCGAGGGCGAAGGGTGGTCGGGCACAGTAGCGGAGGAGGCGCCCGAGGCCGGCACGGTCGTCCGCCTCGATGCGGCGGCAGCTATGATGCCGAGCAACCCAGCCTGGTGCTCGACAGCCAGGATCTCCCCATCGTGGCCTGGACCAGCGCCACCGCCGAGGACCGGGAAATCTACATCAAACGGTTCAATGGAACCGACTGGGAAGAAGTTGGGCCAGGCTCTGCTTCGAATGGCGGCCTGAGCGACAATAGCGAATACTCGTACAGTCCCGACCTGGCCCTGGACGGACTCGGCAATCCGGTGGTGGTCTGGTCGGATATCTCCTCGGGCCGATGGGAGATATACCTCAAACGTTTCCACGACAACATCTGGTCCGAGGTGCCGGCCGGATCGGCCAGCGGCGGTGGGCTGTCCAACAGCTTGATGGCGTCAACCAAACCCACCCTGGGAATTCACCTCAACGGTCGCATCTGCGTGGCCTGGTCCGAACTCGGCGCTGTCGAAGAACAAATCGTGATGCGTTGCTCGGATCCGTAGTCGTCCGCGAGGAATACAGGGTGACTGCTTTGCGAATGCGCAGCAGGAATCATCGCAGGTTGCCTGGGTCGTTCAGGGGCATCCGGATTATGAAACCAGCGCCTTTTCAAGGGGGCATGAAATGAAAAAGCTACTGTCGTCCATTCCCAGAATGACTCACCGGAAGATTCGCATGCCAACGCCCGGCTCCAGACCGGGCACCCTGGCTGTCCTGACCGAACTACCACCACCGGTCGTGCGTCGCATCACCTATGACGCCGGCTCGGAGCAGTCGGCCGATGTGGCCCTGGACGACCTGGAAAGCGCCCTGAATCCACGAACCGGCCAGGTGGTCTGGGTGGACGTCCAGGGCCTGGGCGACGCGGATGCCCTGCTCCGCATGGGCGCCGCACTGGGTCTACACCCGTTGACCATCGAAGACATCGCCCACGTGCACCAGCGACCCAAGGTGGAGGAGTTTGACGACTACCTGTTCGTGACCCTGCGCGACATCCGGCTGACCGACGACGGCCGGATCGACGACGAGCAGGTCAGCCTGGTGTTGAAGGGTGGTTTGCTCGTGACCTTCCAGGAGCAACTCGGGGACGGTTTCGATCCGATCCGGCGGCGCATCCGGGAGGGGAAAGGCGCCATCCGAAAAAGCGGTGCGGATTACCTGGCCGCCGCCATCATCGACGCGGTCATCGACAACTACTTTCCGGTACTGGAAGCCTATGGCGATCACATGGATCAGCTCGACGATCAGGTGCGCGCTCAGCCCACGCACGATGCGTCGAGGGCCATTCACCACATGCGCAAGCAGTTGCGCCTGTTCCGCCGGGCCACCTGGCCGTTTCGCGACGTGACCTCCAAACTGGGTCGCGACGACTACGCCTTGATCGCCGACGAGATCAGGCCCATGCTGCGCGATTGCCACGACCACGTGATCCAGGTGGCTGATTTCGTCGACGGCGCCCGGGAGCGATCAGCCGAGCTGGCCGATCTGTACATGGCGGTCATCGGCGAACGCACCAACCAGGTGATGAAAGTGTTGACCATCATCGCCACCATCTTCATCCCGTTGACGTTTTTGGCCGGCATCTACGGCATGAATTTCGACCCGGAGGCCTCGCCTTTCAACATGCCCGAGCTGAAGTGGAAGTACGGCTACCCGGCCTTCTGGGGGGTGCTGGTGGCCGTCTTGTTGTTGATGCTGTGGTTCTTCCACCGCCAGGGCTGGGTTGGAAAAGACAACCCCGATGAGGGCGGTGACGACCAGGAGCATTGAGGGCTATGGAACACTTGAATCTGACGGATCCGGTCTGACTTTTCAGAACCGCTGGATCCACAACACGTCCAGGCCGCCCGCGCCCCGGTCGCCGTACAGGGCTTCCAGGATCCAGTCGCGTGCCAGGCGATACTCCACCCGGGCCTCGTTGACGTTGTCCATTTCGGCCGCGCCGCTGACGCGGTCGAGGGGGGGGGGGCAGGTCTGTCGCGTCTCGCGCATATGGAGCCGCTGAGGGACGCTCGCCTTCCGACACGCGGGGCAGTAGTTCCGCTGTCTCCGCTTCGGAGCCCGGACGGGCGTGTAGAATTGGCTGCAGTACGAGCAGGAGGCGAGATGTCCCGCTCCCGCGACCTCCAGGGCGAGGGCCAGGTAGACGCGGGGGATGAGATCGGACGCATGCAGCACGAGCCGCGGCCGGCCCGATTCCGGGGAGGGCACGAGGTGGGCGAACGGCGGACGCTCCCATAGCACTCTGTCCACATCGAAGGCGATCCACGCCCACCACTCCTCCGGGGTTGTCGGCTGGTGCTTTCGAGCGTCCGCCAGGATGTCGCGATGCTGTTGCACCACCCTTCGGTTCTTGACTTCCCCTTCCACGACTACCTCTGCCCACACCTCCTCCGCCCCCTCCTGGAATCGGAGCCTTTCCTCCGGGAATTGTTGCCAGTGCTCCCGGAGTCGGGACTTGCTCTCCCGGAGGTATCGTTCGAAGTGGGTATCCACTTCGCTCTCCTGACCCCAATATGTGGGCATGGGAGAGGAGCGACGTCACCCGGTAGGCGGCGAGGACTACCCGCGGACCCTGGTGGAATTCGACGAGTGGTTCTCGTCCGAGGCTGCGTGCGAAGCCTACCTTCGCCGGCTCCGGTGGCCGCATGGGTTCCTGTGCCCGGCGTGCGGTGGGACCAAGGGTTGGGAGACTCAGCGAGGGTTGCTCCGTTGTCGCAGCTGCTCGCGCCAGACCTCGGTCACGGCGGGCACGCTCTTCGAGGGGACGCGCACGTCGCTTCGGCTGTGGTTCCAGGCAGCGTGGTATCTGACCAACCAGAAGCACGGGGTGAGCGCCCTGGGACTGCAGAGGGTCCTGGGCCTGGGGAGCTACCAGACGGCGTGGGCGTGGCTCCACAAGCTTCGTCGGGCGATGGTCCGGCCGGACAGGGAGCGTCTTGCGGGAGAGGTCGAGGTGGACGAGACCTTCCTCGGTGCGCCGGACGAGGAAGTGGACGGGCGCGCCACGGATCGCGCGCTCATCGCCATCGCAGCCGAGGTCCGCGACCGGGGGACCGGGCGAATTCGGATGGCGCAGATCCCCGACGCCAGTGCGCCCAGCCTCATCGGGTTCATCAAGAGCAGCGTGAGCGAAGGGGCCACGATCCGCACGGACGGGTGGGCAGGCTACGTGCCGCTTCCTGGTCACGGATACCGACATCGTCCCACGAGCCTTCGCGCCTCGAGGCTCCCGGCTCACAGGGTCATGCCTCGAGTCCACCGCGTGGCCTCACTCCTCGACCGGTGGTGGCTCGGAACGTACCACGGCGGGGTCAGCTTGGAGCACCTGCCGTACTATCTCGACGAGTTCACGTTCCGGTTCAACCGGCGCACGGCGAAGGCCCGTGGCCTGCTCTTCTACCGCCTCCTCCAGCAAGCCGTCCAGGCCAGTCCAACCCCCTACCACGCGATCCGGGCCCAGGACCCCAATCGGTAGGGGCTACGAGAGCGAAGTGGATACCCACTTCGTTCGAAACGCGGTAGGTAGCTGTCCGCGGTGAACGACGGGACACTCCACGGGTCCATCCGCTGGCCCGCCGACACGGACAAGATGGGCCGGGAGACGGTGGTACCGATCGGCCCCGACGTGCGCAGGGCACTGGACCGCGTACTGCGTGAGCGGCCCGGCCTGGGGGCGGGTCTGTTGTTCCCGGCTCCGGGGCGTCACGAGAAGCCGGTGAGTCGGCACCTGGCTGCTGCGTGGCTTGCGAAGGCCGAGAAGTTGGCCGGACTGGAGCCCCAGGAGGGGAGCCAGTGGCACGCCTCCCGGCGCGGCTGGGCCACGGCCCGCAAGAACCTGCCCGTGCAAGACGTGGCGGCGGCGGGTGGATGGCGGTGCATCGGTGTAGTCCAGAGCATCTACCAGCAAGCCGACAAGGAGACTATGCTCAGCGTCGTCCTCCACCCGGCCGAGCTGCGGGAGGCCCGGTGAGCTTCGGGGCCCTACTTACCCGCTATACTTACCCGGTGGATTTGGGTGGGGCTGGGGGGGCAGGGGTGGAAACCCTTGCCGTTTCTGGAAGAAGTACCTATCGGGCGCTTAGCTCAGCTGGTTAGAGCACCTCCCTTACAAGGAGGGGGTCGGCGGTTCGAATCCGTCAGCGCCCATCAGGGTTTCCTCACCTCCGCAGCACCACTCGGCACGCGGCCTCGCCGCCCTTCCCGCTGCCCTCTTTCTCCGCGACGAGCATCACCGTGCCCGCGCCGAATCCCGTGGTGACCAGGGCCTCCACCCCGGAGCATGCCTCCGTGCCCACCTCCACCACGTGGCGGCCCTCGCCGACGCGGAAGCCGGTGACGGTACGGTTGCGTCGCTTCGCGAGCGTTCCGGCGTCCTGGTGGTCGATCCTCACCACGGCTCCATCCAACTCCGGGGCCATCCCGAACTCGATCTGGATGACGTGGCCGCCGGCGCCTCCGCCCGCTACCCTCCAGAGCACCGCCACGGCGGCGCCGGCGACGAGCCAGGCGATGCGCCAGCGGATTCCCCTCACGGCTTGGGCCATCGGGTCATCTCACGGTAGGGTCGAGGGGGGTGGCGGGGGCCCTCGGAACGAAAGGAACGTCTCCATGGACAAGAAGCGGCACGGGCTCGCCGGGGCGCAACCCCGGTCCGTGCGCACGATGCTGTGCGCGGCGCTGACGGTGCTCGCCCTCCCCGGCTGCTCCGCGCCCGCCGTGGAGGGATACCAACTCCAGGCTCCCCCGGAGGGGTTCCTCTATGCCGCCGAGCAGGGCTTCTCCGGGAGCGTGATCCCCGGGCGCTCGCCCTCGGGCGGAGGGCTCTGGCTCGGCGACATCGAGTCGGACGAGCCCCGCACGACGGTGGCGCTCACCCGCTACCCGGGGGGGATCGCCGAAGGCGATGCCGCGGCGGCGCGGGAGGCCCGGGCCCGAGTGCTGAAGGGCTCACCCTATAACCGCCTGGGACCGCTGCGCACCCTGGCCCTCGCCGACGGCCGGCCGGCGTCGGCGTGGACCGAGGAGCGCCACGACGAGTACGGCCGTTTTCGATCCCTCCAGGTGACGGCGGTGGTCGCCTACGACACGGTGGCCTTCGCCCTGGTGCTGGACACTTCGGTGCCCGAGCGCATGACCGAGCCCCACCTGGACTCCATCCTGGCGTCGTTCGGGCTGGGGGTGACCAGGGTCCACTGGGCCGCCGTCGCCGTGGCCGCGGGCGTGGCCGGGCTCGCCCTCGTGGTGCTCGCGCGCCGGGCCGGGAGGCGCCAGCCCACGGACTTCCGCTCGGCGCGGATTCCCGGGGCGAAAGGCGCCGGCGGAGGCACGCTTGTGGACGGGCCCCGGGGCGCGTATAAACCCCAGCCCCCCGGACCCTCTCCCGGAGATCTCTCGTGACCTCACGCCGCGCACTCTGCTCCCTCGCCGTTCTCTCCTTCCTCCTGCCCGGTCCAGCCCCCGCGCAGGAGATCGCCTCCGCGTACCGGGACGCCGCCCGCCGCATCGTCGCCGCAGCCACCGCCGACCACCGGGCGTACGAGCGCATCGGCGAGCTGGTGGACCGCTTCGGGCCGCGTCTCTCCGGGTCGGCGGCGCTGGAGGCGTCCCTGGACTGGATTCTGGAGGAGATGAGGGCCGACGGGCTGGAGAACGTGCGCTCCGATCCCGTCATGGTTCCCCACTGGGTCCGGGGCGAGGAGTCGCTCGCTCTCCTGCTGCCGCGTGCGCGTAGGCTACCGCTGCTGGGGTTGGGCGGGACGGTGGCCACGCCTCCGGGAGGGATCCGGGGCGAGGTGCTGGTGGTGTCCAGCTACGAGGAGTTGACGGCGCGCGCGGCGGAATCGGCGGGGCGCATCGTCCTCTTCGACGTGCCGTTCACGAGCTACGGGGAGACGGTGCAGTACCGGAGCGGAGGCGCCGTGGCCGCGGCGAAGGCGGGGGCCGTCGCCAGCCTGATCCGCTCGGTGGGGCCCGCGTCCATGCAGACGCCCCACACCGGTGGCATGCGCTATGAGGAGGGCGTGCCCCGCATCCCCCACGCCGCCATCACCCTCGAGGACGCCGAGATGCTCCACCGCATGCAGGAGCGGGGGGAGCGCATCGAGGTGCACCTGACGATGGGGGCCAGATCCCTCCCCGACGCGCCCTCCCGCAACGTCATGGCCGAGCTCCGGGGCACGGAGCTTCCCGACGAGGTGGTGGTCCTGGGTGGCCACACCGACTCCTGGGACGTGGGGCAGGGGGCCATGGACGACGCTGGCGGCGTGGTGGCGTCGTGGGAGGCGGTGCGCCTCCTCCAGGAGCTGGGGCTCCGGCCCCGGCGCACCATCCGGGTCGTAGGATGGGTGAACGAGGAGAACGGCCTCCGCGGCGGAAACCAGTACGTGACCGACCACGGCCACGAGAAGCACATGCTGGCCATCGAGACGGACGGAGGGGTCTTCAGTCCACGGGGCTACGGCTTCACCGGCTCGGACGCGGCCTTCGGGATCGTGAGGGAGATCGGCACGCTCCTGGAGGGGATCGGCGCGGGCGAGATCGTGCGGGGCGGTGGCGGCGCGGACATAGGCCCGCTCATGCAGACCGGCGTCCCCGGGATGGGCCTCAACGTGGACGACGCCCGCTACTTCTGGTACCACCACACCGATGCGGACACGCTGGACAAGCTGGATCCCGACGAGGTGGCGCGGTGCGTGGCCGCCCTGGCGGTGATGGCGTACGTGGTGGCGGACCTGCCCCGGTCCCTGCCGCGCTGACGGGAGGGGGGGGCGGGCGCGGGATTGGCGCCGCCGGCCCTCTCCGGCCATCCTACAGCCTACAGCGGACCCTCGAACCGGAGGTGGAACATGGCGGGCACGCTCGTGGATCGCATGGTGGGTGCGGCGTTCCTCAACATCGACACGTACGAGGAAGTCGAGCACGACCAGGAGGCCACGCTGCAGGCGGCGGCGGTGGTGGCCATGGTGGCGGTGGCGTCGGCAGTCGGCGGGCTGGGGATGGGCGCGCCCGGCGCCTTGAGGGGTGCGGCGGCATCCATCGTGGGATGGCTCGTATGGGCGGCGATCACCTGGCTGGTGGGCACCAAGCTCTTCGGCGGCACGGCGACCTGGGGCGAACTGCTCCGCACGCTGGGCTTCGCCAGCACCCCGGGGCTCCTTATGGTCTTCGGGATCATCCCGATCCTGGGGTGGCCCATCGTCGCGTTGGCGGCGCTCTGGGGTCTCGCCACCGGCTTCGTCGCCGTGCGTCAGGCGCTGGACTTCGGGAACGGAAAGACGCTCGCCACGGTCTTGATCGGGTGGGTGTGCTACGCCTTCCTGAACGCGCTCTTCTAGGTGCAGGGGCGCCACTGGAGGTGACGCGCGCCCCCCGTCTCCTGGGTGCCGTGCTCGCCGGCGGCGAGGGAAGCCGCTTCGGCGGGCCCAAGGCCGAAGCCTGCCTGGGGGGCCTCCCGCTGACGGAGCGCGCGGTGGCGCTGCTCCGCACGGTGGTGGAGGAGGTGGTGGTGGTCGCCGCCCGTCCCCTTTCGGCGCCGGCGGCGACCGTGGTCCCCGACCGGGTCCCGGGGATGGGCCCCCTGGGCGGCTTGGACGCGGCGCTCCACCACGCCCGCGATCAGGGCTGGGACGGCGTCCTTCTGGTGGCGTGCGACCTTCCTCTCCTCACTCGTGCTCTCCTGGAGGAGGTGGTGTCGGGCCTGGCGGGTCACCCTGCGGCGGCGCCCGCGCGGCGCGGCGGAGGTGTGGAGCCCCTCTGCGCGGCGTACCGGGTGGAGGCCCTCGACGCGGTGGAGCGCCACCTCGCCGGCCAGGACCGATCTCTGCACGCGCTCTTCCGGGACGTGGGGGGGCACGTCCTTCCCTGGGCCGCGGACGGCGCGAACGATCCCTTTCTGAACGTGAATACCGTGGGCGACATCGTGCGCGCCGAGGCCGCGCTCCGCGCCGGAGGTGGACGATGAGCGGACCCACGGCGGCGCGTCCGCCCGAGGCCGGCGCGGCGCAGAAGGCGGATAGGTTGCTTTCCTTGGACGCATTCCGGGGGCTCACCATCGCCGGGATGATCCTCGTGAACAATCCCGGGAGCTGGAGCCACGTGTACCCGCTCCTGTCGCACGCCGAGTGGCACGGGTGGACGCCCACGGACCTGATCTTCCCCTACTTCCTGTTCATCCTGGGCGTGGCCATCCCTTTCTCCTTCCACCGCAGGCTGGATGCGGGCGCGGCACGGCGAGACCTGTTCACCCATGTGGTGCGCCGCGCCCTCACCATCGTGGCGCTGGGGTTCCTCATGCGCCTCTTTCCCGACTTCCACGTCTCGGGGATGCGCTGGCCCGGCGTGCTGCAGCGCATCGGAGTGGTGTACCTGGCGGCGGCGGGGCTCTATCTGGTCTGCGGAAGGAACGCCAGGGCAGCTTGGACGGGCGGGCTCCTGCTGGGCTACTGGGCGGCCATGACGCTGGTCCCCGTCCCCGGGGACGTGGCAGGGGACCTGAGCCCCGAGGGGAATCTGGCGGCGTGGGTGGATCGGGCCCTCATGGACGGGCATCTGTACCAGGGGACGTGGGACCCGGAAGGGATCCTCTCGACCCTTCCGGCGATAGGCACCTCCCTCCTCGGGATCTTCACTGGGGAGTGGCTCCTCTCCGGGCGCTCGCCGGAGGCCCTTACACGGGGGCTCGCCGGCGCGGGGGCGGTCCTCGTGCCCGTCGGGCTGGCGTGGGGGATGGTGTTCCCCATCAACAAGGCGCTCTGGACCAGCTCCTACGTGGTGTTCACGGCGGGCACCGCCCTCCTCCTTTTCGGCCTGGTCTACTGGGTGGTGGACGTGCGGCGGCGCCGGGGTCCCTGGCTCACGCCGTTCCTCGTGTACGGCACCAACGCCATCGCCGTGTTCGTGCTTTCCGGGCTGATGACGCGCTTGCTGGGGCGTGTCCACGTGGGGGGGGCGGAGGGGCCGTCGCTGTACACGTGGATCTACCGGAGCTTCTTCCAATCCTGGGCGGGGGACCGCAACGGGTCGCTGGCCTTCGCGGCGTGCTACGTGCTTCTTTGGCTCGCCCTCATGACGCCGCTCTACCGGCGGCGGATCTTCATCAAGGTCTGAGGCGCTCCCCGCCGTGTTCCCGAGGCCCCCCTCCTCCGACCCGCCACCGCCTGTTCCCCACGCGGGGAATACGGCGGCCGTGGTGTTCGTGGCCCTGGCGCTCGTGGCGCTGGCGGTGGTCCCCTTGTTCCTGGGGCAGAGGGCCGCTCAGGCCCAGTCCGACCTGGCGGAGATCCTGGATCCGGCGCACCTCCTGGGCACCCGCCTCTCCCTGGTACATGCGCGCCAGATGTCCCACTTCCAGGCCTTCCTGTTCACCCGGGACCCGGAAGCGCGGGAATCGTACCTCGCCGCTGTGCGCGAGGAGGAGGAGATCGTCGCGGAGCTCCAGGCCCTGGTCGGCGGGATGGACCTCCGCATCCGGGAGCGCCTGGCCTTCCTGTCCTCGCTCTCGGCCCGCTGGCGTGTGGAGCACGACGGGGTCTTCCGGAGCGAGGTCGCGCGGGAGGAGCGCACTGCCTCCTTCGCCCAGGAGCGGGCGCGCTACGAGGAGATGCAGCGCGCCACGCTGGGGCTGGAGCACGCCATCCAGGAGGAGGTGGATGCAGGGCGCTTCCGCGGGGAGCACTTCCGCACGGTCCAGACCCGGGTCTCCATGGGGCTTCTCCTCCTGGGGCTGCTGGCGACGGGAACGGTGGCGCTGGTGGGGAGGCGCTTGCGCACCCTGGCCGCCGCGGCGGAGGCCCGGCGCCGCGCCGAGGTGCGCTCGCGCCGGGAGATGGACGCGCTCCTGGAGGCCACGGCCGACGGCGTCCTGGGGATGGGCCTCCAGGGTCGCGTCCTCACGCTGAACCGGGCCGGATCGGAGCTGCTCGGATACTCCGAGGGCGAGGTGCGCGGGCGTGACGTCCACGAAGCGCTGCACCACACCACGCGGGACGGCGCGCCCCTGCCCCGCGCCGAATGCCGCATCCTGGGCGCTCTCTCCTCCAGGGTGATGGCCCGCTCGGAGGGGAGCGACGTGCTCTGGCGCAAGGACGGGTCTCCGCTCCCGGTCCAGTGGTCCCTCCGTCCGCTGGTGGACGGGCTGGCCTTGCGGGGTGGGGTGCTCACCTTCACCGACCTCACCGACATCGTGCGCAAGGAGGAGGCGCTGCAGCGCGCGGTGCGCGTGCGCGAGGAGGTGGTGTCGGTGGTGTCCCACGACCTTCGCAACCCCCTGGGGGTGGTGGCCGGCGCCGCCGAGCTCCTTCTGGACCTTCCCCTCGACGAGCCCGAGCGGCGCCGGCAGGCCGACATCATCCGCCGCTCGGCGGAGCGCATGCGCCGGCTCATCGAGAACCTCCTAGACGTGGCGCGGATCGAGGCGGGGGCCCTGGTCGTCCGCACCACGGCCCAGAGCCCGGACCAGGTCCTTTCGGAGGCGAGGGCGTTCTTCCTCCCTCAGGCCGAGAAGAAGGGCGTGGCGCTGGCACTGGACGTCGAGCCGGGCGTGTCTCGCGTGCTCGCAGACCCCGACCGGGTCCAGCAGGCGCTGGCCAACCTCGTGGCCAACGCCCTGCGCTTCTCGCCGGCGGGAGGCGTCATCACCCTGGGCGCCCACGCTCTCGCGGGAGGTGGGGTGGCGCTCACCGTGGACGACCAGGGGCCGGGGATCCCCGCCGCGGAGCTCCCGCTCCTCTTCGACCGGTTCTGGCAGGCCAGCCGCCACGACCGCACGGGTTCGGGGCTGGGGCTCGCCATCGTGCGGGGGATCGCCGAGGCCCACGGAGGGAGGGTGGAGGTGGCTTCCGAACAGGGGAAGGGCACGCGCTTCACGCTGGTCCTCTCCGGCGAGGGCGACCACGAAACCCGGGAGGAGCCGAGGCGATGAAGGGCGGCATGATGCAAGTCCCCCTCACCGTGCCGGCCCTGCTGGACCGGGCCGCGGCGCTCTTCCCGAGGAAGGCGGTGATCACCGCCGTCGAGGAGGGGCGCTCGCGCATCGGCTGGAGGGAAGTGCGGGACCGGGCGTGGGCGTTGGCCGCGGCGCTCCCGTCGCTGGGCGTGGGGGAGGGAGACCGTGTCGCCTCGCTGGCGTGGAACTCCCACCGGCACCTGGAGCTCTACTTCGGCGTGCCCGCGGCGGGCTCGGTGCTCCTCACCGCCAACGTGCGCCTTTCCCCTGGGCAGGTGGCCCGCATCCTGGCCCACGGCGAGGCGCGGGCCATCTTCGCCGACCCCGAGTTCGTGCCCCTGGTGGAGGAGGCAACGCGCAACCTGCCGTTCCAGGCGCGGAAGGTGGTCCTCGACGCCAGGGCGCCGGAGGGGTGGACATCCTATGAGGAGATCCTCGCCTCGGCGGATGCCTCGGCACCCCGCCCCGAGTTCGACGAGAACACCGCCGCCGGCCTCTGTTACACGTCGGGTACCACCGGTGAGCCCAAGGGCGTCCTCTACTCCCACCGGGCTATCGCGCTGCACACCCTGGCCATCTGCCTTCCAGACGGGTTCGGCCTCGGCGAGGCGGACGTGGTCCTCCCCGCCGTTCCCATGTTCCACGCCAACGCGTGGGGGCTCCCCCACGCCGCCACCATGACCGGGGCCACCCTCGTGCTCCCTGGGGCACGGCCGTCGGCGGAGCGCCTCGCCAGCCTGTTGGAGGAGGAGGGCGTCACCTTCGCCGCCGGCGTGCCCACCGTCTGGATGGGAGTCCTGGACGAGCTCCGGCGGCGACCCCGGGCCCTCTCCCCTCGACTGCGCATCCACTCCGGGGGAGCGCCGACGTCTCCCACGCTCCTGGAGGCGTACCGCGCCGAGCTGGGGGTGGAGATCCTCGCGGGGTGGGGGATGACCGAGCTCACGCCGGTGGGGCTGGTGTGCCATCCCCGGGGCGACATGTCGGGGTGGAGCCCGGAGGAGCTCCTCCCGGTCCGCACCGCCCAGGGGACGCCTCTCCCCTTCCTCGAGGTCCGCCTCAGCGACGACCAGGGGAGGGCGGTCCCCCCGGATGGCCGGACTCCGGGGGAGCTGGAGGTGCGGGGTCCCTGGGTCGCCGAAGGCTACTTCCGGGCCCCCGCAGGGGACTCGTTCCGGGATGGATGGCTCCGCACGGGAGACGTGGCCACGCAGGACGAGAGGGGCTACGTGCGGCTGGTGGACCGGACCAAGGACCTGATCCGGAGCGGGGGCGAGTGGATCTCCAGCGTCCAGTTGGAGCACGCGCTCACGGATCATCCCTCGGTGGCCGAGGTCGCGGTGGTCTCCGTGCCCGACGCCCGGTGGGGGGAGCGGCCGGTGGCGTGCGTGGTGCTCCGTCCCGGCGTGGACGCTGGACCCGAGGAGATCCTGGGGTCTCTGGCGGGGCGCTTCCCCAGGTGGTGGATCCCCGACCGGGTGGTCTTCCTGGAGGCCGTCCCGCGCACGTCCACGGGGAAGTACGACAAGAGGGCCCTTCGGCAGCGGCTGCGTCAGGACGGGTGAGCGGGCGCCGGGCTTTCTCCACGCACGGGGTCCCGGGGGTGCCGGCTCCGGTCCCGTCAGGCTTGGGGCAGGCTCCGCTTCCAATCCACGAGGGCGCCCACCTGGTTCGTCGTGATGCGCGCCACGCCCATGGCCAGGAAGCGGGCGGCCTCGGCCAGGTCGTCGACGGTCCACACCGCCACCCCGGTGCCCTGGTCCCGCAGACGGTCCAGGACCGCGGGATCCGCGGCCAGCAGGTCGGCACGCACGTCCACCATGGCGGCGGGGTCCCCGGCGCACCGCTGCGCCGCCTCCTTCAACTCCGTCCCCTCGTCCACCACGTAGCCGATGGAGAGTCCCGCTTCCTGGCCCCGCATCCGGTCCAGGAGCGTCCAGTTCAGGGAGATGAACACCACCTCTCCGAGCATCCCGGCGTCACGGGCCAGGCGCACCATGCGGTCCGCGTCCTCCAGCTCCCGGAACCCCTTCACCTCGGCGTAGATTTTCCCGATGCGTCCCTTCAAGGCGCGGAGGGCCTCGTCGAAGGAGGGGATGCGCTGGCCGATGAAATCAGGGGAGAACCACTTGCCGGCGTCCAGGGTCTTGAGCTGCTCCAGCGTCCGGCGCCTGAGGGGGCCCACTCCGTTGGTGGTGCGGCTCAGCATGGGGTCGTGAAAGAGCACGGGCGTGCCGCAGGCCGCCGTGGAGACGTCGAATTCCACCGCGTCCGCCCCCGCCTTCAGCGCGGCCTCGAGCGCCGCCAGCGTGTTCTCCGGCGCGCGCGCGCTGTACCCTCTGTGGGCTATGATCTCGACGCTGGGGGCCATCTACCCGTCTCCCTGGGTGGGCTGGGGCTTCTCTCCCGAGCTCAACGCCCGATGGAACTCGGCCACCTCGGCCAGCCGCTTCACCGAACCGTCCAGCGACTCCATCTGCTGCTCCAGGAGCGCCATGCGCCGCTCCAGGATCCCCACCGTGTCTTCCATCCCCCGGTGCTCGAAGAGGCGCGACAGCGCCTCCACCGTGGGCTTGAGCGCGAAGCGGGCCGTGAGCCCTATGACGGGGACCAGGACGATGGAGATCCCCATGAAGACGGCGAGGAGGGATGTGAGGTCGATGGGGAGCACGTTCATGCGGCCATTCCTCGGAAGGTGGGATGATGAGACCATGGTGATGCCGGGGGTGGGTCGGCGCAAGACGATTCCAACCCCTCGTCCGATTCCCCCGTCCCATTCGTAGGGACGTGGGGACTGCAGCCCTCGTGAACCCGAACCGCAGAGGCCCTTCCTGGTGCAACTGAACGCCGAGACCACGGACGCACAGCTGGCAGCGGCTGGGGACCATGGGGCCTTCGAGCGGCTGTACCGGGGCCACGTGGGGAGGATCCATGCCCTCGCCCGCCGCATGGTGGGGGACGACGTGGCGGAGGATCTGACACAGGAGGTCTTCATCCGGGCCTGGGAGAAGCTGGCGACCTTCCGCGGCGACGCCCGCTTCGGGACCTGGCTGCACCGCCTGGCGGTGAACCACCTGCTTTCGCGCAGGGAGACGATCCGCAGGCGGGAGGCTCGCACGGTGGCGAGCGAGGGGCTCCTCGACCGGGTGCTGGCGCCGCGGCGGCGGAGCTCGGGGGCCGCGCTGGATGTGGAGGAGGCGCTGAGGAAGCTCCCTCCCGGCGCACGGGAGGTGTTCGTGCTCTACGACGTGGAAGGCTACGCACACGAGGACATCGCCGGGCTGATGGGGATCTCGGTGGGGACGTCCAAGTCCCAGCTCCATCGCGCCCGCATGATGCTGAGGGGGTATCTGAGCGCATGACGACCCAAGACCACGATCACTGGATCGAGAGGCTCTCGGACCACGTTGACGGAGGCCTGTCACCGGAGGAGTCCAGGGCCCTGGAGGCGCACCTTGCCGCGTGCGCGGAGTGCCGGCAGGCGCTGGCCGACCTCCGGGACATCGTGGCCCGGGCCCACGAGCTGGGCCCGGTGGAGCCCGACCGCGACCTCTGGCCCGGGATCGCCGAGTCCATGGGCCGTCCCCGCATCATCGCGTTCCCGGCGACCCGCCGCCGGACCGTGCCCACGGGGTTCTTCCTCACCGTGCCCCAGATCGCGGCGGCGGCGGCGGTGCTGATGCTGGTCTCCGGGGCGGCCACCTGGTGGGCCGGGCCCGGCGTCGGCGCCCGGGGCCCGCGGGCGGGCGCGGCCGGGACGACGACACCGGCGGCGGAGACTGCCGCCGCCTTCGCCGCCGACGAACTCGGTCCTGCGCCCGACCTGGCCCAGGAGTTGGCCTCGCTGGAGACCGTGCTGACCGAGGCGCGCTCGAGCCTGGATCCCAACACCGTGCGCATCTTGGAGAAGAACCTGGGCGTCATCCAGCGGGCCATCGACGAGTCCCTCCGCGCCCTCGAGGTGGATCCCGGGAACGAGTACCTGCTCCAGCACCTGGATCGGGCCTATCGGGACAAGGCCGACTTCCTCCGTGAGGTGGCCCTCATCAGCGAGTGGGAGGGGTGACGGACATGCTGTGCATGCTCATGGCGGGTTGGCTGCTGGCTGCAGGCGGCACGCTTCCGGACACGACCGTGGACCTCCGACGCGGGGATCGGGTGGTGGTGGAGGGCCTGTCCGGATCGGTGGAGGTGCGCACCTGGGAGCGCTCCGTCCTATCCGTGGAGGGAGTGGGCGGGGAGGCCCGCGACGTGGGGGTGCGTCGGGAGGGCGGCCGGATCGCGGTCGGCCCCGGGGACCGGAAGGGACGCGGCCTGGACGTCGCGCTCCGCATCCGCGTTCCGGCCTGGGTGGCGCTGGAGATCCAGGGGAGGGAATTGGACGTGGACGTGGCGGGGACCGCCTCCGAGCTCTCGGTGCGCACGGTGGATGGGGACATCCTGGTGTCCGGCGTGTCCGGCTCGGTGACCCTGTCCACGGTGGAGGGGCGCGTGGAAGTGCGCGATGCGCGGGGAAGCGTTTCGGCCCGCTCCCGCGGCGAGGACGTCGTCCTCGCCCGGGTGGAGGGGACGGTGGAGGTGGAGAGCGGGAGCGGGGACCTCCGCCTGGAGGAGATCACCGCCTCGTTGGTGCGGGCACAGACGCTGGACGGGGACCTCCACTTCCAGGGCTCCCTGGCCAGTGGCGGGACCTACTGGTTCTCCACGCACGATGGGGACGCCGACCTGGTCCTGCCCGCCCGCACGGGCGCGCGAGCCCGGGTGTCCACCTTCGACGGGGAGCTCGTCTCCGACTTCCCCGTGACGCTTCAGCGCTACGGGGGGGGCGGGGTGTTCGACTTCACGCTCGGGGATGGCGGTGCCACCCTCGAGATCCAGGTGTTCGACGGGGAGATCCGCCTCCGATCCGGCGGGCGATGACGGTGGCGTTCAACTACAGCGGGCTCCGGGCAGGGGCCATGGAGGGAGGATGATGGCGAGCAAGCTGCGGACATGGGGGGCGGCGCTCATCGCGCTGGCGGTGGCGCTCCCGGTGGGCGCCCAGGAGGTCCACCGCATCTCCGGCCCGGAGGTGGCGGTCTACAATCTCGCGGGGCGCACGAGCGTGGTGCGCGGCACCGGCTCGGACGTGGTGGTGCGCGTCACCCGGGGAGGCTCCGACGCCGCACGTCTCCAGGTGGAAACAGGCCCGGTGGACGGAAGGCAGACGCTTCGGATCCGCTACCCCGGCGATCAGATCGTCTACCCCGAGATGGGGCAGGGCTCCCGCTCCAACGTCCGTGTCCGCGAAGACGGCACGTTCGGGGGAGGGGGAAGAAGTGGGGACATGGTGGAGATCCGCGGCTCGGGCCGCGGGCTCGAGGCCTGGGCCGACCTGGTCGTGGAGGTGCCGGCGGGGAAGGATGTGGCCGTGCGCGTGGCCTGCGGCGCCATGGAGGCCCGCGGCGTCACGTCCGACCTCACCCTCGACGTCGGGTCCGGCTCGGTGGACGCTTCGGACATCACGGGGGACTTCTCGGTCGATACGGGATCGGGGTCCATCACCGTGGCCGGGATCCGCGGAAGCCTCAATGTGGACACGGGGTCGGGATCGGTGAGCGTCCGGGAGGTGGATGGGGACGTCGTGCTCATCGACACAGGCTCCGGAGAGGTGAGGGGCGGGGGCGTGCGTGCCCGCTCGCTGCGGGTGGACACGGGGTCCGGCTCCATCTACCTGGATGGCGTGTCCGCGCCCGAGGTGGCGATTGACACGGGGAGCGGAACGGTGGAGGTCGCCCTCCTGAGCGACGTGGACGTCCTCGACGTGGATACGGGCTCGGGGTCGGTGACCATCTACGCGTCCCAGGACCTGGGCGGGATGGTGGACCTGTCCACCGGGAGCGGGGGCATCGACATGGACTTCGCCGTGCAGGTGCGCTCCGTGCGCCGGGACCATGTCCAGGGGACGCTGGGCGACGGACGTGGGACCATCCGCATCGACACGGGCTCCGGGGGGATCCGCCTCCTGAAGCGGTGACCGGCCGGGGGACGGGGAGAAGAGGCGGGGGCCCCAGCGCCGCGAGACGCCGGGGCCCTGCGCCGATCAGCCCGTGCGGTCCCGCCGGAGCCAGGGGCGGCGGGCCTTGCGGCGCTCCTTGAGGGTCTCGATCCAGAAGGCGCTCCCGCCCTCCGGGCGACGTTCGACCCCGCATTGCCCCCCCATCCGCTGCATCCCGCGCCGGACGATGGCGAGGCCGATCCCCGTGCCCGGTTTGTCGTCTCCCTGGCTCAGGCGCTCGAAGACGCGGAAGATCCGCTCCTCCTGCCCGTCGGGGATCCCGGTGCCGTTGTCCTCGATCCAGAGGCGGATCACCTCACCCCGCTCCTCGGCCCGGACGCGCACCTCCGGTCTTGTTGCCGGCGGCACGAACTTGATGGCGTTGGAGACCAGGTTCGCCACGACCTGGACCAGGGCGGTCTGGTTCCCCAGGGCCACGGGGAGCCCCCGCGTGAAGGAGATGCGCGCCCCGGACTCGACCACGTCGGCATGGACCTGCTCCAGGGCCTGCGCCACCACCACGTCCAGCTCCACCGCCTTCACCTCGATCTTCTCGAAGCTGAGCCGGCTGTATGCCAGCAGGTCCGTGATCAGCTGCTCGGACTGGCGCCCCGAGGAGATGATCCGGCGGGCGTAGTCCACGGCCTCCGGCGGGAGCGCGTCCCCGAAGTTTTGGAGGAGCGCGTGGGCGAATCCCTGCATGGTCCTCAGGGGAGCCCGCAGGTCGTGGGACACGGAGTACGCGAAGGACTCCAGCTCCTGGTTGGCCTGCCCGAGCTGGGTGGCCAGCGCCCGGTGGCGGCCCTCGCTCTCCCGGAGCGCCTCCTCCGCGTCCAGGCGCTCCATGTAGGCGCCGATGGCCGTGGCCAGGCTCTGGCCCAACTCGGTCCAGCGCTCGTCCACGTTGCGCGGCTCCCTGTCCACCAGGGTCAGCGTCCCGGCGACGGCGCCTCCGGCCAGGAGGGGGAAGGAGGCCCACAGGCGGGGCTCCAACTCCCGCACGGCGTCGTGGACCAGGTCCCGTCGCGTGCGCGGATCCCTGTCCACCAGCGGCCTCCCCGTCTGGACGGCCACTCCCGCCGGGGTCTGGTGGAGCGGGATCTCGGGGAAGCCCCGCTCCGACCGGACTCCCCGGGCCGCCAGCAGCACCAGGCGGTCGGCGGCACGGTCGAACTGCTCCAGGAGCACCACCGGCATGTCCATGACGTCGGCGACCTCGTCCAGGACGGCGGTGTACGTCCCCTCCGGGGAGTCGGAGGTCAGGCTGAGCTCCGAGACCCGGTAGAGCGCCGCCAACTCCCGGTTGCGGAGCGCCAGGGTGGTGTGGGCGGCCCATCCCTCGGTGACGTCGGCAACGAAGCCGTCGGCGCGCAGGTGCCGGGAGCGGGGGTCACGCTCGACGGAGAGGCTGGTCCTCACCCATGCACCGGTGCCGTCGGGCCGCTCCACGGGGTAGTCGCGGACCACTCGGAAGCCAGGATGGGCGGTCCCTCCCGGGTCCCAGGGGGCGAGGGAGCCGTCGGCGGGAAAGAGGAGCCCGCGCCAGAGCGAAGGGTCGCGCTGGATGTCCTCCACGGCGCGGCCGAAGAGCTTCTCCGCCGCCGGCGAGATCTGGATGAGCCGGCCGGTGGTGAGGTCCACGGAGAAGAACACGTCCGGGAGGTTCCGGAAGAGCTGCTCCAGCTCCCACGTCTTGAACTGAAGCTCGGCCCTGGCGCCCTGGCGCTCCAGCCGGTCCCGGATCCGCTGCTCCGCGATCTGCGCCCGCACCGAGAAGAGGGCGGGAGGCACGGGCTTGCGGAGGAAGTCGTCGGCCCCGGCGTTGAGGATCTCGGAGAGGGACTCGTGGTCGTCGTGTCCGGTGATGGCGAGGACCATGGGCTCCGATCCCCGGGGATGGGCGCGGATCCGGCGGCAGAGCTCGACGCCGTCGATGCCCGGGAGCATGAGGTCCACCAGCACCAGAGGGGGAGGGTCGGCCTGGAACGCATCCCAAGCATTCTCTCCGTTCTCGCAGGAGAGCACGTGGTACCCGCGGGCCCTGAGGAGCTCCGAATAGAACCAGCGGTCCCCGGCGTTGTCCTCCACCACCAGGGCGCGGAGCGCGGAAGTAGGGAGGTGGGCCGTGGCTGCGTCGTCCGGGGCGTGACTCACCGTTCAGCCCGCCCCGAGGGCTCCGCCGTTGCGCAGGCGTGCCGTGCGGGCCAGCGCAGCGGCCGCTTCGACGAAGGACCGGCCTCCCTCGGCCAGCGCCGCCTGGTATCCCATCCGGGCCCGCTCCCAGCCCCAGCTCTCCTCGGCGGCGAGCCCCTGGAAGAACGACGACACGGCGGCGGCGCTCAACCCCGAAGCCTGGTACACCGCCGGTGCCGCACCGGACTCCGGGTCCTGCCACGCGGGCCGGGCGCCGATCCCGTCCAGCGCCGAGAGCGCGCCCGCCACCACTCGGCGGGCCACGGAC
>Ga0315541_1001599_pt1 | contig 20623 bp, 22 predicted proteins | sample SalMarSW160190MG_FD_203095 | JGI IMG/M metagenome (GOLD analysis project Ga0315541, IMG submission 203095) | Salt marsh sediment microbial communities from the Plum Island Ecosystem LTER, Massachusetts, United States - Salt Marsh Sediment SW1601-190 ...
TCGCCGCCGTGGACCTGGGCGGGATCGCGAAGGGGTACGGCGTGGACCTGGCGGCCCGGGCGCTCCGGGACCACGGCCTCTTCCACGCTCTCGTGAACGTGGGTGGCGACTTGGTGGCCATGGGCGTGGACCAGGACGAGGACCCGTGGCGGGTGGGCGTCCGCTCTCCCGACGACCTGAGCGAGGTGGTGGAGGTGCTCCACGTCAGCGACCGGGCGGTCGCCACGTCGGGGGACTATCTGCAGTACTTCCAGCACGGGGGGCGCCGGTACCATCATCTCATGGACCCGGCCACCGGCGCGCCGCGCCGCACCAGTATGCGCTCCCTCACCGTGGAGGCGTCCACGTGCATGGACGCCGACGCCGCGGCCACCGCTCTCTTCGGGGTCTCCAGACCGGCAGCCGACGAGATCCTGGGTCGCGGAGCTCCCGGCGCGCGCATCGCGCACTCTGTCTGAGGAGGGCGACCATGGAGTTCCGCATGGCCTTTTGCGCCACCTGCGACCGGCCCGTGCGGGTCATGGTGAAGACGGACGTGCCTCCCGGACAGGCCCCGGGCCCCGACGACATCGTGTGCCTGGACCACGGCGAGATTTGCAGCGCGGGTACCGTCTGCCCCATCTTCGATGTTCCCAGCGAGCAGATGAAGCGGAATCTGGAGAACAGCCGATGAGGACAGAGCTCGCTTACTGCCCGAGGTGCGGCCACAAGGTTCGACTGGTCTTCACGGACCCGCCTCCCCACGACGGGCAGGCCAACCTCCGCGAGGACGCCGAGATCATCTGCCTCGACTACCAGGAAGGGTGCAGCGCGGAGGTGTGCCCCAACACCGGCAAGCCCGGGATCGTCATGGGTGTGCGCCTGGCGAAGAGCCACCTGAACGATGGCGCGTTCAAGACCATCCACGCCCGGTGCGAGGGGTGTGGCCAGGTAACGGACCTGGAGGTGCTGGACGACACGTTTGCGCTGTGTCCGCTCTGCAACACCATCAATCGGTGGGTCAGGCTGGACCTGGAGGATAGCACCATCACGATCACCGGGCGGTAGCGGGCCGCTGGGGTCAGTTGTCGGTCCAGTAGAGCGCGAAGAAGACGGTCCAGGCCAGTCCCAGGGCGCCCGTCCCGATGAGCGCCGGGACGCTCCCGGCGCTGGCGCCCACGGACAGCCCGTGGTGGAAGCCGCCCGGGTCGTGGTGCATCCAGCTCTCCGTGGGTAGCACCTCCGGGAGCGACACCCCGTCCCACCGCACGAAGAACGACCCCTGGTCCCGGACGTTGAGGCGCAGGCCCACCGTGGGGCCGCTCTTGCCGGGGTAGGCAGCGCCTCCGGCGGTGGTCTTGAGCAGTCCGCCTTCGAGTTCGACGCTCAGATCATCGGATAGCCAGTGCCGGCCGCGCAGGCGTAGGCCCGTGAGCACGTCGCTGCTGCCGGAGCCGACGGTGAACACGCCTCCCACGGCGAAGGTGGGGCTCAGGTTCACCATGTGCCCCAGGTTCCACTCCAGCACCTCGCCGAACGCGTCGGTGGCGGTCTGGAGGTCGCCGCCGTACGAGACCATGCGGGTTGTCTGGGCCACCGCCGTGCTCCCCTGCATCTCGATCAGCCAGAAGCTCCTGCACGCGGGCAGGGGCCGGCCGCGCAGGCACCCCACCTTCGCCTGGGCCGCGAGCCCGGACGCCCCCGCCAGGGCCCCCACGCACGCCAGCGCTGCAGCGAGGAGCATACGGCCCCGCGCGCCCGCACGGACCCCCGACGTCGTCTTCATCATGCCCCGCCTCCCGTGTCGAAAAGGGGTTCCAGGAACCGGAAGGTCCGGTACAGCTCCTCACCCTCGAGGGGTGGATCCAGGTGCTGGGCGCCAACGAAGGTGAGTTGCAGGACCCGGGCCAGCCGCGTCGCGGCCTCGCCCGAGCCCATGCGCTCCGCGCAAAGCTCCGCCAGAAAGGCCAACCGGCGCCGGTCGACCCTGTCCTGCACACTCCTCGCCTGGGGCTCGCGCGCCGCCCACCCGCGGATCGCCCGCTCGAGGCGCGCGATGCGGAGCTCCGAAGCCTCCCGGTTGAGCGCGCGGAGTCGGTCCTCGACGGCCGCGTCGCCGCGGCCCGTCGCGATCAGGCGGTCCGTGACCTGCTTTTCCCAGGCGCTCAGGAGCGCCTCGACGAAGGCGTCGCGTCCGGCGAAGTGGTGGTAGAACGAGCCCTTCGAGCGGTCGAGGCGGGCGCAGAGGGCGTCCACGGTGAGGGCGCCGTCCCCCTCCTCGGACAGGATCCGGAAGCCCTCTTCGATCCAGTCGTCCCTGGATGTCCTTCCCACGTTGGCCTCCGGGTCATCGGTTTTCCTGGGTTCCGGTGAGAAGATACCATACCGTATGGTATAGTCAAGCTCCGTTGCCAGGACGCCCGTCCCCACGTTTCCTTGTCTCCGCCATGAGCCTTCCCCCCCATCAGATCCCCGGCGGCCGGTTCCGCAATCCCTGGCCCGAAGCAGCGAGGGACGAGGGGCTGCGCAAGTCCATCTGGCGGGTCGCGTGGTCCTGGTGGCGGGAGGAGAGGCCGCCCGACCCTCCCGCCGGCTCCCTCCCCGTCGCGACTCCCGACCCCGCCAGGCCCATGGTGGATCCATCGGCTCGGGGGACGATGCGGATCACCTGGATCGGCCACTCCACGGCGCTGGTGCAACTCCCCGGGCTGAACCTCCTTACCGACCCTGTCTGGTCCGACCGGAGCTCCCCCGTGGGTTTCGTCGGGCCCCATCGCCTGGTCCCGCCGCCCCTGGGGCTGGACCAGCTTCCCCCGATCCACGCGGTCCTCCTCTCCCACGACCACTACGACCACCTGGATCTCCCCACGGTGCGCGCCCTCCATGGCCGCTTCGGGGACGGCGTCTCCTGGTACACGCCGCTGGGGTACAGAGGATGGTTCGGTGCCCAGGGGATCACCCGGGTCGTGGAGATGGACTGGTGGGAGCGGGCGCCGCTTCCCGGAGGGCGCTTCGAGGCGGTATGCGTGCCCGCGCGGCACTGGACACGCCGCCGCCCCGGGGGGACGAATCGGCGGCTCTGGGGTGGGTGGGCAGTGGTGCCCGCGGAGGGGCCGCGCCCCCGGGTTTGGTACGCCGGGGACACCGGGTACTGCTCCGCCTTCACCGAGATCGGAGAACGACTGGGGCCTTTCGACGCTTCGCTCGTCCCCATCGGGGCCTATGAGCCCAGGTGGTTCATGAGCGCGGCCCACGTGAACCCCGAGGAGGCGGTGCAGGCCTACAGGGACGCCGGAGGGACGGGGGCTTTCGTGGGGATCCACTGGGGGACGTGGCGCCTCACCTTCGAGGACCCCCTGGAACCACCCGGGCGGACGCGGGCGGCGTGGGAGGCAGCGGGTCTCCCCTCCGTCGATCTCCACATCCCCCGGCATGGAGAAACGCTCGAGGTGGAAGCCGGGTAGAACGCTCCTCGCTAACGAAATCCGCCCGTCCCGGATCTATCTTGTCTGCTGCTACGGCGGTGCAGGCTCACGCCCCATCCGGAGTCCGACCATGCGTCGCGCACCATCCCTCGCCGCCGTGCTGGCGGTCCTGGCTGCTCTCTCCTTCGCCTTTCCCGCCTCGGCCCAGAGCGTCGCCGGGACCTGGGATCTGTCCTGGGAGACGCCCCGCGGTGCCCAGAACACCACGTTCGTCTTCGCCCAGGACGGGATGAACGTCACCGGAACCGCCCGGGTGCGGCGAGGCGAGAACACCGTGGAGGTGCCGGTGAAGAACGGCATGCTCCACGGCGACCAGCTCACCTTCTCGGTGGAGTTCGGGATGGGCCAGCGGACCATGGCCCAGACGTTCACGGCCACGGTGAAGGGGGACGCCATGGAGGGGACGATCACCACGCCCCGGGGAGAGAACCCCTTCAAGGGCGTCCGCAAGCGGAGCTGATCTCGGGGGACGCGGAGGCACTCTACTCGAGGCCGACGCGCCGCGCATGGTGTAGGAGCGCTCCCTACTCTTCCGGGACCAGCTCCGGCAGGTACTCGTCGAGCATGTTGCGCCACGTGGGCCAGTCGTGGTGCCACTCGGGTCCCCATGAGTCCACGCGGTTGGGCACGCCCTTCCCACCCAGGACGTGGGCCACGCGCCACGACTCGCCGATGTCCTCGGACCGTCCCTCCCCGGAGGCCAGGAGCACGAAGCGCTGGCGGAGCGTGGCCAGGTGCTCCTCGCCGTGGAAGTCGCCGAGCCAGTGCAGCGGCGATGCGTACCAGAAGTCCGCGGTGGGCGGGGCTTGCAGGAAGCGCAGGAGGTCGTACGTCCCGCTCATGCACAACGCGCGGGTGAACACGTCCGGGTAGCGGCACACCGCGGCCAGGGCCTGGAACGCCCCGATGGAGGCGCCCGCGGTGGCGATCCCCAGCCCCGGGGTGCGGCAGTCGCTCCAGATCCAGGGGACCAGCTCCTGGCGGACGTATTCCTGGAACTGGTTCATGATCCACATGCGGTGCTGGGGCGAGCCCTCTCCGGCCAGCAAGGCTCGCCCGGCCACGCTGTCGCAGGAGTAGATCTTGATCGTCCCCTGCTCCAGGTGCTGCGCCAGGGTGGCGACGATGTGGAAGCGCTCGATCTCCTCGGCGTCCCCGCCTGCGGTGGGGAAGATGAGCACGGGCATGCCGTAGTGCCCCCAGCGCGCCACCGCCACCTCCTGGTTCAGGCGATGGCTGAACCAGCTCGTGCGCTCCTTCATGACTCGGCTCCTGCGGGCTCGTCGGCCCGCTACTGCTGGATACGGCGGAAGAAGAGATCGTTGAACGCCTGGGCCCGAGCAGGACCACGCGGGAGGCGCGGAGGCTCACCCAGCCCTCACCCGGATCGTCTCGCCCACGGCGTTCAACATAGCGCGGAGCTCGTCGTAGTCGGGGTGCTTCATGCGCATCCAGACGTTGGCCATGTAACCGGCCTCGATGGGCTGGGTGGGGGTCCCGGGGGGAGGGAAATGGGCGTCGATGATCCACTCACCGCAGCGCCGCCAGATCTCCTGGGTGCCCTTGTAGCCGTGGATCACGCCGTCGGCCTCGGGGCGGAGCGCGATGATGCCGGCGGCGAAGCGCCGGGACGCCTTACGCACGGTCGTGCCGAACACCACCGCCATGGCCCACTCGTGGTAGATGTCGATGTCGTTGCCCACGGCGTAGAGGTCCCACGCCCGGACTCCGGGAGGGCGGCATCCGATCTCGGAGAACCTCAGCCCGTTGGGGCCGAAGAACCACTCCATGTGCGTCGCCGACGTCTCGATCCCCAGGAGCTTGTTGACCGTGCGGCCCATCTCCAGGACCTCTTGGTAGCCGGGCGCGGCCTCGACGCGGTTCGTGGCTACGAACTGGGGGGAGATCCACCGCGTCCTCATGGCCTCGAGGACGTTGGGGTAGTAGTGGGTAATGAACTCGTGGGCTACCCGTCCGCCGATGGTGATGGTGTCGTAGAAGGCCTCGTGGCCCTTGTTGAATTCCTCCACGGCCACCTGGGGCCCGTGACCTACGCCCGCGCGGTCCAGCGCTCCGCGGAGCGCCTCGTCCGAGTCCACCTGCTCGGTGCCCGAGGCGCCGGCGGCGCGCGGCTTCACTACCAGGGGGTATCCCACCTTCCTGGCGAACGCGAAGATGGCTTCCCGGTCGCCGCTCCCCAGGAAGGCGGCGCACGGCACGCCCCCAGCGCGCAGGGCCTCCTTCATGGCCGGCTTGTCCCGGCACAGGAAGGCCGTGCGGAGCGAGGTGCCCGGGATCCCCAGGCGCTCCCGGGCCTCGGCCACCGGGAGCACGTGCGCCTCCACGGTGGCCTCCAGACGGTCCACCTTCATCCGGTCGTCCATCCAGCGCACCACCCGCTCCAAGGCGTTCACGTCCACCACCGAGGGCACCTGCTCGTAGCGGGTGAGCCAGCGGCGGAGGTCGTCGTCCAGGGTTTCCACAGGGCGCTCGCCAACAGCCGAGACGGTGGCGCCGGTGAGGTTCAGCCCCCGCACGAACTCCCTCTGGTTGCCGGGGAAGCAGGGTTCCACGAACACGACATGCATGGTCAGGCTTCCTGGCCGGGGTCGGCGGGCGGTGGGGAGGCGGTGCCCGGATGGGGTCGGCGGGGACAACATAGGCGACGGGGTGCGGCGATGGTACCGGAGGGTGACCCGGGCGGGTAGCTTGTCGGCATGGCCCACCTGACCGTTGTCGCGCCCTGGTTCGCCAAGACCACGCTCCGCTTCATCGCGGCCCGCCTGCACATCGTCCCGGGGTGAACCCATGCACATCGTCCATCTGGTGGCTGAATACTGGCCTTTCGCCCGCACCGGGGGTCTCGCCGAGGCCGCGCGGGGCATCGCCACCCATCAGGCCCGCCACGGTATGAAGACAAGCGTGTTCATGCCTCTGTACCGTGTGGCCAGGGAGCGGGCGGGGGACGTCCAGCTCTGCTGCGAGGTCGCCGTCCCCATGGGAGGCGGTATGCACACGTGCCGCATCATGCGGACGGCCGAAGCGGCCGACGGGCCCACGACCTTCTTCGTGGACGACCCCGGCGCCTTCGACCGTGCCGGGATCTACGGCGAGGGGGGCGGGGACTACCCTGACAACCATTTCCGATTCGCTCTCTTCGTCCGCGCCGTGCTGGAGGCTCTCCCCCGGGTCGCGCCGGACGAGCACATCGTGCTCCATCCCCACGACTGGCACACCGCGCTGGCGCCGGTCTACCTGCGCACCGTTTACAAGGGCCAGCCGTTCTACGACCGGGTGGCGTGCGTGCTCTCCGTGCACAACGCCGGATATCAGGGCCTCTTCGGGCCCGAGATCATTCCGGAGATCGGGCTCCCGCCGGAGGTCTGGCACTGGAGCCGGATGGAGTACTACGGGAAGCTGAACTGGCTCAAGGGCGGCCTCGCCTTCGCGGACTGGGTGACCACGGTGAGCCCGACCCACGCCCACGAGCTGCGGACGGCCGCCGGCGGCTTCGGACTCCACGACTTCTTCATCGCGCTGGGCGACCGGATGCAGGGGATCCTCAACGGAATCGACCAGGATCTGTGGGATCCCACCGACGATCCCGAGGTCCTCCAGCCCTACTCGAGGGACGATCTCTCCGGGAAGCGGGTGTGCAAGGCATGGCTCCAGGAGACCGCCGGCCTCGCCGTAGAACCCGAAGCCCCCCTGGTGGCCATGACCGCCAGACTGGCAAAGCAGAAGGGCTTCGACATCATCCTGGGAGACGGGCTCCTGTATCGCCTGGACGAGGCCCAGTTCCTCTTCCTGGGTGAGGGGGACCCGGGATACCAGCACCAACTCCAGGAGATCGCCAACGCGCTCCCTCACCGGGTTGCGGCGTTCTTCGAGTTCACCGAGTCACGGGAGCATCGGCTCCTCGCCGGAGCGGACATCCTGCTCATGCCCTCCCAGTACGAGCCGTGTGGGCTCACCCAGATGAGGGCGCAGCGGTATGGGGCTCTCCCGGTGGTGCGGCGCGTCGGAGGTCTTTCCGACACGGTGGAGGACCAGGTGACCGGGTTCGTCTTCGACGACTACACGACTCACGCACTGGAGGTGGCGCTGCGCCGTGCGTTCGCGGTATACCGGGACAAGAAGGCCTGGGAGCGGCACATGAAGGAAGCCATGAGCCGGGACTTCGGGTGGGAGCAGTCGGCCCGCAAGTACCTGCTCCTCTACGAGGACGCGCTCATTGCCCACCTGTACGTGCCGCTGTGAAGCACGGCTGAGGGGTCTCCTGTTGGCCACCGCTCCTATCGGCGGTGCTCGCCGTTCGCAAGCTGCCGATTGCTGGCGCTCGCGCACTTCCGCTATCCTCAGCGCATGATCCTCCGGGCTCGCCTCGACCTCTCCTTGGCGGACTTCGCGCACGGTGCGCTCGCGTGCGTCCTCCGGGCCTCCAGAGAGGGCCTGGAAGCGACGATCCGCGGTGCCTGCGCGCCGCGGCAGGACGCGTTCGTGTGCCTTTCGGTGCGCTCCGGCTTCGATGTCCTCCTGGGCGCGCTCGCCCTGCCTCCGGGAGACGAGGTCCTCTTCTCGGCGGTGACGATCCCCGACCTGCCGCGCATCGTTCGGGCCCATGGCCTGGTCCCGGTTCCGGTGGATGTGAACCCGGACACCCTGGAGCCCGACCCCCGGGCTCTTCAGCGGTGCCTGTCGCCGCGCGCGCGGGTCCTGGTGGCCGCCCATCTGTTCGGCGCGGTTGCAGAGCTCGACGCGGCGCGGGCGGCCGCCAGGGCGCACGGGCTCCTGTTCGTCGAGGACTGCGCCCAGTCCTATGCTCCGGGCCGCTCCGTGGGGAGCCTGGACAGCGACGTGCGCATGCTGAGCTTCGGTCCCATCAAGACCGACACGGCTCTGGGGGGTGGCGTGCTCTGGGTGCAGGACGCAGCGCTGCGGGCGCGCATGGAGGAACTCCAGAGCCGCCTGCCTCTCCAGACCCGCGGCACCTACGCCAAGAGGGTGCTGAAGTACGCCTTCCTGCAACTCCTGGGGCGGGAGCCCCTGTTCGCGCTCTTCAGGGGATACGCCCGCCTGCGGGGGACGAGCCACGACGCGATCATCGGACGGGCCACCCGGAGCTTCGCCGGTGGGGAGCTCCTGGAGAGGATCCGTCGCCGCCCCTCGACCCCGCAACTCGCCCTTCTGGCCCGTCGCGTGACCCACCCCAACCTGGCGCGCCTGAGGGCCCGCGCCACCCTCGGAGACGAGTTCGCCCATGCGTTGCCGGAGGCGATGCGGCGCCCCGGAGCGGGGGTCGCCGAGCACACGCACTGGCTCTTTCCCGTTCTCGTATCCCGGCCCGACGAGCTGAAGACCTTCCTGTGGGCACGGGGGTTCGATGCCACACGCGGCACCAGCAGCCTGGCGGCTGTGGAGGCGGCGCCCGAGCGCTCCGATATCCAGGCCCCCCGGGCTTTGGCCATCATGGAGCAGCTCCTGTTCGTGCCGGTCTACCCCGAGATCCCCGCGGCGACCCTTGAGCGCTTGGCCATCGCGCTCGCGGACTATGCTGCGGTATCCGCTTCCCCGGTGAGCGTTCCGGTCCCGTCCCGTGCGCGGTGACCCCGGAACTCCGCCCCCGGGCTTTCCCGTCTGGGGGGGAGCCTGGCGTCGGGAGACCTGGGCCCGCGTGGACACCCCCGGGGATCGGCCCGGAGAGCCCTGGGACCTCCTCGTAGTCGGCGGTGGCATAACGGGGGCGGGGCTCTTCCTCGAGGCGGCCCGCAGGGGGCACAAGGTCCTCCTCGTCGAAGCAAGGGACTTCGCCTGGGGAAGCTCCAGCCGATCCAGCAAGCTGGTGCACGGAGGGATGCGGTATCTCAAACAGCTCCGGATCGGGCTCACACGGACCCTCCTCGTGGAGCGGGACCGGCTCCTTTCCGAGGTGCCGGGCCTGGTGGACCCCTTGGGCTTCCTCCTCCCCCAGTACCGGCACCGTGCTCTCGACCTCCTCGGGTACGGCGTCGGAGTCACATGCTACGATCTCTTGCGGGGGCGCCTGAAGGGCTGGAGTTGGCGCTCCGCCGCCGACGTGGAGCGCCTCGTCCCCGGGGTGGCCCGTGGGGGGCTCGTCGGGGGGATCGAGTACCTGGACGCGGTCACCGACGACGCCCGTCTCGTGCTCCGCGTCCTCAGGGAGGGTGCGGCTGCCGGCGGGGTGGCCCTGAGCTACGTGCGGGTGGAGGCGTTGGTGCAGGAGGGTGGACGGGTGGTGGGTGCGGAGATGCGCGACGAGGTCACCGGCGCCGGAGCCGCCGTGCGTGCGCGGGTCGTGGTGAACGCCACCGGCGCCGGCGTGGACGGGGTCCGGGCGCTCGTGGGGGAGAGGCCCAGGCTCCGCCCCCTTCGAGGTGCCCACCTCGTGCTGTCCGCCCTCCGTCTGCCACTGTCCCACGCCGTGGCCTGCCGCCACCCCCGGGACGGCCGCTACGTCTACGTGCTCCCGTGGGAAGGGGCCGTCCTCCTCGGCTGCACCGACGTGGACCACGGCGGGAGGGACAACATGGAGCCGAGAGCCACCGCGCAGGAGGTCGAGTACCTCCTGGATTTTTCCGACCACTGGCTCCCGGGGTTGGGGCTCCGGGAGGCGGATGTGCTGGGGACCTTCGCGGGGGTGCGGCCGGTGGTGGGGCGAGGGCGTCGGGCAACCCACGAGGAGCCACGGGACTCGGTGGTCTGGGAGGAATCGGGTCTTCTGACGGTGATCAGTGGGAAGCTCACCGCGTTCCGGTCGACGGTCCGGCAGGCGCTGGCCTCCGCGGCCCGGCATCTCCCCGAGTCGCGCCATCCCGATTCCCGGAGACCCTACTTCACCTCTGCGGGAGCCGCCGGTGCCGGGGGCGTGGCCGCGCTCCCGGAGGCGCGGGCCCGCCGCCTGCTCGGCCGCTACGGGCCCGACGCCCCCGCCGCGGTGGCGGCCGCAGGCCCGGACGAGCTGCACCCCGTGCCGGGAACGGACGTCCTCTGGGCCGAGCTGCGGTGGGGGGCTCAGGCCGAGGGTGTGGTCCACCTGGACGACCTCCTCCTGCGGCGGGCACCCGTCGGCCTGCTCCTGCCCAGAGGGGGAGTGGACGTCCTGCCTCGTGTCCGTACCCTCTGCCAGGCCGCTCTGGGTTGGGACGACGAGACGTGGGACCGTGAGGTGGAGCGTTATGTCGGCCTGTGGTCGGAGATCTACGCGCCGCCGGGAACCCGGGGGGCGCCGCTCCTCGGGTCCGCCACGGGTGGGCGCTCTTCCCCGTCGGAGAACACGGAGGGCTGACGTTCGTCCAGCCCGCGGGCCGTCGCCATCTCCGTCAGGGCCTCTTGCATCCGGCGCCGCACCTCGTCCCGGAGCGCGGGCGCGTCTTCCGGTCCGAGCCCCTGGGTGGAGACCGGCTCCAGCACCCGCATCTCGACGTCGTTGGGCTCGAGGCGCGGGGCCCGCAGGTCCGTGCGGGGCTTGAGGGGCGACAGCACGATGGGCACGATGGGGACCCCTGCTTTCACGGCCATCCGGAAGGCGCCGAGGCTGAAGGGCCCCAAGCGTCCCGTCTCTCTCCAACGGGTTCCTTCGGGCCCCAGCCATACCCGGTGCCGCTCCTCCCGGAGGGCCCGGACGGCGCTGGTGAAGCTGATGGCGGTGCGTGCCAGGTCGCCTCGGTCCACCGGGAAGTTCCCCGTGCGGCGGAAGAGCCAGGTCATCACCGGGATGTTCCACTTCCCGGTCAGCCGGGCCATGATCCGCGAGTCGGGCACGGCCTGGAAGAGGTGGGCGTAGACGCTGTAGCAGAGGACGCTCTGCTGGTTGCCCACGACCACCGCCGGGCACGAATCCAGCAGGTGCCCGGCTCCGGTGATGGTCACCCGGAGGCGGGCGAGCCGGCAGACGGGTCGCCCCATGATCCGCGCCACCACCGGCAGGATCCGAAGCGGGGGCGCACCCAGGAGTGAGAGCAGGGCTCCCCAGAGCACCGCTCCTCCGAAGACGGCGATTCCCAGCCCGATCCTGAACCAGGTGGGGATCCGTAGAAGGCGGGGAGGGGTCACGCTACCCTGCTCGGCCCTGGCGGGGGATGGTGGCTGGTGAGGCTACTCGGTGCACCCGCTCCAGGAACGGGAGGATGAGCCCCCACGCCTCCTTCCATGGCTCCGTCCACGGCGCCACGATCTCGAAGTGGCTGGCGTGGGGGATGACGTGGTGCACCGCCTCCTGTCCCTTCGCCGCCGCGAGCGCCGCGTACGCGTCCCCGTGGGCCGGCGGCACCGCGTAATCGTCCGCGCCGGTGAGGAGGATCTGGGGCACGCCGGTGGGCAGCAGCGCCGCCGGCGACGCCTGGGCGGTACGGAGGCTCTCGGGAGGCGGCGTCCCGCCCAGGAGTTGTGAGGGCGTGTCGCCGCACGCCTCCACGCTCATCCCGTGGTAGTGGGCCAGGTCGGCGATGCCCGCCAGGCTCACGACGCCGTGGATGGGGAGGGGGGCGGCGTCGTGGAGCTCCGCGCCCGCGGGGATGCGGTCGCGTGACGCCAGCCAGAGGGCCAGGTGGCCTCCCGACGAGTGGCCCACGGTGACGACGTGAGCCAGGTCGAGGGGGTGGGTGCGCGCCACGTTGCGGAGGTGGTCCGTGCCCGCCGCCACGTCCCGGAAGATCCCCGGCCAGGCGCCGCCGGGCTCGTCCAGCTTCCGGAACTCCAGGTTCCAGGTCGCCCACCCGGCCGCGGTGAGGGCCGCCGCCACCGGGTCCATGTAGTCGTTGTCGGCGATGGAGAGCCAGCACCCGCCGTGCACCACCACGGCCACGGGGAAGGGACCCGGGCCGGCAGGGAGGCGGAGCTCGGCGAACTGGAGGGTGTCCGCCCCGTAGGAGATGCGTGCGTCGTAGGAACGCCCCTCCCAGGCCACCGCTTCCCCGGACGTGATGTAGCGGGGAGCCTCGGACACCTGGGCTGCGGCGCATGCGGGTGCCGAGGCCGCCACGGCCAGGCACGCCCCGATGAGCAAGGCTTCCCGCCGGCGGCGCCCCGGCGCTTCCAACCGGCCACCGCTCGCCGGCGCCACCCTCGGGCGCCTCACGCCTCCGTGACCGTCACCTTCTTCATGACCACTTCCTGCACGGGCCGGTCGCCAGGGCCGACCTTCGTCTTCCCGATGGCGCGGACCACGTCCATGCCGCCCGTGACCTTCCCGAAGATGGCGTGCTTGCGGTCGAGCCAGGGGGTGGGAGCCAGGGTGATGAAGAACTGGGACCCCCCGGTGTTCGGGCCGGCGTTGGCCATGGAGAAGATCCCCTCCACATCGTGCTTGAGCCCCGGCGCGAACTCGTCGGCGATCTTGTAGCCGGGGCCGCCCCTGCCTGTCCCGTCCGGGCACCCGCCCTGGATCATGAACCCGTCGATGACCCGGTGGAAGATGAGGCTGTCGTAATACCCCTTTTTCGCCAATTCGATGAAGTTGCCGGCGGTCTTGGGGGCCACGTCCAGGAACATCTCGGCGGTGATGGTCCCGTGGTTCGTCTCGATGGTGACGGTGGGGTTGGCCACGTTGGCGCTCCGTGCTCGGGGTGGATGCCAACGCTACGGAAAACGGGAACGGGGGGGAACCCCGTGGAGCGGGGCCAGGCACGATACCCCCGAGGGCGTCCCGCGTTGCCTGGAGCGGCACCCCCCTCCTAGTCTATCCTCATGACCATCCGAGCTTCTCTCTTCGCCGGCACCGCCCTCCTCCTGGCGGCCGCCTCCTGCACCCCCGCTCTCAAGCTCACCCCCAGCGATGCCGACGCGGTCCTGACCCGCCATACGCTGGACGCGCCGGACCCGGGCCTCCCCGGCTCGTTCCGGGTGCTGACCCTCTACTACGGGAGCGGTACCGACGAGCGCCGCCCCGAGTATCGGGACTCGGTGGCCATCGAGACCCCGACGGTGGATGCGTCCAAGCTGGTGAGCCTGGGCGAGTCGGCGAAGTCGCGAAACAAGTACTGGGGGTTCGGGCCCGACAAGATGCCCCTGAACGCGCGCGTGTGGTATCCCGACGGGGCGGGGCCCTTCCCCCTGGTCCTGGTGGTGCACGGGAACCACAACATGAAGGACTTCTCGGACCCGGGGTACGATTACCTGGGTCGCCTCCTGGCCAGCCGCGGCTACATCCTGGCCAGCGTGGACGAGAACTTCATCAACGGGAGCATCCGGGGGGAGAACGATGCCCGCGGCTGGTTCCTGCTCAAGCACGTGGAGCTCTTCGGGCGCTTCAACCATGAGGAGGGCAACCCGTTCCGCGGGAAGGTGGACATGGGCAACATCGTGCTCATGGGCCACTCCCGCGGGGGCGAGGCCGTGGCCAACGCGGCGGCCTTCAACCGCCTGAGCCACTACCCCGACGACGCCACGCTGAAGTTCGACTTCGGGTTCGACATCAAGGGGATCGTCTCCATCGCCCCCGTGGACGGCCAGTACCTGCCCACGGGGCGCAAGGTGGAGGTCCGGGACGTGAGCTACCTCACGTTCCATGGGTCCCACGACGGCGACGTCACCAGCTTCCACGGCCTGCGCATCTACGACCGGCTCCGCTTCACCGACGGCGCGTTCCACTTCAAGTCCGCGGTCTACATGTACCGGGCGAACCACGGCCAGTGGAACACCGTATGGCAGAACAAGGACAACGGGCCCCGGAGCGCGCGCACCCTGGACCTGCGCGGCCTCGTTCCCCAGGAGGAGCAGCGCCGCTTCGCCGAGCTCTACATCTCGGCCTTCCTGGACGTGGTGCTCAAGGGGGACAAGCGCTACCTCCCCATCTTCCGGGACCACCGCGTGATCGGGAGCTGGCTTCCCAAGACGATGTACGTGACGCGCTTCGAGACCAGCGCGTTCCGTCCGCTGGCCACCTTCGAGGAGGACATCGACGTCACCACCGGCTCGGAGCCCGGGGTGACGCTCACCGGCGACTCCCTGGCCACCTGGAAGGAGGCGACGCTCCCCCTCCGTTCCGCCAACCGGACGGGAACATCGTCGTCCCAGGAGAACCAGGCGGTCTGGCTGGGCTGGAACAACCGCATCGCCGGGGACGACACCACCAGGGTCGGCTCCCCCGCCCGCTTCACGGTGTCGCTCCCCGAAGGACGGGCACGGGCGTGGGCGCTGGGCCCCGGGAGCACGCTGGACTTCATGCTGGGAGCCACCCGAACGACGCCGGGTCCAAGGAAGGACCCCGCCGCCGACACCACGAAGCAGGCGGGCCGCGGAGAGCGAGGCGGCCGCGGCGGCGGCGACCGCCCGCGGGAGGACGAGGACGAGGAGAAGCCGCCGGTGGATCTCACCGTGCAGGTGGAGGACGCCGCCGGGCGCACCGCTTCGCTGAACCTCCGCGACTATGGTGCAATCCGGCGCCCCCTGGAGATGCGCGTGCTGCGCCGGGGCGACCTGGAGAAGCAGCGCTTCGCCGACACCTGGGAGCTGATCCTGCAGACGTATTCCATTCCCCTGGGGGACTTCGCCGCGGCGGCTCCGGGGCTGGACCTGGGGGCCCTGAAGGCGGTGCGCCTAGTCTTCGACCGCACGGTGGCCGGGGAGGTGGCGGTGGACCAGATCGGGTTCAGCAACCTGGATCCGGCGTTCCTGGGGGCGCGGGCGGACTCTTCGCGTTGACATCAAATTCCGATGATGTCATCATTTCAGCATGTCCACCCTCATCCAGATCCGCAACGTCCCCACCGACCTCCACCGGAAGGCCAAGGTCCGGGCTGCGCTGGCGGGCCTGACCCTCTCCGACTACGCGCTGCGCGCGCTGGAGCGCGAGGTCTCGGAGCCGACGCTGGCCGAGATCGCCTCCCGGATCCACCTTCTCGAGCCCGTGGAGCCGCGAGTGACCGCTGCCCAGCTCATCCGAGCGGAGCGTGATTCCCGGTGATCGTAGCCGATGCGTCCGCGGTCGTGGAGCTCCTCCTCGGGGGCGCCCGTGGGCGGCGCGTCGAGGCCATCCTCATGGGTGAGGAGGACCGGATTCAGGCTCCGGCGCTCCTCGACGCGGAGGTCACCCAAGCGCTGCGGCGCATGGTATCGGCCGGCGTGATGACCGAGACGCGGGGGCACGCCGCGGTGGAGATCCTGGGCGATCTCCCGGTGACCCGTCACCTCCTTTCCCCCCTGCTCCCTCGGATGTGGCAGCTTCGAAGGACCCTCACCGCCTACGACGCGGCGTATGTGGCGCTGGCCGAAGCGCTGGCCTGTCCCCTGCTCACCTTCGATCAGGGGATCGCCGCCGCGCCCGGGCATGCGGCGCGGGTCCTCGTGCCGGAGCGGTAGGGCCCGCGCGGCCTGGCCGCAGGCCGACTACAGAATCGCCCCGGGGACCTCCGTCCGGGGGTACCTGAGGCTGTCCGAGACCCGTCGCCCTTCACTCGGCCGCAGACGGTGAACTCTCCAACCTAGGCCAATCATGTCGCAAGCAACCCAGGGCTCGCGAAGGAGGTCCCCTGGGAGGATGTCCGGGCGCAGGTCCGCGCGCGGCTCGATGCCAAGTGAGGGTCGCCCTCCTCGATCCAGCCGCTGCGGAAGTACTGGAGGCGATGGAGTACTACGAGTCCCAAGCTGGGGGACTGGGGACGGCGCTCGACAGTGACCTCAACCTCACATCCCGCGCGGCACTCGGAGTGTCGAGATGGCCCAGGGGGGATCAAGGCCATGTCTCCTGCAGGCCGCCGACGCCTGAGAGGATCTCGGCGACAGGGCGGCGAAGGCCGCGCAGTTCTGGTCCGACGCTGACCCCGAGCCGCAGTTCCGGGAGAAGACGGCCGCGCTGCGCCCGGACCTGACGCGCCGACGGGTCCGCTCCTCCGGCTACGGCATCCTCAGCAGTCGCTCGCTGCGCCACACCCGAACGACGCGTATCCGCTTCGGATCGATCCGGTAGACGATTCGAAACGGTGGATGAATGATCTCCCGCAGCGGAGCGATGCCGAACTCCGGCACGATGCGGCCGCTCTCGGGGAACTCGGCAAGCCGCTCAGTCTGCGAGACGACCTCGCGGAGGATCCGCTCCCCGACCTCGGGAACCCCGAGCTCCGCGTACCATACGAGGATGTCCTCGAGATCCGCGACGGCGGACTCGGCGAAGCCGATCGCGTGCCTCGGTGGCACGTCAGTCCAGGCCCAGTCGGTCCTTTACCTCCGCGATGTTCATCTCGCGGCCCTGCTCCAGGTCCATGAGGCCCTGGACCACCCCGCGCAGGAATGCCCGCTCCTCGGTGTCGGCTTCATACTCCGCGAGCGCCTGGACGACGGCCACGCCGCGGCCCCGGCTGGTCACGAGCACCGGCCGCTGGGTTTGACCCACCTGATGCACGACCCGGCCCGGGTTGACCTTCAGGTCGCTGAGTGGCACGACATCCTGGGAGAACTTCGTCGGGGTGCGCATTGTCCCTCCGGAGCAGGTCCTGTGCACAGGTCCTGAGTATAGCACCTGTAAAAAGGCCAACAAACGGGTAGGGCCGCCTTTGGGATCCAGGCTCGCCTGGCGGAAGGGCGCCGCGCCCCGGCCGGGCGTGACCCCCGCCCTCAGGCGGCGCTCACCGCCGTTGCGCCCTGACCCTCTCTTTGACCTCCGCCCCCCAGTTCTCGACCAGGACCAGCGGCGGCACCACTGCGACACCGCCTGAGCTCGCCGTCCTCTGCATGATGAAGCGCTGGTCGTCCGGGGCGACGTCGAAGGGGAATGCCAGCGGCCCGACGATGAAGCTGTCCGGTAGCTCGAAGAGGGGGCGCCGGTTGGACACCCCGAAGCTCCCGCCGCCTTGTATGGTGGCGACCATCAGCACGCTGTCCGGCGACACGTAGAAGAGCTCCCGTCCACTGTGGGCCCACCGCGGACCGAAGCCGCCGCCACGAGAGACGGCCCACTTTCCGGCATTCACGTCGGGAAAGGGCCGCACATAGATCTCCCACGCGCCGGTCTCGTGGGATGCGTAGGCGAGCCAGCGCCCATCGGGTGAGAGCTGCGGTGAGAGTTCGTCGTATTCGGAGACCAACAGGGGCACTTCGGCGGTGTCCTGGTCCAGACGGTATCCCACGATGTCACGGTTGCCGATTGTATTGATGGTGCCCCCCACCCTTGCCACGAGCCAGGCGCCGTCCGGCGAGAGATCCGCCTGCCAGATCTGGCGGGTGCCCACGACGAAAGGACGCGGGGGGCCCGCACCGTCGGCTGGCTGGATCCGGAGTTCGTTCCCGCCGCGGGCCGTGAAGTAGACAAAGCGCCCGTCCCGCGTCCACACGGGCCGGGCATCTTCACCGGGGTCGTACGTGAGGCGAAGGAGCGGACCGTCATCCAATCCCTTGATCCAGATGTCGTCCCCTTCGCCGGTATGGATGCCGATCGCCAGCCGCTTTCCGTCAGGTGAGATGCCCCACCCCATGTTCCGGGCGGTGGCGAACCGCCAACCCGGATCCACCTGCCTTACTTCGCCAGCTCGGGTGACCCACACCATCTCCCGGTTCTCGACGGATGGGGTCTCCCCGAGAAGCACGAGCAGGGTGCCGTCCGGCCTCAAAGCCATGTCGGGGTAGAGATTTGCGTCGATCTTCACCCCTTCCAGGAGCCGGACCGCGGTCCCCGTGGGTTCCAGGGTCCCGACATCGAAGGGGATCGCGAAGACGGCTCCGTCGGGGCGCACGAACACGACGTAGCCGGGATCGAGGTACCAAGCCTGGAGGGCCCCGGTGACCACCTGCCGCGCCTCGCCCGAGCGCAGGTCCAGGACCCAGATGTCCATGACGTTCGTGCAGCTCGGGCCACAGCTCCTCAGATGCCCCACCTGAGGCTGGCATGCGGCGAAGGTGGGATTGCCAGCCGCCGGTATTGTAGACAAGGGTCCCATCGTCCATCCAGGTCGCACTCGACGCGCTGTCCGCCAGCGTGATCGGCGCCCCGCCCTGGAGCGGGACCTTTCGGAGTTGAGCGCCGACGTTGAACACCACTTCCGTGGCATCCGGGGATATGGACGGGAAGCTCGCGCCCTCGGTGCCCGGGAGCGGCCGGGCTCCCAACTGGTCTCTTTCCTTCACCCAGAGGCGGGTGGGTCCCCCCTCTCCCGGACCCGCGTACACGATGGCCGCCGCTCCTTGCGCCACATCGAACGCCCGATACGTAGCGTCTATGAACCCCTGGCCGGGGAGGAAGGCAAGATTGTACCGAGCTACCGGCTGGGGCTCCTCAGAGCGGAGCTATCCCCACAACGCGAGGCCCGCGACCACCACGAACGCAGCCGCGAAGGCCGGGCCCAGCCGGGCCCAGATCCCCGCGCGGGCCTGCGACTGCGGCCCACCCGAAGCCGCCGTGAGCGTCGGCAGCGTGAAGGCCGGGTTCGTGAGGGCCGCCGCGAAGTCCGCGGCCGAGGTGAACCGGTCCGCGGGGCTGCGGGCCAGCGCCTTCGCCACCGCAGCCTCCACGTTCTCCGGCACCAGGTCCCGGGCGCGCCGGATGGGGGCCGGCGTGTCGAAGAGGATCTTCGCCACCACGGCCTGGGGGGTCTTGGCCACGTGCGGCGGCTCCCCCACCAGCGTCTCGTAGGTCGTGGCTCCCAGGGAGTAGATGTCCGAGCGGGCGTCCACCTCCCGGTCTCCGGCGGCCTGCTCGGGGCTCATGTAGTGGGGGGTCCCCACGGAGAGGCCGGTCTCCGTGAGCCGCGCCTCCCCGCCCGCCTTCCTCATGGCCAGCGCGATGCCGAAGTCCGCCACCAGCGCCTGGCCCTCGTGCAGGAGGATGTTGGACGGCTTGATGTCCCGGTGGATGACGCCGTGCCGGTGGGCGTAGTCCAGAGCCGCCGCCACGGACCGTGCAATCTCCACCACCTCCTCCACGGGAAGCTGCGGCTCCCGATCCAGCTTCTGGCGCAGGCTCTCCCCTTCGACGAGCGGCATCACGTAGTGAGGAAGCCATCCGCCTCCCCCGAGTCGTAGAGCGGGAGGATGTTGGGATGCTGGAGGTTGGCGGTGACCTCGATCTCTGTGAGGAACCGCCCTGGGCCCAGCGCGGCGGCCAGCTCGGAGCGCAGCACCTTGAGCACGACCTTGCGGTGGTGCTTGAGGTCGTCGGCGAGGAAGACCACGGCCATCCCTCCGGCGCCGATCTCCTCCTGCAGCGTGTAGTGTCCCTCGAGCGCAGCGTTCAGTCGGGTGAGGACGTCGTCCATGGGAGCCTCCGTCCCGCGTGGCCGATCGCTCTAGTGCCACGCCACCCCGAACCGGTGGGTCCCCGAGGCCCCGCCCCCGAAGTCCTGCCACGCCCACTCCAGCCGCAGGTCGTCGCCCCAGAACGCGAACCCGAACGTGAAGGGGCTGGCGTCGCCCCCGTCCGGCACGCTCTGGGCGCCGAAGCGCGCCACGAAGGTGCGCCCGTTGATGGGCCAGTACCCCAACTCCACGCCGCCGCCCACCGAGGTGCGGTCCTCCGTCCAGGTCACGGCCGCGGCGAAGCCCAGGTCGAAGATCCCCACGGGCTGCCCGTAGGCGCCCGCGTTCAGGATCACGCGGGGCGACAGCGAGCCGTCGTCGAAGGGCCTGCTCCCCAGATCCAGCGCCGAAACGCCCACCACCACGGGTCCCAGCCCCTTGGCGGCGCCCACGTCCACCATGGTCACGGTGCTCGTGGCGGCGCCGACGCGGTCCCACGCCAGCTTACCCGCAACGCCCCAATCGACGCCGAAGAGCTTCCGGGCGTACCCTGCGGTGACCAGGTGCTCGGCGACGGCCGTGCCTCCCCCGTCGAAGAGGTGGTCCTCGCCGTCGGGGACGGCGCCGCCGCCGACTCCGAGCTGGAGCGTCTGCAGCCCCACCGCGACGCTCCCGCCGAACCACGGTAGCGCGGCGGACGCTGCGGCCGCCGAGGACTCGCGTCCCCACCGCTGCACGTCCACGCCCATCCCCGTGGACCCGTTGACCAGCGCCGGGTTGTAGAAGATGCCGTCGGAGTGGCGCGCGGTGGGCTGGTACGCGCCGCCCAGCGCCATGGCGCGCGTGGAAGCGGGAAGCGTCAGCAGCTTGGGGAGCGCGCCCAGGCTCTGGGCGCCGGCTCTGGCGGGAGCCGGCCCCAGGGTGGCGAGGAGAACGGCGGCGAGGGCGGAAGCGGTGGTGGCGTTGCGCAGATGCAT
>Ga0315541_1001604_pt1 | contig 20563 bp, 20 predicted proteins | sample SalMarSW160190MG_FD_203095 | JGI IMG/M metagenome (GOLD analysis project Ga0315541, IMG submission 203095) | Salt marsh sediment microbial communities from the Plum Island Ecosystem LTER, Massachusetts, United States - Salt Marsh Sediment SW1601-190 ...
GGGGGGCACCTGCACGTGGCGGTGACCCGGCCGGCGCCGGGGCTGGCGGAGATCGCGTTCTCCGACGACGGCGAGGGGATCCCGGGGCGGGCGCTCCCCCGCATCTTCGAGCGTTTCTACCGGGCCGACTCCTCCCGGGCCCGGGACATCGGCGGAACGGGGTTGGGTCTCTCCATCGTCCGCCACCTGGTGGGCGCGATGGGTGGGGAGGTGTGGGCGGAGAGCACGCTGGGGCAGGGGACGACCATCCGGTTCACCGTTCCCGCGCCGGAGGACTGACCCGCGTGCGCCGAGGGGCTCGGGCCGGGTGGCACGTTACGCCGTCGTTACGTTTCCGTCACGGCTTCGAACCCGCTTCTACCTATTCTCCGGCGTTGGCAGACCACCCCCTACGGAGCTTCATCCTTCCGAGGCACGAACCCATGAGCAACTTCTCCAAGATCCTCGCACCGGCCCTGGCCGCGGCCCTCCTCTCCACCGCGTGCGGCGGGGACCGGTCCGGCGACGCCACGGCCCTCGGGGGCGAGGTTCTCATCGACGGCTCCAGCACCGTATTCCCCATCGCCGAGGCCATTGCCGAGGAGTTCCAGATCGCCAACGCCGGCGTCAGGGTGTCGGTGGGCTTCTCCGGTACCGGGGGCGGTTTCAAGCGCTTCTGCGCCGGCGAGACCGACCTCTCCAATGCGTCGCGGCCCATCAAGGACTCGGAGCGGGAGGCATGCGCCGCGGCCGGGATCGAGTTCACCGAGCTTCCCGTGGCGTGGGACGGCCTCTCCATCATTGCCAATCCGGCCAACGACTTCGTCCAGTGCCTGACCGTGGACGACCTCCGCAAGATCTGGGAGCCCAACAGCAAGGTGAAGACCTGGCGTGACGTCCGCGGCGAGTGGCCCGACGAGGACGTCAAGCTCTACGGCCCGGGGACCGACTCGGGGACCTTCGACTACTTCACCGAGGTCATCATGGGCGAGGTCGGTGCCAGCCGCCCCGACTACCAGGCTTCGGAGGACGACAACATCCTGGTGCAGGGCGTGTCGGGTGACCCCTACTCCCTCGGGTACTTCGGGTACGCCTACGTGTCCGAGAACGCCGGCCGGCTCAAGCTCCTGGCCGTGGACGGCGGGAGCGGGTGCGTAACCCCCTCCGACGCCACCATCGCCGACGGGACGTACACGCCCCTGTCCCGGCCTCTCTTCGTGTACGTGAGCCACTCCGCCCTCGCCCGCCCCGAGGTCATGGCCTACGTGGAGTTCCTCGTGCAGAACGCCCAGGAGGTGGTCCCCACCACCGGGTACCATGCCCTCACCCCTGAGGAGTACGCCGCCGACCTGGCCGAGCTGACCGCGGTTGCCGCCGGCTCCGACTGAGACGGAGCGCCGGCGGGGGATGAGCGACGTGACCAGGGTCGCGGGAACGGTCGAGGCCGGCCCCGCGGCCCTGTCCTTCCGGCGGTCCAGGAATGTCAAGGAGCGGGCCATCGGCCTGATCCTCTTCGGCTCCGCGGCCGCGTCCACGCTCATCACCCTGGGGATCGTGGCCGTGCTGCTGCGGGAGACGCTGTCGTTCTTCACCCACGTCTCTCCGGTGAAGTTCCTGTTCGGCACACAGTGGACGCCCCTCTTCCAGAACGCGCAGTTCGGGGTTCTTCCGCTGATGGCTGGCTCCTTCGTCGTGGCCGCAGGGGCCGCGGTGATCGCGGTGCCGGTGGGACTGCTCTCCGCCATCTACCTGTCCGAGTACTCGGGGCCCCGCCTCAGGGGCGTTCTGAAGCCGGTCCTGGAGATCCTGGCCGGGATCCCCACGGTGGTGTACGGCTACTTCGCCCTCACCTTCATCACGCCGCTCCTGCGCACCGTCTTCCCGTCCACGGAGATCTTCAACGCGGCCTCGGCCGCCATCGTGGTCGGCATCATGATCGTGCCCACAGTTTCCTCGCTCTCCGAGGACGCGCTCCGGGCGGTCCCCACAGCGCTCCGGGAGGGAGCGTACGGGCTCGGCGCCACCAAGATGGAGGTGTCCCTGCGCGTGGTGGTCCCGTCCGCCCTCTCGGGGATCATCGCCTCCTTCATCCTCGGCCTCTCCCGCGCCGTGGGTGAGACCATGGCGGTGGCCATCGCGGCCGGGAACATGCCCAACCTGACGCTCAACGCCCTGGAGTCCATGCAGACCATGACGGCGTACATCGTCCAGGCCAGCCTGGGTGACACGCCCCACGGGAGCGTTGGCTACCAGACCATCTTCGCCGTGGGGATGACGCTCTTCCTCATCACCCTGGCCATGAACGTGTTCAGCCAGTGGATCCTGTCCAGGTTCCGGGAGGAGTACCAATGAGCGAGCACGCCTCCCCGCTGGGGGGAAGCCACTCGGCCAGGGACCGGCGGAGGCGCGCCCTGGGCACCCTGTTCGCCTTCCTGTGCGGAGTCGCCACGCTGGTGGGCGTGGCCTCCCTGGCTGTCCTGCTGTGGGACCTGGCGGTGGACGGCTTCCCCAGCCTCGACGGGCGCTTCCTCACCAGCTTCGCGTCGCGCATGCCCGAGCGCGCGGGGGTGAAGGCGGCGCTGGCGGGCTCGGTGTGGCTCCTGGGGCTCACGGCGCTCATCGCGTTCCCCGTCTCCGTGGCGGCCGCCATCTACCTGGAGGAGTACGCGCGCCGGAGCTGGGCCACCCGCCTCATCCAACTCAACATCGCCAACCTGGCCGGCGTCCCCTCCATCGTGTACGGCATTCTGGGGCTGGCCGTCTTCGTGCGCACGTTCGGCCTGGGGCGCAGCATCATCTCCGGGGCCCTCACCCTCGCCCTCCTCATCCTCCCGGTCATCATCATGGCCTCGCAGGAGGCCATCCGCGCCGTGCCCAGCTCCATCCGGGAGGCGGCCTATGGCCTGGGAGCGACGAGATGGCAGGTGGTGAGCACCCAGGTTCTTCCCATGGCCATGCCGGGGATCCTGACGGGAACCATCCTGGCTCTCTCCCGGGCCATCGGGGAGACGGCGCCGCTGATCATGGTGGGGGCCGTGGGGTTCATCGCCTTCACGCCCAAGGGGCTGGGTGACCCGTTCACGGTGCTCCCCCTCCAGATCTACAATTGGATCTCCCGTCCTCAGGCGGAGTTCCATGCGCTTGCCGCCGCAGGCATCTTGGTGCTGCTGATTCTTCTCCTCACCATGAACGCCGCGGCCATCATCCTCCGGAATCGGTACCAGACCCACCGCTAGCCATGGCCACCATCTACGACATCGACGCCGGCGGCCGCGCCCCCGCCCTGGAGGCGAGGGAGGTCTCGGTGTTCTACGGCGCCAAGGAGGCGGTGAGGCGCGTCTCCCTCGTGGTGCCCGCCAACAAGGTGGTCGCCCTCATCGGGCCGTCGGGGTGCGGCAAGAGCACGCTTCTGCGCTGCTTCAACCGCATGAACGACCTGGTGGCCGGGGCGCGGGTGGAGGGAGAGGTGGAGTTCCGCGGGAAGAACCTCTACGACGCCGATGTGGACCCGGTGGAGGTGCGCCGCCGCATCGGCATGGTGTTCCAGAAGCCCAACCCGTTCCCCAAGTCCATCTACGAGAACACCGCTTTCGGGCCGAGGATCAACGGGTTCGAGGGGAACCTGGACGAGCTGGTGGAGGAGTCACTCCGGAAGGCGGCGCTCTGGGACGAGGTGCAGGACCGCCTGAACGAGTCGGCCTACGCCCTCTCCGGGGGCCAGCAGCAGCGCCTGTGCATCGCGCGTACCCTGGCGGTGAAGCCGGAGATCGTGCTCATGGACGAACCGGCCTCCGCCCTCGACCCCCTCGCCACCCAGCGCATCGAGGAGCTCATCTACGAGCTCAAGAAGGACTACACCATCATCATCGTCACCCACAACATGCAGCAGGCCGCACGCATCTCGGACTACACGGCCTTCCTGTACATGGGGGACCTGATCGAGTACGGGCCCACCGAGTCCATCTTCACCAACCCCCGTGAGGACCGGACCGAAGCCTACGTGACGGGGAGATTCGGATGAACATGGAGCAGAAGTCCCGCCGTCACTTCCACGACCAGCTCGACACCCTCCAGCAGCGCCTCATGGAGATGGCGGGGATCGTCGAGCGCACCGTGGGCCGCGCCGCCCAGGCGGTGCTCGAGCGCGACCCCACCGCTGCCGCGGCCGTCATCGAGGAGGACGGGCGGGTGGACGACCTGGAGGTGGAGATCGACGCCCGGGTCATCGAGCTCCTGGCGCTGCATCAGCCCATGGCCAGCGACCTACGCCAGATCGTGGCCGCCAACAAGACCGCCAACGACCTGGAGCGGGTCGGGGACCACGCCGTGAACATGGCGAAGGCCGCCCGGCGCCTGGCGGACACCCATCCGCTCCCCGAGCTCCGGGAGCTCCGGGAGATGGTGGAGATCACCCGGGAGATGCTCGCCGACTCCCTGGCCGCGTACGTGTCCCGCAACTCGGGCACGGCCCGTATGGTGTGCGTCACCGACGACAAGGTGGACAACCTGCGCCGGTCCCTCTTCCGCATCCTGGTGACCCACATGCTGGAGGACCCGAAGCGCATCGGCGGAGCGCTGGAGCTTCTGCTCGTGTCACAGAACCTGGAGCGGGTGGCCGACCTCTCCACCAACATCGCCGAGGACGTGGTGTTCCTGGTGGAGGGACGGACCATCAAGCACGGCGCCGAGAGCCACCGCGGAAACCTCCCCGACAAGGGCGACGTCCCGCAGTAGAGGCCCGGCGGGGCGGCACGCCGCTCTCGCGGCCTTTCCCCGGGGGCGGCGGTCTTCTAGTCTAGGCGGATGCAGGACAGACCCAACGCACCCGAGGACGCCGTCACAGCCCTCCTGGACGAGGTGACGGCGGAGCCCCAGCCCAAGCCGCTCCTGGACGTGGCGAGCGTGCGGGGGCAGGTGGCCATCGTCACCGGCGCCTCCACGGGAATCGGGCGCGCCGTCGCCCTGGAGCTGGGCCGCTCGGGCGTCCACGTTGGCTTCTGCTTCCTGGACGACGGTGCCCAGGCCCGGCTGGCGGCCCAGGAGGTGGCGCGGGAGCTGCGCCGCTGCGAGGTGCGTGTTTACTTCCGCGCGTGCGACGTCCGCGAGAGCCAGGACGTGAAGACCTTCGTGGGGGAGGTCGTGGCCGAGCTTGGGGGCGTCCAGATCCTGGTCAACAACGCAGGGATCGGGAAGGACCGGGCTCTCTGGCACATGCAGGACCACGAGTGGGAGTCGGTGCTCCGCACCAACCTGGACGGCGCCTTCCACTTCATCCGTGCCGTGGCGCCCTACATGCGCGCCCAGGAGTACGGCAAGATCGTCAACGTGGCCTCGGTGCACGGCGTGCGCTCCGAGTTCGGACTGGCCAACTACGCCACTTCCAAGGCCGGGCTCATCGGCCTCACGCGCAGCGCCGCCGTGGAACTCGGCCCCCGCAACATCAACGTGAACGCGGTGGCGCCGGGCTACATCCGCACCACGAGCCTCACCGCCAAGGTTCCGCCGGAGATCCTGGACCGGGCCCGGGAGCGCTCGGCGCTCGGCCGCCTCGGGGATCCCCAGGACGTGGCCAGCGCCGTGCTCTTCCTGGTTTCCGAGGCGGCTCGCCACATCACCGGCGTCGTCCTCCCCGTGGACGGCGGTTACCTCCTCTGACGGGACCTTCCAGAATGCGCTTCCGGATCCTCCTGGCCGCCGCGGCGGCCGCCCTCGCGGCGTGCTCGGCCGGGGACCAGGCCGTCCCCTCCGACGACCTCCCTCTCCTCCCCTCCTTCCTGCCGCTCCAGGGCGACATGTTCTCGGCCTCCGGGGCCCAGCCCAACGCCTGGGCGGACTACGACCTGGACGGGGACCTGGACCTGTTCGTGGGCTTCCGGGGCCGGGCCAACCGCCTCTATCGCAACGACGCGGGCACCTTCACGGACGTGGCGGACTCCCTGGGGCTCGCCGACGAGGAGGAGACCCGGGCCGCCGCCTGGGGAGACTACGATGGGGACGGCGACCTGGACCTGTACGTGGGCTTCGCCGACAGCATGCCCAAGGCCAACCGCCTGTACCGGAACGACGAGCGCGGCCAGCGCTTCACCGACGTGGCAGCGGAGGTCGGCGTGCAGGAGTCGGGCAACACCCGCCAGCCGGCGTTCGTGGACTACGACGGGGACGGGGACCTGGACCTGTTCGTGGCGTTCCGCGAGAAGCCCAACCGCCTGTACCGGAACGATGGCGGCACCTTCACGGAGGTGGGGAAATCCGCAGGCGTGGCGGACCCGCGGCGCACCGTGGGCGCGGTTTGGTTCGACATGGACGGGGACGCGGACCTCGACCTCTTCGTGGCCAACCAGAACGGCGACGAGGACGGGTTCTTCCGCAACCAGGGGGACGGCACCTTCGTGGACGCCGCTCCCGAGCTGGGAATGAACGCCCCCGGGCGCGCCGCGGAGCTGGGTAGCGTGGGCGTTGCGGTGGCCGACTACGACAACGACGGGGACCTGGATCTCTTCGTGGCCTCGTACGGTCCCGACGTCCTCTGGCAGAACCAGGGGGACGGCACGTTCAGGAACGTGGCGGCGGGGATGCCCCTGGCCGCCGAGGCGCACTCGGTGGCGGCCGCCTGGGGCGACTACGACAACGACGGGGGCGTGGACCTGTTCGTCGGGCGCTACCTCTCCGGCCAGGCCCAGGTCCCCGACGCCCTCTACCGCAACGCGGGGGGGGCCTTCGAGGAGGTCACCCCGGCCACGTTCCTGGAACAGGGGGCGAGCCACGGCGTCGCGTGGGCCGACTACGACCTGGACGGCGACCTGGACCTGGCGCTGGCCAACAACGACCCGGCAGGGACGCATCCCCTCTACGTCAACGGCCTCCCGGCGGCCCGGGGCGCCCGCTCCCTGCAGGTGCTCGTCCTCGACGGGAAGAGCGGGTGGACCCGCCCGGGTGCGAAGGTCACGGCCACGGCCGAGGACATGGTCCCCGAGCATCCCGAGGGGTACCGCACCGCCCGGCTCGTGGACGCCGGGGGCGGCTACTGCTCCCAGAGCGCCCAGCCCGTCCACTTCGGCTTCCCCGCCTGGGTCACCCGTGTGAGCGTCCAGGTGGCGTGGTTCGAGAAGGGCCAGCCCCGCACGGCGACGGTGACCGGGATCGAGCTGGCGAAGTTCCAGCACCAGTGGCTGGTGTTGCGACTAGGGGTGCAGTGAGGGGAGCCGCACAGGACCGACGCCCCAGGCCCGCCACGCTGAACCCGGCCGCCGCACGGGCCGCGCTCGCCGCCGATCCGGCCTTCGGCCCGTGGGTGGAGCGCATCGGCCCGCCCCGAATCGGGCGCGTGACCGAGCCTGCCTTCGGGTATCTGGCCCGTGCCATCGTCTACCAGCAGCTCGCCGGTGCAGCGGCGTCCGCCATCCACGGGCGCTTCGTGACGGCCTTGGGCGGAAAGGTGACCCCCGGCCGCATTCTCCGCGCTCCCGAGGCGGCGCTCCTCGCGGCGGGGCTTTCCCGGGGGAAACTGGCGGCGGTGCGAGACCTCGCCGCGAAGGCGTCCCGCCTGCGGCTGGACGAGCTCCTGCTCCTGGAGGACGACGAGGTGCAGCACCGCCTTACCTCCGTGCGGGGGATCGGCCCGTGGACCGCCCATATGTTCCTCATTTTCTTCCTGCGCCGCGCCGACGTGTGGCCTGTGGGGGATCTGGGGGTGCGGGTGGGGTACGGGCGCATCCACGGCCTGGCGGAGGCGCCCCGGCAGAGGGAGATGATGCCGTTGGGCGAACGCTATCGGCCCTGGCGGAGCGCTGCGGCTTGGTACTGCTGGCGAGCGTTGGAGACGGACCTGTAGGCCAGGGACGCACCATGCCGGGCCGCCACCCGCACGCAGCCGGCCTACGTCGTCGGCAGAGGGGGTTGTGTGCCTATATATATAGTCATATATTGATAATACGATGTACGACCTGCCTCGGGCCTCGGGCCCGGACCTCGGGGGAGCCTGCTCCCCCCCTACGCGGAGTGAACGATGGAGATGGAGATCGTCTTCCCTGGCGGTGCGCGCGTGGACGCCCTCATGGGGCCGCACACCGTCGTGACGAACCAGGACGGCACGGCGCCGGCGCCCTTCGGCCTGTTTCTCGCCTCCATCGGAACGTGCGCCGGGATCTATGTCCTGAGCTTCTGCCGGCACCGCAGCCTCCCCACCGACGGCATCAAGATCGTGCAGCGCGTCGTCAGCAACCCGAGCACGCGGATGATCGACACCATCCAGCTCGACATCGTGGTGCCGCCCAGCTTCCCCGAGAAGTACCACGACGCCCTCATCCGGGCGGCGGACCAGTGCGCGGTGAAGAAGCACATGGAGAACCCGCCTGAGTTCGAGGTGAGGACCAGGGTCCAGGCGGAGGTGGGATCCGGGGTCGAGGTGTGAACCGGGATCGGAGTCGAAGCGCAGGGTAGGGCGGGGGGTCTCGCGCGGGAACGCGTGCGTTGGGCTGCGGGGGCCCGTCTCCCGGCGCGCGGCGGAGGTGCCGGCGGGGCGGCCATGCCCTACCTTGTGCCCGATTCCCGCAACGAAACTCCCGGCCTCCCATCCCGGAGCCGCGCCTCATGATTTCCGCCGTTACGGCCGCCGCCGTCCCCGTGGAAGCCGCACCCGCGGGTGCCCTCCTCCCCGTCCTCACCGAGATCAGCTCGTTCGTGTGGGGCCCGCCCCTTCTCATCCTGCTGGTGGGGACGGGGCTCTACATGTCGATCCTCCTCCGGGGGCTCCAGTTCCGCCGGCTCCCCCACGCCCTCTGGCTCGCCCTGGTGAAGCGGAGGGAGGAGGGGGCCGAGGGCGACATCAGCCACTTCCAGGCGCTCATGACCGCGCTGGCCGCCACCGTGGGCACGGGCAACATCGTCGGCGTCGCCACCGCCATCGGCGCGGGGGGCCCCGGGGCGCTGTTCTGGATGTGGGTCACGGGGCTGGTGGGCATGGCCACCAAGTACTCGGAGGCGGTGCTGGGCGTGCGCTTCCGGGAGACCGACGCCGCCGGCGAGAAGTCGGGCGGCCCCATGTACTACCTGAAGAACGGGATCCGCTGGAAGCCTGTGGGGAAGACGCTCGCCGTGCTCTTCGCCCTGTTCGCCACGGTGGCCTCCTTCGGGATCGGCAACGGCGTCCAGAGCCAGGGGGTGGCCAGCGCGATCCGGGAATCCTTCGGCGTCCCCCAGTGGATCACGGGGGTGGTGGTGGCGGCCCTGGTGGCCTCGGTCATCCTGGGCGGGATCAAGTCCATCGGCCGCTTCACCGGCGTCTTCGTGCCCGTCATGATCGTGGCCTACATGGGCGGCGCGAGCCTGATCATCCTGCTGAACCTGGAGAACGTCCCCGAGGCCTTCGCCCTGGTCTTCCGGGGCGCGTTCAGCGGCACCGCCGCCGCGGGCGGCGTGCTGGGGTACGGCGTCATGCAAGCGATCCGCTTCGGTGTGGCCCGGGGGACCTTCAGCAACGAGAGCGGCCTGGGCACCGGGGGCATCGCCGCGGCCGCGGCCCAGACCAACGAGCCGGTGCGCCAGGCCATGGTTTCCATGACCCAGACCTTCATCGACACGCTCGTGGTCTGCACCTTCACCGGCATCGTGCTCCTGAGCACGGGCGCCTGGCTGGGCGAGCACGACGGGGCCAACATGACCCAGCTCGCGTTCCGCACGGGCCTTCCCGGCGAGTGGGGTGGCTACATCGTGGCTGTGAGCCTTTCCTTCTTCGCGTTCAGCACCATGCTGGGCTGGTCGTACTACGGCGAGAAGAACCTCGAGTTCTTCCTGGGACGGAAGGCGGTTCTCCCGTACCGGCTCCTCTTCGTCGCCGTGGTCGCCGTGGGCGCCACGATCCAGCTCGACGTCGTCTGGCTGCTGAGCGACATCATGAACGCCCTCATGGCCCTCCCCAACCTGGTGGGCATCCTCCTGCTGAGCGGCCTGGTGGTCAGGGAGACGAGGTCGTACTTCGAGCGGTACCCGGACGAGGCACGCCACTGACGCGACGTCGGGGCGCTCCGCGACGCCTCGGGCGTTTCGGTTCGACCGGAGCCCGGTCCGGCGCTCAGAAGTACTGGCGCGTGACGACGATGAAGCCGAGCACGACCGCGATGGCGAGCGGGGCGACGAACTTCACCACGAAGCCGAGCACCCCACGCCCGGGCAGGACGTTGCCCCCGAGTTCGACGTACTCGATCAGCTTCCCAGTGCCCCAGCGCCAGCCCGCGAAGACACAGATGAAGATCGCACCGATGCTCAGCGCGTAGTTCCCCCAGATGATGTTCTGGATGTCGAGCCATCCGACCTCGGTGAGCCACGCGCTGCCGCCCTGGGAGAGCGCCGAGGGGACGGCGAGGGCGAAGCAGCCGGTGGCGACGACGGCTGCTGCCATTTGGCGCGCCCATCCGCGCTCATCCACGAGGTAGGCGACCACGACCTCGAGGAGCGAGATCGTCGAGGTGAGCGCCGCGATGACCAGGCACGAGAAGAAGAGCACGCCGAAGAGGTACCCGAGGGGCATCTTCGCGAACACCGTGGGGAGCACCACGAAGACCAGCCCCGGCCCTCCCTGGATCTCGCCTCCGGCCGAGAAGAGGGCCGGGAAGATGATGAGCCCCGCGAGGATCGCGATGAACGTGTCGGCCAGCGCCACCGAGATCCCCGCCACGGGGAGGCTCTGCGCCTTCGGGAAGTACGAGCCGTAGGTGATCATCGTGCCCATGCCCAGCGACATGGAGAACAGCGCCTGGCCGACGGCGAGCACGACGATCCGGGGCGACAGCTCGCTGAGGTCGGGGCGCAGGAAGTACGCGAGCCCCTCGCCGGCGCCGGGGAGCGTCACCGCGCGGAGCAGGAGGATGAACAGCACGCCCAGGAGCACGGGCATGAGGATCTTCGAGGCCCGCTCGATCCCGGAGGAGACTCCCCCGCGCACCACGAGCGTCGTCATGATGAGGAAGAGCGCCGTGAGCCCCACCGCTGGGACGGCGCTCCCGATGAAGCCGGAGAACATCGCGCTGCTCGCCGCGCCGTCGAGCCCCGGTCCGAAGCGCCCCATCACCGCCATCCAGAGGTAGCCCACGGTCCATCCCGCGATGACGCTGTAGAACGCGAGGATGCAGAAGCCCGCCAGCACCCCCATCACGCCCAGGAGGGGCCAGGCCGAGCCGGGGGCCAACGCCCTGAACGCGCCTACCGGGTTGCGCTCGGTGGCCCTTCCCAGCGCCAGCTCTGTGAAGAGCACCGGCACGCCGATGGCGAGCACGCACGAGAGGTAGACCAGCACGAAGACGCCGCCGCCGCCCTCCGAGGCCATGTAGGGGAAGCGCCAGATGTTGCCGAGGCCGACCGCGGAGCCGGCGGCGGCGAGCACGAAGCCGAGCTTGCCGCTCCACACGCCGCGCTCTGAGGTGGGTTGCGTGGCCATCGCCAGGGACTGAAGAGGTGTGCGTTCGCGCCACTCTCGGGTGGCAGGACCTCTCGATATGTCAGGGGTCCGCCGGAAAATCAAGGCGGACGGAGACTTGCGCCCGCGCCGGTGCGCCTGGGCAGGGACGCTCCGCGCTCACCGTGGCGGTGAGCGCGGAGCTGGCACCCCGAGGGATCGCGAGGCGCTGGGCCCCGTCTCAGGCGGGGCGGTTTCCCTTGAGCGCCTGGTGGACCTGGGCGTTTTCCTCCCAGGGCCGCCGCTCGAAGTAGGACCGGGTCATCTCCCTGACCTGCGGCGCCAACAGGACGAGGGCGATGAGGTTGGGGATGATGACGATGGAGAGGGCGATGTCACCCATAGCCCACACCACCGACAGGGGGACCACGGCGCCCATGTAGTGCATGGCCACGTAGACGAACTTGTAGGGGAGCACCCACTTGTGGCCGAACAGGTAGTTGGCGCACCGGTCCCCGTAGTAGCTCCACGAGATGGCCGTGGAAACGGCGAAGAGGATGGTGCTGATGAGGACGACGAAGTTGCCCCATGTCCCGGGAAGCCCCCGGGAGAACGCCTCCATGGTGAGGGGCGAGCCACTCTCGGCGGCGTTTCCCCACAGGGAAGCGTAGGTGGCACCGTCGTCGGACACGGCCTGGTACTGGCCCGCCCGCACCACGCCGGTGAAGGGCTGCGTCATGGCTCGATCCGTGTACACCGTGTCCACGGCGGCCTCGTGCCACGACAGGAGTGGAGCTCCCACGCCCGTCTCGACGTGCACGCCGTTCTCGATGCGGATCTCGGCGGGGGGCGTCGTGGACACGAACCGGCCCGATTCCAGCAGGGTCGTGTAGCTCAGGTCCCCGCCCCGGAGCGTGACCTCGGTGGGGAGGTGGGCCGTGTGCATCCCGGTCATGATGATCACGATGCCCGTCAGCGAGCAGATGACGATGGTGTCGATGAAGGGCTCCAGGAGCGCCACCACACCCTCCGACACCGGCTCGTCGGTCTTGGCGGCGGCGTGGGCGATGGGCGCCGAGCCCTGCCCTGCCTCGTTGGAGAAGAGGCCACGGCGCACCCCCCACATCATGGTCACCAGGAAGACCCCCGCCCCCGTGCCCGCCACGCCGGACGTGGGGTTGAAGGCCTCCTTGAAGATGAGGAAGAAGGCCGGGAAGAACTGGTCGTAGAAGCGGATGATGATGAAGAGGGCCCCGGCCACGTAGATGGCGGCCATGAGAGGCGCCAGGACGGAGGTCACCTTACCGATGCGCGTGATCCCGCCCAGGATCACGGTCGCCACCACCCCCGCCGTCACCAGCCCGGTGATCCAGACCGGGATCCCCCAGACCGTCAGCACGTTGTCGGCCACGGTGTTGGCCTGCACCGCGTTCCCCGTGAGGAAGGCGGTGAAGGCCAGCATGGCGGCGAAGAACACGGCCATGGGCTTCCACTTCGGGCCCAGACCGCGCTCGATGTAGTACATGGGGCCACCGGAAACGGCGCCCTCCCACTTCTTCGCGCCGCCCTCGGGGTCCACCTCCCGGTACCTCTGGGCCAGGGTGACCTCCGAGTACTTGGTGGCCATCCCCAGGAACGCGGTGACCCACATCCAGAAGAGCGCTCCCGGACCGCCCAGGTGGATGGCGATGGCCACGCCGGCGATGTTGCCGATCCCCACCGTGGCCGAAAGAGCCGTGGTCAGAGCCTGGAAGTGGCTCACGTCGCCGGGCTCGTTGGGGTCGTCGTACATCCCCGACGTGACGGCGAATCCGTGGGCCAGCTTCCTGAGCTGCAGGAAGCCCAGGTAGATGGTGAGGAACAAGCCCGCGCCCAGGAGGAGGACCACCATGAAGGGGACGTTCTCCCCTCCCACGGGGAAGCCCCGCTCCACCACGTTGGTGTTCAGCCAGCCGACGATGCTCTGAAGAAGGTCCATGCGGACGTCCGTCCCAGGCGGAAGTTCCCGGGAGCCGTGTGCGGTTCCCGGGGATCAAACCGTGGAAGAATGTCCCGCCTCACCGCACGGGGCAAGGCGGGGCCGTCAGGGCATCGGGAGGGGGTCGCCGGCCCGGCCAGCCATGGGCCGGCCCCGGGCTTCCCGTGGGGCCGCCGCCCGTCAGAGGCGCGCGTCCGCCGCCGCCACCGCGTTCAGGAGCACGTCCACGCTGTTGGCCACATCCTCGGGCTTGGTGAACTCCTTGGGGGAATGGCTGACGCCGCCCACGCTGGGCGCGAAGATCATCCCCATGGGGCAGATGAGCGCCATCATCTGTGCGTCGTGTCCGGCGCCGGAAGGCATGCGACGGCTCGAAAGGCCCAAGGCTCCGGCGCTGGCCTCGATGGCATCCATGATGGCGGGATCGGAGATGGCCGGCTTGCTGCTGGTGACGTCGCGGAAGGTGAAGGTGGTGTCAGTGGCCTTGCCGATCTCGGCGCCGATCTGGCGGAAGTGGTCGGCGAAGCGCTGGATCTTGGCCTCGTCGAGGTCGCGGAGGTCCACGGAGAGCTCCACGCGCCCGGCGATGACGTTGCGGGTGTTGGGTGTGGGCACCAGGCGGCCCACGGTGGCGACCTGGCGGCCGGGCTCGCCGCGGATGGCGTCGTTCACGGCCACGGTGAACTTCGCCGCGGCCAGCACCGCGTCCTGGCGCTGGTCCATGGGGGTGGCGCCGGCGTGGTTGGCGTAGCCTTCCACCACCACCTCGATCCAGCGCAGCCCCACGATCCCCTCCACCACGCCGATCTGGATCCCGGCCTGGTCGAGGAACCCGCCCTGCTCGATGTGGATCTCCATATAGCAGGCCGCGCTCCCCTTGGCCCGGACCTCCGACTCGAGGCGCGCCACGTCGCCGCCCACGATCCCGATCCCCTCGCGGATGGTCCTGCCCGAGCGCGCCACGCTGTCCAGGTCCACGGCGGCGAGCTCGCCCACCGCGAGCTTGCTCCCGATGACGCCGCCCTCCTCGTTGGACCACACCACCACCTCCAGGGGGTGGCGCAGGCGGACGTTCTGCTCCTGGAGGGAGAGAGCCACCTCGATGGCGCCGAAGGAGCCCAGGGGACCGTCGAAGTTGCCGCCGTCGGTGACCGAGTCCACGTGGGAGCCGATGACGATGGGCGGAAGCCCGGGCGCACTACCCTCCAGTCGTCCCACGATGTTCCCGGCCGCGTCGATGCGCGGCTCGAGGCCGGCCTGGCGATAGAGCTCCATGGTGAAGGCGCGCCCCGCCAGGTCGGCCTCGCTGTACGCCACCCGGTTGATCCCCCCGGGAGTGCGCCCGATGGAGTCCATCCGCGCGAGCCAGCCGTTCACGCGGGCGCCGTTGGCGCGTAGGGGCGCTGCTTGGGCGGACGCGAAGCGGGCGAACGGGCCCGTGGCGAACGGGCCCGTGGCGAAGGGGGCGGCGGCGGCCAGGGCCGTGGCCCTGCCGAGGAAGTCACGACGTCGCATGGCGGCTCTCCGGGAATCGGTGGGTCGGTGTGTCGGCCGCAGGCAGGAGGGAGTGTACCGCGGCAGGGGTGCGCCGGTCCACCCCGCCGCCGGCCGAAGGGGGAGGGGGCCCGGCGGTCCCTGCATTTCCATAAATCGGACTTCGTCATGCGATTAAACTCTCGCCGGGGGATGGACATGACGACGGGGAGCCGGACGCTCAGGGACGGGGTGGTGCTGGGGCTCATCGCGTACGCCGCCGTGGCGGTGTTCTACGCGGCATTCGACGTGCTCGCCGCCCGGGGTACCCTGCACACCGTGGACCTCCTGGGGAAGGCGACCTTCCGCGGGCTGCGCGATCCCGCCGTCCTGCAGCTCCCCATGAAGCTGGATCCCACCGCCATCTTCCTCTACAACGCCGTCCCCCTGGTGGCGTCCTTGGCCATCGGGTGCGTGGTGGCGTGGCTGATCCACCAGGCCGAGCCGCGCCCGGGGTCGGGCCCCCTCTACCTCTACCTCGGTGCCATCGTGGTCGCCGCCGCGAGGACCAGGATCACCAGCGGCGCGGAGACGGCGGCAGGGTGGAGATGCATGGACTCGACTCCGGGGACGGGGGGAGAGTGGACGGCAGGCTCGAGGCCACGGAGGCCCCGGGGCCCCTCAGGAAGTCGCGCCGGGCCTGAAGGCGTGACACGAGGTTCTTGACGTCATATGACCCTGGTCATATGATCTGGTCATGATCCAGACGATCTCCAAGACCCGCTTCAAGGCACGCGCCCTCGAGTACTTCCGGGAGGTGGAGCGATCGGGCCGGGAGCTGGTCATTACGGACCGGGGCCGGCCGGTGGTGAAGCTCGTGCCGTTCAAGGCGGAGCCCGGCAGGGCCCTCCTGACCCTGCGCGAGTCCGTCCTCCGCTACGACGCTCCCACGGAGCCCGTGGGCGAAGAGGACTGGGAAGCGCTCGCGTGATCGTCCTGGACACGCACGCCTGGGTGTGGTGGGTCTCGGATCCGGACCGGCTGCCCGAGAGGTCGCGACGCGCCATCCAGGAGTCCCTCGATGCCGGCGAGCCGGTCCATGTCTCCACCATGAGCTCCTGGGAGGTCGCCATGCTCGTCGCGTGCGGGCGACTGGAGATGGTCATGGGGCTGGACGAGTGGATCGCTCTCGCCGAGTCGGCGCCGGAGATTGCGTTCGTTCCGGTGGACAACCGCATCGCGCTCCGGGCCGTGGGACTCGAGGGCTTCCCGCATCGGGACCCCGCCGACCGCCTCATCGCCGCGACCGCCCTCGTGATGGGCGCGACGTTGATCACGGCGGACGCGCGACTCCGTGCGTACGAGCCTCTGAGCACGCTCTGGGACTGAGCGACCGCTGGCGCATCGCCGCCGGACCCGGGATCTTTCCTTGTCGGACCCGGCGCGGCTCGCCCGCGCCGGCACGAACCCCGCACCCCGCACCGCCATGACCGCCCATCGCCGCATCCGTTCCCGCAAGCTCCTGGGGATCCCCCTTCTCGGGATCCCGTTCCTCGCCGGCCTGCCGGCCCTCACGCCGGCCCCCGCCGCGCCGCCCGCCGCCGACTCGGTGGCACGCGCGTCCCAGGCCGTGGAGCCCGTGCGCGCGCCCCACGGCATGGTGGCGTCCGAGCACTGGCTGGCCAGCGAGGTAGGGCGCGATGTGCTCGCCGCCGGCGGCAACGCCGTGGACGCGGCCATCGCCACCGGCTTCGCGCTGGCGGTGACCCATCCCTCGGCCGGGAACATCGGCGGCGGCGGATTCATGGTCATCCGCTTCCCCAACGGGACCGTCACTTCCCTGGACTTCCGCGAGAAGGCCCCGCTGGGCGCCCATCCGGACATGTGGCTGGACGAGACGGGCAAGTACTCGTCCAGGATCCACCACAACAGCCTCCTCGCCGTGGGCGTGCCTGGAACCGTGGCGGGCTTCGACAAGGCCCACCGCCTCTACGGGTCCCTGCCGTGGGAGCGGCTCGTGTACCCCGCCGTGGCCGTGGCCGAGGACGGGTTCGAGGTGAGCGAGGGGCTGGCCCGGGGGCTGCAGCGCCTCGTCACCCGGGAGGGCGCCCACCCCGCCACCGTGGTGGCGTTCAGCAGGAACGGTACGCCCTACGAGGTGGGGGACACGCTCCGCCAGCTCGACCTGGCCAGGACGCTCACCCGCATCATGCTCCAGCGCCGTGACGGGTTCTACCGGGGCGAGACCGCCAGGCTCCTGGCGGATGAGATGCGCAAGAACGGAGGGCTCATCACCGAGGCCGACCTGGAGCTGTACCAGGCGCGGGAGCGTGCCCCCCTGCGCGGCTCGTACCGTGGATACGAGGTGATCACCATGCCTCCGCCCAGCTCCGGCGGCGTCGCGCTGCTCACCATGCTGAACATCCTCGAGGGGTACGACGTGGCGGCCATGGGGCACAACACCTCGCCCTACCTCCACCACGTGGCCGAGGCCATGCGCCGCGCCTTCCGCGACCGCGCCCAGTACATCGCCGACCCGGACTTCGTGGACGTCCCGGTGCAGCGCCTCGTGAGCAAGGAGCACGCCCTCGAGCTCCGCCGCAGCATCGATCCCAGGCGCGCTTCGGCGTCGGCGCCCTCCGACGTGGCCGAGGGCTACGAGAGCCCCGAGACCACCCACTACTCGGTGGTGGACGGCGACGGGATGGCCGTGTCGGTGACCTACACCCTGGAAGGCGGGTACGGCGTGGGCGTCGTGGTCCCCGGCGCCGGCTTCCTCCTCAACAACGAAATGGGCGACTTCAACGCCGGGCCCGGGCTCACCAACGAAACCGGGCTCATCGGGACCACGCCCAACCTGGTCCGCCCCCAGCAGCGCATGCTCTCGTCCATGACCCCCTCCATCCTGGCCAAGGACGGGAAGCTGGTGGCGGTGGTGGGGAGCCCCGGCGGCCGTACCATCATCAACACCGTGCTGCAGGTGGTGATGAACGTCGTGGACTTCGGCATGAACATCCAGGAGGCGGTGAACGCGCCGCGGATGCACCACCAGTGGCTCCCGGACCGCATCCGCATCGAGGCCGACGGCGCCAGCGAGTCCACGCTGGAGGCGCTCCGGGGCATGGGGCACACGGCGGAGATGGGGGGCCAGCAGGGTCTCGCCCACTCCATCATGATCGACCCCCGCACCGGGGAACGGCTGGGCGCCGCCGACCCCCGCAACCCCGTGGCCGGAGCGCGGGGGCACTAGCGGCGCCGCGGCGGGTAGGAAGCGCTCCACCCGCCACGCAACACATCGGAAGGAACAGCACGTGACGAGCCTGCCCCTCATCACTCAGTTGGCCGTGGCCGCCGTTCTGGCCATCCCGGTCGGCACGCCCGTGACTCCCGCCTTGGCTGTCCAGGCTCAGCAGAACTCGGGCCACTACCACGAAGGCGAGTTCGGCGCCGGGTATCTGGCCGTGGAAAAGAGCCTGAGGTGCAACTGCGGGTGCGGCCTGGACGTGCACTCGTGCCAGTACCAGATGCAGTGCGGCACGTCGCCGGAGTGGTCGGAGCGCATCCGCACGGAGCTGGAGGCCGGCCTCACCCCCGAGGCGATCCAGGCCGGCTTCGTCGCCGAGTACGGCCCCACCGTCCTCATGTCGCCCGCCGCCGAGGGCTTCAACCTGGTGGGCTACTTCCTTCCCGCCCTGGCCATCGTTTCCGCCGGTGCGCTCGTGGGACTGGTGATCCGCGGCGGCACGGGCCGCAGGCCCGCCGTCACGCGCGTGGAGCAGGTCTCCGACGCCGAGCAGGCCCGCCTGGCCGCCGAGCTGAGGAAGCTGGAGCGGTCCGAGAGCCCCGACTGGTAGCGCGACCCGACCGGCCCGCGGACAGCGGGCCGAGCCGTGCTCGGGAGCGGGCACCGATAGTTCGGCGGGAGCGGGGCCGGCGGATGCGAGCGGGGCTCGCACGCGCCATGGCCGGAGCGCAGGGAGGGGGCCGGTCCCGAGTGGGGGTCACACGCGAAGCGTGTGCAGTGAAACGGCCCCCGAGGGACCGGCTCCCTCCCTGCGCCCGAACCTCTGCGCAGTGGAACCGCCCCCGAAGCCGCCGGGCCAACCGCCCCCGGCCGATCACAACGTCAGTGACAACTCCCGTCGCACGCCTCGCCCCGCCACGCCTCGCGTCCTTCATTCGCGATGATCGGCGCCATCACGAGCGCCGCCACCGGGTCCGCCCACCACCATCCGAGGAGCGCGTTGAGCAGCAACCCTCCCAGGAGGATGGCCGAGAGGTACGCGCACAGATCCGTCTGCCGCGAGTCGGCCACCAGGGCGCGGCTCCCCAGCTCGGAGGCCACCTTCCGCTTCTGTCGCGCCAGCCAGGGCATGACCACCAGGGACAGGGCCGCGATCACGATCCCCGGCCATGAACTCTTGGGCGGCTCTCGGAGGAGGAGGGAGCGGGCCGCCTCGAAGGCCACGTAGGCGGCGAGCAGGAAGAACGACACGGCCACCAGCCGCAGCGCCAGCTCCTCGCGATGCGCGTGGTGCTCGTGGTCCTGGAGCCGCCAGAGCAGGATCCCGCCCGAGGCACTCTCGATGAACGAGTCCATCCCGAACCCCACCAGCGCGGTGCTCCCCGCGAACACGCCGGCCCCCACCGACACCACCCCCTCCACCACAAGAACCCCTACGCGAACGTCAACCACTCGAGGCGTTCTTCCACCTTCCCCCGCACCGTGTCCATGTAGCGCGCTTGGATCGCCGCCGTCACCGGCCCCCGCGCCCCGCTTCCGACGGTGATGCGGTCCACGCTGCGGATGGGCGTGACCTCCGACGCCGTCCCCGTGAAGAACAACTCGTCGGCGGTGTAGAGGCTCTCCCTGGGGACGTGCTGCTCACGCACCGCGTACCCCAGGTCCCGGGCGATGGCGATGACCGCGTCCCGGGTGATCCCGGAGAGGGAGGTCCCGTCGAGGAACGGAGTGATCAGCATGCCGTCCCGCACCAGGAACAGGTTCTGGCCGCTTCCCTCGCTCACCACCCCGGTGGGGCCCAGCGCGATGGCCTCCGCGTACCCGTTGGCCACGGCGTCCATCTTGATGAGCTGACCGCCGGTGTAGTGCCCGCCGGCCTTGGCGGCCACCGGGAACGTGTTGGGGTGGGCCCGGGTCCACGACGACACGCACACGTCCACGCCCTGCGCCAGCGCCTCCTCCCCCAGGTACGTACCCCAGGGCCAGGCGGCGATGTACGTCTCCAGAGGGCTCCCTGCCGGGAACATCCCCGGCGCCCCGTACCCCCAGAGCACCATGGGCCGGATGTAGCACTCCCCCAGCCCGTTCTTGCGCACCGTCTCCAGGCACGCATCCACCAGGGCCTCGTGGGTGTGGGCCAACGGCATACGGTAGATCTTGCACGAGTCCCGGAGGCGACGGATGTGCTCCTTCAGTCGGAAGACCGCCGGCCCGCGCTCGGTCTCGTAGCAGCGGATCCCCTCGAACATGGACGACCCGAACTGCACGGCCACGGCCAGCAGGTGAATCTTGGCCTCCGCCCACGGTACGAACTCCCCGTCCTTCCAGATCCAGTCCGCTCCGGTCAGCGTCGATACGCCCATGGCCGATCTCCTAGGGCCTGTTCACACTACCGCAAGGCCTCTGCGATGAGTGCGAAGTGAATGAAAGCTGTGAACATGACGTCCAACTTATCGAAGCGAGAGAAGATCCTACGAAACCCCTTCAAGCGGCGGAACAA
>Ga0315541_1001607_pt1 | contig 20537 bp, 11 predicted proteins | sample SalMarSW160190MG_FD_203095 | JGI IMG/M metagenome (GOLD analysis project Ga0315541, IMG submission 203095) | Salt marsh sediment microbial communities from the Plum Island Ecosystem LTER, Massachusetts, United States - Salt Marsh Sediment SW1601-190 ...
GAGATGAGGGGAAGGGGAAGATCACCCATCTTCTGGCGAAACAGGCTGATATGGTCGTGCGTTTCAACGGTGGCCCGAACGCTGGCCACACCATGATCGACCGCGGGGTGAAGTTCGGGACGCACCAGATTCCTGCCGGGGCATTCTATTCAGATACGTGTTGTGTGCTGGCGAGTGGAATGGTGGTCGATATGTGGGTTCTGCGGGAGGAGTATGAGGCGATATCTAATCATTTGGGGCGAGAACCACAGCTTCTTATAAGTGAAAGCGCACATCTCATCCTTCCTTATCACCGAACCCTGGAGGAGCTTGAGGGAAGCGGTGCGCGCATCGGAACAACGCGTCGGGGGATTGGAACTGCTTACCGGGACAAGGCAGCCCGCGTGGGGATCCGTGCCGGGGATCTGTTGCACCCGCAGTTGTTAGGCGACAAGCTGAGCCACCGGCTTGATCTTCTGAAGCGAATGTGGCCGGCTTCATCGGAGATCGCCTCCCTCTCGGCTGAGAGCCTTTCCGAAACCTTGTTGGCTGCCTCGCAGCCGTTCCTGGAATCGATCACTGATGCTTCTGCGGCAATCAGGTTGGCTCTCAAGGAGGGGAAACAGGTCATATTTGAAGGGGCACAGGGAGCCCTCCTCGATCTCGATTTCGGGACCTATCCCTACGTTACCTCTTCCTCCACTACATTGGCCGGGTTGGGGAATGCCATCGGAATTCCTTCCCCCCAGGTCGAGCAGCGCATCGGGGTGGTAAAGGCCTACACAACGCGTGTGGGTGAGGGCCCCTTTCCCACTGAACTTGCCGATGAAGAAGGGGGAAAGCAGTTACGTGAGCAGGGTGGAGAGTTTGGAGTCACCACCGGTAGGCCGCGACGCTGCGGTTGGCTCGACCTGGTTGCCCTGCGGCACGCCGCCGCCCTGAACGATCCTACTAGGCTTGGCATCACCAAGCTCGATGTCCTCTCAGGAATGGCGGAGATCAAAGTCTGCCGGGCATATCGCTTGCGAGGAAGCAAGATCACGGATTTTCCCCACGGCAGGGGGGAAGAGCTAGCCCTCTGCGAGCCAATCTATGCGACCTTCCCTGGTTGGGATGAGGAGATCCGGAACGCTCGCAAACTCGAGGAACTCCCCCAGGCGGCTCGAGATTACTTGAAAATAGTCGCGCAAGAGGTAGGCGTGCCGATAGGGCTCGTCTCGGTTGGCCCAGCCCCGGAGGAGACGATCCTCTAAAGAAAGCGGCATGATTCGTAGTTCGTCACCGAAAAGATAAGTGTTATGTCCCCCTTTCACCCCTTTTTCAATCTTTCGCTGCGAACTCTGGTATCGGTGGTGTGATGACTGTCACTACGCGAGTGTCACGGGTAAGCGGGGCACCGCTGTGAACGTGACCCCTAAGAATATGGAACACAGTTAGCGCATTCAGCAAGTGTTCTTTCGACTCGACAATCAGATGCACCTTGCCAGCCAGAACGATTACGAACTCACATACCTCGTGCTGATGAGACGGCATGGGGGTCTTCTTGTCGTCCCTTGCCCAACTCTCCACAACCTGGTAGGCTCCGTCAGGAGAACAGTAGACCTCTTTTAACTCCCAACTGCCAGAGCTAAATGTCTGCTTGGTAGTCCTTTGTATCAAGCTGTCAATCTGATCGATCTTGTTGTTCACTTCTCTGGACGCCTCAGCGACCAACCGCTCATACTCCTGCGGTGAGAGCTTGCCCATCTCGATGAGTTTTTCGGCGATGACCTCACTCAAAAGAGGACGGGAGAGTATGGAGCGAAGAGCGGAGTTACCGATCTCCTTCACCGTGAGCCCAGTCTGTCGCTTTCTTCTTCTGAGCTTTAGGTGGACATTAGGGTCAAGCACCAAGTGCTTATGGCTCTTCAGGAGACTCACCTCCTTATTAACTTAATTACGTCTTGTTAATTCTATATCCTAAAACTCGCTTCATGTCAAGTTTAGCGCCACAATAGTTGACAGAGCGTTAATTCTGTGGTAAAATACTGTAAATAAGAGTTAGACCCTGAAAATAGTAAACCTATCGTGAGGTAGGGACACAAAGCTACGGGTCTTTTGAGATAGCCGGGCTGCCAGGGCTGGAGGTATTATGTCAGCTTGGCTGTATTATATAGTGCCGGTTTTAGTGCGTCCTTTGAGTAATCAAGGGACCTTTTTCGTTTATGGGGGGTGATTGAGCGCTTTAGGCGAGATAGAGAACGTATAGCAACAGACTGAAGACTCAACCGTGAGCTTGGTCAACAAGAAAGGTCAGTCCGGACAAGAGAATCGAGATAAATCCTGAAAGGAGGGGTACCTGAGGTGAGCACCATAGGACCCGTTAGCGCGGAGACTCATGAAGCTCTTTACACAAAGGTACCCCTCTTTTGCCATTCTATCCCAAAACTTCGAACCGGACAAGAGAATCGAGATAAACCCTGAAAGGAGGGGTACCTGAGGTGAGCACCATAGGACCCGTTAGCGCGGAGACTCATGAAGCTCTTTACACAGAGGTACCCCTCTTTTGCCATTCTATCCCAAAACTTCGAACCGGACAAGAGAATTGAGATAAATCCTAAAAGGAGGGGTAATCCAGAAAGAATCGGTGAATGGGGTCGCTGTTAACACGTAGACAGTAGAAGGAGGTACCGAGGTGAGTATCAAAGGACCCGTTGGCGCGGAGGGAAGGCCAAACAAACGATGGAGGTTAATTGGGGGAATCCTGATCTTGGGGATTCTGGTTTTTGGAGCGGTTTCGGTGTGGGGGGATACACACTATGTAGACCCAGCGGGAAGTAATACACCTCCGTACACAACTCCGGCTACAGCAGCTCATAGCATTCAAGATGCAATTGATGCAGCTACTGGAGGAGATACTGTAGACGTGGCGGCGGGGACGTATGCCGAACACCTCATCATCAGCAAATCCAACATTTCTCTCCTGGGAGAGAACAAGGAAACGACAATCATCGATGCCACACAGGACCCCTCGTGGAGTGTCGCGAAAGCTGCGATTCTCATCGGGGACGCAACCTATCCATGGGTGGACGAGGTGTCCAACGTCACGGTCTCCGGCTTCACGATCCAGAATGCGGCGCTGCAGACGGGAGGCGATCCCTTCGGCGGGGAACTCTATGGGCCCGGACCGGGTGGTCTGGCCGGCATACAAATCTACAACAGCAGCGACAATACCATTGAGAATAACATCCTCATCAACAACTACTGGCAGGTCTGGCTTGTGGCGGAAGCGTCCGTCACCGGGTTGGAGTGTCGGGGCAACCGCGTCGCCAACAACATTATGCGAGATAGTGAGCAAGACGGAGTATATTTGTACTCCGATGGCGGTGTGTCTGTCGAAGACACCGAGATTGAAAACAACCATATTTATAATTTGACCGGCGAGTTCACCAGCGGGGTGGAGTTTTGGGGATGGCCTGAGAACGGCACGCCTGCCATTACTGGCACCATTGTGCAAGGCAACTATATTCACGACTGCACCTATGGTGTGAGAATCAGATCGGGCGTTGAGGATATAAGCGGGACAAGAATCAACTATAACAGCATTGTTGACATGACGAGTCCGACCTCGGGTGGGCTACGGAACTATTTGACAATAACGGTCAATGCCACCAACAACTGGTGGGGCACGAGGAATGGTCCGGAGCACTCGGGGAACACCTTCAACGTTGGCTCTCAAGGCGATAAGGTTTCCGACAACGCCACCTATGTGCCGTGGCTGAACGCTGTTTATCCTGGTGGCAGCAGTTGGGGCCCGGTGTACAATCCATCTGCCAGCTACTACTCATCGATCCAGGCTGCTATTGATGCCGCCAGTGCTGGGCATACCATTACCTGTGCAGCGGGGACGTACAGCCCAACTTCGCCGATTGCAGTGGATAAGCAGCTAACGCTTACTGGAAACACCATAACCCCGAGCAATGTTGTCGTCAATGCCCCAACTTCTGGAATTGACAGGGATTGCTTCCAGGTAAAAGCCAATGGTGTAACTATACAAGGTTTCAAGATAGCCGGAGCACATTTTGGCGGTTGGGGAAATGGCTGGCAGAATGCCGGCATAATGGTAGGTAATGATGGGGCCACCCATGGTACGACTTTGATGGATGATGCCACAACCTACGATGGTCTCTCAGTCACAATAACGCATAACGAGATTACTGACTGCGAAAACGGAATGTATCTTTATGAGATACATGACAGTACCATCACTTACAATACAATCACCAATGGGCATCATGGATGTTTTTGGTGTGGAGACGGGATCCATCTCTATTTTGAGTCCGGTACCGAGTATGTCACCGATAACAATGTTTCCCATAACACGATGGATAATGTTAGAAATGGGATGATGTTCAATAGTGGGAACAATGTTATCACGCATGACTTCTCAGGCAACAATGTTGAGCACAATACTATGACAAATGTATGGAACACGGGCATAATCTTCCAGGCCGGTAGTGGTACAGCAGGTTCTCCCATAACCATCAAGAACAATAGTATTGACACAAGCACTGGCGCCAAGCCTGGCGATGAACAAAACGAGAATGGGCTCATCACCGTGTATACCGACTATACCGAGATTACTGGCAATACAGTAACAAACAGCCTCCACCACGGGATCTGGGTAGATGGTAGCCATCACACAGTAACTGGCAACACGGTGACATCCAATGCCAAGGATGGAATTCACGTTGGACACTACAAGGAAGTTGAACCCGTCTATGGTGCCTTTGGCGACTTGACTAGGACGGACATAAACATTCACTTCAACAACATCTACGGCAATACAGAAGATGGTCTTGATGGAACCCAAGCCGATGAGGAAGTCGACGCCAAGCACAACTACTGGGGCGACGACTCTGGCCCAAGTGGAGGCCTCGCTGATCCAGCAACTGGGACTTTGGCCAACGGCACGGGCGACAGGGTCTCAGCCAATGTCCTTTTTGATCCCTGGACGGGCATGTCGACGGAGAACGTCGTGACTGAGGAAGACGTTGAAGAAGACAAGACGGTCACCAACGATGAGGCCGGGGTGTCTGTCCACTTGGATGACATGGTTCCTGACACAGCCACCACGGATGTAACCATCGCCGAGTACACGGACAACCCCGCCGGCATACCGTCCTTTGGCGCAGGCGAGCGCTACATCGATGTCCAGCTAAGTGACCCAGACGCGGTCAATGAACTGACCATCACATTCGATAATATGGCCGCCGGGACGATCATCTACTTCTACCGACCGGGCGCCGGCTGGCTTGCCTGTTCTGACCAGACATTCACCAACGGTTCCATCGAGGTCAAGGTCCGCGATGATACGATCCCCACGTTGGAGGAATTAAGAGGCGGAATCTTCGCTGAGGGATCCGCCCCCGGGGATATCAATGGCGACGGAGCGATTAACGTCCTCGACGCCCGTCTCTGCTTACAGATAGTCACAGGTTTCCTTACCCCAACAGCAGCGCAGCGGGCCGCAGCAGATGTGGATGGTGACGGCGATGTGGATCTCGTAGATGCGGAGTGGATCGCCAAGTACGTCATTCACATCGTCGACGAGCTTGGGGGTGGTTAGCCGTGACCAATAACAAAAGAGACAAAGGAGGCTTCATGGGGGCAAGGACAAGGTTGATTGTAGTGGCCATGCTAGCACTGGGCCTGATCCTCGGCCTTACCGCCTGCATGGGACAGTGGTTCACACCAAAACAAGTGGCAACCCTGATCATTGGCAAGCCCGTAGTATCGGGTAATCGGGGTGAGGTGCTGATCTCGGTTACGAATATGCCAAATCAGGGCCTGGCATCGATCGCGATCAAAAATCAGGGGATCACGACTGCAAACATCGATCCCACGTCCGTAAAGGTTGAAGGGTTGAACGGGTTCACGATCCTCGCAAGTGAGTTTTCCGGCACACATGGTCGGTTAGTCGCCGCCAATCCTACATCAGGGAGCGTAGGTGGGACGATCATCAAGATCACCTTCGAGGTGACGGGGGCCAATCCTACGTTCGAGATTCAAGCGGGGGATAAAGGGAAGGTTACGCTGGGAACCGCGCTCAACACGCTGATCACCACGTGGGATCTTTCCTCCAATGCCGCGGACTACTACGCCAAATAAGGGGGTGAGACAGATGACAAGGAAAATACTCATTGCGGCAATGCTGATAATGGTGCTTGTCGGGCTCACCCTCTTCGCGGGTAGTCCATTCTCAGGGAGTTGGTCGAGCGAGATCACATTCGAACAAGCGGATATCAATCCGTTTAAGACCCTCGATTCGGTCCTCAATCTCAACTACTCGTTCGGAAGCTTCCTAGGGGCGAGCGAGTCGGAGTTAATGCTGTTTGGCTTCATCTGGCAGGGGTTCGGGTTAACAGGGACGCTGGGAGCGTTTATCGTGCAGGGCGATGTGCTATTCGGTCCCTCAACCGCGGACTACATCTACGGACAGTTGATCGTCTCTATGAGCATCGCCGGGATAGACTTTGGATTCTACGCCGCGCAACTGAGCGATGCGGTGCTGCAGGGTCCTGCTGATGGGTTTGCGGTCCGTTTGGCAGGAAGTGCCGGGACGCTCGATATCACGAGCATCACTGAAATGGGCGCCCAGATCGAGGACGAGGATGACGATAACTTCAACGGGATTACCATCTACCACGCCTCAACCGGCCTTCACAAGCACTACACCACCAACCCAATCGTTGTCGGACAGGGGTTCACCGGTGAGAAGGTCACCGTGAGCGGCTGGTCCTTTGGCTGTGTGGAGGATATCGCCACCACTTTGTACATGACCTGTGAAGGGTTTGACTTTATCAAGTTCGAGCTGACCGGAATCGACGTTGGACTATCCTGGTTGACGTTTGACGTGGAACTAACCTTCCAGCTTCAGACCAAGAGCATCGTCCTCACACCGACCCTCGTTCTGGGTGAGACCGTGTGTATCGACATCTACGCGGCCGTCCTCACCGGCGCACAGGACAATACGATCTATGACAGCTTCACCTCCATCACTGGGATCAGCCTGTACGGACTAGGCTTCACCTCCTCTTGGGATGGCGTCACGGTCAAGGATCTGACTGTGCTTGACACTGGCCACTATGCGATCACCACCGAAGAGTACGGATCTGTGATCGAGGAAATCGTTGAAGCCCTGGAAGACGGGCACGAGTACTACCCCGACTACTGGGAGCTCATCTCGATCGCGGTTACCGGTGACGGCTGCTGTGGAGGGAGCTACACGTTCCTTGCTAACATCTACTTTGACAGGACCGCAAACAACCTCTTCGGCTGGGGAATGACACACATAGAGGGAAGGTTTCCAATCAGCTCCAACCTCTTCCTCACCGTTGAGATTGAGGTGGATGACGACATGCCCGGACTCGATCACTTCGGCTTCGGGTTTGAGGTGGGCTGGTAGCACCTTGAACTACTAGCGGCTCGTGGGCTACCAGGGACAAACTGCCGCTGTGAGACGAGAGCAAGAGTGCGGATCTGAGCCATTCGATCCGCACTCTATTTGTATACAGCTAGGGATAACGTAACTAGTATCGGAAAAGCCCTAGCCAAAAGGGATTGTATTTTTAGGCTTTCTGTTAGTGGATACTGATCTTTGCATCAGCTAGTAAAGAACCCCGCAGCAAGCTAAAGGGGCATTGAAAGGCAAAAGCTAAAGATCTAACCGGAGTTGGTCTTCATGCTACAATTTGATGTAGAGCTTTGCTGCATTAGAAGTAACCTGGGGGGTGTAGTAGATTCTGAACGGACTTACCACACCCCCCAAGCACACCTGTCTGCGTGCGCCTGCCTGTCGCATCCGCGACGCGGACAGGAACACGCACAGGCAGGCAAGGTACGACGCTACAAAAACGGATGTAGCGTCGGAGTTTATCTCCGACGTTGGTCGGAGCTCGCCTCCAACGTTGAGGGATTTATCCCTAAGAGAACTCATGTAGCCAATACGAACAAAAGGCTAATTCACCTTCTGCGAATCTCCGCTTTCCTCCCTTTAAGCTCACTTAAGGATATAAAGCGGAGGCTTTTTATGAACTGATCTGAAAGGTAGAAGGAAGGGGGCCTGAGGTGAGCACCATGGGACCCGTTAGCGCGAAGGGAAGCAAACCCACCCGGTGGAAGTCGATCAGCTGTGTATTGATGGTAGCGATGCTTTTTAGTGCGGCTTCAGCATGGACAAGCGGATCCACAGAGGTTAGCGGAGACGTATCCGGAACGTGGGATCTTGCTGGCAGCCCCTACATCGCAAGAGATACTATAAAGGTTCCAAGTGGACAAGTATTAACAATTGAGCCAGGTGTAGTTGTCGAATTTCACGATAGAGGCTCTTGTGGTGGTAATTACTGGTTTGACATTCAAGGGACTTTGATTGCTATTGGCACTGTAACTGACAGAATAACATTCACCGGCATCACAAAGGATAATTGTTGGGAAGGCATAAGCTTCTCATCCGGAGCCACCAGTTCTGTGCTTGAGCATTGCATAATAGAGAGGTTTACCCAGTATGGAATTAACATGAATTCTGTATATTCATTTGCTTCTAATTCCGTCTCTATAAAAAACTGCATCTTTAGATACGGTGATGCCAAGAATACGCCTTGTGGCTCCGGAGCCTCAATGGCTATCTTTTCCGTATTTAGCAATCCTGAAGTGATAAACAACCTCTTTCATGACCTTGAATTTGGGGTTATGCTCGTTTTTTGGCCCTTTGCTTTTGCTCGTCCAGTTGTGTCTGGCAACGAGTTTAAAGACACATGGTCGGCCATATCGCTCCACTCTGTGACTGATGCTGAGTTGACGGCTAACACTATTACGAATTCATTTAGAGCCATATATATCGATGACTCAAGCCCACTCATACAGGAGAACATAGTTTCGTTCAACACACAGGGCATCTTCGTCTATCTCTCCGGCGATCCCCTCATCCAGCACAACGACTTCTATGGGAACAGCGATTTTGCCCTAAAAAGCTTTAGCGGAGAGGCGCTGCGTGCGGAGGACAACTGGTGGGGCTCTAAATACGGGCCAGAGCATACCGTAGAACTGGGTGCCGCCGGCACTATCGAATGTGAGGCACCAAGCGAGGGCGGCTGGAACTGCGACGGATGCGACACAAACCAATTGCCCGCTGGACAGCTCGGCGACAAGGTCATCTCACACTACACTTGGAAGGGTGTACACTACTACACCACGGTAGACTACTGCCCCTGGCTAACGAGTCCCTGGTACATCCCTCCTAATGCCCCTCCTAACGCTCCTACCGCGCTGAAGTGTGAAGGAGAGGTCAATCCTGGGGCGGTTTCAGATACTACCCCAGAGTTCAAGGCAATAATCACAGATGACGATGCCGGCGATACTATCACTCATGTTGAGATACAGGTTGGGACAGATAACGACTGGGGTACTGCAGAGATGTGGGATAGTGGCTGGGTTGATGTAGTTGACTTTACTGAGGGCTTAGAGTCTCCAGATGTTACATACGGCGGAAGAACCCTGGAAGCCCTCAGTGAGTATTGGTGGCGCATGAGGGGTAAGGATGATGAAGGGGCGGAAGGCACTTGGTCCACAGAGGTAGCGCACTTCACAGTGGCTGGGCCGTCGACAGCCGAGGTTGGCAATATTAACGGCGACGGCTCCATCGACGTGCTCGATGTACGGCTGTGCCTGCAGATCGTCAATGGGTACCTTACCCCCACCGCGGCGCAACAGGCGGCGGCTGATGTGGATCAAGACGGCGATGTCGACCTCGACGATGCCACGCTGCTCGCCAGATACATCATCGGAATGGTGGACAGGCTTGGAAACAACTGACGACCGTCAATGTTGGACCTTTTCTCACGTAAACCTCAGGAAGAACCAGATCTGTTGTAGAACCGAATATCCGTATCGAAACTATTGGTAAAAAAACAGGTTTTGCGTCTCCAATCGCCGGAAAGGGCTAACTTGTGATAAGCAAACTGAGACCCCATTTATGTTCTTGACCACCCACTTGCAGAGCGTGCTCTGTTGATGAACACCCTCGCGTCATAGAACCTTTAAGCCTGGAATACTGAAAATTTCCTCTGGATCGCTCTCCTGACGGCTCAGCTTCTCCCCAAAAGAAGATAGACCGCGACGCCAACAAGTGAAAGGTTCAGACGAAGTTCTTCTTTAAAACCACCCCAGCTTACGCCATGGCATTAGATAGATATCAAGTCACTTGCCAATAGTCGCCCTCTGTCCTCGGAGTTGGTGACGAACTGCGCTGTTCGATGGATAGCATCTCCTTTTCCTGTATCCCGATACTGTGGATAGTTTGAAGTGAAGTACCAGAAGAAGGTGGACCCAAATGGCGCGGAGAGTTTTCCTTGGTGGCAGTCCTTTTGATCGCGTATGCCTATTTTTTCTACCTTTTAAGGCAGTCATCGCGGTCGTCATTGGCCTTCATTGCCTATTAAGTCTAGCTATTCCCGCGATGGGAACAGCATCGGCAGGCCCACAGCAGGCAGCTACTACAGAAGTCTGTTCCCCAGTTACAGGCGCTATCCAAGTGGCACTAGCCAAGTTGCCCCTAAGTTTTGTTGCTAATGCCGGGCAGATGGACTCGACGTGCCTTTTCATCGTCAGGGGCGCAGGCCACACGATCTTCTTCACAGCTAGTGAGGTGGCCTTCAGCGCGATCCAGCGCACAGAGGACGAGAGCCTGGCCTCGGTGGTGAGGCTGCGCTTTGCCGGAGCAAATCCTAACCCAACGATTGAGGGCCTGGAACAACTGCCGGGTATGGCCAACTTCTTTTTGGGAAACGACCCCGCGAAGTGGCGCACCAACGTGCCCACATATGAGGCGGTGGTCTATCGAGAGCTGTACCCAGGGATCGATCTCGTCTATCGCGGGAGGAAAGGGCATTTGAAGAACGAGTTCCTCGTTTCGCCGGGGGCCGATCCAGGGATGATCCGGCTGGTGTACAACGGCGTGGAGTCACTGACACTACGAAAGGATGGAGCACTGGTTTTAGAGACGCAATTTGGGGAGTTGATCGAAGCAAAACCGGTAGTCTATCAGGAGATCAAGGATCGGCGTGTGGAGGTGGAAGGAACCTACCGCTTGCTGGGAGATGGGCAGGTGAGTTTTACCCTAGGACTATACGATAAAGCCTATCCGCTGGTCATTGACCCGGTGCTCGCCTACTCCACCTACCTCGGCGGCAGTAGACACGACCACGGCACCGAGATCGCCGTGGACGCCTGGGGCAATGCCTATGTGACAGGGTACACTCATTCGAGCGATTTCCCACCTGCCCCGGGTTACGGCAATTACGCGGGCGATGCAGATGTCTTCGTGGCGAAGTTGAATTCCAGAGGCTCCGCACTCGTATATCTCACCTACCTCGGCGGCAGCGAGTCATGGGTACCCACTACTGATCCCGAGGACCAGGGCCCTGCCGATGACTTTGGGTGTGACATCGCCGTGGACGCCTGGGGTAATGCCTACATCACGGGTCTCACCTTTTCACTTGACTTTCCAACCCACAATGCTTTGGAGGATACGTTCGGCGATTACTGCGCTGGTTTCTTAACAAAACTGGATTCCAGCGGTTGGTTGGCCTACTCCACCTACCTCAGGGACGTTGGAGATAACCCCTGGACAAGTCCCGGAATCGCGGTGGACGACTGGGGTAATGCCTACGTGACCGGGGAGGCAGGTGCTGACTTTCCCGTAACCAACACGATTGGCGTGCAAGGGGATGTCTACGTCTTTGTTGCCAAACTCGATCCATTGAGATCAGGTGTCGATTCGCTCATCTACTCTACCCGCTTTGGTGGCAATGGGTTGGGGAGTGGCCACCGCATCGCAGTGGATACCCAGGGCAACGCCTACGTGGTGGGTCATACGTATGCGAAAGACTTCCCAACCACACCGGGTGCCTTCCAGGAGACCGGCGGTGGCCTCGGTAACCGGGACGCCTTCGTGGCCAAGTTGAATCTAACGGGCTCAGCGTTTCTCTACTGCACCTATCTCGGTGCTAGTGGCGAAGAGTACGGACGCTTCGACATCACCTTGGACGGTTCTGGCAACGCCTACATCTCGGGTACGACCCGGTCTCATGACTTTCCCACGACAGCAGGTGCCTTTCAGGAGAGTTTCGCGGGCGGCAACTTGGACCTCTTCGTAACGAAGTTGAACCCCGCAGGATCCGCACTGGTCTACTCGACTTACCTTGGCGGAAGCAGCAATGACAGGGCCTCCGGCATCACCGTGGATGCCACCGGAAACGTCTACCTGACAGGGAATACCGACCACTGGCCAGAAAGCCCAGATTTTCCGACGACCCCGGATGCCTTGCAGCCAGTATACGGTGGCGGCCTTTACGATGCCTTTGTCGCGAAGTTGAACCCTGCAGGATCCGCACTGGTCTACTCGACTTACCTCGGCGGAAACGGCTATGACAGTGGTGCCGGCATCGCCGTGGGAGCCTCGGGCAGCGACATCTACGTTACGGGGTTTACACAATCGTCGAACTTCTGGACGACCCCGGATGCCTTGCAGCCGGATAACCCCTCCTGGACCGATGCCTTTGTGACGAAGCTCTCGCCGCCGCTCTCAGGCAACGTGGTGATCAACGAAGTCGCCTGGATGGGGACGAAAGCAACTTACTACGATGAATGGATCGAGCTCTACAACACCACCGATCAAACCATTGACCTCACTGACTGGTCATTGGAGGTTGCGGTGACCGGTCCGGATATCACCCTTCAGGGAACGATTCCCGCCCACGGTTTCTTCCTGCTTGAGAGGAAGGACGATGAGACGGTCAGCGATATCAGTGCCGATCAGGTGTACGGGAATGATGGATCCGGATGGGCATTTAGCAACAGCGGCGAGCAACTCTCACTACTAGACGCGACGGGCAATGTGATCGACACGGCCAACGTTGATGGAGGAGGCTGGCCAGCTGGGAATAACGCGACAAAATCCACGATGGAGCGTATCAATCCACTTGCTGCAGATTTCGATGCAAACTGGGCCACCAATGACGGCATCCATCGCAACGGAGATGATGCCAACGGCAATCCCATCAATGGCACGCCCAAAGAACGCAACTCTGTCACCAAACCACCTACAGAGAGCTTACTAGGAGATGTGAATCAGGATGGAAGAGTGGACGTCCTTGACGTCCGTATCTGCTTACAGATCGCCACGGGCTTTCTCACCCCTACCGCGGCCCAAGAGGCCGCTGCTGACGTAGATGGTGATGGAGATGTGGATCTTGCAGATGCTGAACTGCTCGCCGAATACATCATCGGCATCCGGGATGTGCTTCCAGCGTGTGAGTAGTCGTCGGGAGTGCCGGGGCAGGCCTTACAACTGGCAGGAAGCACTTGACAACTCCGCGCCAAGTTAGAAAAACAGTGGTGCTTGTTAGCGCAGTTGGTGATAAGCTTCTCGGTTAGATCAGCCACTCTTCCTCGACAGCAATTATATGAATGAATACCATAGGATCTCCGCAGGATAAGGAAAGGTGAGCCCAAATGGCGCGGAGCGGCTTTCAATCTGTAAATGCTATTGCCCGATTACCCACATCATTCCTAACCCTAAGACATTCGCTGTGGTGATAGTCTGTCTTTGCTGCCTGAAGTTTCTGTTCATCTTGGCGATGGGCGCGAAACTATGGGATGTCGGGTCGCCGTAGACATGGGAACAATGCATGAAAGGCGATCAGACCTATATTGGCGCATAAGAGGAGGAATGATAATGGGGACTAAGCCTGTCAATAGATTCGCAGATTTGAGATCCCTCTCGATTCCAATCATTGTGGCATTAGTGTTTTCTTTGGCGGCAGTGGTGTTACCTCAAAGCAAGGCTATTGCCCAGCAACTCCTGTATTGGGCAAAGACCTATGGCGGCAGCGGCTATGATTATGCCCATTCCATCCAGCAGACGAGCGATGGAGGATACATCGTGGCAGGATCGACAGAGTCATTTGGCGCAGGGGGGAAGGACTTTTGGGTGTTAAAGCTTGATTCAAGTGGCACTGTCGAATGGCAGAAGACCTATGGTGGGGGTGGTAATGATTGGAACTCCTCTATCCAGCAGACGAGCGATGGAGGCTATATTGTGGCAGGGTCGACAGAGTCATTTGGCGCAGGGGGGAAGGACTTTTGGGTGTTGAAGCTTGATTCAAATGGCACTGTCATGTGGCAGAAGACCTATGGCGGCAGCAGTTATGATGGTGCTTACTCTATCCAGCAGACCCAAGACGGAGGATACATCGTGGCAGGGTCTTTTGGAGGCGACGCTTGGGTATTAAAGCTTAATTCAAGTGGCAATGTCCAATGGCAAAAGACCTATGGCGGCAGCAGCTATGATTTTGCCCATTCTATCCAGCAGACCGAAGATGGCGGCTACATCGTGGCAGGGGAGACAGAGTCATTTGGCGCCGGGGGGTATGACTTCTGGGTGTTGAAGCTTGATTCAAGTGGCAATGTCGAATGGCAGAAGACCTATGGCGGTAATACTGACGACTACAATTACACGCAATCCATCCAGCAGACGAGCGATGGTGGCTACATCATGGCAGGGGAAACGTACTCATTTGGAGTGGGGTGGCCTGACTTTTGGGTGTTAAAGGTTGATTCAAGCAGCAATGTCGAATGGCAGAAGACCTATGGCGGCAGCGAGTGGGATCGTGCTCATTCTATCCAGCAGACGAGTGATGGGGGATACATCGTGGCAGGGTGTACAGAGTCATTTGGCGCCGGGTGGGATGACTCTTGGGTGTTAAAGCTAGACCAATCCGGCAATGTCCTATGGCAAAAGACCTACGGTGACGGCAGTTACGATCATGCCTCCTCTATCCAGCAGACGAGCGATGGGGGATACATCGTGGCAGGGGATACAGAGTCATTTGGCGCCGGGTGGAGTGACGCTTGGGTGCTAAAGCTTGATTCCAGTGGTGGTATCCCAGAGTGCCCTCTTATAGGAGATTCAAACGCAATTGTAAACAGTACGTCTGTAGTCGGCATAACTGGGGAGATAGTTGTTTCTGATACCAATGGTGCAATTGGCACTCCTACTATCACAGTCAAAGATACTAGTTGCACCGTTGTTACGCAATGCCATGCTGTATGTATAGTGCCCGGCGACATCAATAAGGATGGGAAGACCGACGTGCTCGATGTACGGCTGTGCCTGCAGATCGCCAACGGCTACCTTACCCCCACCGCTGCGCAACAGACGGCGGCGGATGTGGACCAAGACGGCGATGTCGACTTTGACGATGCCACACTGCTCGCCAGATACATCATCGGAATAGTGGACAGGCTTGGAAATAACTGACGACCGGCAATGTTGGACCTTTTCTCACGTAAATCCCAGCAAGAACCAGATCTGTTGTAGAACCGAATATCCGTATCCAAGAAACTATTGGTAAAAAAACAGGTTTTGCGTCTCCAATCGCCGGCAAGTGCTAACTTGTGATAAGTAAACTGAGACCCCATCTGTGTTCTTGACCACCCACTTGCAGAGCGTGCTCTGTTGATGAACACCCTGACCCTGTAGAACCCCTTTAAGCCTGGAATACTGAAAACCTCCTCTGGATCGCTCTCCTGACGGCCCAGCTTCTCCCCAAAAGAGGATAGACCGGAACGCCAACAAGTAGAAGGTTCAGGCAAAGTTCTTCTTTAAAACTACCCCAGCTTACGCCATGGCATTAGGATAGATATCAAGTCACTTGCCAATAGTCGCCCTCTGTCCTCAGAGTCGGTGATGAACTTCGCTATTAGATGAATACTATCTCCTTTTCCTCTATCCCGATACTGTGGATAGTTTGAAGTGAAGTACTAATAGAAGAAGGTGGACCCAAATGGCGCGGAGCACTTTCCTATCTAAAGAATCTGTTTGTCAATCACCCTTACCGCCCCTAGCCCTCAAGACACTCCTTGTGGTCGTAATCTTTCTTTGCTGTCTTGCAAGTCTGTTCACTCTTGCAATGGCAACGCCGGTAGTGGTGATCAACGAGGTCGACTGTGATACAGAGGGCACTGATAAGCTCGAGTTCGTAGAGCTCTATGATGGTGGTGCCGGCAATACAGATCTCACGGGCCTGGTCGTGGTCTTCTACAATGGCAACGGGTATGTTTCTTACAAAGCCTTTGATCTAGACGGTTACTCTACAGACGTTGATGGTTACTTCCTTTTGGGTAACAGTGGGGTTAGTCCAACACCCGGCATCATTTTTGACGACAATGGCCTGCAGAATGGGGCCGATGCCGTAGCGCTTTATACCGGTGACGCGACTGAATTCGTTAGCACCGACAACCTGCTTGACGCGATCGTGTATGACACCAACGATGCCGACGATGCTGGTTTACTGATTTTGCTAAATGAGGAACAACCTCAAGTCAACGAAGACGGTAAAGACGACATGGTTTACCACTCCAACCAGCGTTGCCCGAATGGCTCTGGTGGCGCACGCAACACTGACACCTACACTCAGGCTACTCCAACCCCCGGTGCAGTCAACAACTGTTCAACTCCAGAGCCAGTAGCCCCAGGGTCAGTGGTCATCAACGAGCTAGCCTGGATGGGGACTCAAGTCGATAGCAACGATGAGTGGATCGAACTCTACAACACCACCGATACTCCCATCAACCTCAACGGGTGCAGGCTGGTGGGTGCTCACGACCTTTACCCGAATTGCAGAGAACCCGATATCACGCTCTTTGGCTCCATCCCTGCCAAGGGCTTCTTCCTGCTCGAACGCACCCACGATACCACCGTCAGTGACATCCCTGCCGATCAGATTTACACGGGCTACCTCGTGGACTTACCCTCTGGATCACCTCAAAGCTTCCGCCTCTACTTGAAGGATCCCTTAGGCAACGTCATCGACACGGCGAATGGCAACGGAGGTGGATGGCCGGCGGGCGAAACCTCCCCTAGTAAGTACACCATGGAACGCATCGACCCCTTTGCCCCCGACTCGGATGCCAATTGGGATAGCAACGATGGGATCAAACGCAACGGCCATGATGCCGGTGGCGCTCCCATCAACGGCACCCCCAGGGCCCCCAATTCCACAACCCCCAGAGCTGACGCCGGGCCCGATCAGATTGTAGATGTCGGAGATACGGTTCAGCTTGATGGCTCTGGCTCCTCTGATGCATCTGGCAATCCGGTATGGTCGGACTCGCATGGTTTATGGGAATTTGTAAGCACTCCGCCGGGCAGTACCCCCGCTTTAAGTGCGCCCAACATAGTCAACCCTACCTTTATCGCCGACCTCGCCGGTGAGTACGTGCTGAAGCTCACTATCACCAGTACCTACGGTGAGTTTGGATCAAATGTCGATCTGGTCGCAATCAGGACCCCACGCGTTGTCGTGATCAACGAAATCGCCTGGATGGGGACTCAATACACCCCGGCCACAGCCTCTGCTCAAGATGAGTGGTTCGAGCTCTACAACACCACCGATCAAGCGATCGACCTCTCTCACTGGTTGGTAAAGGCAGCCGATGGTACACCCGTCCTGCGCTTCGGCTACTGGCGGGGCCCCAAGAATGTCATCCCCGCTCGAGGCTTTTTCCTAGTGGAAAGGACCGATGACACCACCATAAGCGACATTATAGCTGACTGCTTTTATACTGGACCCCTGGAAAATGGTGGAGAAACCCTCTACCTAGAAGATCCCTCCGGCAATTTCATCGACACGGCCAACATCGACGGAGGTGGATGGCCGGCTGGTGCTAATCCACTAGGGGATACTCCACCGGGGGATCCTGCAGGCCGAGCGACGATGGAGCGCATCGATCCCTTCGCTCCGGACTCGGATGACAATTGGGCCACCAACGATGGTATCCATCGAAACGGCCATGATGCCAAGGGCAATCCTATCAATGGCACGCCCAAAGAACGCAACTCAGGCACCAGCCCGCCCATAGCGGTCTTTACTTACGTCCCCGATCATCCAACAACTTGGGACGCGATCCAGTTCACCGATCAATCGAGCGATTCCGATGGGACGATCGTCAGTTGGTCCTGGAATTTCGGAGATGGGGGATCGTCGAACGAACAGAATCCCACTAACAGATACAGGCTCCCGGGCACTTATCCAGTCGCACTTGAGGTGACTGACAATGATGGGCTGACCGGTTCTACAGTGCGCGAGGTCACGATCGTCCTTGGTCCCGGGGACGTTAACGGCGACGGGACGATTGACGTGATTGACGTGCGCCTGTGTCTACAGATCGCCACCGGTTTTCTCACCCCCACAGCCTACCAGCAGCGCGCTGCCGACGTAGATGAGGATGGAGACGTTGACCTCGACGATGCGCAGATCCTCGCGGAGTACATCATCGGGATAAGGACTGAGCTTCCGGGGGGTGGTTAGCCGTGAGGGACATCAGGAGAGATAAAGGAGGCTTCATGGGGGCAAAAATAAGGTTGATTGTGCTGAGCCTATTAGCGCTGGGCCTGGTTCTTGGGCTTACTGCCTGCATGGGAGGTTGGTTCACACAGGAACATAAGGCAACCTTGATCATCGGCAAGCCCGTAGTATCGGGTAACCGAGGTGAGGTGGTAATCTCGGTTGCGGACATGCCCAATCAGGGCCTGGCCTCGATCGCGATCGATGATCAGGGAATCACTTTCAATGATATCAAGGCAGCGAGCATCGAAGCGACCGGGCTTAATGGGTTCACGGTGCTGGCGCAGGACTTTACAACGACTGCAGACAAAGGCCGCTTGGTGGCTGCCAATCCTACATCAGGGAGCGTAGGTGGAACGGTCATCAAGATCACCTTTGAAGTGACAGGGGCCAATCCCACGTTTGGAATTGCGGATGCGGACAAGGGGAAGGTCACGCTGGGCAGCGCGCTCAACACACTGATCACTGCGTGGACCCTTTCCTCTAACGCCGCGGACTACTACGCCAAATAAGGGGGTGAGACAGATGACAAGGAAAATACTCATTGCGGCGATGCTGATGATGGCGCTTCTGAGCCTCACCCTTCTGGCAGAGAGTCCCTTCGGTGGTAGCTGGACAAGCGAGATTACCTTTGAACAAGGTGAGATCAACCCGTTTAAGAGCCTGGATTCAATCCTCAATCTCAACTACTCGTTCGGGAGTTTCCTTTCGACGAGCGAGTCGGAGTTTAAGCTCTTTGGCTTCATCTGGCAGGGGTTTGGGTTAACCGGCACCCTGGGTGCGTTCGAGATTCAGGGCGACCTTCTCTTCGGTCCCTCAACCGCGGACTACATCTACGGACAGTTGATCATCTCTATGAGCATCGCCGGGATCGACTTTGGGTTCTACGCCGCGCAAATGAGCGATGCGGTGCTGCAGGGCCCAGCCGATGGGTTCGCAATCCGGCTAGCCGGAAGTGCCGGGACGCTCGACATCACGAGTATCACTGAAATGGGTGCTCAGATCGAGGACGAGGATGACGACGACTTCAACGGGATCACCATCTACCACGCCTCAACCGGTCTTCACAAGCACTACGTGACCAATCCGCTCGTTGTGGGCCAAGGGTTCACCGGCGAGAAGGTCACGGTTAGCGGGTGGAGCTTCGGCTGTGTGGAGGATATCGCCACTACCCTGTACATGACCTGCGAAGGGTTTGACTTTATCAAGTTCGAGCTTTCCGGGATCGATGTTGGACTGTGCTGGCTGAGTTTCGATGTGGAGTTGAAGTTCAAGGTTCAAACCAAGAGCATCGTCCTCACGCCGACGCTCGTTCTGGGTGAGACCGTGTGTATCGACGTCTACGCAGCCGTTCTCACCGATGCGCAGGACAACACGATCTTTGGCAGCTTCACCTCGCTCACCGGGATCAGCCTGTATGGGCTTGGCTTCACCTCCTCTTGGGATGGCGTCACGATCAAGGATGTAACTGTGCTTGATACTGGCCATTATGCGATCACCACTCCTGAGTACGGGAGTGTGATCGAGGAGATCGTTGAAGCACTACAAGACGGGCACGAGTTCTACCCCGACTACTGGGAGCTTTTCTCGATCGCGGTTACCGGTGACGGCTGCTGTGGAGGAAGCTACACATTCCTCGCCAACACCTACTTCGACAGGACCGCGACTAACCTCTTCGGATGGGGGATGACGCACATAGAGGGAAGGTTCCCAATCAGTTCCATGATCTTCCTCACCGTTGAGATTGAGGTGGATGACGATATGCCCGGACTCGATCACTTCGGCTTCGGGTTTGAGGTGGGCTGGTAGAACAATAAAGCATCAATAGCGGGTTAGAGGCCTCGGGAAGAACCTCGGGGCCTTTCTTTTTCTGAAAAACGTGCGCTTGAACAGATAAGGGAAGCCCACGGGAGTGGAAATTTGTACCTTTCTGAAGCTAATCACTCCAGCTTTTGACAGGGACTGGACTGGAAGCTATAATCGCCCTCTCGACCAATAAGGAGCAAGATGATGCAACGGACCTTTGTGGCAAAGAATGAGGAGATCGGGAAGAGCTGGAACCGAGACTGGTACCTGGTTAACGCTGAGGGAAAGCGCCTCGGGCGTCTGGCG
>Ga0315541_1001608_pt1 | contig 20532 bp, 24 predicted proteins | sample SalMarSW160190MG_FD_203095 | JGI IMG/M metagenome (GOLD analysis project Ga0315541, IMG submission 203095) | Salt marsh sediment microbial communities from the Plum Island Ecosystem LTER, Massachusetts, United States - Salt Marsh Sediment SW1601-190 ...
GGAGTCCCACCCACTGCTCCTCGGTGAACTCCATCCGCTTCCAGTAGTCGTACCGGGTGGCATCCTGGGCGCTGAACTTCACTCGCCACGGCTCCTGGGGCGTGGACTCGGCGGAGGCGATGTGGGTCTGGAACTTCACCACGTCGGCGCCGGCCTTCGCCACGGCGTCGATGTAGGCGTGGGCGGTGCCCAGGGACCCGTCGTGCGCCTGGGCCACCTCGGCGATGACGAGCACTTCGGAGTGGAGTGCGCTCATGGCCGTAGAATCTAGCGATACGAGCTTCTTGCGGCCTCCCTTGGCAAGCGGCTCGTGCTGGCGGTTGTTGCTTCGTGCCTCGCAACCCCTCGCCTCGTGCCGCGGCCCCGCCGTGAACAACTTCCACAGCCATTACAACTAAGCTCCCTCCGCCCCCACCGACCTCCACCCCCCGTCCCCGATCACCACGTGGTCGAGGACGGGGATCCCCAGGGCGCGCCCCGCTTCGGCGAGCTGGCGGGTCACGGCCCGGTCCTCGGGTGAGGGGGTGGGATCGCCGGAGGGGTGGTTGTGCACCAGGATCACCCCCGCCGCCCCCTCCACCACCGCGGCGCGGAACACCTCCCGCGGGTGGATGAGCGAGGCGTCCAGGATCCCCCGGGTGACGGCCACCTCGCGGATCACCCGGTGCCGGGTGTTGAGCAGGAGGGCGTGGAATTCCTCCTGCGGGAGGTCGCGGAGGCGCGAGCCCATGCGCCGGAACACGTCGGCGGGGCCCCGGATGGGCTCGTCCTCCCCCTCGGCCCACGCGGCGCCCCGGCGCCCCAGCTCCAGCGCCGCCAGCACCCGGGCGGCGGTGGCGGCCCCCACGCCCGCCACGCCCTCCAGGGAGCCCGGGTCGGCGGAGCCGAGGCGGCGCACCGAGCCTCCGGCCCACGCCAGGAGGCGGTCCGCGACGTGGAACGCCGAGCCCCCCGCGCCTCCGCTCCCCACGAGGATCGCCAGGAGCTCGCGCACCGACAGGTGGCGCGCGCCTACCGTGCGCAGGCGCTCCCGGGGACGGTCCTGGGCGGACCAGGCATGGATGGGAGGCAGCGCGGCGTCGTCGGGCAGCGCGGCGTCGTCGGGCAGCGCGGCGGCGTCGGGCAGCGCGGCGTCGTCGGGCAGCGCGGCTGCGGGCGCCGCAGGGCCGGCAGGGCCGGCATCCTCGTCGGAGAGATCGGGGAGTGTCATGCCCGGACAATGACGACCGGCCCGGGACCCGCGAATGCGCCGATGAGCCCGGCCGAAGCACCTCCATGGTCCGCCGGCGCGACAGCGGGCGCCCGGACGATCACCGCCCGGCGCGACCCCCGCGTCCGCAGCGCGACCCCCGTGTCCGCAGCGCGACCCCCGTGTCCGCAGCGCGATCCCCTGCCCGGCGCGACCCCGCGTCTTCCCCTACAGCTCCAGCGCCATGAGGGTCGCGTCCTCCACCGGCTTCTCGTAGTACTTCTGGCGCCGGCCCACGTCGGTGAACCCGAACGACCGGTAGAGGCCGACCGCGGCCTCGTTGGAGACGCGCACTTCCAGGTAGATGCGCTCCACCTCCCGCTGCCGGGCCACCTCCAGCATGCGCACGAGCAGGCGGGCTCCGTGCCCCTTCCTCTGGTGCGACGGGGCCACCGCGAAGTTGGCCAGCTCCCCCTGGTCCGCGATGCACCAGAGCACCGCATACCCCACCACGCCGTCCTCCCGGTCGTCCAGGACCCAGATCTCGCACCCGTCCCGCTCCAGGAGATGGGCGAACGAGTCGGCGGACCAGGGGCAGGTGAACAACTCGGTCTCGATCCGGGCCACCCGCTCCACGTCCCCGGGCGCCATCTTCCGGATCAGCGCGCCCATTCCCGCTCGGCGGAGGACGCCTTCACATACCGGGGCTCCCAGGTGGGCAACTCCGCCTCGGGCACCGGCGGGGTATCGGGATGGAGGAAGAGGAGGTGGAGAAGGGCGTCGGCGGAGGGATCCCCCACCGGAGGCACGAGCACCCTGAACCCGGCTCCCTCGATGACCCGGCGGTGCCGCTCGGCCCCGTCCCCGGCGAACACGGCGCCGGCGGGGACGTCCCCGGCCAGGAGGTCGCGGAGCTCGGCGGCGTGGGGCGGAACGAGAGTCTCCACACCACGGCTTCCCACGCCATAGCACGCAGCGTACACGCGCTCGCCCCGGGCGTCGAAGAGCACGTAGCGCACCCCCGGACCCCTCACCCCCAGGTCACCCACGGCGGCCGCGGCCAGCGAGGACACGGCCCAGAGCGGGACGCCCAGCCCCCGCACCAGCCCCTTGGCGGTGGCGGCGGCCACGCGCACCCCGGTGAACGATCCCGGGCCTTCGCCCACCACCACCCCGGACAGCTCGCCCACGTCCACGCTGGCCTCGTCCAGCACACGGCGCAGCGAGGGGATCATATGCGCGGCGTGTTGGCCCTTCCGCTCCATGCGCGTCCGGGCCAGGACCTGGCTCCCCCGCCCCACCGCCACGAACCCGGAGTTGCCGGAGGTGTCCAGGGCGAGGTAGAACCCGTCCGCCCGGAAGAGGGGCTCGCTCATCAGCGCGACAGGGGGCCCGAGGGCGGGAGGATGGGCGGGATGGAGGACGGGGCCGGCGCCGCCCCTCCCGAGAGGCTCATGGGGAAGCCGGCCAGCTCGGGGGGGTGCCCCACCCGAACGACGCCCACGTCGCGCAGGAGCGGCTTGCCCGGGATCAGGGAGAGCTCGATGAGCCAGTGGTCGGCGGGGAGGAACCCATCGGCCCGCTCGGGCCACTCCACCATCACCACCTCGTTGGCCTGCCCCAGCTCCTCCCACCCCAGCTCCCAGAGCTCGCCGGAGGATGCGAGACGGTAGAGGTCCATGTGCACGACCTGCACCCCCAGGCTCGCCGGGTAGCGGAACTGGAGGTTGAACGAGGGGGACGGCATGGGCTGGCCCACGCCCAGCCCCTGGCCGATGGCCCGGGCCAGGACCGACTTCCCGGCGCCCAGGGGGCCCTGGAGCCCCAGGAAGACCGGCGCGTCCACGGTCTCGCCGATGCGCTCGCCCCAGCGGACCAGGGCAGCCTCGTCGAGGCGCATCAGGCGGACGGACCCTGGCGGCCGCGCATCTCCCGCACCCACGCCACCGTCCGGCGCAGCCCTTCGGCCAGAGGCACCCGCACCTCGTAACCCAGGCGGGCGCGGATCTTCGTCAGGTCGGCCAGGGAGTCGCGCACGTCGCCGGGGCGCGGCGGCCCCGCCACGGCATCCAGCTCCACGCCCAGGATGGCGCGGATCTCCTCCCAGAGACGCACCACGCTGATGCGCTCACCGCACCCCACGTTGAACACCTCCCCCACCACGCCGTCGCCGGGAGCGAAGCAGGCGCGGAAGTTGGCGTCCACCACGTTGTCCACGTAGGTGAAGTCCCGGGTCTGGCTCCCGTCGCCGTTGATCACCGGGGCCCGGCCGTCCAGGGCGCCGTCGATGAAGAGCGGGATGACCGCCGAGTAGGGCGAGCGCGGATCCTGGCGCGGCCCGAACACGTTGAAGTAGCGCAGGACCACCGTCTCCAGGCCGAAGAGGCGGGGGAAGACCTGGGCGTAGTGCTCCCCGGCCAGCTTGGCCACGGCGTAGGGCGAGCGGGGGAACGACGGCATGTCCTCGTGCTTCGGGAGGGTGGGCGTGTCGCCGTAGGCCGACGACGAGCCCGCGTACACGAAGCGGCTCACCCCCGCGTCCCGGGCCGCGTGGAGCATGTTCAGCGTGCCCGTGGCGCTCACGTGGTGGGTGGGGCGCGGGTCGGCGACGGAACGCTGCACCGAGGGGAGGGCGGCCTGGTGGAGGACGAAGCGCACGCCCTCACAGGCCCGGGCGCAGGCGCCCGGATCGGTGACGGAGGCCTCGTGGAGCTCGATGCGGTCCAGCCAGGGCTCGATCTTCTCGCGGCGCCCGGTGCTGAAGTCGTCGAGGACGCGCACCCGGGCGCCCCGGGCCACGAGGCTCTCCACCAGGTGGGAGCCGATGAACCCGGCGCCGCCGGTGACGAGGACGGAGGTGTCGTGGAAGTCCATAGGCCTGGAAATGTAACCGTGGGCGCGCGCCGCGCACCCCGCCGGCCGGAGCGCGGCAGCCGCCCGCCTCAACCGCGGTACAGCCCCTCCCGTTCGATGACCGCCCACACCCCCGCCGGGACCATCCCCGACACGTCCTCGCCGGCGGCCACGGCGGCGCGGACGCGGGTGGCGGACACGTCCACCCGGGTCACGGTCACGTGAACGGCCCGCTCCATCCCCGGGAGGTCCGGAGCGAGGGCGGCCGAAGCCTCCCCGTCCCGGTCCATGAGTGCCAGCGTGGCCAGGGAGAGGATCTCCCCGGGCCCTCGCCACGACGCGAACCCACGGAGCTGGTCGGCCCCCAGGATCAGGAATAGCTCGGAGGACGGCCACCGGGCGCGGAGCTCCCGGAGGGTGTCCACGGTGTACGAAGGGCCCGCCCGCTCCAACTCCATGTCCGAGACCTGGAAGCGGGCGTCCCCGGAGGCGGCGGCCCGGACCATCTCCAGGCGCACGCCGGGAGGGCTGACCGGGCGGGTCAGCTTGTGGGGGGAGACGCGGGCGGGGACCCAGAGGACCCGGTCCAGCGCCAGGGCGTCGGCCACGTCGCGGGCGACGGCCACATGTCCCAGGTGGGGCGGATCGAAGGTCCCGCCGAAGATCCCGACGCGGAGGGAAGGAACGCCCTCGGGGCTTCCCTCAGGCGCCAACGCCATTGACGCGGAGTTCCGCGGCGGCAGGCGAGTCGGGATACGCGGACAGCAGGCGCTCCTTGGCCTCGTCGGCCAGGTCGTCGTAGCCGATGGCCATGTTGGAGCGGTAGATCCCCAGCAGGGCCCTGGGCGCGAACTCGGTATCGCCGAAGGACTGCACGACGAACTCGTAGTAGATGATGGCCGAGTCGTAGAGCTTGCGGCGGAAGTAGAAGTCGGCGGTGAGGAAGTCCTTCTTCGCCAGCTTCAGCCGCATGTCGCCGGCCAGGCGCGACGCTTCCTCCGCCTGGGGCGTGCCTGCATAGTCCACCACCACGTTCCGGCACAGCGTGAGGGCCTCGTTGGTGTAGCCCTGGTCCCGTTCGGGCGTGGGTGACAGGGTCGCCAGGCTGGAGCAGATCCCCAGCGCCGCGGAGGGGGCCTCGGCATGCCCCGGGAACCGGTCCAGGAAGCGCTGGAACTCGGAGCGCGCGGTGAGGTGGTCGCCCTTCCCGGCGTAGGCTCGCGCCAGGAGGAGGCGGGCGTCGGCTACCTCGGTGGCCTCCCCGAAGCCCAGGAGGAGGCGGTCCAGAGCCCTGATGGCGTGGTCCCAGTCCCGGGCTTCGAACCTCTCGCGGGCCAGGGCCATCAACTGGGGCGCATCCATCCCCTGGTACGGATTGGAGGTCTTGCACGACCCCAGGAGGGGGAGGGCCAGGAGGGCCAGGACCGTGAACCACCGCACATGGTTGGACATCCATTGTGGGTACCCGGCATGGCCCTCCGAGTTTCCCGGGGGCGCGGCGACGGCTCGCATCACCGGCAGCGGCCGCCCCGGAGGAACTCGAGCCCCCGGCCGAAGCGGATCTCGTCGAAGATGGCCCGCGCCCGGTCGACCAGCCCGGCCGAGTTCTCCGCCGACTCCACCTGGGACAGGGCCTCCATGGCGCCGGAGCAGTCCCCCAGGTCGGAGAGGATGAGCCCCTTCTCGAACCAGGCCTGGGCCAGAAGGCTCCGGGGCTCCCCGAGCTCCAGGGTGCGCTCCACCATGCGGAGCGCCCGGTCCAGGTCCTCCGGGGGCACGTCGGTGCCGCTCCGGATCTCCCGGGCCAGCTTGAACCCGCACGAGCCGATGTGCCAGTTGACCTGGGTCGCGTCCCCACCCACGCCCATGGCCAGGTAGCGCTCGAAGAACACGAGGGCGCGTTGGCAGTCCCCGATCTCCTCGTACGCCTGCCCCACCTCGAAGACCGTCTGGGCGGTGGCGGAGTCGGGGACCTCGGCCAGCGCCTTCTCGAAGAAGGGGAGCGCCCGGCCGTACTCGCCGCTCTGGAAGTAGTGGCGAGCCAGGTCCAGGGACATGCTGGAGACGCCGATCCCCGGGCGGAGGCGCCCGGCGATCTCCACCGCGCTGGCCATGGCGAAGCGGTCGCGGCGGGCATGGGCGCTCTCGGCCATCCGCATGAGGTCGGCGACGGCCTGGTCCACCAGAGACGGGTCCAGGGCCAGCGCCTGGCCGTAGAAGGCCCCGGCGTCGTCCACCCGTTCCAGCACCGCGTAGGTGTGGGCCACCCGGGCCAGCGCCTCCGCGTCGTCGGCGCCCTGGCGCACGGCCAGCCGGTACTCGGCCAGGGCCTGGTCGTACTTCCCCAGGGCGAAGGCCTCGTCCCCCCGGCGGATGGAGCCCTCCTCGTCGGCGCCCGGCGAACACGCGGACGCGAGGAGAACCCAGGCCACCGCCGCCGCCCCGAGGACAGCGCCGAGGCACCGGCCGGGGGCGCGGGAGCGAGGGAGGGTGTCGAGAGGCATGGATCCTGGGTGGAGGTCACCCGGCCGGCGCCCCAGCGCCGGCCGGCCCCCAATATAGCAGCAAGGAACGGGCCGTCTCAGGCCTGGGCGACGGGGAGCGTCACGCCCACGGAGGCCAGGTAGGCCCGGGGGCGCATGTCGCCCGGGTCGTCCTGGGCGCAGCGCATCCACTCCCGGACGGCTGACTCGTTGTCGCCCAGGCGGTGGTACACGAGACCCAGGCGGATGCGGGCTCCCACGAACCCCGGGCGCGCCTCCAGCACCGTCTCCAGCTCGTCCTGGGCCCGGTCCAGGTCGCCCAGCTCGATGAGGGCCTCGGCGAACTTGCTCCGGATGTCCATGAACCGGGGACGCACGCCCAGCGCCGCCTCGTAGTGCTGCGCGGCTTCCTGGGGATGGTCGGCCACCAGGTACAGGTCGCCGAGCTGAGCGTGGGTGACCGCGATGCGGTTCCCCACGTCGGAGGGGAAGGCCCGGGAGTCCCGGGTGTCCAACTCGCCGGCGCGGGACAGGGCCGCCTGGGCCTCGTCGTGACGCCCCACCTCGTTGAGGACGATCCCCCGGTTCAGGTGCGCCTCGGCATAGGCCGGGTTGAGCGTCAACGCTGCGTCGAAGTGGTCCAGCGCCTCGTCCGGGCGGTTCAGCATGGCCAGGCAGAGCCCGGCCTTGTTGTGCACGTCCGCGAAGTACGGGTGGTCGGCGAGGACCTCCCGGAAGGTGCCCAGGGCCGACTCGAAGTCGTCCCGCTCCCAGGCGCTCATGCCCCGGGCCACGATGTCCCGGGCCTGCGATTTCGAACGATCCATGGCAGGAACGTTGGGGAATGCGCGGGGCGGACGAAAGGGGTCGCCGCCGCCGCCGCCGCCGCCCCCGCCGCCCTACACCGTCCGCGCCCGGCCGTCGCCCCGCTCCACCAACTCCCGGAAGTACGGGATCGTGCGCCGGAGCCCCTCGCGCAGCGACACCTTCGGCTCCCAGCCCAGCACGGTGCGCGCCAGGGTGATGTCGGGCTTGCGCACCTTCGGATCGTCGGCGGGGAGCGGGAGGAAGCGGAGCTCGGAGCGGCTCCCCGGGATCTCCTCGAGCACCATGTCCGCGAGTTCGCGTATCGTGAACTCCACCGGGTTCCCGATGTTCACCGGGTCGGTGTGGCCGGACTGGAAGAGACCGTAGATCCCCTCCACCTCGTCGGAAACGTAGGTGAACGAGCGCGTCTGGCTCCCGTCGCCGTAGATGGAGATGGGCTCGCCGCGGAGCGCCTGCACGATGAAGTTGCTCACCACGCGCCCGTCGGCGGGGCGCATGTACTCGCCGAAGGTGTTATGGGCGAAGACGCCGTTCCCGGCCAGGAAATTCTCGTATCCTGGGACAGAGAAATCGTAGACGTACTCGGTCGCCTCGATGGATTCGATGGCCTTGACTTTCGCCCAGACAAGGTCCCCGGTGCGGGTGGCGTTGAGCGTCTGCGTCACGCCCCGGTCCCAGGTGAGGATGTCGAAGTCCGAGACCTCGCAGACCGTCACCCGCCAGAACGGGAACGCCCGGTCACCGTAACGCGCTCTGTACGTCGTGGAGTACTGGCCCACGGACGCGACGATGCCGAACCGAAGCAGTAGATACGTGAGGTCCGTGGCCAAACCTTCACTCACCGTGTTGAACGCCAGTTCCCGGCGCTCGACGTAGTTGGTGTGCGTGCCGTCGCCCTCGCGGTACCCTTCCAGAAAGTGCTTCAGGCGGGACAGCGGGAGTTGGAAGATCCAAGGGGGAATGCGCATCCCAGACGATGGTCCCGTCACACCGAACACTTCACGGAAGAGCGCCAGAAGGACCTTCCCATCGACGTATAGCGAAGGGCCTCGACGAGCAGCGGGCGGGATGATGGTCGGCTCCACCCCGAACGTGACCCGGAGCACCTCGGCAGCGCGCAGCACGAACCGCTCATCGGAGCTGATCAGGATCCTGTAGTTCCCCTTCGCATCCACATGACACCCCTCGGCGACGAAGAGGCCAAGCAGCCAAAGCAGGTCAGGGGTGATGTCGACCCGGTTGGGGATGCTCGCGGATCGCCCGCTGGCATAGGCCCGGCACCGCACACCCTCCGGCCACGCCACGCCGAAGCGTCTTCGCAAACGCGCCGCAACGGATAGTGGGAGCACGCCATCTCTGCGCCAGAGGCGCCACATACATCCAACGGCGTTGCGCTTGTTCGCGCTCGCGTCGTACTTCGGACTCTCCATCAGGTACTCATGGATCTCAGCACGCCACTTCTCGAGAATCGGCACAACCTCGGGACCCGTCAGGGCCCAGCCCCAGAGATCCTCCTCCGATGCGGCACGGCGGACGAAGTGCTCCGCGATATCGACGTTCGGCCGATCTCGCTCCACACACGGCAGGCGCCCCGGGATCGCAACGTAGTCCCCTTCCCTCAGTTGCCTGACCGGGACAGTCTCGGGAAGGCCATCTTTCCCCTTCCGGAAGACGCTATGGTCGCCGGTGACCCGGATGTGCCGGCCGTACCGGGTACGGAGTCGGAAGGCGTCCTTCCCATGGGAAGGGTGCTTGATGAGCGCCTCTGCCTCCCGGAGCTCGACCTTCAACGTCAGGGGGTTGAAGGCTGACACCCGCATGTTTCGGCGAACAACGAGCGCCTCACGGTCCCGGGAATCGAAATAGTCCCCCACCGCCTCCACGTGCGCCGTCTCATCGTTGAACAACATCACGGTCTCGTCGGCCATGATGCTGTTGAAGATCCTCACGATGCGCGTGTCCACCCCGTGGTAGCGGTGATACGCCATGGTCATGGCCTCGGCGAAGCGCTTGGCCTCGTCGTACACGCCGCGGAGCCCGATGGGGTTCACGTTCCCCCAGTAGCTCTCCACCTGGGGATGCACCAGCGGGTCGCCGTACACCTCCGAGGTCGAGGCCAGGAGGAAACGCGCCTTGTGCCGGAGCGCGATCCCCAGAGCGATGTGCGTGCCCAGGCTCCCCACCTTCAGCGTCTGGATGGGGAGCTCCAGGTAGTCCACCGGGCTCGCCGGGGACGCGAAGTGGAGCACGCCGTCGAGCTGGCCCACGATGAACACCGGCTTGGAGATGTCGTGCTCGATGAGCTCGAAGCCGTCGCGGGCCAGGAGGCGCGCCGCGTTCTCCCGGGAGCCGGTGATGAAGTTGTCCAGCCCCACCACCTGGTGTCCGTCGGCGAGGAAGCGCTCGGTGAGATGGGACCCGAGGAACCCTGCGGCTCCCGTGATGAGGACGCGCATACGCTGCTCCCTAGGCGGAGGGCTCGACCGCGGCGCGGCCGATGCAGTGGTACTCGAAGCCCGTGGCGGCCATGTCCGCCGGGTCCCACAGGTTGCGGCCGTCGAACACGAGAGAGGCCTTCAGGGCGGCCTTCATGCGCACGAAGTCGGGGAGGCGGTAGGGTTGCCACTCGGTGTGGATGACGAGCGCGTCGGCGCCGGTGAGCGCGTCGTAGTTGGAGTCCGCGTACGTCACCCGGTCACCCAGGTGATGGCGCGCCTCGTCCATGGCCACGGGATCGTGCACGACGACGCGGGCGCCGCGCTCCAGGAGCCCCTCGATGGTGACCAGGCTCGGGGCCTCTCGCATGTCGTCTGTGTTGGGCTTGAAGGAGAGCCCCCACACGGCCACGGTGCGCCCGGTGAGATCCTCGCCCAGACGCGCCACGAGCCGCTCCAGGAGCACCCGCTTCTGGCGCTCGTTCACCGCCTCCACGGCCTGGAGGATGGAGGCGTCGGCGCCCAGCTCCTCCATGGTGTGGATCAGAGCCTTCACGTCTTTTGGGAAACACGAGCCGCCGTAGCCGGAGCCCGGATACAAGAACGCGCTGCCTATCCGCGCGTCGGAGCCGATCCCCTTGCGCACCATCTTCACGTCGGCGCCCGTCTTCTCGCAGAGCTGGGCGATGGCGTTCATGAACGAGATGCGCGTGGCCAGCATGGCGTTGGCGGCGTACTTGGTGATCTCCGCCGCGGGGACGTCCATGGTGAGGATGGCGCCGCTGTTCCGCACGAACGGCTCGTAGAGGTCGCGGAGCACCGCGCCGGCGTATTCCGAGTCCACGCCCAGCACCACCCGGTCGGGCTTCATGAAGTCGTCCACCGCCGCCCCTTCCTTCAGGAACTCGGGGTTGGAACAGACGTGGACGGGGAGGTCGGTGTGGGCCTCGATCTCGGCGCGCACCAGCTTCGCCGTCCTCACCGGGACGGTGCTCTTGGTGATGACGACCTTCTCGCCGTTCATGGCCTGGCCGATGGTGCGGGCCACGGCCAGGACGTGCTTCAGGTCCGCCGAGCCGTCCTCGCCCGGCGGGGTGCCCACGGCGATGAAGATGATGTCCGAGGCGCGCACCGCCTCGGCCACGTCGGTGGTGTAGCGGATGCGCCCCTCGGCGAGGTTCCGCTTCACCAGCGGCTCGAGCCCCGGCTCGTAGATGGGGATCTCACCCCGCTGGAGGCGCGCGACCTTCTTCTCGTCGATGTCGGCGGAGACCACGTCGTTGCCCGACTCTGCCAGGCAGGCGCCCAGGACGAGGCCCACGTAGCCGGAGCCGATGACGGCGACTTTCATGTGAGGGGTCCCTGGTGGGTCGAAGATGTGCGATCAGCGGAGCACGACGATCCGCAGCCCGTCAACCTGCTGAAAGTGCGCTTCCCCGGTCGGTCCCACCAGCACCCCGAACCCGAGGTGGAGGGCGGTGGCGGCCACGGCGAGATCGTTCGCCGGGATCACCCGGCCGCGCCGCTTCAGACTGGCGAAGAGCGCCGCCCAACGTTCGGCGATGGCGGCGTCGAAGTCCACTACCGGGGCCCGACCGGCCAGCGCGTCGATCTGCCCCCGCCGCCGCGCGGCACGCTCGGGGGTGTCGGCGAGGTACACGCCCGCGAGGAACTCGGCGAAGGCCGCCGCAGGGATCGCCACCGGCTCTCCGCCGAGCTCCTCCAGCTCTCCTGCGGCGTCCCCACCACGCTCCAGCGCCACCAGGGCACTGGTGTCCATCACGAGCCCCAAGGGTCCTCCGGCGGGAGGTCGGCGGCATCCACGCGCTCGAGGTCGTCGGCGAAGGTCGGATCCCCCGTGGAGGCGCCGTTCCATGCCTCCAACGCCTCCCGAAGCGTCGCCGCCGGATGCTCTACCACGGGCACGACCCGCGCCACGAGTTCCCCGTTACGCTCCACGAGGAACGAGTCGCCGCGGTATCGAATGCGACCCAACACATCCCCCACGCGCCGCGCCAGTTCGGTTGCCGAGATCCTGTGTTCCATATCAGTAAAATACTGAAATACAGAAAACATGGAATCTCTATGGTGCGCCCTCAGCCCCCTCCCACGCCGTAGAACCCCCGCACCGCCTCGGCCACACGCTCGATGCGCTCCTTCCCCAGCTCCGGGAAGATCGGGAGCGAGACGACCTTCTCGCAGAGGGCCTCCGCCACGGGCAGATCCCCCTTGCGGTACCCCAGCCCCGCGAAGCAGGGCTGGAGGTGGAGGGGCTCCGGGTAGTAGACAGCCGAGCCGATCCCTTGGCCCTCCAGGTGCGCACGGAGCGCGTCCCGGCCCTCGGCCCGGAGGGTGAACTGGTTCCACACGTGGACGTTCCCCCCGGCCACGGCCGGGAGGTGGATCCCGGGGACGTCGGCGAGGAGCTCGCCGTAGCGGCGGGCGTTCTCGCGGCGAGCGGCGGCCCAACTGTCCAGCCGGGGAAGCTTCACCCTGAGCACAGCGGCCTGCAGGGCGTCGAGGCGCGAATTGGTGCCCACCATCTCGTGACGGTACATCCGCTTCCCACCGTGGACCCGGAGCTTCGCCACCCGCTCCGCGAGGGCGTCGTCCGCGACGGTGACCAGCCCGCCGTCGCCGAAGGCGCCCAGGTTCTTCGTGGGGAAGAACGAGAACGCCCCGGCGTCGCCCACCCCGCCCGCCATCCCGGCGGTGGAGCGCGCCCCGATGGCCTGGGCGCAGTCCTCCAAGACGAAGGCGCCCCGCTTCGCCGCCAGCTCCCGGATCGGGCCCATGGGAGCCATCTGGCCGAAGAGGTGGACGCCCACGGCCGCCACGGTCCGCTCCGTCCACGCCGCCGCCAGCGTTTCCGCGGAAACGTTGAACGTGTCCGGCTCCACGTCGCAGAAGACGGGGCGATGCCCGGCGTTCCACACCGTGCCGGCGCCGGCGAAGAAGGTGAACGCGGGCACGATCACGTCGGAGCCGGCGGGAGCGTCCAGCGCCTTCAGGGAAAGGAGGAGGGCGTCGCTCCCCGAGGCGCACGCGATGGCGTGCTTCACGCCCAGGTATGCGGCCAGCTCCGCCTCCAGCGCCTCCACCTCGGGCCCGAGGATGAAACGCTGGCTCCGCACCACGCGGAGCACGGCCTCGTCCAGATCGGGCTGGAGGGAAGCGTACTGGGCCGTGAGGTCGAAGAAGGGGATGGTGGTCACCCCCCCGTCCCCCTGACCTGGGTCAGGGCATCCTCGACGCCGTCCACCCGGGAGTGAATGGCGTCGAAGCCCCACTTCATCTCCTGGCGCACGTCGGCGAACTCCTGGCGCACCTCGGCCTGGAAGCGCTCGAGCCGCTCGCCGTTCGTGGTGACGCCATCGGCGACGCGTCGGATCTCCGGCGCGTTCTCTTCGACGAGCACACGGACTCCGCGGATCTCGCCATCCACCTGCTCGAAACGCTCGTCGATCCGGTCGAACTTCTTCCCCAGGAAGTCCACCAGTCCCCTGTACTCGTCTGGCGTCATGCGCACCCCCTTCCCACCGCCGGAGGTCATGTCTCCTCCAGTCTAGCGCTGCTCCGGAGGATTCGGGATGTCTGGATGCGACGGACCTCCACGCTACGCGGCCCGTCCGCTCGACGCCAACCATGTCGGCCGGCCGACACCCCCCACCGATCGGCTTTCCCTTCCGTTGGAGGTAGGCGCGGATTTCCGCGTAGTGGTCGGCCGCCGCCTCGGGAAGGTCGAGATGCACACGGCTTCCACACCAGCCTCCGCCAAGCGCTGATCCAGAGGCTTGCTCGCCGCCTTCATGAGGTACGAGCAGGTGTCGGTGTCGAGCATGTAGCGGAGCACTACTCGGAGCCCTCGGCCTCCCGCGCTGCGTCCGGCTCCTCAGGCTCATCCCCGACCGGGGATATCCAGAGCGCCCTCTCCTGCAACGGGCAAGCGCACGGCCTACACCCCCCCGAACACCTCCTCGAGGGAGATCTCCAACTCGAGCCCGCCGACAGGCCAGCGCAGCACATCGCCGGCGCGCTCGGGCATGGCTGAGCGCGGCCGCCAGACCTCGACGTGGCGCTCATCCACGTCCACGATCCACACCTCGCCCACGCCAGCCTCGAGGTAATGCTTCCGCTTCAGGTTCCGGTCGTAGTCCTTGTTGCTCGGCGACAGGACCTCCACGACCAGGTCCGGGGGGCCATGGATGTGGCCTTCCCGGTCCACGATGTCCATGTGGTCCTTGTGCACGAAGACCAAGTCGGGCTCGAGGACCAGCTCTTCGCGGAAGTGGACGGTCATGGGACCCACCACCAGTCCGAGGTCGTGCTCCCGGACGAGCCGATCCAGGATGGCCATGACCTGGAACGCGACCCGTTGGTGGTTGACGCGCGGCGTCGGCGTCACGAACAGCTCGCCGTCAATGATCTCGGTCCGCTTGTGGCTCTCCGGCATGGTGAGGAGATCCGCGTAGGTGTAGCGGACGCTGGACGCTCGATGCACGGGTGACCTCCAGGCGGAGAGGGGCGCTGACGCATGATAGGGCCTCGGGGCGGCGGCCAGGAAGTGCGCAGTGGAAGCGCACGAGGGAAGCTGGGCGTCGTGCGGGGCCGCTGGAATGTCTGGAAGGGCCCCCCTACCTCCCCGCCTTCAGCTCGAACACCTGGTCCCTCAGCAGCGCCGCGCGCTCGAAGTCCAGCGCCTCGGCGGCGGCGGCCATCTCCGCCTCGAGGATCTTGATCATCTCCTCCCGGTTCACCTCGTCGGCGTAGCTGGCCGCGGCCTCGGCCACGCGGGCGGGGGCGAGGCGGGCGTCGGCCACCCGGGTGCTGAACTCGATCTCCTCGACGCTCTTCCGGATGGTCTCGGGGGTGATGCCGTGCTCCAGGTTGTGCGCGAGCTGCACCGCCCGGCGCCGGTTCGTCGTGTCCAGGCACTCCTGCATGGAGCGGGTGATCCGGTCGGCGTAGAGGATGGCCTTGGCCTCCACGTTGCGCGCGGCGCGGCCGATGGTCTGGATGAGGCTGCGGGCGTCGCGGAGGAACCCCTCCTTGTCGGCGTCGAGGATGGCCACCAGCGACACCTCCGGCAGGTCGAGCCCCTCGCGCAGCAGGTTGATCCCCACCAGGACGTCGATCTTCCCCAGGCGGAGCGAGCGGATGATGGCCATGCGCTCGATGGTCTCCACCTCCGAGTGCATGTAGCGCACGCGCACGCCCACGCTCTGCAGGTACTCGGAGAGGTCCTCGGCCATGCGCTTCGTGAGCGTGGTGACGAGCACGCGCTCGTGCTTCTTCTCGCGCTCGCGGATCTCGGCCAGGAGGTCGTCCACCTGCCCCCGCACCGGACGCACCACCACCTCCGGGTCCACCAGCCCGGTGGGGCGGATGATCTGCTCCACCACCACGCCGCCGGCCCGCTCCAGCTCCCACTCCCCGGGGGTGGCCGAGACGTAGATCACCTTCTCGAGGAGCGACTCCCACTCGTCGAACTTGAGCGGGCGGTTGTCCAGCGCGCTGGGGAGGCGGAACCCGTAGTCGATGAGCGTCGTCTTCCGGGAACGATCCCCGTTGTACATCCCGTTGATCTGGGGGATGCTGGCGTGGCTCTCGTCCACCACCATGAGGAAGTCGGCGGGGAAGTAGTCCATGAGGCACGCCGGCCGCTCGCCGGGCCGCCGGTGGCTGGTGTAGAGCGAGTAGTTCTCGATGCCCGGGCAGGTGCCGATCTCCTGCATCATCTCCAGGTCGAAGTTCGTTCGCTGCTCCAGGCGCTGCGCCTCCAGGAGCTTCCCCTCCATGCGGAACTTCGCCAGCTGGGTGGCCAGCTCGTCACGGACCAGGGGGATCATCCGCTCGATGGTGCGCCGCTGGGTGACGTAGTGGCTGGCCGGGTAGACGGCGGTGCGCTCCAACGTGGCGATGAGCTCACCGGTGAGGGGCTCGAAGCGGCTTATGCGCTCCACCTCGTCGCCCCACAGCTCCACGCGGATGGCCTGCTCGTCGTACGCCGGGAAGATCTCCACGGTGTCGCCGCGGACGCGGAAGGTGCCGCGCTCGAGCAGGTAGTCGTTCCGCTTGTACTGGATGTCCACCAGCGCGCGGAGGATCTCCTTCCTGGGCCGCTCCTCGCCCACCTTGAGGTGGAGCATGAGCGCCCGGTAGTCGGCGGGGTTCCCCAGGCCGTAGATGCTCGACACCGACGCCACCACGATGACGTCCTCGCGCTCCACCAGCGACGAGGTGGCCCGCAGGCGCAGGCGCTCGATGTCCTCGTTGATGGAGGCGTCCTTCTCGATGTACGTGTCCGTTCCGGGGACGTACGCCTCGGGCTGGTAGTAGTCGTAGTACGAGATGAAGTACTCGACGGCGTTGTGCGGGAAGAGCGACTTCAGCTCCCCGTAGAGCTGGGCCGCCAGCGTCTTGTTGTGGCTCAGGACGAGCGTGGGGCGGCCGTTGCGCGCGATGGCGTGGGCGATGGTGAACGTCTTCCCCGTCCCCGTGGCGCCCATGAGCACCTGGGCGCGGTCCCCCCGCGCCAGCCCCTGGACCAGCTCCTCGATGGCGCGGGGCTGGTCGCCGGCGGGCGAGTGGGGGGAGACGAGGTCGAAGAGGGGCATCAGAGACGCGAGCCTAATCCGGCGCCGGGATCCCGAGCCCGCGGCAGATCTTCCGCGCAAGGAGGTCGGGGATCTCGCCGTGCCTAGGCACAGCCTCCATCGCGGCGTTCACCGGATTGACCCACAGGGAATGCGCGCGTCCCTCCCGCTTGAGGACACACCCGTGGCGCCGCAAGTGGCGAAGCAGCGTCGCGCGCTTCATTCCCCCACCCCTCAGGAAGCCCCTGGCACCTCGACGTGGATCGTCTCCCGCTCGGCGCCCTCCGGCACTCCCCGCAAACCGTCCGCCCGCCGATCCTCCAAGATGAGGGCGATGGCCTCGGAGAGGCTCTCCCGCGCCTCCTGCTTCGAGTGACCCTGGCCGTTGGCTCCGGGCACCTCGGGGCAGTACGCGATCACCCAATCGGCGTCGCGCTCGTAGACGGCAGTGAACTCGTGGCGCATGCCTGCATCCTGCTATCCCGAGAATCGCACCGGCGGGCATGTCCCGCTCGCTGCTGCAAGCTACGTACCCTCCCATCCCCGGGCCATGTTCCGCCCGTCGGCCATCCCCACCTCGATGAGGAATCGGCCTCAGACGTGGCCCCGGGAGGCTCGTCGGTCCGCCCCTACCCTCTCCCCACCAGCTGCCACGCCGGCCCCCATACGAACCGGGGCATCACGCGGAGGTACCGCGGCCCGAGCCGGCCCGGCTCCTGGACCACGCGGTAGAGCCACTCCAGGGAGGCCGCCTGCATCCAGGCGGGTGCCGGCTGGATCCCGCCCGCCGTAGAAGAAGTGACCGAGCCCCGTGCCCGCCTTGGCCTCGATCGTGCGCCACATGACCTCGGCGCCCCGGGCGGGGAGACGGAGGATGTCCAGGACCGCGGCGGTGATGATGTCGAAGGACCGAGTCCCGCATGGGCGCGAGCAGAGCCCCAGCGTGTCAAGCGATGCCCCGCGGTTCGAACGCAACGTTCGGTCAGGTGATCCCGACGAGGTCTCGCCGCGGGACAGGCTCGATGCGCTTCAACGCCTCCTTCGCATCGCGCTGCGCATGGAAGAGGTCCCAGCGGAGCTGATGGTTCATCCAGAATCCGGGGGTAGTCCCGAACACCTTGGACAGGCGCAGGGCCGTGTCGGGCGTGATGCCGCGCCTGCCGTTCACGAGGCTGTTGATCCGCTGGAAGGGAATCCCCATCCGCTCAGCGAGCTCGGTCTGCGTCAGGCCCAAAGGCTCCAGAAACTCCCGCAGGAGCATCTCTCCGGGGTGGGTAGGCGGACGATGGGTGGGGACCCTGACCCTTTTCCTTCTCCCCTCGCTACGCGTGGTAGTCCACAATCTCAACGTCCTCAGCGCCGCGCTCTGTCCAGAGGAAGAGCTTCTCCCGTCATCTTCGTGAGGGGCTTCGCTCAACGCGAGGGCTTCGTCCAAGGGACGAGATGCCACAGCCCCCGACGCGGTGTCATCGTCCCGGCGCCGCACCGCGACCCGGCCGAATTCACGCCGAGACTTCGACATAGGCAGACCAGGTGTGCGGCTCGGGAATCTCACACGCGGCGTCCCTGAGACCCTCGAGGTGGAGTTGGATGGCCTCGTGCATGTTGCGCCCCACCTCTGCACGGGTGGCACCCGTGGTCACGCACCCGGGAAGAAAGGTCCGGGCGCCCGCAGGCCCCTGCCCCGCCACGGGGCGGTCAACGCCGGGCGCCGGAGGTAGTGCTCGTACTCAGCGTCGCGGATGGTCAGGCGCGTCCTCCAGTTCCTCACGAAAGGCCCCTGGTGAGATCACGCGTACCTCCCCTGCAGTGCCCACGGCCAACAGTGCCCGGTCGCCCGTAACCAACAGAGAGGCGCCCCCGGCCAGCGCGAGGTCGAGGAACCTCTGGTCGTCCGGGTCGGCGGCGGCGGGAGCCCCAACGCCCTCAGCGGGGAACGGAACGGTCTCCACGAAGGGCACGTAGTCGGCGAGGACCTGGGAAATCTCCTCCGGGCCCAACCCGAACTTCGGATACGTGAGGACGCGGACGATCTCGTCGATGGTGGCCCTGGATGCCAGCGGGACGAAGCGTCCCCGCATCCAGGCTATCCTGAGCCAGGAGAGACTCCCCGAGGAGAAGAGGAGCGCCGAAAGGACGACGTTGGAGTCGAGGACGACCCGGAGCGTCATCGACGCCGGGCCCAACGCACCGCCTTCTCGATATCCTCGGGCTCGATGCCGACCTCTTGCAGCTTCTCCCGCACGCGCTCTGCGGCGGCAGGCACCACGGGCGACAGGACGATCCGGCCCCCTTCCTCCCGGACGTCGAAATAGCTGACGCCCGGGAACCGGTCCACCACGGCTTTGGGCAGCGTGAGTTGGTTCTTCGAGGTCTTCTTGGCCAGAGGCATGCAGCACTCCCCGCGAGAACAAGGATTCCTTACATCCTTATTTTCTGCTATCTGACCTGAGTCGGCAAGGCGTCGCGGGCCACGACAACCCCTCCGACCTCGGCTCAGCCCCCTACACCCACCCCATGTCCTCGTCGTCGAAGTGCTCGCGCCGCTCCACGCCGAGCACCCCCTTCACCCGGGCCATGGCCCGGCGGACCTTCTCCAGGTGGGCCAGGTCCTGGACCTCCACCACGAACTCCCCGTGCATGCCGCCCTCGTAGGTTCGCATGTCGGCGTGCTGGATGTCGGTCCCGGTGTCGGAGATGGCCTTGGCCACGTCGGACAGGAGCCCGCGGCGGTCCGTGCCCTCGACGAACAGGCGCACCAGGAACCGGTCCCCCTTCTCCGCGGCCCACTCGATTTCCACGCGGCGCTCGGGGTCCCGGGAGAGCTGGAGCACGTTGGGGCAGTCCTTGCGGTGGATGGAGATCCCCCGCCCCCGGGTGATGTAGCCCACCACCGGATCGCCGGGCACGGGCTGGCAGCACCGGGCGTAGCGCACCATGAGGTTGTCCATCCCCTGGATCCGCACCCCCCGCCCGGAGATCTGCAGCCGCTGGGCGAGCTTCTCCAGGGCGGTGGGCTGGCGCTGGGCCACCTCCGCGGGGTCGAGCTCCGGGAAGAGTTCCTTCAGGATGGCGGTGGGGCCCACGTCCCCCCGGCCCAGGGCCGCCACGGTGTGCTCGAAGTCGGGGTGGCCCAGGACCACGGCCACGCCCAGGAGCGTGTGGGGATCGTTGGGGAGCGTGCGGCGCGCCTTCTTCAGCTCCCGGTCCAGGATCTCCCGGCCCAGCTTCAGCGCCGAGTCGTGCTCCTCCCTCTTGATCCACTGGCGGATCTTGTTGCGGGCCCGCGACGTCTTCACGAACGCCAGCCAGTCGCGGGTGGGGCGCTGGCGGGTGCTGGTGATGATCTCGACGGTGTCGCCGTTCCTGAGCTCCCGGGAGAGCGGGGCGATGCGCCCGTTCACCTTGGCCCCGGCGCAGTGGAACCCGACCTCGGTGTGCACGCTGAACGCGAAGTCGATGGGGGTGGAGCCCACCGGGACCGCCTTCACCTCGCCCTTGGGCGTGAACACGAAGATCTCGCCCTGGAAGAGGTCCATCTTCAGGAACTCGAGGAAGTCCTCGGAGTCCGGCGTCTCCTGCTGCCACTCGAGCACCTGGCGGAACCAGGTGAGCGCGGCGTCCACCTCGTCCCCCGTGCCCTCCTCCCCCTCCCGCTCCTTGTAGCGCCAGTGGGCCGCGATCCCGTACTCGGAGGTGCGGTGCATCTCCTCGGTGCGGATCTGGATCTCGTAGCGCCGCCCCCCCGGCCCGAACACCGTGGTGTGCAGGGAGCGGTACATGTTGGACTTCGGCGTGGCGATGTAGTCGTGGAAGCGCTCGGGCACGGGCGTCCACTTGCTGTGGATCACCCCCAGGGCGGCGTAGCAGTTCTGCACCGTGTCGGTGAGGACCCGCATGGCCATGAGGTCGTAGATCTCCTCGTAGGGGCGGCCGCGCTTGAGCATCTTGTTGTGGATGGACCACAGGTGCTTGGCCCGCCCCACCACCTCGGCGGGGATCCCCGCCTCCTGGAGCGCCTCCTCCAGGGGGCGCTGCATCTCCGCGACCTGGCGCTCCCGCTCCCGCCTCTTCTGCTTGACCTGCTTCACCAGCGTCTCGTAGGCCTCGGGCTCCAGGAACTTGAAGGCCAGGTCCTCCAGCTCCCA
>Ga0315541_1001612_pt1 | contig 20446 bp, 17 predicted proteins | sample SalMarSW160190MG_FD_203095 | JGI IMG/M metagenome (GOLD analysis project Ga0315541, IMG submission 203095) | Salt marsh sediment microbial communities from the Plum Island Ecosystem LTER, Massachusetts, United States - Salt Marsh Sediment SW1601-190 ...
ACGATATTGGCCACATGTAAAAAACAAAACCGAAATGTCTTTGAGTTTATCCATGAGTCTGTTATTGCACACTGGAGTAAACAAAAATATCCATCATTAATATGTTAAAAATTGTGAACGGTTACAATTTTTCTTTTTCGTAAATAGACCAAGAGGTGTAAATATGGGAAGAAATTTAGTAACAATTTTGATGGCGGTTATCGTGTGCCTGGGATTGATAGTTGTTTGTGGTTGTGAAAGCGATGCACAAACGGGCGCCCTTATTGGCACCGCGGCTGGAGCCGGCGTTGGCCAGGCGATTGGCCGAGATACGGAATCAACATTGATAGGGGCCGGAGTCGGTGCCGTCGGCGGCTACATTGTAGGCAACGAAAGCGACAAGAAAAAGAAGTAATCCCTAAAAGGCAAACGAGCAAACTCTGATAACAAGCCCACAATTGTTAAAGTATAGCTGAGATATTGCTAATCCCCAGAGGGTATTTTTACGCACTCACCAACCCGCTAAGAAATTTAAACTGCCTGCTGCTAAAAAGCCATGAGCAAGAGCGGCTTTGTAATAAACAAGCCTACCGGGGATAATTTTTATTTATCGAAGGGCAGTTTGACCCCTCCCGTTTTAGTTCTGGTAATATCCGGCTTCACGCCTCTTTCATAGTCTTTCTTTGTTTTTTTGACACGGCAAACGAGACCTTCGGAAACTTTTGACAAATCACCTTCCACAACTTTTGCAAATGACATGGTGTATGTTACTTTATGAACTTCTATAGTGGCGACATGGCTTTCAATCTTTCCGAGCGATTCTTGTGTAGTATTATCAAGGATTTCCTTACCCTCGGTGAAGACTTCGAGCAGCATGCCTTCCGCCATTCTCTCACCGCCCTGATTTAGAATTATCTGACCGTCCTGTACCGCGGCGACTTTGATTGGATAAACACGGTCAATAATTGCTTCGATCACATCGTTGACTACAAGTGAAATAAACGCATCGCGTACCTGCGCCGGGTCCCATTCGTCAGAGTCCTGCTCGTCGGCAAGCTCTCTAACTTCTTCGTTTTCAAGGTATTTTTGCACAGTCGATGCCAGGACGACCTGCTTTGTTGAGCTGTCAACGAGCTGATAGTTGAAATTGAATCTTGCCTTGAATTCGGTCGTTGTATAATCAGCGACCTTCAGGTATTTACTGGTTTTGTCGATTTGAGCCTGGTTTATGGTTCCTACGAGCAAATAATCGGCACCAAGAGTTTCAGCGAGCTTTGCCTGTTCTCCGAGAGGAGCATCGAAGGAAAGGAGTATATTCTTTTCTTTAGCAAAATCACTGATGCTTACTCGGTCAAGGACGGCGAATTTGTTGGTCTGAGTCAGTCCCATAGTAAGTCGCTGGGAAAACAGCGAGGAAAGCATATCATCAGGTATTGTAGCACCCAGGAAGCGGTAATTTCTCTGCATTGTTTTTACAGGCATTAAGGCCACTTTGACTCTTTTCGTTTTTCCCCGTTCACCATAGTCGTAAACAGCAACCCGCAGCTTGACCTGGTAAGTATCTTCGTCAATTTGCTCCTCTTCGAGAACCTCGTAAGTTTTTACAAGGCCGCCGATTTCAGTTGTATAGGCTGTACCCCTTGTGGCGACATCAACAGAATCGAATTCGATCCTTTTACCGCCTGGTTCTTCGGTACCTATTCCGGCGCCTGCACCTTGGAAGATAAATTCATAGTTACCGGAATCAACCTCAACACCTCTTACCTGCCCTACCGCCTTATACAGGGCGTTCTTGATGGCTTCGTCTCTATTATGGCCCTGACCGATGACTTCTCGAACAACAACGTTGTTTGGTTCGGTCTTCAAAAGGCCGCTGCCGGCAGGTTTATTCTCTGCTGCCGGCGGATTATCGGCGCTTGCTACAACAGTAAATAGCAGGCAGAGCGTAAATATACTCATTATCTTTTTCATCTTTCCACCCTTTGAAAGATTTAACTGTTAAATTTTGTTACCAGCCAACAGATTTGTTGCTGCCTCTTTTGCCGACAACAACTTCATTCTGCCAGTACCTGAGTCCGCTTTTGACGTCGTTCAGCTCCAGCTGGAAGTAGTACTCAACCTGCTGGCGGTTTTTGTCGTAACGGATATTCCTTTGAAATATTTTGCCATGGAGGGTTAGCTCCGGTGCGATTAGAGTTTTCCTTTCCGGCACAGTGCTTGAGTCAAACTCTTCAGAATCTCTGAGCTCTCGTGTCTCATAAATGAGCTTGTCGGAGCCGGGACCGACGGCGGATGTCATAACTGCCTTTCCGCTGTTCAATATCTCCGTCTCGATTTTTACCATAAGCTGGTCGGTGTCGATTCTCTGCATTGTATCGTTTGTGATTCGACTGGTTGCTACCACGTATCTGCTGCCGTCTTCTTTCTTGAGGGCATTTGAAGCGAGCAACGACTGGACAAGCTTACTTGCGGCTATATCGAAGTCCCTGTAGTCCAAAGCCATAACCGGCTTTCCCTCATCGTGCATAACATCAATGTTCGTGGTTTCTTGTGCACAACCGGCAACTGCTGCTAAAATAACAATTATAATTTTGAAATGTAATCTTATTCCGCTCATAACTTACTCCCACTTTCTCGTATCCATTCTGAAATCTACAGCTTCCGGCTGTGGCGCGACAACCTTAAAGCTAAAAGGTGACTTTCCCATCGCCGACATCGGCAGCCATACGCTTGTTTTTGTTTCAATAAGAAATCCGTTTGCATCGAGCCATTCGACCCTGTATCTAAAACGTTTGGTTCTATACGACTTGTTAAATCCTTCGACTTGAAGCTCCATCAGTCCCGCTTCGTTTCTTATGGTAGTGGCTTTGGTGACGCTAATTCCCTCGCCGATCAGGTCGCTGAATGCATGGGCAACAGGGCGAACGACGATACTGCTGCCGAGCGAGTCACTTCCAATTCCCTCTCTTACGTGGATTTTTGAGTCACGGGTTTCATTACAGCCGAAGTAAAGAAATGTTAGTGTGATCAATATTGATATTAACGCTAACCTTTTCATAGTACTTCTCCATCAAAATTTATAGCAATAGTTTAATATGTTATAAGGTCGCAAACTTGCTTTGCGTTCATAAATGGTATTCTAACGTACACAAGCGCATTTTTGCAAGCGGGAATTTTTAATTCGAACGGTTTCCCGCCGGATGGCTCGATAGTTATTAACCTGTCAGGGGGGATGGGCAACCTGGCAACTTGGAAATCCTTTGGCAAGGTGGTCCAAATTCTAACATCAGCGGCAGTTGTAACGAGCGAATAAGCGGCTGTAAAAACAGAGGCAATGGCAAATGAGGAACTTTTGTCCGCTTCCTCGAAGGCATATTGGGCTACCGCTTTGGCAGTGGCGGATATAATTGCCCTGGTCAAAATACCTTGAAAGTCTTTGTTAAACTCTGTTTGAATAACCCTGTCCATATCCGCAACAGGCTGTGTCTTGTAATTTTGGTCGGCAGCTATGATTGACAAGTAAGGATAAGCCTGCTCTCTAAATTTGAGCTGTGGCAGGGCAATCCCGACATATTTAACCTTGTTCGTAACGACAAACAGAGGTAAATCGATTCTGAACTCTTCTTTAACAGGTCCCAGCCCGTTTTCAAATATCACCCATACAGTGTCCTTCAACTCCTTCTGGCCATCGAGAACCTGCTCGGTGACAGCCATATCTTCGGCTATATACTCATTGTCACTAACCATCCCATAAGATTCCTTAAGAAGGGGAGCGGCTTTTGAGTAATCACCGATGAGGTTAAAAAAAACTCCGGCAATATAGGTCGTGAAGGGGTTGACGAAGTCGGGGTAGGCCTTAAACTCGTACAAACTTGGATATCTATCAGCTATTAACTTTTTAATTTCAGGATTCTCTACATTCTCTTTTACATTCGAACCCTCTTTTTCCTGAGCCTTTTCTAATTCCTTTTTCTGCTTTTCTATTTCCTGGGTGAATTTTTCCTTCGCCCGTCTTTGCCTGTCAAGGGCCCTGTTGAACTCCACTCGTGCCAGGTCGTTTTCACCGAGTGCCATAAAGTTCAAAGCTTTGTAAGTATTAACCATTATACCATCGTATTCTTCGCCCACATAAGGGATGATATTATCGCTCACAGCAATTGCGGCTATAGAGTCGACGGCTTCATTTTGATAATCGAAGAATTTCAACATTTCTTCTGATTTGTCAAAATAATCGTTGCTTTGTTGGTAGTTCTGCTTAATCCTCTCAAGGCAGCCGAGCTGCATAGCCCATAGGAGATTTTCTTCCTTGGGTTTATCGCTGTTCCCGAGTTTTGATTTGGCAAATTGCGTGGATTTCTCGAAGTCAAAGGTCCCCATGTAGTCCGTTCTAAAAGAGTTGTTGAATTTCATAAGGTTACTTTTAGGTGCGTTACACCCGAAGATAAGGACGGCCGGTAATAACAATAGACGAACAATACGGCTAAAGGAACTTTTACCCATCATACACCACACTTACAAGCTATTTTTAGCGTTCGTATTAACCAGCTCATTATTTCTTTCACAATAGCAACCGTTTTAGGAAATTTGAGATTATGAGCAAGGTTCAGCATCGCCAGTAGATAGAGTTGTTATTACAACAAATATATGTGTTTCTGGTAGCATACACTTCCCGTTGCGCAGATTGAATAGTAGAAGAATACACCGTTTAGTGTTTAACCGGCATGCGATGAAATGTCAACAATTTTCAGTAGTCATTCTTGGCTACGCTGGTCATTCGGACAGTAGACGGATGGAATTGCTTTCGATTAAGGCTGCCAAAACTCCTATCTGTTTTTCTCTATTTAACCGATTCAAACTGACCATTATGCTTGAGCTGTTAAGCACTGTCAGATAAAAATTCATAAATTCTGAGAATTTATGAATTGACAATATACTATTCTGTGGCATAATTTACAAAGATGAATCTAAATAAAAGCTGAAAATAGTATTGAGGTAAAAGCATGGATAAACGAAAACCCGGTGAATACATCCGAGAAGAACTTAGTAAACGCAAATGGTCGCAAAGAGAACTTGCTCACATCATTGGACGACCATATCAAATGGTAAATGAACTTATTCAAGGTAAGCGTGCAATCTTGCCGGATATGGCAATTGCTCTTGCTACGGCCTTTAGAACTAGCCCAGATATTTGGATGCAACGGGAATATGAATATCAATTAGCAAAAGCAAGTACGGACTCTGCGCCTATAAAACGCCGATGCAAATTATTCGAGTTGGCCCCAATAAAAGAGATGGAACGAAGACAATGGATTCGCCCCACTAATAAAGTTGATGAATTGGAAGCAGAGTTGTGCAAATTTTTTGAAATTAATTCGATTGATGATACACCTACTATTGGTGCAGCGACTCGTAAGTCAGATAACGGAAACGAATTGACTTCAAGCCAATGTGCTTGGTGCTTTAGAGTTAAACAGATAGCTAAAAGTAAAAGTGTGGCAAAATATGATGAAAATATAATTAAATCTTGTTTTAGTAGTTTAAGAAAAATTGCCGCATACCCACAAGAAATATATAAAGTACCAAATGTTTTAGAATCTATCGGAATCAGATTTGTAATCGTTGAACCTTTACAATCTTGTAAGGTTGATGGTGTCGCAATTTGGCTTGACGATTCCTCTCCTGTTATTGGTATGTCTTGTAGATATGACAGAATAGATAGTTTTTGGTTTACTTTATGTCACGAATTGTCTCATATTCGACATAGGGACGAATCACCACTTGATAGTGACCTCAGTAACAAAAGTATAGATTCAATTATGACAATTAAGAGTGTTATGGAAAGGCGTGCCAATGAAGAAGCTGCTGATATGTTAATTCCGAAAGAAGAATTAGAATCGTTCATTAAGCGCATCGGCCCTTTGTACTCGAAAGATGCTATTATTCAATTTGCTCATCGGATGAAAATACACCCCGGAATCATAGTAGGTCAACTTCAGAATCGCGAAGAGATAGGCTATAAAGCTAATCGTGAAATGCTTTCAAAGGTTAAGAAATATATCACTTCTTTTGCCACAACAGATGGATGGGGCAATTCAATAAAATTAAATTAGGAGCTTAAGAATGTTAAAGCAAAAAACTCATCAAAATTCATCGTACATTAATCAGATGATGAACATTATAGACCGATACGTTGAAGAAGCTGGCGAGAAAACGTATGACCTTCATGATGTTGCATCATGGGCGTACCAAAAAAAATTATTACAGCCTCGCCCTCGTAATATAATAAATGATTTGGCAAAGCAACTGGCTATAGCTGCACGTCAAGATTATATTACGGATGAAGATGGTGAACCAGTTCGACATCGCCATGCTATTCGTTTAAAGCAAAGGGGTAAGCAATTAACGTTCTGGTTCAAAATGGAAGATGCCACACCAGAAAATATGCGTTTGTCAGCGCAAGCGCGAAGGCGCGGGACACTGGCTGATGTTCTTCAAATATACCGTGATATAAAATACTATAATAAAAATTACAATCCTGGAGATCAAATCGAACTTGATTTTAATTACAACAAAGACATTGAGGAGAAACAACTTCCTACCGAATATCCAGAAGGACCGCCAACCGAAGTTCAATAACCCCAGCGTTTACGTGCAGCTTTTCTGGCTATTTCTGAGCGTTGCTTGGCTGTGAGTTTCTTAGCTCTAGCTTTGCCTCCTTTCAAGCCCCCTAGTCTGCCTAATTCAACGGCAGCAGGATTCTTGCCTTTATCTTCTTTTGAATTCTCTTGCACGTTTTCCGTTGCAATCTCATCCACAATGAATTTAGCAAGCTGATTTAGGTCTCTTTTTCTGCTTTACCGCTTTAGCATGGCTTCATTGTATGAAAATCCCTATGAATTTGTCAATGAATGGAAAAACTTTATTTTTCAAACAGACCCACTACCTAATTTTCCATCTTTTTCAGGATAGTTTATAATAATGGCTCAATCCTGTAACTGTTTGTGGCGCTGTCTTTAATAAACCAAACAGAGCAATGGCAGGCGAGCAAAAAAACGAAAGGCTAAGGATGTTTTAATTCCTTAGCCTTTCTATATATTATCCATCCGCCGGGGGGGCGGAAGGCCGCTATATCGGGCCTGATTCTGCTATATCGGATTATAGTTAAGGTCAGTGTAGTCGGATTGTTTCTCCGGTCGATTTGGCCATTTCAATACGTCAAACACAAACTCACTGGCCTGACGTATCATCACGCCCGGCATACATGGACACATCTCAAATGACCCAATCACATCATAGTTGTATTTATTTAAGCTTTCTAACAGGTAGTCCCAGTTTTCACGTGGAATACCGCCATTCAGTCCCGGCGGTTCGTGGTCGTCTATTTGGCCGTAGTTATCGGTCAGGTGCAGATGAGCAACCCTTGGGGCCAAATCGTCCACAAACTGCCTGAAAGTAAACTGCGGGTCTAAATTGGCGTAGCCGGTGTCGAGGCAGTAACGAATGGATTCAAATTTTTCCCCAATCTCCCTGAGTAACGATAGTGGGCCTGTTTCTATAGACAATTTGACGTTATTATCCTCTGCCAGTTTAATAACCTCGGATGCAAACTCGCAGCCGTTAAACTTTTGGTTGGGATTAATGCCGAGGCTCTGCAGTTCGGTCACGATATTGGCCTTTAGCAGCTTGGCGCACTCGATTTGCTCGGCCCACTGCTGTAATGTTGGCTGGTCATTGCGGGAGCGCATCGACACAGCCATATCGGCGGTGGCAGCTATAAGCCGAAGCCAGTTTCTTTTCTCATAACGGCATTCATTTTGGCCTTTTATCGTTGGCCATAATTCTACACCGAATCCGAGCGATTTCAGGAACTGGCATTCCTGCTCGAAGGACAGCGGATGCTCACGCCACCAAAATACCATCGTGGAAATAACGTAATTTATACGCATAATATCGCCACTACATTGGACCCATAACAAGCTTATCCCACAAAATTAATATCGAGTAAAAACGAAGGCATATTCAAAGATTCCTGAAAATTGTCTCAAATTTTAGCCGGCAAATCCGCAGCATTGTATACAGAAAGCAGGATATTTTTGTATAATGCTGCTCGATTGGTTAATTTGGTAAATAGTTCCTGTTGCTGATGCAGGTTTTTGTCATTCCCGCGCAAGCATGCCCTGAGCGCAAGCCGAATGGGCGGGAATCCAGTTTTTTGACCTGGATACCTACTTTCGCAGGGTACATGTTTAGCCAGAGGGGAAACCATCCCCAAAGCCTACGGCTTTGAGGCTGCCACCCAATACTATTTGGAAAAACGTGTGGCAGCCTCAAGCGAAGCTTGGGGATGGCCGTGTCTAAACACGTATTTCGCAGGTATGACATCATCGTTTTTATTGTTTCCGGAACAGGGACTAAATAGTAATTGGTGACCGGTAAAATGAAGGTCAAAGTCCACATAATATTTGTGCTATTGATATGCTGCGTCAAATATTCTGCCGTTGCACAGAAAATGATGGAGGAAGTTCTTATCTATCGTGGAACAAGCGATGCATCAGCCGCAGTAGCTTTAAGCGACAATATGTTCATTGTAGCGGACGATGAGAACAATATTCTGAGAGTTTATAGAACTTCTGTGCCAGGTCTGCCGGTTTTCTCTTACGACCTGACTAAATTTTTACAAATCGAGCCGGAACATCCAGAAGCGGATATCGAAGGCGCAACATCGGTTGGAGACCGCATTTACTGGATTACTTCACATGGCCGAAACAAAGATGGCCAGCTTCGCCCAAATCGGTATCGCTTTTTTGCCACTACTGTGAAGGTTGAGGATGATAACATAATCATCCGTCCCATAGGAGCTCCCTGTAAGAACCTTGTCCATAGTATGCTTAAAGCTAAGATTATGCGGCATTTAGAGTTAGATAAAGCGACTCGATTCGGGGCAGAAAAACTTTCAAAAAAGGAACGTGAAAAGCTTGCACCTAAAGAACAAGGCCTCAACATCGAGGGACTTTGTGCATCTGCAGATGGCAGGACGCTTTACATAGGTTTTAGAAATCCACAAATACATGATAAAAAAAGTCGTATTGCACAAGCTCTTGTAATGCCGTTGAAAAATCCCGATGCCGTGATCGAAAACTCGGCGGCACCGATTTTTGGTGAACCGATATTATGGGACTTAGGCGGCCTGCCCGCCGTACCATCTGCCGTAAGGCATCCCCTAGCGGACTCCGATAGCGCTATCACTGACTATAGACACTCTGGGCAGGCGGGTCTTGGCATAAGGAGCATGGAATACTCCCATTTTCATAAAGCCTATTTTATTATAGCTGGGCCCCATGACGAGAGTTCCAAATCTGCCTTATATCGCTGGTCGGGAAAAGATGATGAGCCGCCGAGATTTGTGCGGGATTTGCATACGTTGCAGAAAGATTTAACCCCTGAGGCTTTGGTGCCCTTTAAGAACTCAGACAAACTTTTATTACTGAGCGATGATGGAAGTTTGCGTATCAAGGTTAATGATGCCTCGGAGTGTATGGATGGCAAACTTAATGATGATGGTACTTGTCCGAATAAATTTTTAGTTGATCCGGATAAAAAGACTTTTAGAGCAATTTGGTTGAAGCCATAAGGCTTGTGGTGAGCTTGTCGAATCCATAGTAAAGACCGGCACTACAGGCCCGTCCCCTCGGCCTTGCTCGGGGCAGGCCTGAGTCTGTCGATTCCGCCGTAAGGTGTCCCCAAAGGGAGGCACGCCGGATTCGTGACGAACCGGGTCGAAGGATGTGCCGACTAAACTATTTCGATACTTTGCATACTGCCGAGCAGGCCATCGGCCAATCTAAGATATTCCAGACGATTTGGGGCGTGACCCAGCAGCTCACTGCCTACGGTATCAACCGCAACAGGATCGAAGCCGGCTAAAATAACGCCGATATTTTTGTGCCTTCCAGAAAGGTGATTACCCTTTAAGGCTACCGCAGCATCTACAACCGATAGGTCGGGCTTTTTGTACAGGCATACATCCACGACGGACTTGTCTGTCGAAGGACTGTGCAGCTTCGATTTGTTCCACGAGCCTGCGTAGAATTTACCTGGTGCTATGCCGAACATATTTTTCATCGCGATTGTAGTTGCGGTGAAGCTGTGGTCTTTAAGCACAGGCAAAGAAATCACGAATGCCTCACGCACGATTGTAGGTATATGAAATTGTTTCAACTGAAAGGCCTTGTCGTTTTGAAGGAGGACAGATTCTGCTTCGTTAAAGTCAATTAATCTTAAGCCATGCTTTTTTGCTAAAGCGGTGTATCCGAGTGCGGCGAAAACGTCCGATGTCCTGCCACTTCCACAGCCTTCGCCTATTACAATTTCAGCTTTTGTATAAGCTCTGCAATAGTTATAGACAGCCTCGGCCGCTTCGACGTTTGTTGTAACCGGTGGCGGCGAAGAGTTTGTCAGATTCGGCTTGATAATGATAAGCCCTTTCTGCGGCAGCCGGGAACCGGCGCTGACCAAATCAAGGGCCTCAGCTATGCTGGTTTTGTAATCAACGAACTTTACCTTTGCGACTCTACTCATAAATCCCCATACGAAAACGCCGGATTTTACGACAAAATAATCTGTTTAGGGGGTTGACCCCGTTAGAACCTCCAATTATTGTTAAAATATGTATTTCTATGGAGCGCAGTAAGAACCAGGGGTAAACTCACCAGTATAGATAATGAAAAATTGTCTATAACAGGGTTGACCCCGTTAGAACCCATTATTATTGTCGAAAATTTGTATTTCAACAGAGCACAATAAGAACCAACAGTTAAGCTTGCCAGTAGAAAATTTTTTCTAACGGGGTTGACTGTCAAGAAATTTTGGGTAAATTTATGTGTTTTACACGAGGGGCTTTATAATCCTTTTTTGGAGAAAGATATGATAGAGGTCAAAGAGCTTCGGCGAAGTTTCGGCCCGGTTGTTGCTGTTGACGGCATATCATTTAAGGTCGGTAAGGGCGAGGTGCTGGGCCTTCTCGGACCCAACGGAGCAGGTAAAACCACAGCGATGAGGATGCTGGCCTGTTTTATCAAGCCTGATAGCGGCACAGCTTCGGTCGAAGGTTTCGATATACTGCGAAATCCCGTTGATGTCAGACGCCGATTGGGATATTTGGCTGAAAACTCACCTGCATACGGTGAGATGACAGTAGGAGGATTTCTTAACTTTGTCTGTGATGTCAGACAGATTAACGGAAGCAAGCGTAAGCAAAAATTAGACTGGATTGTTCCAATATGCTCGATCGAGTCAGTATATCATCAGACGATTGAAACGCTGTCAAAGGGATATAAACGCCGGGTGGGATTGGCTCAGGCTCTAATTCACGACCCGGAGGTGCTGATTCTTGACGAGCCTACGGATGGGCTGGACCCTAATCAAAAATATGATGTCCGCCAGCTAATAAGCAAAATGGGCAAAGATAAGTGTATCATTATTTCAACTCACACTCTTGAAGAAGTGGAGGCCGTCTGCTCCAGAACCATAATAATCTCGGAGGGACGTATATTAACAGATTCCACACCCAATGAGTTGAAACAGAAATATCAATGCAGCTTAGATGAAGTTTTTCGTAAGATTACAAAAAGACAAAGCACATAGTTGGTTAAATGGTAACTGGTCCCTAAGGGACTGGTTGAATGGTAATTGGTTAAATGATAAACGTGATTACTAATAACCAATTACCAGTTACCAACTCAAGGCAGGAGTTAAAAATGCACAGTTGTTGGGCGGTATTCAAAAGGGAGCTTAAAAGTTATTTTACGACTCCTCTTGCATACGTATTTCTGGTGATTTTTCTGTTTTTCTCAGGTTATTTGACATTCAAACAGGGCTTTTTCGAGGCACGGCAGGCGGATATGCAGGCATTCTTTATGAATTTGCCGCTGCTTTATGTTTTCATGGTACCCTCCACCGCGATGCGTATGTGGGCGGAAGAGCGCAAGACCGGCTCGATCGAATTGCTGCTTACTTTGCCCATTACTATCACGCAGGCGGTTTTAGGCAAGTTCTTCGCCGCCTGGTTCTTTCTGGCTATTGCGCTGGCCTTGACCTTCCCTATGGTTATCACCGTATGTTACCTCGGCAATCCTGATATTGGCTTGATAATTACCGGCTATATCGGTAGCTGGCTGATGGCTGGCGGTTTTCTTGCTGTTGGCTGTTTCTTCTCTACTGTCAGCAAGAACCAGGTGATAAGTTTTGTCCTGTCGGTAGTTGCCTGTGCGGTGCTGGTTTTCGCTGGTATGCCCACGACACTGAACTACCTCTCAACCTTTTTGCCTGCCGGTTTGGTCTCAACAGTAGAGAGCATGAGCTTCAGGCAGCATTTTGAGTCGATTCAAAAAGGTGTGCTGGAATTTAAAGACCTTGCTTATTTTATGCTGTTGATTGTCGGCTGGATTGCCGCCAGCACCATTGTTTTGGATGAAAGGAAGGCAGCCTAATGAGTTCCGATAGAGAACCCGCAGAAAAATCCGTGAAGGATTCGACTGGAAAAACCGCTCACGGAAGTGTGAACCGAACAATAAGAGCGGCTATAGGTGCGATCTTTGTTTTTGTAATTATGTTCTCAGCGATAAGCATTTGCCAAAACATCGGCAAAATGCTGAGGATTGATATTACCGAGCAGAGGATTTATACACTTTCGGATGGTACCAAAGCGATTTTAGCCAGACTGAATCAGCCGATCACGCTCAAACTTTACTATGCAAAGACCGCGGCGATGAAAGGGCCCGATCAAATCCGATATTTCAACAACTATTATGAATTCGTCAAATCGCTGTTGGAGCAATACGCTGCCCAGGCCAAAGGCATGGTCGATCTGAAAATAATCGATCCGAGGCCCTATTCCGAGGATGAAGTCGAGGCATTACAATACGGCCTGCAGCGGTTTTCTATCTCTGAAGAGGAAAACTTTTTCTTCGGCTTAGTTGTTCAAACACAGTTTGGGGTGGAAAAGGTCATACCGTTTTTCTCGCCGGACAGGCAGGATTTTATTGAATATGACATCAGTAATCTGATTGATTCAGCGATTACCCGTCAAAAGACGCGGCTCGGCGTAATGAGCAGCCTGCCGGTAATGGGCCAGGATGTCAGCCCTTATATGGCCCAGATGATGCAGTTGCAGAATCAACAGCCCGTGCCCCCTTGGACTATTGTGCAGCAACTCCGCAGCAAATACGAAGTCACCGAAGTGGCTACCGATGTCAACGATATAAACGACGTTGATATTCTGCTGGTCATTCACCCTAAGGACCTGCCCGAACGGACGCTGTTTGCCATAGACCAGTTTGTTCTTAAGGGCGGCAGGACAGTTGTATGTATTGACCCCTTTTGCATCGCGGACAAACCCGACCGAAATAATATGCAGATGATGATGTCACATTCGCAAAGCTCGAACATGGATAAGCTCGTGCGGACATGGGGCCTTGCGATGCCGGAGAACACATTCGCCGGCGACAGGGGCCTGGCTTTGCGAGCCTCTATTGCACGCGACCAGAGGCCGGAGATGATTATCGGTTTTCTAAATCTCGGACCGGGCTGTTTTAATACCGACAATGTTGTTACTACAGACCTTAATCAGGCAAGGGTGTTATTTGCCGGTGTTCTGAGGGAAATTGTGGATGTAAATGAAGCGAAAGAAGACGGCTCCAGGATTCAACGGACAGCCCTTATAATGACTACCCAAAAGGGCAACAGCTTCAAAGTCGATAACTCGACCGAGCTGATGTTTTTGCAACCGGCCAAGCTGATGAGCAAATTCTACGAGGGCACCAGGCCTGTGACGATGGGTTATCTGATTACGGGACGCTTAGCGAGCAGCTTCCCCGATGGTATCGAGGTTGAGGTCGAATCGAGCAGCGGGGAAGATCCGAATGAAATTAAGAAAACCAAAAAGCGGATAACGGGCCTAAAGCAGGCCGAGCAGGATTGTGCGGTGGCGGTCTTCTCGGATGTGGACTTTATCAGCGATATGCTGGCCTATCAGAATTCTTTCTTCGGAAAGATTGTTGCCGGCGACAACAGTGCTTTATTGATGAACACCATTGATGATTTGACTGGCTCGAGCGATTTGATTTCCATCCGGTCGCGAGGTAATTTCCAGAGTCCGTTCATCGTTGTTAACCAGATCGAAACGCAGGCGGAAAAGGAAACATCCGAAGAGGTGGCCAAGCTTAATACGGAGATTCAGGGTTTCAATAATGAGCTGCAGGCTATTCTGGCTTCGGCAAAAGAGGAAAAGGCAGAGGTTATTGGCAGCTCCATATTACAGAAGCAGCGGGAGCTTGAGCTGAAAAAACGTCAGGCCCAGCGGCAGTTACGTGAAGTCAGGAAGAAAAGACACGAGCGAATCGAGCATTTAGGTAATATGCTGCGCAACTTTAATATGCTTACAGCTCCGGGCGTGATATTGGTAATTGCTATTATATTGGCTCTCCGTCGTACTGTAAGAAAGAGGCATTACATCAGCCACGCAAGCGATGCCTAATGAAAAGCACTAAGCACGAAAAATGTAAAGTGCCTAAAATGAGCTAAAGTGCCTAAAGTGACAGCAAGGCTGTCATTCTGAGCGAAGCGAAGAATCTCTCTTCCGTTGGCCAGATCCTTCGGCTTCGCCTCAGGATGACACGTAAAGTGTCATTTTAGGCACTTTAGGCACTTCAAACTTTAGCTCACTTATTTCGTTTCGGATTCCGATATTCGAATTTCGGATATAAGAAGTAAATGGGAGTTTTATAGATGAACGATAAAAAACTTACCTTATTGGGTATAATAGCGGTCGGTATGGTAATATGGGCTGTGGCCCAGACACGTATTTCGAATAAAATCAGAGTGGCGTCAGGCAAGTCGGCTTATCTTATCCAGGGGCTTGAGACAAGAGACATAGATAGTATTACTATCGGAACGGGTGACGACGAGGTGGCTTTGAAGCGCCAGGCGGAGAGCCAATTCGTAGTTGCAAGCAAGGATAATTATCCCGCCGAAATGAAACAAATAAACGATTTAATCACAAAGTGCCTGGATATTCAAACAACACAGTTTATTACAGAAAAAAAAGAGAATTACGAGACGCTTGGTGTGACGGAAGCCAAAGCCCGCAATGTAGTTAAATTTTTAAAATCTGATGGCTCGCTTCTTACAGGGATTATCGTGGGAAATGCCCGGCAAACCAGCCAGGGCAGCTACGTAAGACTGGCTACGAACGACAAAGTATACGTAGCACCGGATGTGCCGTTGCTCGGTAGCGGCTCGATGAACTACATCAACCAGGAGCTTATTACTGTGGCTCCCGACAATATCGAATCGGTAACGGTCATTTCGCCGGATGGCCAATACACCCTGAAAACAAAAACCGAAGGCGAAGGGATTATGCTTGAGAATATTCCCGCAGGCAAGAAGCTGAAGGATAGTGACAGCAAAAGTGTTTTTAATGCGGCTACCGATATCAGATTCACTGATGTCAGGAAGCAATCGGCGGAGACAAATGAATTAAACTTCGACAGACAATATATTTGCAGATCGGCCGATTCCACTGTTTATACAATAAAAATTGCCCGCAAAGACAGCAAAACGTTTGTGTTATGCCAGGTGGAATTCACCGATACAACACCTGTCACGATAAAGAAAGAGGGTGAGTCCGAGGAAGAGCTGAAAAAGAAGGAAGCCAAGCTGCTGGCCAGAGACAAGGCAAAGAAATTCACTGCCAAACATCAGGGATGGATTTATGAGATCGCGGATTGGAAAGCTCAGAATCTGACGAAGGAGCTGTGGGTTTTACTTGAGGATGAACCAAAGCCGGCCCAGCAGCAGACGGAGCAGAAGATTGAAGAGAAACAGCAAGACGAGACAGAATCTGAATCGGCCACAGGCGGAGCCGAAGCAGAGGAGGCGGTTGAGGCCGACGAATTTGACGCTGCGGATATTGAGCTATAAGGTTGGTTTTTAATGGTGTGCAGAGTATATGTTTAACCGTCACACTTTCGGCGACAGTTCAATTGTAGAGTGGGCTGAGTACACCGTTATTTTTTAAAGATAGATTTGTCTTCCAGCAATAATAAAAAGTCCCTTGACCTCCTGAGCAAAAGCAAGTAAAAAAATAACCATCCCTTTGGGGTTCTCGGGCTTTAAGGGCTTTGTAAAGAACCAATATGATTAGAGAAACTATCTTCTGTCTCATCGGCGGTTTGGGTCTGTTCCTGTTTGGCATGAGGTTGATGTCCGATGGTTTAAGGGCAGTTGCCGGCCAAAAGCTGCGGAAAATACTTGAGTCAATAACCAGGAAACCTCTGATTGCCTTTTTTGTCGGGGCAGCGATTACCGCTTTAATTCAATCCAGTTCCGCCACCACGGTCATGGTTATTGGCTTGGTTAATGCGGGACTTCTTACCCTTGAGCAGGCAATACGTGTAATTATTGGAACCAATGTAGGCACCACCGCGACAGCTTGGCTGGTCGCCATATCAGGGCTCGGAGCATTCAACATTACAATTTATGCTCTTCCAGCGGTTGGCTTTGGTTTTCTGCTGAATTTAAGCGGCAGGACACGAAAGGTCAAAAATATCGGCCAAATAATATTAGGATTCAGTGTGCTGTTCTTAGGCATTGGTTTTATGAAGGATGCCTTTGGCCCTCTGAAGCAAAGCACACAAGTGCAGGGGCTTTTTGTCGCTCTGGGCAATCGAACCATATTAGCTATTTTGGCGGGAACTGTGGTCACAATGCTTCTTCAAAGTAGTTCTGCGGCCATTGCTATTGTACAGATACTTGCTATCCAGGGGGCTTTTGGCGGCCATTGGCAAACAGCGCTTAATGTTGCGATACCATTCGTTCTTGGAAGTAACATTGGAACAACTATTACTGCGCAGTTAGCCGCGCTACAGACAAATGTGAACGCGAAACGCGCCGCCTGGGCGCATACGATATTCAATGTGCTTGGTTCCCTGATTGCTTATCCGTTCGTCCGTTTAGGCTGGTTTACTGCTTTAGTTCAAGTGGTTTGTCCATGGGAGCTAAGTCCCACTACTATCGCTTCGTCTATCGCTGTCGCCCACACTGTGTTTAATATTGCTAATTCCGTCATATTCCTGCCGATGTCGTCTATTTTGGCCAGAATAACAATTCGCATAGTGCCTGAAAAACCCGGCGATGCTGCAATCGGGCCCGTAATACTTGAGCAGCACCTTTTGGATACACCCGAAATTGCGCTACAGCAGACAAAACGCGAAATCGTGCGCATGGCAAAAACCGCAAAGAGAGCTGTTATCAACTCCATCAATGGAATCATCGAAAACGATACGAGAAAACTTCAGTCGGTAAGAGAAACAGAGGACTTTATCGATACGTTACAACTGGCAATTACTTCATATCTTTCAGCCTTATCGAGCAGGCGTTTGTCTGACGAAGTGTCGATTGAACTTCCGGTTCTTTTGCATACGGTTAACGACTTGGAACGTGTCGGGGACCATGCGGTCAATATTGTCGAAATTGCAGAGCGTAAAATTGAGCAAAAACTCATCTTTAGTGAATACGCTTTGGCCGAGGCCGACAAGCTTAAAAAGCAGATAGACCAGATGTGTGACAGAATCATAGCAGCTTTGGAAAAGAATGACACTGAGTCAGCCATAGCGGCGTTGAATAATGAAAACAACCTCAACAAGATGCAGTTGGAATTCAGACGCAGCCATGTGCAGCGTATGACCGAGGGGAATTGTTCACCCGAGACAGGTCTGATATTTATTGACTTGGTGGACAACGTTGAAAAGATTGGTGACCACCTCAATAATATCGCCCAAGCGGTGATTGGTGGCCTGCAGTGGGTGGGAGTTAAGCCAAGAATAACTGTAATCAGCGAAGATAGTTCCAACAGTCAAACACGGGATTTAGATAAAAAGAATAGTATGATTGACAAAGAGACCAATTCTCTGTGAAAATACAAATAGGGTATTGAGCCGGCATAGTTTCGGTTCAAGTTTTGAGTTGCTGCTGCTAAAAGATTAAAAAGCAAATTGCCTAAATGAATCCCCTTAAGTTGCTTTTGAAGGACATGTTGATACAGGATTGTTAGGAGCACTAACCTCATGGCCGAGGAGAGATTTGTTACACAAAGCCCATTGAAAAATGGAATCGGAACCGGCCTTAAGATATTTTTGGTGGCTGTATTACTGTATTCTTTCTTGGTAAGCATTGGTTTAATGGGCGAGGCCTTCAAAGGGCTGGGTAAGAACTTTGCAGAGAATTTAATCAGGACAACTGCCAATCCGTTTGTGGGACTGTTTATCGGGATATTGGCCACCAGCATAGTTCAAAGCTCCTCTGCCATAACTTCAATAATCGTGGGCATGGTAGGCTCCGAAGTGATTGTGAATGGCTCTACGATGCCTTTGCTTACCGTAAGTAATGCTATTCCCATAATTATGGGTGCGAATATCGGAACCACAGTAACAAGTACAATCGTATCCTTTGGGCATTTTACCCGCCGAGAGGAATTCAAACGGGCTATCAGCGGTGCAACAGTGCATGATTTCTTCAACTTTATTTGTGTATGTATTATGTTTCCGCTGGAAATGGTCACAAGAGCTGTTTTCGGCAAGGGATTATTGGAATGGTTGGCGATTTTAATGAGCAAATTATTCACTAATATCGGTGGAATTAAATTTACCAGCCCGCTATAATTAGCAACAAAGCCGGCAATAGACGTCATAAAAAGTTTATTTGTTCAATTCTTCGATACATCCCAAAACGCGACCGATGTTGTAATGTTGATTATATCGCTGATAATACTGTTTTTTTCGTTGTTCTTTCTCGTTAAAGTAATGAAGGCTTTGGTTATCCGAAGAATTGAAAATATGCTGGATGAATTTATCGGTAGAAATGCGCTTTGGGGGATTTTGGGTGGTATGATGTTTACCTTTATAATTCAAAGCAGCTCCGTAACCACATCGCTGTTGGTGCCAATGATAGCTGCCGGTATTTTAACGGTGGAGGCAGCCTTTCCGATAGTTATTGGTGCCAACGTTGGAACTACAGGTACGGCTATATTGGCATCATTCGCCACGGGTAATAGGTTAGCTATTATCATTGCATTTGTTCATTTTCTTTTTAACCTGACAGGGGCCTTATTTATTTATCCGATTAGAGTGTTTAGAGAGATCCCTCTAAAGTTAGCGCACAAGCTTGGAGACTTGGCGTTTAGGAAGAGAAGGTATGCGCTTCTTTACGTATTCAGTTTGTTTTTTATTGTTCCGTTGTTATTAATCCTTGTTTCAAAGTTTTTTGCATAGGGTGAAAAATGTTCAAGAATTTATTAGGTTTCCATAAGGGTAAAGACTTTTTAACTAAAGTGCTCGATGAGTTCGAAAGAATGTTGGAGGACACAGAGCGTATTTACACATTGGTTTGCAAACGTCTTTTGGATAACGTAGAGGAGCCGAATTTAAAAGATAAAATCTACGAGATTGATAAAGACGTAAATCGCTTGCAGAGAGATATCCGCAAAAGGATTGTGGAGCATCTTTCATTACAGCCTACAGTGAATGTGACGGCATGTCTGTTATTGATGAGCGTGGTAAAAGATGCTGAGAGGTTGGGCGATTATTCAAAAAACCTTTATGAGGTTACGGAGCTTTTGGAAAAACCCATAGACAGAGCTGTGTTCTCGCACTTTTTTGGCGAACTCGATAAAGACATTCTGACGCTTTTCAAGCAGACTAAAGAGGCCTTCATTGAGTCGGACGAAAGCAAAGCTGAATTAACCTGGGGATATCAAAACAAGATAAAACATTGGTGCGATAATACGGTCAAAGAATTAGCAAAGAGTGACCTGTCGGTTAACGAAGCTGTATGTTTTGCATTGACTGCTCGGCATTTTAAGCGGCTGGCATCTCATCTGACAAATATTGCAACGTCCGTCATTTTGCCTTTAAGCGACCTTGATTATTTTGATGAGAACAGAATCATCAAGTGAGCTGTAAGACGGCATTACGAAAAAACTGGCAGAATGATCCGGCCTTTGGTCGGGAAGCTTTATTTTTTTAATTTTCTCCGTTCAATTACAAGACTGTTCAACAGGGCTTTTGACACTTCAGCAATCTTTTTAGGGGTTGATTCATGGTCAGAAAGGCTATATCTGCGTTTGCGCGTTTTAGCCATAGCTGATTTCTCGCCTTAATAGGTGGATTATCGCGAGGTTTCTACAAATTTATATTGACATCTAAGTGTTTATTCTGGTATAAATTATAATATCGGAGTTGATATTTTTTTATTTTCCTGGGCACAAATTGAGTGATTAGTACAAGGTAGCGGCTCAAGTGAGTCCGCTGAAGGAAGGTAGTTTCTATTCTGTGGAGGAGGTGTATCTACACTTCAGGTAGAAGCTATATATGGCTTCTAAGGAAGGAGGTGGAAAACCAGACCCTAAAAAGTT
>Ga0315541_1001613_pt1 | contig 20426 bp, 17 predicted proteins | sample SalMarSW160190MG_FD_203095 | JGI IMG/M metagenome (GOLD analysis project Ga0315541, IMG submission 203095) | Salt marsh sediment microbial communities from the Plum Island Ecosystem LTER, Massachusetts, United States - Salt Marsh Sediment SW1601-190 ...
TTGGCACCTATGCTGCTCTTAACAGGCAGATAAAAAAGGGGACTGTAACGATGTATCCCCGCAGGGAGATGCTCGATCTTGTTTTAATTGACGGCAAAGCCCGGGGAATTATTGCCCGTAACCTAATCACAGGTAAAATAGAAAAATATGCTGCCCATGTCGTTGTGCTTGCTACTGGCGGTTATGGAACTATCTATTACCTGTCGACTCTTGCAGTAAACTCCAATGGTTCTGCTGCATGGAAAGCTCATAAAAAAGGTGCGTTATTTGCAAATCCGAGCTTTGTTCAGATCCATCCGACATCAATTCCCCAGCTTAATGAATTCCAGTCAAAACTGACCCTTATGTCGGAGTCCCTGAGAAATGATGGCAGAATATGGGTACCTAAAACAAAAGGAGACAAACGTCCGGCCAATGAGATTCCTGAAGAAGAGAGAGACTATTACCTTGAACGCCGTTATCCTGCTTTCGGAAATCTGGTCCCACGGGATATCGCTTCCAGGGCAGCCAAGGAACGATGCGACGCAGGATATGGAGTCGGTAAAACGGGTCTTGCTGTTAATCTCGATTTCATGGATGCAATAAAAAAACAGGGGAAAAAAGCCATAGAGAACAAATACGGAAATCTGTTCGACATGTATAAGACCATCACCGGTATGGATCCTTATGAAGAGCCCATGCGAATCTATCCCGCGGGTCATTACACCATGGGAGGCCTGTGGGTCGATTATGAACTTATGACAACAATACAGGGACTTTATGCAATAGGTGAGGCTAATTTTTCTGATCATGGGGCAAACCGGCTGGGTGCGAGTTCTCTCATGCAAATTGCCGCCGACGGATTTTTTATTCTGCCAAATACCATCAGTAATTATCTTGCTGATGAGATACATGTCCCGAAAATATCCACGGACAAACCTGAATTCGAAGAAGCTGAAAAATCAGTCGTTGAAAAGCTGAATAAACTGATCTCAATAAAAGGGAAACAGACTGCTGCCTCTTTCCATAAACGGCTTGGAAAAATAATGTGGGACTATTGCGGTATGATCAGAAACAAGGAAGGTCTGGAAAAGGCAATAACTCTTGTTAATGAACTTAAGGAAGAGTTCTGGAGAGATCTGAACATACCAGGCACAATTTATGAGCTGAACCCGGAACTTGAAAAGGCCGGCAGAGTTGCCGACTTCTTTGATCTTGCCATTTTACTGATCACTGATGCCCTTAACAGGAATGAATCATGCGGGGCTCATTTCAGAGAGGAGTACCAGACACCCGATGGCGAGGCAATGAGAAACGATGCGGAATTTGCTTATGTTGCTGCCTGGGAATATCCAGGGGAAGGGAAACCACATATACTCCATAAGGAAGAGCTGAAATTTGAAGAGGTTGAAATGAAGGTAAGGAGCTATAAGTAACGGTACAACGGTATAACGGTATAATGGTACATAATTACTCTGTGAAAACTCCGTGACACTCGTGGTTAAATAGAATACAAATAAACAACTCTAAAATATCATGAAGCTAACATTGAAGATATGGCGGCAAAAAAATGCAGAAGCTAAAGGCGCTTTTGTAACATATAAAATGGATAATGTCTCTCCCGAAATGTCATTCCTTGAGATGCTTGATGCTCTGAACAAGAAGCTGGTCGAGGAAGATAAGGATCCTGTGGCATTTGATCATGACTGCCGTGAAGGTATCTGCGGATCGTGTGGAATGTATATTAACGGACATCCTCACGGGCCTGTTCCGGCTGTTACAACCTGTCATCTTTCAATGAGGTATTTCAACGACGGCGACACAATACGGGTTGAGCCCTGGAGGGCAAAGCCTTTCCCTGTAATAAAAGACCTTATTGTTGACAGATCAGCCCTGGATAAGATACAGACTGCAGGTGGATTTATCTCTGTTAATACCGGTGCAGCGCCTGACGCTAATTCGATCCTGGTTAAGAAAAAAGATTCTGATGATGCCTTCGATTCCGGAATTTGTATCGGTTGCGGAGCATGTGTTGCTGCCTGTAAAAATGCCTCGGCAATGCTCTTTGTATCAGCAAAGATCTCGCAGTTTGCACTTCTTCCCCAGGGACGTGTTGAGGCAAAGGAGAGGGTGAGAGCCATGGTTGATAAAATGGATGTGCTCGGATTTGGAAACTGTTCAAATACAGGAGCCTGCGAAGCTGAGTGCCCGAAACAGATCAAGCTTACCAATATTGCCAGGATGAACAGGGAATATTATAAGGCGTTTTAGATGGTCCTTCCTTCAATTCTTTTTCCTGACTTCTATATTAGCTGATTTCTCATAGAATCTTATTATCCCTCCATGATCATCTTTGCCCTTACCGTCATCTTTCAATGCTTCCATTATATCCATCACCTTTTCAGTCAAAACGCTCTCTATCCCTAATTCTTTTGCTGTGTCCAGTGCATTTTTAAGATCCTTGATATGAAGCTCTATTCTGAAACCCGGTTTAAAATTGCCATCGAGGATCATAGGCATTTTAGCATCGAGAGCCGTGCTGCCGGCCAATCCTCCTCGTATTGCCTGGTACACTTTTTCAGGATCTGCACCAGCCTTTGTAGCGAGGACCATGGCCTCACCTATTGCAGCAATATTTAGCGCCACAATAATCTGGTTTGCCAGCTTTGTAATATTACCGCTTCCAATATCGCCTACAAGCTTAACAGAAGCTCCCATCTTACCAAGAATATCCTTCACTTTGTTAAAAGTATCTTCAGGACCGCCGACCATTATTGCCAGGGTTCCTTCTATTGCCTTTGGTTCGCCACCGCTGACAGGAGCATCGAGCATTACAACTTCTTTCTTAAGAAGTTCTTCTGACAGTTCCCTTGAAGTGGAAGGTGCAATTGAACTCATATCAATAACCACTGATCCGGATTTAACACCATAAATAATTCCATCTTTACCCAGGACAACTTCCTTTACTTCCGGAGAATTAGGAAGCATGGTAATTATAACATCGCTCCGCGAAGCAACATCACCGGAAGATTCTGCTTCAACAGCTCCGTCTTTAACAAGCTCCCCGACAGCTTCATTATTAATGTCATACACTACTAAAGAATAACCTGCCTTCAGCAGATTTCTGGCCATGGGTTTTCCCATTATGCCCAAACCTATAAATCCTATCTTATACATAATTGTTTAAATTGGTTTTAATACTACTTTCACAGCCTCTTTCGATTGGCTCATTTCAAATGCTTTTTCCCACTGGTCAATACCCAGTTCGTGAGTTATCAGTTTTTCAAGATTGACCATTTCTTTCCCCATAAGTGTCAGACATTTTTCCCATACATCCCAAGTATGGCTGAAATGACCTTTCAAAGTTACTGATTTGGCAATTATCGGGTCAATGCTGAAACCGACAGGTTGACGGCCCCATCCTATTTTAGTGATCTGGCCGGCAGGTCTTACAGCTTCCATTGATAATTTTAAAGTTGAAGAACCTCCTGCGAGATCAAGTATAAGATCAGCTCCATAATGATCACCCAGTGACATTATAATTTCCAGCGGATCTTCGTGTGATGAATTTATGATCTTTGTTGCTCCAAAATCTTTTGATAGTTCAAGTCTCCTGTCATCACCTTCGGTTCCGACAACCACTATTTCACCTGCCCCGGATAGTTGAGCCAGTCTTGCACATAATATTCCGATAGATCCCGGTCCGATAATAACTACCGTATCGCCCGGATTTATTTTACTGTTGGAAATCACAGCTTTATATGCCACGCAAAATGGTTCTGTAATTGAAGCTGCTTTTAATGACACATTATCAGGGACAAGATGCAATATTCTCTCGGGCACTTTCACATATCTTGTAAATGCACCATCTACATGGAATCCATATCCCTTTCTTTCACTGCAGAGATGGTAATTATTTTGCTTACAAAGAGTACATTTTCCGCAATATTCGGCATGAGTTTCCGATGTCACCCTGTTTCCTGGTGCAAAACCTGTTACTTTCGATCCGGCCTTTACAATGGTTCCGGCGAATTCATGGCCAAGAATAAAAGGACGGACAAATTTGAATGCGGATGTATTATTATGTAAGTGCGGATCTGTACCGCAGACACCGGTAAAAGCCACTTCGACAAGGGTATCTGTCTCTCCGATTTCAGGAATGGGGACATCGCGAATTTCCGTGGCTCCGGGAGCATCAGCGTATTTAACAACGGCTTTCATTTTTTCCATCATTGATTTTTTTTAAAAGTTTCATACGAGGAACAGACTCAGTATCCAAAGTGTCAATCCTGCAGTTGTTCCTATAACCAGGGTGCCAAGACTTTGGATCTTATAACCTGTCTTAATATTCATATTTGACATCTGGGTAACAACCCAGAAAAAACTGTCGTTGGCATGTGAAATGACCATCGCACCGGCACCAATTGCCAATACTACCATTGCTTTGCCTATTTCAGTATCATAACCAAGGGCCGGTAAAAGCGGGATAATGATCGAAGATGTAGTTATTAGTGATACCGTGGATGAACCCTGTGCTGTCTTTATTGTTGCTGCAATGATAAACGGCAACCATATCCCCAGATTAATTCCTGAAAGATATCTGCCAATAGCATCAGCCAGTCCCGAATTCTGTAACACCTTTCCAAAAGCACCACCTGCACCTGTTATCAGGATTATAGTTGCAGCGCTAACCATCGCTTTGCCAATCCATCCTTTTTCTGAAAACATTCCTTCCTGCCTTTTCCTGGGTAACATGAAAGCCAGGAGAACTCCAATGAGCAATGCAATAACCGGTTGTCCGACAAATTCGATAAACGACTTTAAAGCACCTTCGCCCATTGGATTAGTTGGAAAATCGGAAATTGACTTAAGTACGATAAGGATTATCGGTAAGAAGACAGGACTTATTGTTTTTAATGCTGAGGGAGCTTCCTTCATTTTGGCATTAATTTCCTGTTCAGATATGTCAGGATTGGGATCAATCTGTGTTCTCGAAGCAATTTTTACAGAGAATAACCAGCCGGTCATCATAGCTATCAGGCTAACCGGTACGCCAATAAGGATCACTATACCGAGATTCGCATTTAGTAAACCTGCTGCAGCGATAGGCCCGGGAGTCGGTGGAACCAGGCAATGAGTTGTGATAAGCCCCAGACTTAGAGCAATAGCCGGACCTGCCAGTGATATCTTTGCTCTTTTTGCCAGGGCTTTGTTAAGAGGTGAAAGAATAACAAAACTTGAATCGGCGAATACCGGTATCGAAACAAACCACCCTATTATTGACATGGCTAACGGGACACGTTTCTTGCCAATGAATTTCAGTATCTTATCTGCCAGGGAATATGCACCACCAGAGGATTCAAGAAATACCCCTATTATTGTACCTGCCACTATTACAATCCCGATATAACCTAACGTGTTGCCGAATCCCGTGCTAATAGAATCAACAATCACATCAAGTGGCATGCCTGTAAAGATCCCAAACCCCAATGCTGCAAACAACAAAGCAAGAAAAGCATGCAGTTTTAGTTTTGTTGAGGAGAGAACAATGAAAACGATACAAAGTACCAGTACAACTATTAATAATGCATTACTACCGCTCAAAATATAATAATATTGAATTTATAGCATTTATTATATTATCACTGGTCAGTTTATACTCTTCGAGGAGTTCATCATAATTGTGTGCTGACATTCCGAACTGATCCTCGATAGCAACATGTCTGAACGGGATACCGGAACCTCTCAGGCTAAAGGTTATCACGCTTGCCAGTCCGCCAATTACTGAATGTTCTTCGGCAGTAACCACACCTTTCATATTTTGTGCCAGTCTTTTTATCTCTGCTTCATCAACAGGTTTTAATGAGCTGACATTCACAACTCTGACTGAAATACCTTTCTTTTCCATTTCTTCAGCTGCCATGAGAGCTTTTGATACCATTATACCATTTCCGTAAACTACAATGTCTTTCCCGTCCCTTAACATGTAAGGTTTTCCGATAACAAACTCCTGGTCTTCAGGGAACACATCCGGAAGGTCATGCCGGTTCAGGCGAATATAAACAGGACCGTTATAATCTGCGATTTTCCGGATCATTTTTATTGTTTCAGTTCCATCAGCCGGGGCCAGCACCGTCATGTTAGGTATTGCCCTCATAATGGCAATATCTTCAACAGATTGGTGAGTAGCGCCGTCACCGAAATCAGAAAGACCTGCGCTTGATCCCACGATTTTCACATTTAGCCCGGATATGCATATACCTTGTCGTATCTGGTCAAAAGACCTGCCTGTTGCAAAAACAGCAAAAGAATTTGTAAAAGCCACTTTCCCGGTTAGTGATAAACCGGCTGCAAATGAAGTCATATTGGCCTCTCCTATACCCATCTCAAAAAACCTGTCCGGGAATTCCTGTTCGAAAAGAACAGTCATTGTCGATTTGCCCAGATCTGCCTCCAAAACAACAATATTGTTATTATTCCTGCCAAGTTCAAGCAATGTCTCACCATATACCTGCCTTTGATTTTGAAGTCTCATAAGTATTTTGTTTAATTTTCAAGTCCCGAACATGCAGTTTCAAACTGTTCCTTTGTAAGCTCACCATTATGAAATGCCACGACATTTTCCGCGAATGAAATACCTTTACCTTTCACAGTATGTGCAATGATTACCTTTGGTTTGCCTGTTATTTTATCAACTTTATCCAGAACTTCTATTATTTCTTTAATATTATGTCCATCCGTTTCAGTGACATGCCAGCCAAATGCCTGCCATTTTGTGGCAACCGGATTGGTATCATACCTTTCGACTACAGGGCCCATGGCCTGTAATCTATTTTTATCCACAAAAACAACCAGGTTATCCAATTTATAAAAAGAGGCTGCCATCGCGGCTTCCCAAATCTGTCCTTCTGCAATTTCACCGTCACCTACGATGCAATATACTTTATTTGTTTTTTTATCCAGCTTCAGACCTGCAGCCATTCCGCATGCCATCGACAATCCCTGTCCCAATGATCCAGTATTCCCTTCTATCCCCGGGGTTAAGGTCATATCAGGGTGTCCCTGTAATATGGAGCCCAGTTTCTTGACATTTTCTATTTCCGATTTCGGAAAATATCCCGATTCTGCAAGTGCAGCATATTGTATAAGAGCAGCATGCCCTTTACTGAGGATAAACCTGTCGCGGTCAGCCCATTTCGGATTCTTAGGATCGTGTTTCATTTTATAAAAATAAAGCACTGATACTATTTCGCTTAAAGAGCAAGATCCTCCCAGGTGACCTTTCTGACCTACTCCAACCATTTTAACGATATCCAGCCTTAGCGTCGCTGCTTTTTTTTCAAGCTCAGTAACAGTCATTTTCATCTTTCCACAATATTTGAATCATGATTGTTTTATATACACTATTTTTACAGAATTAATAATTTAAGCTGATAAAAATAATACTTTTAATGATAGTAGCTTTTAAATTAAAACAATAATTAATAATAATCCATTATGAGTATATTTCATTTCTTCGCAATCACCTTATGTTTTCTTATAAATTATTCCGGGTCAAATAATATGACAATTAATGAAGTATCAATGCAAGAAAACAGATCTCCTGAATTGATCGGGAAAATTGTTACCGATGATCTTCTTTCAAGGGACAGTTTCATGATGTACGATGCCGGACAGGTAAAGGCTGTTCATTATGCTGAAGCCTGTACAGGCTTTGGAGCATCACGCTTTGCCGGTCTTTTAAACGATAAAAACAGGTTGCAAAAATTATCCGACCGCTATTTAAGAGTTATTAATGAAAACATCACCAATACGGCGAATCATGTAGACGTGAATGTGTACGGGATATTACCGCTTGAATTATACCGGCAGACAGGAGATCAACGATTTCTTAAACAGGGGCTTGACCTTGCCGATATTCAGTGGAAAGATCCATTACCTGACGGATTGACAAACCAGACAAGATTCTGGATTGATGATATATGGATGATAGGAGCCTTACAGGTACAGGCATTCAGGATAACAGGAGAAAAGATATATCTGGAAAGAGCTGCTCTTGAAACAAACGCGTATATCAATAAACTACAACAATCCAACGGCTTGTTTTTTCACGGAGAGAATTCACCTTTCTACTGGGGCAGGGGTAATGGCTGGGTAGCTGCCGGCATGGCTGAACTTTTATCAGAACTGCCAGTATCCAATCCTTATTACTTGTCGATTATTAAAGGATATAAGAAAATGATGGATGCATTAATTATTTATCAGTCAGAGGATGGAATGTGGAATCAGCTTATCGACAAAAAAGAATCTTTTAAGGAAACTTCTTCTACAGCCATGTTCGGTTATGCAATGACTGTAGGTGTGAAAAAAGGTATTCTTAAGGGAGAGCAATATAAAGAATCATATCAAAAAGCCTGGAATGCTTTAACCGGCTACATCAATGAGGACGGTAAAATCAGGAATGTTTGTGTCGGAACAGGCAAAAGCAAAGATCTGAATTTTTACCTGACACGTCCAACAGTAACAGGAGATCTGCATGGGCAGGCGCCCCTCTTATGGTTTGCATACAGCTTACTTGCTGAATATTGAATGATCAGTTAGCAGATAAAACAGATATCTAATAACCTGATGTTAATTCATTCGGAACAGAAAGGAGATTCATCGTCCCTATTTCAAGAGCCGACAGGTATCCGTATCCCAGTTCTTTGTCATAAACACATCCGGTATCAATCGGGATGACTTTCGAATTTTTACTTATGATTCTTTTTACATGGTCTATCGTTTTCGGACGATGACCATGTATTATTGTTTTTCCCCGGAGTACAGGATTTTCATAAACAGGAGTACATTCCCATACCATGGTATGCCTGTCAGAAAACGGATCCGGTATATTATCATTGAAGCCGGCATGAACAAATATGTGGTTCCCCGATTCCAGAAAATAATCCAGCTCCGAAAAAAAATTTAAATACTTATTGTCGAGTTCACGTATATCTTCTATCCCAAAGCTTACCAGGGTTGTCATTCCGCTGTTCATGAACCAGAGATATTCATTCATCTCGTCATGATAGGCATCAAGAAGCATCTGCTCATGGTTTCCGGTGAGAACTTTTATATTGAATCCTGAGTTCTTAAGGTCGATTATGAAATCTATTACCTCCTTGCTTTGCCCCCCCCGGTCAATATAATCGCCAAGGAGAATCAGCCTGTCTTCTTTTTTCAGGTCAATTTCCTTTACTACCAGCTCATAGAAGGGCTTGAAGCATCCATGTATATCGCTTATTGCAAAGAGACGACCCATATTAATAAATTTACTGAACTTGTTCGAACAACTAAATTAATATCATTATTTAAAGTAGACAATAAACAGCGTGACAGGTCGATTTGTTTTATTTCCTGCAACATCGGAAGCTGTTTTTACGTATAATACAATATGTGGAAGTGTTATTAACAACACACGCCTGAATTAGATATTTTTGAACTTTTTAATAATCAACGCAATTTAAATGCGAATACTGATTGTTATTAACAAAAATATGTTATATTCGCAAGAGTTGCCAACAACTTATTAACATCTTTATCACAATGCCATACCGGAGATTGCCTAACACCGATGCTGCAAGGATCAGAGCCATGAAAACCGCTCTTGACAGAGGAAAAGAACTTCCTCCCAACAAAATGGCCTATTCAGCAAAATTATTAGTGAAATTACAGAAATTCCTCCCTCTTTTTGAGCATAGCATTCAGCTTCAGCGGCAGGCTATTGCCTCACAGAATAAGAAATCGAAAGATTATAATGAGGTAGCAAAAAAGGCAAGGATCTATCTGACTCATTTCGTCAGGGTAATGAACATGGCAATTTTCCGTGGTGATCTTCCTGCAGAAACAAGAGCATATTATGGACTGGCTACCAATGAATCGACAGTCCCATCCCTGAACTCTGAAAATGAGCTTATTAGCTGGGGCCGGAGAATTATTGAAGGAGAAGAGTACAGGTTGCGTAAGGGTGGCAGCCCGATTACTAATCCTACTATTGCCGTTGTGAAAGTGAGATTTGAAAATTTCATTGAAGCAAGTAATTATAATAAGATACTTGCCAAGAAAACCCTTGATTACTCTGAGAGGTTAGGTGATATGAGAAGAGAGGCGGATAAAATAATACTTAATATCTGGAATGAGGTTGAAGCAACCTGCAACTCTCTTCCCGAAGAAGTACGAAAGAAAGAGTGTGAAGAATACGGACTGGTTTATTTTTACAGGAAAAACGAAAACTTCATTCAGCACTGACACGATTTTTATCTCATATAATCAACCAATCACGCATCAAATTTGACTATAGGCAGCATATCGTTGGCTGATAATCCTCTGTTTCTCGCACCTATGGAGGATATCACCGATCCCTCATTCAGGATGGTGTGCAAGATGCATGGATCTGATTTTATGTACACCGAGTTTATCTCTTCCGACGGACTCATAAGAGATGGAGAAAAGAGTGTCAGGAAACTTAATATTCATGATTTTGAAAGACCCATAGGGATACAGCTGTATGGTCACCTGACAGCTGCCATGGTAGAAGCTGCACTTATTGCCGGGGAGGCAAAGCCTGAGCTTATTGATATAAATTTTGGCTGTCCCGTGAAAAAAATAGCAGCCCGTGGTGCCGGAGCAGGAATGCTCAGGAATATCCCCATGATGGTAGAAATGACCTCTGCCATTGTCAGGGCCGTTAAGCTCCCTGTTACCGTTAAGACCCGGCTGGGATGGGATGATGAGAACAGGAATATTGTGGAGGTGGCGGAAAGGCTTCAGGATGCTGGTATTCAAGCCATTACAATTCATGGGAGAACAAGAGCGCAACTATATAAAGGAGTTGCCGACTGGACGCTTATAGGTGCTGTAAAGAATAATCCAAGAATGAAGATCCCCGTTATCGGCAATGGTGATGTTGACGGTCCGGAAAGAGCAAAAGAAATGTTCGATCGTTACGGTGTTGACGGGATAATGATAGGCCGTGCATCGGTAGGCCGGCCATGGATCTTCACACATATAAAGCATTACCTTAATACAGGTGAGCTGCTTCCCGAACCCACTGTGGATGAGAAAACTGATCTTGCCCTGTTTCACCTCGAAAAATCACTTGAGTTCAAGGAGGATCCTCGTGCTATTTATGAAATGCGCCGTCATCTTTCAAACTATTTTAAAGGATTGCCTCACTTTAAAGAAACAAGGCTGAAACTGCTGACCAGCCTTGATGTAAATGAAATAAAAGGCATCCTTGAAGATATCAGGAAGAAATGGGGTGATTACAGGACCAGTGATATTACATCTGTGTATGGTAAATAAATAATCCTCTCTGACTATTCAAGCTTTTTCAGCAAAACAGAAAATCCTTTCCATTTAAAGATAATTCCAAGGATAAAAATTACCAGTATTCCCATTAATAACATTGAAATAAGATCGGCCCAGGGATTGATTTCAATCTGCTGATATAATGCAGGAGTCTGCAGCGCTGATGATTCATTTGTGACCATGATGCACAGGAAGATGTTATTCGCTGTATGGGCACCCATCGCGGCCTCAATACCGTCATCGAGTATGGTTATTAAACCGAATATCAATCCGAAAAGGATATATTGCGGCATCATGGTACCGAAGCCGAATTCCGAGACTTCAGGATTCATTATATGCATCAGTCCGAATAATATGGATGTCATAATCAGAGGTATCCACCTGTTCCTTGCCAATACTGCAAATCCCTGCATCAGGTAGCCTCTGAAAATGATTTCCTCAAATGCTGCCTGGAAGGGAATAAATAAAACAGACATCAGTACAAGAGGTACCAGGGTGATTATTGACCTGTTATTTACTTCAAAGTTAAGTGGCTCAAGCCTGATGTAAACATAGAGATAGATTGCTGAGATTATAAGCCATACTAATGCCGATATTAAAAACCTGTTCCATCTGAATCCGTTTGTACCGTTAATTGTGCAGGTAAGATTCCTGTGGTTGAGAGGCTTAATGAGCAGTATAAATGTTATTAACCCAACGAAAAACGGGAAAAGCATTGTAAAGAGGTAAAGGTTTGAGTCGAGACCCAGCACTGTGAGGTTGTTTGGATTTTCCGACGCCCTGACTCCTATTGCAATCAGCAACGGAATTCCACCAATAGTATTTGTAGCAGTGAGAAGAGCTGCCAGCATTATCAGATATCTCCAAAAAGCATTTTTCCCGGTAAATGAAGATTCAAGATGATTCATACAAAAGACTGATACAAGGTGCAAGGTACCCGGTACATAGTATATGGTTCATTATTCATTGGCTGCTTTTTTGGGAAAGTCAATTGAATAATGCAGACCTATGCTCTCCTTCCGGTTTTGTGCATGTTTGATTATAATATATCCTACATTGATCAGATTTCTCAGTTCACAGATTTTTTTTGAGATAAGTGAGCGTTTATAAAGGCTTTCTGTTTCCTGGTACAAAATATCAAGACGTGTCATGGCCCTTTCAAGACGCAGGTTCGACCTGACAATCCCTACATAATTACTCATTATCATCTGAACCTCCTTAATACTATGTGTGATAAGAACCATCTCCTCGAGATGTGTTGTGCCCTTATAGTCCCATACAGGTATTTTTTCCTCGAAAGTCAGCTCTTTCAGCCTTTTTGAGGAGTGCACTGCTGCCCTGTGCGCATATACAACAGCTTCCATAAGCGAATTTGAGGCAAGTCTGTTTGCGCCATGCAGTCCTGTTGAGGAGGCTTCACCAATAGCATAAAGCCTTTCAATATTACACCTTCCGTCCATATCCACTTTAATGCCTCCGCATGAATAGTGCTGGACAGGTACCACCGGGATCATATCTTTTGTAATATCGATACCCCTTGCAAGACAGTGTTCATAAACATTCGGAAAATGATCTTTAAGACCTTCCTGATTAAGATGTGTACAGTCGAGCCATACATGATCATCACCCCATATTTTCATTTCATTATCGATAGCCCGGGCAACAATGTCCCTGGGCGCAAGAGATCCCCTGCTGTCATATCTGTTCATGAACTTTTCGCCCTGCATGTTTTTCAGAACAGCTCCGAATCCCCTTAGAGCTTCCGTTATCAGGAAAGACGGCCTGGCATTGGGATCATACAGAGAGGTCGGATGAAATTGTACAAATTCCATGTTCTCAATTGTTCCCTTTGCTCTGTATACCATCGCAATACCATCTCCAGTGGCAATTTCCGGGTTTGTGGTTGTAAGATAGACATTGCCGATTCCTCCAGTTGCCACAACTGTGATTTTTGACAGGAAGGCAATGACCTTCTGGTTCACAAGGTCGGCAACATACGCGCCAAAACATTTAATTTCAGGATAATTGCGCTTTACAACTTCCCCGAGGTGATGCTGCGTAAGAAGTTCAATGGCAAAATGCTGTTCATAGATATCAATGTTTGGATCTTCTTTTATCCTGTCCATAAGTGTTTTCTGGATAGCCTCGCCTGTTTTGTCTTTATAATGCAGTATCCTGTGTTCGGTATGGCCTCCCTCTCTTGCAAGATCGTATGTGCCATCACTCTTTTTATCGAATGGCACCCCCAGATTAATCAGTTCTCTTATCCTGTCAGGAGCTTCTTTTATAACCATTCTCACGACCTCTTCATCACAACAGCCGTCACCCGCAATAAGCGTATCATGAACATGTTTTTCAAAATTATCCGGTTCACTGAAGACTGCAGCAATTCCGCCCTGGGCATAACGCGTATTTGTATCTATGAGATTTGCCTTTGTCACAACTGATACCTTACCATACTTTGAAGCTTTAAGGGCAAATGTCAATCCGGCTACCCCTGAACCAAGAACAAGAAAATCGGTTCTTTTCTTCATTGCGCTAATCGATGTAAAAGGTGTAAAGATACAAATAGAATTTGTGTTTCGAATATCATCGCTTCGATCCACTCATCAATTGTAAAACCAAACTTTTTAATTTACTTTTGCCTTCCGTATCTTAACAACAAAAGTTATTATGGCCCAGGAAGATGTATTTAAGAAGCTGATCGCACATTGCAAGGAATACGGTTATGTATTCCCCTCAAGTGAGATATATGATGGTTTAAGTGCAGTTTATGACTATGGGCAATACGGTGTTGAACTTAAGAATAACATTAAAAAATACTGGTGGGACAGTATGGTCCTGCTAAATGAAAATATTGTCGGTGTTGATTCTGCAATATTTATGCATCCCACAATCTGGAAAGCCTCGGGACATGTTGATGCGTTCAACGATCCGCTGATAGATAATAAAGACTCCAAAAAAAGGTACCGTGCCGATGTGCTGATCGAAGAGCATATGGCAAAGATTGAAGATAAGATAAACAAGGAAATTGAAAAAGCCAGACAAAGATTTGGAGATGCCTTTGATGAGAAAAAATTCAGGGAAACAAATCCGCGAGTACTGGCAAACCAGGCAAAGATTGATGAAATAGACGCATGTTTTGTAAAGGCGATGAATGAGAATGATCTGGCCGGCCTGAAACAGATAATTATTGACAATGAGATTGTATGTCCCATATCAGGTACCCGTAACTGGACGAATGTCAGGCAGTTTAACCTGATGTTTGCCACGGAAATGGGTTCAACATTCGATGGTGCAAGCAAGGTTTACCTTCGTCCCGAGACAGCCCAGGGTATTTTTGTTAATTTCCTTAATGTACAGAAAACAGGCAGGATGAAGATCCCCTTTGGCATTGCACAGATTGGAAAGGCCTTCCGGAATGAGATTGTTGCCCGGCAGTTTATCTTCAGGATGAGAGAATTTGAGCAGATGGAGATGCAGTTTTTTATTAAACCCGGCACCGAGCTTGAATGGTTCAGACACTGGAAAGATGTGAGGATGAAATGGTTCAGAGCTTTCGGTTTCGGGGATGATAATTACCGTTTCCATGATCATTCCAAGCTTGCCCATTATGCAAATGCAGCTACGGATATAGAATTTAAATTTCCGTTTGGCTTCAAGGAGGTGGAGGGTATTCATTCACGTACCGACTTCGACCTGAAGCAGCATCAGAAATACAGTGGTAAGAAGATGCAGTATTTTGATCCTGAGAAAGGAGAATCTTATATCCCTTATGTGATAGAGACGTCTATCGGTGTCGACAGAACCTTCCTGCATGCTATTGCAGGTGCATACATCGAGGAGGAGCTTAAAAAAGATGACGGAACTACAGATATGCGGGTAGTGCTGAGACTCCCTGCCTTCATTGCTCCTGTCAAGCTCGCGGTAATGCCTCTCGTAAGAAAAGACGGACTGCCCGATATTGCTGAAAAAATCATTGATGAACTGAAGTTCGATTTCAACTGCCAATACGACGACAAGGATTCCATCGGCAGGAGATACCGAAGACAGGATGCAATTGGCACACCATATTGCATAACTATTGATCATCAGACCATTCAGGACGAAACGGTAACAATCAGGTATCGCGATTCAATGCTTCAGGAAAGGGTAGATATAAAGTCACTGAAAAACATAATAGCTGAGAAGGTCAATATAACGACTCTTCTCAGGAAACTTTAGGATGAAAAAGGTATTGATCATAACATATTACTGGCCGCCAGGCGGTGGTGCCGGCGTTCAACGATGGCTGAAATTTTCAAAATACCTTCCGCAATACAGCTGGGAACCTGTTATTCTTACAGTTGATCCTGAATATGCTGCTTATCCGGCCATTGACGATTCTCTCGAAAAAGAGATACCTGAGGGTCTGAAAATCTACAGGACAAAAGCTACAGACTGGTACAAATTATATGGAAACGACAAAACAAAGGTTCCATCTGCCGGATTTGCAAAAAATAAAGACGACACGTTCAGGGGTAAGTTATCACGTTTTATAAGGGGTAACTTTTTTATTCCCGATCCAAGAAGAGGATGGAACAGGTTTGCATACCGAAAAGCCTGCGGCCTGATTACAGATGGGGGTATCACTAATATCATTTCAACCAGCCCGCCTCATTCAACCCAGCTCATAGGTTTAAAGCTAAAGAAAAAATTTCCCGGAATCACATGGATAGCTGATTTCAGAGATCCCTGGACAGATATATACTATTACAAAATGTTCAGTCAGACACTTCCGGTAAGAATGCTTAACAAACACTATGAAAGAAAAGTAATTGATAATGCCGATCTTGTCATTTCTGTAGGCAAATCACTTTCCCGACTCCTGAAAACAAAAATCAGGTTTCCTGCCGACAAATTCAAGATTCTGACAAATGGGTATGATGAACCTGATTTTTCAGAACTTGTACCGGGCAGAAAGGACAAATTTTTCATTATCACCTATGTCGGCACAATCTCCGACAGCTATCCTGTTGAAGGCTTTCTCAGGATTATTTCTGACCTTAAAAAAATAAACGGCAGGGATATCCTGTTCAGGATCGTTGGTCAGATCAGCGAACACCAGGAAACACTTATCTTAAAGTATCTTGAAGAAAAGAACAGGTTGTTTATTCCATATACTGACCATAGCTCATCAATAAGGTATATGCTTGAATCAGATATCCTGCTGCTTGTAATACCCGACCATCCAAAGAACGAATTAATTATTACAGGGAAACTGTTTGAATATATCAGGTCAGGAAATCCTGTTCTTTGTCTCGGACCTTCAAACGGAGATGCAGCAAAGATCCTGAATGAGTCAGGAAGAGGACATACTTTCGGGTATTACGATATTGATTGTATGTCAGAATTCTTAGGGATTTTACCAGAAAGCACCGGCACGAAATTCATGATAGAGGAATGGGACAGGAAAAGGATTACTGAGAAGCTTGTCAATTACCTGAAAACATGAATGGTAATAAGATAAAATATGTTCTTGATGCTTTTTGTAATATCTATGACTTTGAGGATATTGAAAAATACGTTACTTATTCAGGTTCCGGGGAAAAGGTTAAAAAAGTAATAATCAGACCGGGTCAAAATGTTGAAGGATGTCTTTCAGGTAAAGAAATAATTAATTTCCCGAATGTCCTGTACAGAAACTGGAAAAATGTATCAATCCCGTTTATTTTTAACTCAGGAGCAGAGAGCCATCTTAACATTATTACCGGAAAGCCGGGGAGCATCATTATAAATTTTGATGTAATTTCTGCTTCATTCTATCTTCTCAGCGGGTGGCATGAAAGGCTGCACCCTGATCCTGATAAGTATGGCCGGTTCAGGTATGATTCAGGTATACAGTTTATTTTGGGTATTACCCATATCTCGGTAGTAAATTACTATTTCGATATATTAAAAACTGCTCTGGAAATGTTGCTGGTAAGAGAAATTGATTTCCGAAGACAGATAAGCAGACCTTCTGCATTTATGACACATGATGTTGATCTTATTAATACAATCTGGATCGAGGATATAATGTGGTGTATGAGAAACAGGAAGTTCGGTAAGATTCCCGGACTGGTTATGAGGCAATTAAGAAATAAAAATGATTCTTCGCTGATAAAAGAACTAAGGATACTTGAGACAGAAAAGGGAGTCACTTCCACATTTTTTTTCATGACACAGAAAGGTTCAGTAAAAGGAATAAAGTGTGCAGATTATGACATTAAATCAGGATCAATCAGAGATCTCCTGATGAAGCTTTCTGAAAACGGAGCGGAGATAGCCCTTCATGGATCCCCGGGAACCGAATCAGATTACAGACGCCTTATGGGTGAATGCAGCAGAATTGATATGTCGGTATCGGGTAACAGGTTTCATTTTTTGTTGTTCAACCACGATACTACACCGGGAATACTTGAGGCTGCGGGTATTAAGTATGATTCTTCCCTGGGATTTGCCGAGAATATTGGATTCAGGAATTCAATCTGTTCTCCTTTTTACCTTTATGATAATAAGAATGACCGGCCCACTGAAGTACTTGAGATCCCTCTGGCTGTTATGGATACAACACTTGACAGGAAAGGATATCTCGGAACAGGTCCCGGAAGTTTCCAAACTGCCAGGCTTATTATTGATGAAGTTAAAAAGTATAACGGCGTTTTCACCCTGCTTTTACACAATAATTACTTTTCTCCGTACAAACACAAGGGATACCGGGAATTTTATACAGAAATAATTGAGTATCTTAATAAGGAAGGATTCGAGTTCAGGACCGGGAATGACATCTGCAAATTATACAGTTGAACGAGGAATAAAGCTATATGCTATTTTCAGGATTGGATTATCTATTCTGAAAATCCTCAGATAGGGGTGTTGGGTTGTTCCAAACTGTCTGAATGAGTTTTCCACCGGCTCATCCATACTGCCTTCAAAATCAAATTTTTGTACTTTTCCGCTAAGCATTTTTATCAATTCCCATATAAGCAGGCTGGAGGAACCACTGCTCCTGTAGTCATTATCAATGGAACTGATCAGGTTATAACCACTCACTCTGTCCCATACACAAAATATTGCACTGTGTATAACAGAGGATCCATCAACGGCATAAATTATCCTTCCTGCCTGATTGTTGTATGCAGCCTGGTATAATCTTTCGAAAGTATCATATCTGTAGACTATCTTTCTGTTCTGCTTCCTGAGGGTATTCCTGTGGTGTTCATAGAATTCCGATGCAGACATATCAAACTTTATTTTGACTTCCTTTTCAGCTTTCCTGATATTTTTCTTCTTGGCATAACTGAAATTATCAAATACCCGGATAGTATTTGATATATCATCTATTATATAAGTATACCTTGTTGATTGTCTGTAACCTTTCCAGAAAAATGGCAGCCAGTTGGAAACAGAATAGTGAAAATTATGGAATTGTGCTCCTGCATGTGGCAGGTTCTCAATAAAAAAACTGAATATCTTCTTTTCCAGGCCAAGCTTATCCTGCGGGCTGATTTCTTCAGGGTATTTAATATAAGGACCGAGAGCCTGAGTAAAGACAGGCATTTTTATTACATTGATCATCAGCCTCCTGGTTAAATAAAATGGCATTGATGCAACAGGTTCATCTCCTATAGAAAAGATCAGTACATCCCAGTTTGACGGCTCACAGACAGCATCAAGCCACCACGGATTTGCGTAAACCGGCATGTTCTTTTCGGAATTACAGAACTGCCGGAATAATACTTTTCTCTCTTCTTCTGAGTTCATTATTTAAGATTTATTTGTAAAGATTCCGAAGATCTTTTTTTAAATCCAAAGAATACTTTTATCCTCATAATCCTGAATGGTTCAAAACCTCCCTTTTCAATGCCTCTTCTTGAAGCCATATTATTGACATTGGTTGCTATCAAAATCTGCTTTGACGGGAAATATTTCCTTGCAATATATGATATTACGAAGGGATAGATATTCTTCCCTTTTGCCTTTTCCGCTGTTTCACAATCATGGATATAAATTTCACTTTCTCCTATCATAATTGGCAGAAATTTGAATATCAGGGCCTTACCGGGTGCGTCCTTGTAGAATGACCTGTGCACACATTCCCCGTTCAAGTAACCCAGTATTCCTTTTTCGCCTTTTTTTATAATATGTTCCAGGTATTTCAAGGTTGATTTGCTTTCAAAAGAAAGAACATCTTTTATATTTTCACCTTTAACTTCCTCCAGAGTAATAATAGATTCAATCCGGGGGTCACTTTTAAACCTGTACAGGTAAAATGATTCATCAAGGTAGATCCTTGACTTTAAAATCCTGTATAATCTTTCCAGGAACCTTTTCATATCCTTCCGGATCTTTCATCCACAAAAAAATGGATCTCAGCAATAATTTACAGTCATACACGAAGATAACAAATCATATCAATATTTTATCTTATATATTATAATAATGGGGGCAGGAATATTATCTGCAACCTTCCGTAAATGCCTTCATATTGTTGATTTTATTATCTTTGGGCCATGAAAATCCTGATGATCCTTGAGTCGATCTTTACCGGTGATACAAGAGTTGAAAACGAAGCTTTAAGCCTTATTTCAGAAAGTCATGAAGTGGGTATCATTTGTTACAGTACAACAAGCAAATCGATTGTTGAGCATTATAAAAACATAAAGTTATACCGGCTTGGAATTTCAAAATTCACAATGAAAAGCAGTGTGGCTGCATTGTCTTTTCCGGTTTATTTTAACTTCTGGAAGAAACATATTTTAAAGATCCTGGCATCAGAAAATTATGACGTAATTCATGTTCATGATCTTCCGCTTATCAGTATCTGTTACGACATTGCAAAAGAAAAAAGACTAAAACTGGTTCTCGATCTTCATGAAAATTATCCTGCCCTGCTCGAAATATCCGAGCATACCAAGACCATTCCGGGCAGGCTTCTCTGTTCTATCAGAAAATGGAAAGCCTATGAAAGAACCTTTGTAAACATGGTCGATCATATAATAGTAGTCATCGAGGAGGCGAAAACAAGGCTTATTAAGCTTGGCGTTGACCCTGATAAGATAGAGATTGTCAGTAAT
>Ga0315541_1001615_pt1 | contig 20413 bp, 25 predicted proteins | sample SalMarSW160190MG_FD_203095 | JGI IMG/M metagenome (GOLD analysis project Ga0315541, IMG submission 203095) | Salt marsh sediment microbial communities from the Plum Island Ecosystem LTER, Massachusetts, United States - Salt Marsh Sediment SW1601-190 ...
GAGAACAGATAAGGGTGAAAGCTACCAGGCTAAGGCAGCTATAATTGCCGCGGGCAAGCGACCTCGCCAGCTAAATGTTCCGGGTGAAGAGAAGTTGAGGGGCAGAGGAGTTACCTACTGCGCCATTTGCGATGGTCCCCTCTTTACTGGTGAAAATGTTGCCGTCATTGGAGGTGGTAACTCAGCCCTGGAGGCTGCCGACGACATGGTTAAGATAGCCGAACGTGTTTATTTAGTATCACTAACTCCTCTTACCGGTGACCAAATCCTAATCGACAAAGTGAAGGCTGCCAACAACTTGACAATGTTCCTGGAGCATGAAGTCCTGGAGATAAAAGGGGAGAGCCGCGTTAAGGGGATAAAAATAAGGGACTTGAAAAGTAAACAGGAAAGGGAACTGGATGTTGGTGGCATCTTTATCGAGATCGGACTTATCCCTAACTCGGAGCCATTCAAGGGAATAGCTTCTCTAAATGGCTTTGGGGAAATCGAAGTTAGTTGTGCTAATGAAACTGGCGTACCCGGGCTTTTTGCCGCTGGGGATGTCACTAATATTCCTGAAAAGCAGATAGTGGTGGCTGCCGGGGAAGGGGCGAAAGCTGCCCTTAAAGCTCACCGCTATCTCCAGAGGCTCAGCAAATAAATAATATTGTAAAGGAGGATTGAAATGGCTGTTAAAAAAGTTGGCGAAAAATATCGCTGCAATGTCTGTGGCAATGAAGTGACAGTGACCAAGGTTGGCGGCGGTACTCTGGTCTGTTGTGGTCAGGATATGGAATTAATTAGCTCGTAAGGTTTTAAGAGGAGTGAGCAAATGGAAAATGAACAATCCCCGACGATAGAGGTGCTTCAGCTCGCTGTTCGGATGGAGGTAGAGGGTAAGGAGTTTTACCAGCAGGCAAGCCAGAAAAGCAGCAACAAGCTAGCTAAGGAACTATTTCAACACCTGGCTAATGAAGAAGACATTCACCGTAAGAAATTTGAGGAAATATATGAAGCCCTCAAGAGAGGGCAGAATTGGCCTGATGTAGAGCCACCATCTGAGAAAGGGAAAAGGCTCAAGTCTCTGTTCGCCGAAGCCACTAAAGCGCTGGGCAGCAAGATTAAAGTGGCCGAGTCTGAACTTGAAGCTATCAAGATAGCTATGGATATGGAGATCAAGTCTTATAATTTATATCACTCTCGAAGCGAAGAAAGCACCCTCCCTGTGGAAAAGCGGTTCTATGAGACTCTGGCGGGCGAGGAGCGGGGGCACCATCTCGCCCTTCTCGATTCCTATGAGTATCTCAGTGATCCTGCGGGGTGGTTTACCAAAAGAGAACACTGGTCATTGGATGGGGCTTAAATAAACAAATAGGAGGGTACAACATGGGGGATGTTGCTTTAAGCATTGAGCAGCTAAGTGTAGAGGTGGAAGGGCGGGAGATTTTACATAATATAAATTTAGGGATGAAGCTTGGCGAGACACATGTCCTTTTCGGTCCCAACGGCAGCGGGAAAACCACTTTGCTCATGGCGTTAATGGGTTTCCCCAAGTATCGGATAACCAAAGGCAAAATCATTTTCAAAGGCCAGGACATAACTATGTTGCCGCTGGATGAGAGAGCCCGTTTGGGGATTGGTATGTCCTTCCAACGGCCACCGGTGGTTCGGGGTGTAAAAATGCGTGACATGGTGGCTGCCTGCCTCAGGGGGCGAGAACAGGAAGAAAGCATCAGTCAACTCGCAGAGAAAGCTGACCTGGCCGATTTTCTGGATAGGGAGATGAACTATGGGTTCTCGGGAGGGGAGATAAAGCGTTCCGAGCTGATGCAACTACTGGCGCAGAGGCCCACATTAACATTGATAGATGAGCCTGAATCAGGCGTTGACCTGGTAAATATTGCCCTTATCGGTGAACTGTTAAATAGCTTGCTTGAAAAAGATTGTCCCATACCTGAGCGAAGATGCATGGGGCTCATCATTACCCATACTGGTCATATTCTGGACTATGTTAACGCCCGCACAGGCTATGTCATGTGTAATGGTGTAATCGGATGCGAGGGAGACTCTCGTGAGATTTTAGCTACTATTAGAGAGAAAGGCTACCAAGAATGTATCCAATGCTTTCTGAGGAGGAGGGCCTCAAGTGGCTGAAATGATATCGCCTGAGACACATAAAGAGAAAGCCAGAGCAGCAGCCGCCAAACCAGCGGCATTCGGTGAAGATATAGATTTGGGCACTTATGTTAGCTCAGCTGAGGAGCAGCCTTACCAGGATGACCCCTCGAAGCTCCCTGCCAGGGCCAAAGAGCGTATGCTGGAAGCAGGAGTCATTTTGGATGACCCGAGCCAAAGAGCAGGAACCTTTATCCAGATGGATAACGCTCCAGTTCACAGTTCGGTCAGACAAGAGGGCGTGGAAGTAATGTCAGTCAGTCAGGCTCTGGAAAAGTATGACTGGCTGTCAGACTACTGGTGGCAGGCAGTAGCCGTGGATACCGATAAGTACACTGCCAATATAGAGCTGAACCAGCATAATGGCTACTTCATCAGAGCACTGCCTGGCTATAAGACCATTTATCCTGTTCAGACCTGCCTCTATCTGGCAAAAGCACGGCTTGCTCAGAATGTGCACAATATTATCATTGCTGAAGAGAATTCAGAGATGCATATCATTACCGGTTGTACCACTGCTTCTAACGAAGAAGCCGGCCTGCATCTCGGCGTCTCTGAGTTCTACATAAAGAAAGGAGCTAAGGTCACCTTCACTATGATACATAGCTGGAATCCAGAGGTAGCTGTTCGCCCCCGCACGGGAGTAATGATTGAAGAGAATGGCTTATTTCTTAGTAATTATGTGCTTACGAAGCCAGTCCGTTCACTACAAATGTACCCCACAGCCAGGTGCGTGGGGGAAAATGCGGTTGTCAGGTTCAACAGTATTCTGGTAGCAGCTCCGGGGTCAACGCTGGACGTTGGTTCTCGGGCCATCCTCGATGCTAAGGGAGCGAAAACGGAAATCATATCACGAGCGATAACGACCGGAGGGAGCATTGTTGCCCGAGGTTATATAGAAGGCAATGCCCCTGATGTCAAAGGTCATCTGGAATGTCGCGGGCTAATCCTGATGGGAGAGGGCACAATCCATGCCATACCCGAGCTTAAAGGTACTTTAGCGGGCATTGACCTATCCCATGAAGCGGCAGTAGGCAAGATAGCTGAAGAAGAAGTAGAGTATCTCATGGCACGGGGGCTAACTCGAAGCGAAGCTACAGCCACAATAGTCAGAGGATTTCTCAGGGTGGATATCGAGGGATTGCCGCCCTTACTCAGTGCCGAATTACAGCGGGCAATTGAAGCCAGTGAAAAGGACCTTATGTAAATAAGGACGAGAGGGGATTAGCAATGAATACGAAAGCTCTACACAATTTAAGCTACGGTCTGTATGTGGTAGCATCCCAAAAACAAGGAAAGCTAAACGCACAAATCGCCAACACAGTGGTTCAAGTCACCTCTGAGCCTCCCACTATCTCCGTGTGCATCAACAAACAGAACCTAACGCACGAGTTTATAACCGAGAGCAAAGTCTTTGTCGCTTCTGTATTATCTCAAGATACACCCCTATCTTTCATCGGTCATTTTGGCTTCAAGTCGGGTAAGGAGGTAGACAAACTCAAAGATGCCAATTACAAACTAGGTGAAACTAAGGCTCCCATAGTACTTGACCATAGCTTGGCTTATCTCGAAGCCAGGGTAATTAATCAACTAGATGTCGAGACTCACACTATCTTTATAGGGGAACTCGTGGGAGCGGATGTTCTCAGAGAAGGTGAACCAATGACTTATGCTTACTACCATCAGGTTAAGAGAGGCAGCACTCCCAAGACAGCTCCCAGCTATATCGAAGAGAGAAAGGAGACGGTATCCAAAATGGCGAAATACAAATGCACTGTTTGTGGGTATATCTATGACCCCGAGTTAGGCGACGCCGACGGCGGTATAAAGCCGGGAACGCCTTTCGAGGAAATACCCGATGATTGGGTATGCCCTGTCTGCGGAGCAAGCAAAGACCAGTTCGAGAAAATAGAGGAGTAAGTGACGGAGGTGCCATGATAGCAAACCTGAGCCAAGAACAATTAGCAGGAATATTAGAAGCAATACCGGTGGAAATTTCTTTCGTTGACGAGAACGACCTGGTTAAATTCTGGAATAAGCACGAAACGAGAATTTTCAAACGGCCGGCTTCAGTGATTGGGAAATCAGTTCAAAACTGTCATCCGAAGCAAAGTGTGGATAAGGTCAACCAGCTATTGTCCGATTTCAAGAGTGGCAGGAGGGATTCAGCCGAATTTTGGATAAATCTCGGGGAAAGGAAGGTATATATCAGATATTTTGCCGTGCGGGACAAAACCGGCAGGTATCTGGGCACACTGGAAGCCACCCAGGACATTACAGAGATAAAGAAGATTGAAGGAGAAAAGAGGCTGTTAGAGTATTGAAGGAAGGAATAAAATGAAAGCAAGACAAATAAAGACAAATGTTTACTGGATAGGCGCTATCGACTGGGACAGGCGTCTCTTTGACGCCTTGATACCCCTTCCCGATGGAACAAGCTATAACTCTTACCTGGTGCAGGGCAGCCAGAAAGTTGCTTTGATAGATACCGTGGATCCCTCTACGACAGAAATCCTCATGGCTTATCTTGAGAATGTTCCCATTATTGACTATGTCATTGCCAACCATGCCGAGCAAGACCACGCGGGCAGCATCCCCCAGGTTCTAGAGAAGTATCCCGATGCTAAAGTGGTCACCACACCCAAAGGCCAGGATATGCTCGTGGCTCTCTTGCTTATCCCGGAGGACAAATTTATCACCGTAAGCGATGGTGAAACTTTATCCCTGGGGGATAAAAGCCTGGAGTTTATCCATGCCCCCTGGGTACACTGGCCTGAGACCATGCTTACATATTTACGGGAAGACAAGATACTCTTCCCTTGCGACCTTTTTGGCTCCCATCTGGCTACCACAGACTTGTATGTAGCCGATGAAGGGCAAGTCTATGAAGCGGCTAAAAGATACTTTGCTGAAATCATGATGCCTTTCCGCACCAGTATTGAGAAACATTTGGAGAAGCTAAACAGTTATAAGATTGACGTCATCGCCCCCAGCCACGGCCCCCTCCATGACAAGGCATCGTTCATCATGGAAGCATATCGAAGCTGGGTATTCGGCCCACCAAAAAACATAGTGGTCTTGCCTTATATCTCCATGCACGGCAGCACCCAAAAAATGGTGGAATATTTTGTTGGAGCCCTGGCTGACAGAGGCGTCACGGTTAAGCAGTTCAATTTGGCGGCAACCGATATTGGGAAACTAGCCATGGCATTGGTGGACGCCGCCACTATGGTCATCGGCACGCCTACAGTTCTGGTTGGTCCACATCCCAACATCGCCTATGCGGCATTTCTAGCCAATGCCTTAAGACCCAGGCTCCAGTTCATCTCCATTATTGGCTCCTATGGCTGGGGCAGCAAGGCTGTGGAACAGCTCACGGGAATGATCCCCAACCTTAAGGCGGAGGTACTGGCTCCCGTGCTCAGCAAGGGATTTCCCAGAGAAGACGATTTCAAGGCCCTGGACAACTTAGCCAGCACCATCGCACAAAAGCATAAAGAGAGTGGCTTTGCCTGATAATGTCTTGCTTAAAGAGGGTCGAGAATGGCTAAGACAATAACAATTTATGACACCAGAACTGGTAGCACAGGGACAATAGTGAAGGCAATTGAAGAAGGGAGGGAAAGAGCTAAAGTTGAGGTTATATCGAAGAGGACTGCAAAGGCAGAGGCTCCCAAAGATATTAATGGCCAACCAACAGCCTGAATGAGTTTCCCCGCTAGACATCTCCATGGTTCTTTGGGCATCCCTGAAATGTCATAAATTTGTAATTTTTTTGACCACCGTTTTATAACTTCTTCATTAGGTCTGGTCTAAGATTTCAGCATAAGAGTATCGTTAGAGTGCGCCAATAATGCCATCGTCAGCTATCTTTTGGGGTGAAGTAGTGAACTTGTCCAGATGATGACTGATACAATGAAGAGCATATTCGGAATGAATGTGAAGATATTCCGAGAACCGAGGGTTTCTTATGGAGGATTCTTAAGAAAGGAGGAAGCAATGAACTACTGGATGTGCGATGAATGCAACTACGTTTTTGAAGCTGAGATGCCGCCAGACACATGTCCCGGTTGCCATGCTAAATGTACCTTTATGAATGTCAGTTGCTATATTCCTGACTGCGGTGGACCAGGTAATTACGACCCAAAGTTGGTGGCTCAGCGTGCCAGGGAATCAGAAAAGAGATTAAGGTAATTTTTGCCAGGGAGCTAAGAGAAATGGAATTTGGAGACATTTTGAAAAGGAGAAGATAAACTATGGAAGCAAGGAAGTTTTACACCCTGCCGCAATTGCTCTACGGATATGATGAATTACAGCCCTACATATCCCAGGAACAGTTAACTCTACACCATCAGAAGCATCATCAGGCGTACGTCAATAGTGCTAATGCCATACTCGAGAGGTTGGACAAGGCTCGCAAAGAAGGCGCTGACTTTGATGTTAAAGCTACTTTAAAAGAGCTTTCGTTTCACATTGGAGGGCATCTGCTACATTCATTGTTCTGGACCAACATAGCCCCGCCGGGTAAAGGCGGAGGAAAGCCAACGGGAACCTTGGGCACAGCCTTGGAGAAAGAGTTTGGAAATTTTGAAAGATTCAAAAAAGAATTCAGTCTGGCTGCTACTAGCGTGGAAGGCTCAGGATGGGCAGCACTCACTTTCTGCAGGCAGACTAACAGACCAATAATAATGCAGATAGAAAAACATAACACAAATGTTTATCCCATGTTTACAATCCTCATGGTTATTGATGTCTGGGAGCATGCTTATTATCTGGATTATAAAAATGAAAGAGCTAAATTCGTTGATGCCTTCTGGAACATCGTCAACTGGGATGAGGTGAATAAAAGGCTGGAAAGAATATTCAAGTAGTTTTAGGGCAAAGGGTGGCGGATAAGTTAGCGGTGCAGGAAAGGAGGTTGATGGACAAGAACTGGAAGTTCAAAGAGGCTTTTTAGAATTAAAAAGGACAAGTAAAGGAGGTGTCAAACATGGAAGAAGTAAAAGAACAAACAGGTCACATGCCCCGCATAGGCGAGCCGGCACCAGCTTTTGAGGCAGTAACCACTCACGGGATGCTCAAGCTGGAAGATTTCAAGGGAAGCTGGCTAATTCTCTTTTCCCACCCGGCGGATTTTACCCCGGTGTGCACTACTGAGTTCATCGCTTTTAGCGAGATTCATCCCGAACTGCAAAAGCGAGGGGTAGAGCTTCTGGGCCTTAGTGTAGATAGTGTCTCTTCGCATATTGCCTGGGTGCGCAATGTGGAGGAGAAAACAGGGGTGAAGATACCATTCCCCATTATCGCTGACCTCAGCAAGGAGGTTTCTCTGGACTATGGTATGATTCACCCCGGCCAGAGCAAGACTGAGACTGTCAGATGCGTGTTCATAATCGACCCTAACCAGATTATCAGGACAATACTCTACTACCCGCTGACCACCGGCAGGAACATGGATGAGATACTGCGAATAATAGATGCATTACAAACGACGGACAAGAACGCAGTAGCCACTCCGGCTAACTGGAGGCCGGGCGATATGGTAGTGGTGCCGCCACCGAACACACAGGAAATGGCTGAAGAGAGACTCAAGCAGGGGTACGAGTGTACCGATTGGTATCTCTGCAAAAAGAAGCTGTAAACAAAATAGGAGGAGAATATGGCATGTATTAGCCCTGATGGTAAACCTACCGAGTCAGGTTCCAAGATGCTCCGTGCGCTACAGGCAGGGTTGGGGTCTCCCGAGGAAATTGCCAAGGAGACCGGGATGCCGCTATTCAGGGTAAGAAGCGGGCTCCGCGAACTTGCTGAGGCTGGGCTAGCTAAGCAAAGAGATGATAGGTACGGGCTTAGTGAAAAGGGAGCCGAGCTGATAAAGTAATATCCCAGGCAATATTGAATGTATATAGGGAGTGTCTTACCCTCACAAAACCAACAACTTGTTGGTGAGGAGGGTTAAGTGTATATTGCGATGAAATAGACAAAAAAGTTGGCGACACAGGAGGAACAAGTGGACAACGATAAAATTATTGCTTTACTAAATCAAGACCTTGAGGGCGAACACGCAGCCATCATTCAATATCTGGTCCATGCCCATGCTATGGGCGAGGGTGAGATGGCGTGTGAAATCGAGGCTATCGCCCGGGAGGAAATGCGTCATTTCGATTGGCTGGCTGAGACCATAGCTGGCCTGGGTGGCACTCCCAGCCTCGAGAGGGGAGACATGCGCACGGGTGGCGAGTCGGTTTCTGATTGGATGAAAAACGATGTGCTTCTTGAGGAAGACGGCATCGCCTTATATGAAGAGCACATCAAGACCGTCGGCAATCCTAAGATAAAACGGCTGCTGAAGCGAATTCTTTCCGATGAAAAATCACACCGAGGCGACTTTGAACACTTTGTAACTAAAGCCCAAAAGGAAGGGGCTAAGGATTTAAGGGGCTCTCGACAGGACAAGGTTACCAAGGTTCTCAACTGGGGCATCGAGCATGAATATACCGTTATCCTTCAATATCTTCTTCATTCCTATATGACGCCCAACGAGGATGTCAAGAAGGAAATGGAGGACCAGGCTATAAACGAGATGCAGCACCTGGGATGGCTGTCTGAAGAGATGGTTGACAAAAAAGGCAGTCCCAAGATTGAGCACACCAAGGTGGATAAATCCACCAAGACCACCGATATGCTTCGGGCAGATATTGAGATCGAGAAAAAGGTGGCGGCTGAATATGACCGCGCTACCAAAGAAATTGAAGAGCCTGACCTGAAAAAGCTTCTCGCCCGGATAAGAGACCACGAAATATATCATGCTGATGTATTCGGTGATTTATTGAAGGAAGAGGAAAAGCAAGGCTAATTGGTATGTCGAGATGGCAGCGGAATGCCAGCTCGAGCCTCGGCAATGGGAGAGGAGAGCAGCCCCAGCAATCGGCTAATGCGTTGTGAAGCTGGAAGGAGCGGCATCTTAATGGAGATTTAGGGCGCTTCACCATAAACTGCAAATTCTGGAAAACCTTAAGCTATGGAGACGTGAGGTGGGGAAAAGTTAATGGCCGATAAAACTAATTCCAAGAAGCCTGACAAGGCTTCAATCCATATAACTGGGATGACTTGCACTACGTGTGCAGCCACTATTGAAAAGGGTCTTTCCGAAACTCCTGGTGTGGAACAAGCTGACGTTAGCTTCGCTTCGGAGAAGGCTTCGATAAAATACGATCCTACAAAGGTCAATCTTGACAAGATTAAGAATACCGTCTCGCAATTGGGGTATGGGGTTGCCACCAAGAAATCCATATTCCCGGTGGGCGGAATGACCTGCGCTTCTTGTGTTGCCCGAGTAGAGGAGGCTCTCTCTAGCGTGCCGGGGGTGATTTCAGTCAGCGTGAATCTGGCCTCGGAGAAGGCCACCGTGGAGTACCTGGAAGGAACGGAGCTGGCTGACATGAGGCGAGCGGTAAAAGACGCCGGCTATGAACTTGGCCCCGAGGCGCAGGCTTTGGAGGATGTGACCACTGCTGCTCAGCGGGAGATTCGAGTTCTAAGGAATAAATTTATCATCGCTGCTATCCTCACCGCATCAATCATGGCCCTAGGCTGGGGGGCTTCCTTTGTTGGGAAGTCTTATCTATTGTGGGCTCTGGCTACGCCAGTGCAGTTCTGGGCGGGTTTGCGCTTCTACCGAGGGGCATGGGGCGCGCTGAAACATAGAACCTCTGATATGAATACCCTGATTGCTGTAGGTACCTCGGTGGCTTACTTCTACAGCACGATAGCTGTTATTTCCCCTGGCCTTTTTGCCACTGGCGTACTGGAACCCCACTTATACTTCCACACCTCAGCAGCGATCATAACCTTGATTCTTCTTGGCCGTTTTCTGGAAGCTAGAGCCAGAGGACAGACCTCGGAAGCAATAAAGAAGCTTATCGGTATGCAACCGAAGACCGCTCTAGTTATCCGTGAGGGCGAGCAGGGAGAGATTCCCGTTGAAGAGGTTCAGGTTGGTGACCTTATCCTGGTACGTCCCGGCGAGAGGGTACCTATTGATGGCATAGTTCGCCAAGGCTACTCCAGTGTTGATGAGTCCATGATTACTGGAGAGAGTATCCCAGTGGAGAAAAAGGTGGGTGATGAGGTGATCGGTGCCACTATTAACAAGACAGGCAGCCTTGAAATCGAAGCAAGCAGGGTGGGGAAGGAGACGACGCTGGCTCATATCGTCAGAATGGTGGAGGAAGCACAGGGAAGCAAAGCTCCTATTCAGCGCCTTGCTGATGTTATCGCCAGCTACTTTGTGCCGGCAGTGATTGGCATTGCCATTGTGACCTTCGTAGTCTGGTATTTCGTGGGGCCAGCTCCATCTCTCACTTTTGCCTTCCTTAACTTTGTCGCCGTGCTCGTTATCGCCTGCCCCTGCGCCTTGGGGCTGGCTACTCCTACCGCGATTATGGTCGGCACGGGCAAGGGAGCCGAGCATGGGATTCTCATCAGGAATGGCGAGGCTCTGGAGAGGGCTCACCAGATAAACACTGTTCTCTTGGATAAGACAGGCACTCTGACCCGTGGCGAGCCTGTGATGACTGACATAATCTCTGCTCATTCTTTCTCCCAAGAAGAGGTCCTCCAGCTAGCTGCCTCCGCCGAGCATAACTCAGAGCACCCACTTGGTGAGGCTGTGGTCAAGGCTGCTCTGGAGAGGAAGCTGGAATTATCTCCGTCCTCAGATTTTAACGCCATCCCGGGGCAGGGCGTAGAGGCTTCGGTGGAGGGCAAGAAGCTTTTCCTGGGCAACCTCAGGTTAATGAAAGAACGAGGCCTTTCCCTGAATGGACTGGAGAAGAAAGCCGCTGAACTCCTTGAAGGAGGTAAGACGGTAATGTTCTTGGGGCAGGATAGCCAGGTAGCAGGAATTATTGCCTTGGCTGATACCCTAAAGCCAGGCGCCAGAGAAGCGCTCCAAGCGCTGCGCAAGATGGGTATTGAAACAGCTATGCTCACCGGGGACAACCGGCGCACGGCAGAAGCTATTGCTCGAGAGGCAGATATTGATCGTGTCCTTGCTGAGGTGCTCCCTGAGCATAAGGCCAGAGAGGTCAAGAAATTGCAGGAGGATGGAAAGGTGGTGGCAATGGTAGGGGATGGCATTAACGATGCCCCGGCATTAGCCCAGGCAGATGTTGGTATCGCTATTGGTACAGGTACTGATGTTGCCATGGAGACTGGAGATATTACCCTGATTAGCGGGGATTTGATGGGAGTGGTAACCGCTATATCCTTGAGCAAACGGACCATGAGGACTATCAAGCAGAACCTCTTCTGGGCCTTCGCTTACAATACTGCTCTAATCCCAATAGCAGCTGGGGTATTGTATCTTGCCTTCGGGAATATAGGTGTACCCTCTGGGCTTCGTTTCGTCTTGGGTGAGTATGGTTTCTTGAATCCCATACTGGCCGCCGCAGCCATGGCGGCTAGCTCCATCACCGTGGTATCCAATTCCCTGCGTCTAAGAAGGTTTAAGCCAGTCAGGCTTGGCAATTAACGAAAGGAGGTGCTCAATGGCCATAGACCCAGTTTGCAAGATGGAGGTACAGGAAGCTAAGGCAGCAGCTAGTTCCGAGTATCAGGGAAAGAAATACTACTTCTGCGCTGTTGGTTGTAAGAAGGCTTTCGACCAAAACCCTGAGAGGTACCTCGCTGAGAAAAAGAATTAAACTTACAAGGGGGTAGATAATATGTGGAAGTGTACTAATTGTCATCACGTGGAACTTAGCACCGACAAACCTCGGCAGTGCCCGGTCTGCGGTGCTGAGGCAGAGAAGCTCGTCCCGCATGAGGTGTCGGGGATAAAAGGGACTAAGACCTTGAAGAATCTTAAAGCTGGTTTCGTGGCCGAGTCCCAGGCAAATCTGAGGAACTTGGCTTTTGCCATGAAGGCTGAGCAAGAGGGCTATTCTCAGGTGGCGAGGTTGTTCCGTGCTATCGCTGAAGCTGAGGCAGTCCATGCCTTCAACCACTTCCGCCTTTTGGACGCTGTGTCTGGCACCCAGGAAAACCTTGAGAGTGCCTTTGAGAGGGAGAATCTAGCTAGTAACACCTATCCCCAATTCGTCAGAGAGGCAAACGAGGAGGGTAATACGAGTGTGGCAACGGTCCTGGGTTACTCCCGCGATGTGGAAAAGGGGCATGCCAAGCTCTATAAGAAGGCGCTGGCGCATACGATGGCTGAAGAAGAGACCGAGTACTACGTCTGCCAGGTCTGCGGGTATGTCTCCGACGGCGTTCTTCCTGATTTGTGCCCTATCTGTGGCGCTCCAAAAGAGAAATTCCGGAAGGTAGTCTAGCCGGGTGAGCAAAAATTTGCTTAATAGCTCGGATTTATGAATGGGGGTGTTCTATGAGTAAGTTTACAGAGGTATCTAAAATAGATGAACTAAAAGATGGGATAATGAAGGCGGTAATTGCAGAGGGGCGCGAAATACTCCTGGCCAGGGTTGGGGATAAGTATTATGCCGTTGACAATCTCTGCCCTCATATGAAGGGCGATTTATCACAGGGCAAACTGGAAGGCACAGTAGTCACTTGTCCCCTGCATGGCTCTCAATTTGATATCAGTAATGGACAAGTGGTGCGTTGGTTAAAGGGAGGGCTAATGTCGAAGCTTGGCAGTGCACTCAAGATGTCCAGGGCCCTTACGGTGTACAATGTTAAGGTTGAAGACGGCAGAGTCCTGGTAGAGGTCTAGCCGCGTCTTGGCAAAGAAGACCTACGGAGGGACAGTATCGTGGCAAAGTTAGCTTGTGCTGTAGATGAAATAACAACGCTAGCACCTGGTGAGGTCAAAGCAGTATTAAACAAGGACAAGAAGAGTGAGTTTCTACTTCTAGAGAGTCCCGGCAAGAATACTTGGAGGAGGTCAAGCTATGGCTGAATTATCTTTACCATTTGAGTCCAGATATTTTCCTCTGAAGAAATTCCTCAATGTCTACCAAAGGTCTATGGAGAAGCCAGAGGAGTTCTGGGCTGAACAGGCACGTCAGCTAGATTGGTTTAAGACCTGGGACAAGGTGCTGGAATGGAAGCCGCCCTTTGCCAGGTGGTTTGTAGGAGGGAGGCTGAATGCATCACATATATGCGTTGACCGTCATGCTAAGACCTGGCGAAGGAGCAAGGTAGCTATATACTGGGAAGGTGAGCCGGGGGATATTAGAGTCTTAAGCTATTCTACGCTATATCGTGAAGTCAACAGATATGCCTCAGTCTTAAAGAACTGTGGCGTAGGTGATGGGGACAAGGTTGTCTTATATCTGCCCATGATTCCCGAGCTGCCTATTTTCATGCTGGCATGTGCCAGGATTGGTGCCATCCATACGGTGATTTTTTCCGGTTTCAGTGCTCAAGCATTGGCTGACAGGATCAATGATATACAAGCCAAGTTGCTAGTAACTGCCGACGGAGGATTCCGGAGTGGGAAGGTAGTGCCGCTGAAGAATATAGTCGATGAAGCCTTGACTATGTGCCCTTCAGTGGAGAAGGCTATTGTAGTTAAGAGAGCGGATGTTCCGGTCACTATGAAGTCATCAAGGGACTTCTGGTTGCGTGACTTGCTTGATAGCGCAGCACACTTTGTGGAACCAGAGCCGGTAGAGTCGAACCACCCTCTCTATATACTGTACACCTCGGGTACCACGGGCAAGCCTAAAGGAATTGTCCACAGTACTGGTGGCTATCTAGTCCAGAACTATGCCGCCTATAAGTGGGTCTTCGACCTTCGAGAGGAATCCGTCTACTGGTGCACTGCTGACGTCGGTTGGGTCACCGGGCATAGCTCAATAGTATATGCCCCGCTGGCACACGGGGCAGCCATAGTACTTTATGAGGGGGCTCCCGACTATCCTACAATCGAAAGGTGGTGGGATATTATCGATAAATACGGAGTTACCGTGTTTTACACATCACCTACAGCCATCAGGATGTTCATGGGATACGGAGAAGAGATGCTAAATAAGCATGACCTCAGTAGTCTGGAGCTGTTAGGGAGCGTGGGAGAGCCCATTAATCCCGAGGCCTGGCTCTGGTTTTACCGCCATGTAGGTGGTGAAAGATGTCCTCTCGTTGATACCTGGTGGCAGACTGAAACCGGTGGCATCATGATTTCACCTTGCCCTGGCATAGAGTGTGTGCCTCTGAAGCCTGGCTCAGCAACATTCCCGCTGCCGGGGGTAGAGGCTGATGTAGTTGGTGAGGATGGCAAGCCAGTGCTGCCGGAGCAGAGAGGTTTCCTGGTAATAAAGAATCCATGGCCGGGGATGCTCCTTGGCGTACACGGAAACCCGGAACGCTACAGGGAAGCCTATTGGGCTCGGTTTCCCGGCGTTTACTATACCGGCGACTACGCAGTAAAGGACAAAGATGGGTACTTCTGGGTCTTGGGAAGGGCTGATGAGGTGCTTAAAGTGGCCGGGCATAGAATGGGCACTGCTGAATTAGAAGACGCTGCCGTCTCACATCCTCAAGTAGCTGAGGCAGCGGTTGTGGGTAAAGATGACCCGGTGAAGGGCGAGAGCATCGTTATCTTTGTCAGACTCAAAGAAGGTGTTGACCCTTCTCCGGACCTGAAAAAAAGCCTGGCCGCTCACATGCGAAAGGTAGTAGGGCCTATAGCAGTTCCTGATGAGATTCATTTTGCCGCCAAGCTACCCAAGACAAGGAGCGGCAAAGTTATGCGGCGGGTTTTGAAGGCTGTGGCCAATAATACCCGCATAGGTGACCTCACAACTCTGGAAGACGAAAGCTCCGTGGAGGAAATAATCAGGGCTTATCAAGAGCTCAAAGAAGGGCAGGTAAAGAAGAAGTAAGATGTCGCCAGATATTAAGCTCCTATTGAACAGAAAATCGAAATTAAACAGCGTAGTTATAGACCAGGAGGTACAAAATGGACAAGAATCTCGGGGCAGAGCTTGAGGTCAACAATGAATCTGTCGAACTCAACCCCTTCGTAGAGGAATTCCTGACTCGCACTGTAGTCGGTGCAGTCTCTTGCTTGAAAGCAGCTGAAAACATACGGGATTTGGAACTTTATCTGGAGCGGGGAGATGTCAAGCTCGTCGTCAATGGTAATGAACTTCCCCTTACCCCTTTCCCTAAGGAAATCCTCACCAGCACAATAACCGGTTTGGTCTCTTCGTTAAAGGGGATGGGCAAAATAGATAGTTTGAAGATTAACGTTAAGGCACAATAGTCAAATTATTGATACAAAAGTCACATACAAGAATGACGGTGGTTTTTATAATTGAATAATATGTAAGGTAATTCTTGGCGACGATAAACAACAAGAGTTGAGAAAGGAGGGAGAGATGGTCGAGCAACTATGTCCAGTTTGTGGCTGCACCATCGTGGGAGCGGGCTATGAGAAAGAGGGCGTTAAGTATTGTTGTGAGCCCTGTGCTACCGGTGGTGGGCCTTGTGAGTGTGGATGCTGCCACCCCGTTGAAGAAGAGAAAGAAAAGCATTAGATCGCTCTGGAATATAGTGGGGCTGTTCAGCAGCGTAGAGTTTTAAATGCCTAACCATCTGATAAACGAGAATTCTCCCTATTTGCGTCAACATGCGCATAACCCGGTGGACTGGTACCCATGGGGTCCAGAGGCATTCGAGAGAGCTCAAAGGGAAAATAAACCCATCTTTTTATCTATAGGGTATTCAACATGCCATTGGTGCCACGTGATGGCACATGAGTCTTTTGAGCATCCTGAAGTAGCCAGGCTTATGAACGAGGCTTTCGTTTCCATAAAGGTAGATCGTGAGGAACGTCCTGATATAGACAATGTTTACATGAGCGCCTGTCAGGTGATGACAGGCAGTGGGGGTTGGCCTCTTAGTATCATCATAACGCCAGATAAGAAACCTTTCTTCGCCGCCACTTATATCCCTAGGGAGGGTCGATTTGGGCTGATTGGAATGATGGAGCTAATCCCACACATTAGAGAGCTTTGGGCAACGCGGCGAGGCGAAGCGTTAAGTCTGTCCAATGAAATCGCTACCGTACTTCAACAGACCCCGCAGGACACAACTGGTGAAAAACTAGATGAAGCGACACTTGAGTTTACATATGAGCAGCTTGCAAAACGCTTTGATGGACAGTACGCTGGTTTCAGCGGGGCCCCGAAGTTTCCCACCCCGCACAATCTCCTTTTCTTGCTCCGTTACTGGAAACGTGGCGGCAACAAGGCAGCGTTGGATATGGTGGAGAAAACCCTTCAGGCAATGCGGCGTGGCGGCATCTATGACCATGTTGGATTTGGCTTCCACCGCTATTCCACAGATTCGCAGTGGCTTGTTCCCCACTTTGAGAAGATGCTTTACGATCAAGCTATGTTAGCTATGGCCTACACCGAGGCTTATCAGGCAACGGGGAAAGAAGATTATGGAAAGACAGCACGGGAGATTTTCACCTATGTTTTGCGGGATATGACAGCGCTAGAAGGCGGGTTTTGCTCGGCTGAAGATGCTGATAGCGAGGGAGAGGAAGGGAAGTTTTACCTTTGGACGCAGGAAGAAGTTCGACAGGCACTTGGCAATGAGGAAGCAAATTTCGTCGCCAAAGTATTCAACATTGAAAAAGATGGCAATTTCGCGGAGCAAGCCACTGGAAGGAGGAGTGGCGTTAACATTTTGCATTTAAGAAAGGCGCTTGGAGAGCTCGCCTCCGACTTGAATCTGTCTCAACAAGACCTTCAGGCGCATCTGGAATTGATACGGCAGAAATTATTTGCTTACCGCGAAAAACGTGTCCATCCTATGAAGGACGACAAGATTTTAACTGATTGGAACGGTCTCATGATCGCTGCATTGGCGAAAGGGGCTCAAGCCTTTGATGAGCCTGAGTATGCTGAAGCGGCCTGCCGTGCTGCAGATTTCATCCTTGGGGATATGCGCAAACCGGACGGCCGGCTCTTGCACCGCTATCGAGATGGTCAGGCTGGCGTAGAAGCAAATCTGGATGACTATGCCTTTCTAGTTTGGGGTCTAATAGAACTGTATGAAGCCATTTTCGACGCAAGACATCTTGAAGTTGCTCTCGAACTGACTAGTGATATGGTAAGGCATTTTTGGGACGAAGATGGTGGTGGGCTTTATCTCACACCTGACGATGGCGAAAGCCTGTTTGTTAGAAAGAAGGAGATTTATGATGGCGCTATTCCATCGGGAAATTCTGTGGCAATGCTGAACTTGCTTCGTCTAGGGCGTATGACTGCGACTTCCGCTTTGGAAGAGAAAGCAGCGAGAATCGGTAGTGCTTTTTCTGGAAGCGTCAAACAATCACCATCGGCGCATACTCAACTCATGGTTGCCCTGGATTTCGGAATTGGGCCTTGTTATGAAGTGGTTATCGCCGGCAAGGCACAGGCAGAAGATACCAAAGCTATGGTAAAAGCGTTAAGAACACGTTTCTTGCCGAATAAGGTGGTGCTTCTCAATCCCGATGAACGAGAATCGCCTGAAATAGCTAAGCTTGCCGAATTTACCAAAAATCAATCGAGCATTGAGGGCAAGGCCACGGCTTACGTCTGCCTGAATTATAACTGCAAGTTGCCAACGACGGATATAGGCAAAATGCTGGAGCTACTAAATGTGACATAGCTATTCCATAAATGGAGTAACCTGAATGGGTAGGGTCGAGAACAAAAAGTAAAACGCAGTTAACAATGTTTTAGGGGGTGATTTATATATGAAGATTTGACTGTGATGCGAGTGCCGAAATATTAAGAAGGAAGAAAAGGAGGGGAAAATTGGAAACATTTCGTGGTAGTGGTCATCTGCCTGGAGCTCCGAAGGTGTGGGATGTGGAATTGGATGCTGATTGGGAGAAGAAAGAATTTATAGTACGCATACCGGCAGCTAGGGCAAAATTGACCGAATGGCCAGGGTTAATGGTACAAACTATCGGCGACGAAGAGGCAGTATTCAGAACACGCGGTATACCACCACTGCAAATTCACTGGTGGCATGTGGTGAAGAATCCCACCGGCGGTCTTTGGGCGATTGTCCTTGTACCTCCTAATGAAGAAGGAATATGGCTCAACTGTGGCCTTCGCCTAGAAAAGATAAGTGGATGATGCTCGGTGCGAGTATCCGGTTACTTCTTTCGCCTAGCCTTGCCAAGGGGGTGATGTCTATGCGAGACAGATAGCAATGGAAGCTGTGTTATTCAAAGAATAAATAAAGTCCAAGAAAAGGAGGAAAAGATGGCTAAAGTAGCACAAGAAATGGTAAAGAAGGCGGGCGTCAATCTCAAGCAACTGATAGAACTTCTGGTCAACAATGCGGCTGCCGAACTCACCACCTATTACTACTACACGATTTTACGGGCGAACCTGATTGGACTGGAAGGTGAGACGATCAAAGAGATTGCCGAGACCGCCCGAATTGAAGACCGCAATCATTTTGAGGCACTGATTCCTCGCATCTACGAACTCGGTGGCAAACTGCCCGAGAGCATGGTGGAGTTTCATAACCGCTCCGCTTGTCCTCCCGCCAGCCTGCCGAAAAAACCGACAGATGTCAAGGCAATATTGACCGTGCTGGTGGAAGCAGAGCGATGCGCAGTGCGGGGCTATACCAACATCTGTAACCTGACCGCTGGTAAGGACCACCGAACCTACGATTTGGCTCTGTCCATCCTTAACGAAGAAATTGAGCATGAGTCCTGGTTCTCGGAATTCCTGGGAGAGGGTCCTTCAGGCCATTTCCTACGTCGCGGCGAGACTTCTCCGTTTGTATCCAAGTTTCTGAAGTAGGTCCGGCAAGTACGAAAACGAAAGCGTTCGGCCACTTCTATTTGCCCTTGAGCCAAAGGAGTGGCCTAGGAGCTGCCGCATTGTTCACCTTCGGCTTGGGATGACAACATGGTGAACCATTACCAGAAGCAATTGCTTGGAGGTCTACCAGCATGAAAAGATTCAGCAAGGAAGAACTTGCCCGATACAATGGAAAGAATGGTGCGCCAGCTTACATAGCCTACAAAGGAAAGGTGTACGATGTATCGGCTAGTTTTATATGGAGAAATGGTAGACATCAAGTTCTCCACAATGCTGGCGAAGATTTGACTGGTGGCCTTGAGCACGCTCCACACGGCGTGGAGATGCTGGAAAGGTTTCCTGTGATTGGAACACTACGCGAGGATTGACCGAAGGGCTTGCATTTGACACATATCATATGCCTCAAAGCACGGTTTGCGGTTTGTTTATGCTACACTTAACCCCTATGTAGGGAGTGATTCAACCTGCTTTTTGCGTAAAGACCGAAGGTATTTGAGGATATGATAGCCTTCCTGCAAAACCTCCACCCTGTAATCCAGGCTCTTTTGGCGACATGCTTTACCTGGGCAATGACCGCTCTCGGAGCAGCCACAGTATTTGCGGCTAGAGATGTAAGCAAGAGGGTACTTGACACAATGCTTGGCTTTGCCGGGGGCGTGATGATTGCTGCCAGCTACTGGTCCTTGCTTGCTCCGGCCATTGAAATGTCTGAAGGTGGGAATCTTCCCGTCTGGGTTCCACCCGCAGTGGGCTTTCTCATCGGAGCTATTTTCTTACTAGGTATTGATAAGATACTTCCTCATCTCCACCTTGGCTTTCCCATTGAGGAGGCCGAAGGCGTCAAGACATCCTGGCAGCGCAGCACCTTACTTGTCCTCGCCATAACTCTGCATAATATCCCAGAAGGCCTTGCCGTTGGAGTTGCATTTGGAGCTGTTGCCGCTGGTCTTCCCGCAGCTACGTTGCCGGCTGCTGTTGCCTTAGCTATCGGTATCGGGATTCAGAACTTTCCCGAAGGGCTAGCAGTCTCCATGCCTCTTCGTCGGGAAGGTCTATCTCGCCGGAGGAGTTTCTGGTACGGCCAGCTATCGGGGCTGGTTGAGCCCATCGCCGGAGTCATCGGGGCTGCCGCTGTTATCCTGGCGAGGCCCATCTTGCCGTATGCTCTGGCTTTTGCCGCCGGCGCCATGATCTTTGTTGTGGTTGAAGAGCTAGTTCCGGAGTCTCAACGTGGCGGCAATACAGATTTAGCCACCATGGGCGCAATAATAGGTTTTGTGGTAATGATGACGCTCGATGTCGCCTTTAGTTAGTCTATATGAAGGAATACCTGAAGGACATTGATTAACAACCTGTTCACGTGCCGAAAACTTCCGTAGGGGAGCCCCTTGTAGGCTCCCGCAAATTGGGAGGGGACAAGTCCCTCCCCTACGAGAGCACTT
>Ga0315541_1001616_pt1 | contig 20410 bp, 16 predicted proteins | sample SalMarSW160190MG_FD_203095 | JGI IMG/M metagenome (GOLD analysis project Ga0315541, IMG submission 203095) | Salt marsh sediment microbial communities from the Plum Island Ecosystem LTER, Massachusetts, United States - Salt Marsh Sediment SW1601-190 ...
AGCCGGGACGAACAGGAACGGCACGTGCGCAAATGCGCCTCGAGGAGGACAGCCTGCTCCGAGCCAAGATGGCCCAACGCGTACTCTTCCAAAGCCATCTCCGGCAGACAGGGGCCGTTGTCTTTGTCCTTAGGGGACTTCATCGCGGTCCTCTTCCAATAGCCGGCGAAGTTTGGCCTTTGCCCGCCGCAACCGCGCCGACACGGTGTTAATATTCAAATCCAGCACCTCGGCAATCTCGGCATATTTGAGCCCTTGCATAAAAAACAGATCGAGGATCAAACGGTCCTGCGGCGGCAACCGCGCCAGCCGCTCGTCCAACAGCGCGCTGCGCTCGTGGGCAATGGCCTCCTCCGCGGGATTTCCCCAATACTCTGCGTGCGATTCTTTGGCCACCGACGCGTGGAGGTGCATCCGGCGCGACCATTGCCGCACATAGTCTACCGTATGATTTCCGGCGACGGTCATCAGCCAGGCGCTGATCGCCTCGGGCCTCCTCAGACGCTGCAGCGGGCTGTTAGTATTCCCCAGGAGGCGCATAAAAACCTCATCGCGGATGTCCTCCACGTCGGACTGGACAGGCGATATCCCCGTCACACGGGCCAGTTTCCGGGTAATAGCGCGCTCGACGAGTTCGTTGTACTCGGTATAGAACCAGGCCTTGGCCCCATCATCCCCCTCGACACAGCGCGTAATGAGTTCCCCTATGTCCACCGAACTCATCGCCACTTACTTCTTCTTTGGGAAAAGAAGAAGTAAGCAAGAAGAAACCAACTATCTTCCAAAATATCACTCCCCGTAGCTCCCGTGCTCGTGCACGTCCTCGTTCCCCGTGCTCGTGCACGTCCTCGTTCCCCATGCTCGTGCACGTTTCTCGTGCTCGTCCTCGTTTCCCGTGCTCGTGCCCGTCCTCGCTTCCCGTGCTCGTGCACGTCCTCGTTCCCCATGCCCGTGCACGTTTCTCGTGCTCGTCCTCGTTTCCCGTGCTCGTGCACGTCCTCGTTTCTCGTATTTCGAGCACGAGCACGTTATTGGTAATTGTGATACCACGAATAGCCGCACGGAGGCAACCCGCGACACCTTAGCCCAGTAGCGCCAGCACCTCGCGCGTGAGCGCCGCCTCTTCCTGGCCAAGCCCGGTCGTCAGCAGCGCCACTTGCCAGGGATACAATGACACGAACACGCGGTAGATCACGACCCACATCGAGACCGTGCACAGAAACAAGCCCAGCAGAATCCCGTAATACCGGCGCATCAGGGATAGGCCGGCGACCTGGCGGCACTTTCGCACCGAGCGGAGGAGGCCCTCATCATCTCCGACCTCCCCGGCAGCGCGGACCACCTTGCGCGCGCTGGGCAATGTCAAGGACGGATATATCACGCCGAAGGCCACCATCAAGATCAGCACCGCCGTCCAGGGATAGGCGACCCACTCCTTCCAGGCCCCATGCAGCGCCCCGAGCCGCTGGAGCACCTCCACTGTACAAAGCAGCGCAAACAGGAACCCGCAGCCGCCGATCACCGTCCCTTTGGCCACCTTCGTATGCCGCACCGTCCAGGCGTCCCTGCCCACATGCACCACTTTCGAGAGCGCGTAGACCGGCAAATAGCACGCGAGCAAAGCCAGCGTGGACACCGCGCACAACATCAACGGAAAAACATATACGTCCCGGTCGCTGGCAATTCGGCCATCCCGGGCTCGTTCAAACGCATTGAGACGCTTAAGCGCCGTGCGTAGCTGCACGACGCGCTCGATAAGCTCGGCTTTCGGCACGCCGGTTTTCATCTCACAGATGCGGGTGCGCTGGTCTAGGGCGTCAAGCTGGACTTGGATGCCCGCGATGGCCTGAATCGACCCGAGGTCGGGGCTGGACATAAGTCGTTCCCCCATCTCCTGGAGCGTTTTGAGCCAGGAATCCCAATACTGCACCTGGTCCCGGCCGATGTCTTCCCTGGCGCGGGCGATCACGAAATCGGCATAGCGGTACAGCGGCGCGCAGCACTCATCGACAGCCTCACGGCGCAGCTTTGCATACCAGGCGCCATCCTGGGGCAAAATCGACCCCGGCCAGGAGGGTCGCGGAAAGACCACCTCTTCGCCGCTGCTATTAGTTCGCGCCACCAGGGCCAGCGAGTCGGCCAGGTCCTCACTCACCGGCGGCTCCCACTGCAGCGCGGCCGCCTCGAGGTACCCCGGCAACGCGTTCTTCGGAAGTTGAGCCCCCGCCTCGCGAAACCGCTCACGAGCGTCTTTGAATCTACCCTGGAAAAACAGTTGGCAGCCGTAGCGTATCGCCAAAAACGAGTTGTTCGGGTCCAGTTTATACGCCCTGTCATACGTGAACAGGACCTGGTCGCCGTCTTCGCGTTCGGCGAGCGCCGCGACGTACTTCGGCGTAGGCGATTCGCGGGTTTCCGCGTCGATCTTGACGGCCGACCGCAACATGACTCGGGCCGATTCGGTCGCGTGCGTCAGCGCGTTTAGATACAGCCGCTCGGTGGTGTCATAGCGCAGAAAGTACTCCGAAAGCCACAGCATGCCGGTGAAGAACAGACACCCGGCCACGCATAGCCGAAACGCACGCCGCACGCGCCGCGCGCCCGCACAATCACCGCCATGTCCGTATTCCGGAAAGGATGGTCCCTGCTCGTTCACCCCGCGCCCCCCATCAGCCTGCAGGCGATCCGCTTGCCTTCATCGACCCCGGGCTGGTCGAAGGTCTGCACGTTATACAGCCGCCCCGCCATGGCCGTTTCCACTTCGAGCATGTAGAGCAGTTGGGCCACCACGTACGCGTTGACCCGCGGCAACACGATCCGCGACACGGGCCGCTGACTTGCCTTAAGGGCATCCATCGTGCCGCGCAACTCCGCAGCCATCAGCTTGTTCATGGTCTTGCCACGCAAATAGGCCGGTTCCTTGATGTTGGACAGCGACTGGGGTATTCGCACCGTCTTGTCGAATCGGCGCACCTCGATGATGTTGATGAGCTTATCGTTGGGCCCTTCGCGGTAGAGCTGCACCTGGGAATGCTGGTCCGTGGCACCCAGAGCCTTGATCGGCGTTTGCCCTACAAACACTTCCTCCCCATCGAGCCTGAACCGTTTGCCCAGGCTCTCCGCCCACAACTGGCGGTACCAGTCGGCCACATCGCGCAGCGCGTCCGAATACGGCATCATCACCGACAGGCCCTTGCCCTTCTCCGTATCGGCAAGGTACTGCACCGACGCGCGCAGGTAGGCCGGGTTCTCGGCCAAATCGGACTTCGAGCAGCGCGCGTCCATGGCGCGGCAGCCAGCGCGCATCGCCTCGAGGTCCATCCCAAGCATGGCCGCGGGAAACATGCCCACCGGCGAGAAGACCGAAAACCGCCCGCCCACGTTCAGCGGCACGGCGAATTCGGTCAGCCCGTAGGCCTCCGCGACGGGGTGCAACGGGTTGGGCTGAGCGTCTTCGGTAGGGTCACGACCATTTGCGTTGTCCGTTGTCCGTTGTCCGTTAGCTGATAGCTGGTAACTGGTAACTGATAACGGCGGATTGGTCGTCACGACCATGTGATCTTTCATCGCCCCCTCGCCCAGCTTCTTCTCGATAAAGGCAACGACGATCATCAACTGCGACATCGTCTCGGCCGTGCCGCCCGACTTGGATATCACGGTGTAAAGCGTCTTCTTGGGCGGGCACAGCCGCACCATTTGGTGAAACGTCACCGGGTCGATGTTGTCCATCACGAAGATACGGGGTGTGCCACCGCGTGCGCGACGGGTCATCATGTTGTAAAACGGCGGCTTCAAAGCCGTCACGAGGGCCCTTGTGCCCAAGGCCGACCCGCCGATGCCTAGAATCACCAGGTTGTCGTAGCTCATCGAGCCAAAATGCGCTGCGGCTTCTCCCACGGCCTCGAACGCGGCTCCATCCTTGTACAGGTCGTAAAAGCCATAGACGCCGTCCTCGCGTTCCTTGCTCAGAATCCTGTGCGCGGCCTCAACGCGCGGCTCGATGGCCTTCAACTCCCCCGGCGTGATCCCGTGGTCCTCCCCCACCGCCGCCGACCTCGCCCGGGCGATGTCGACCTGAATGTCCAGGTTCATCTTGAATCTCCCAGTATCCCTTAGTACCGCTCAACACAATTAAGATCACACAATGGGGCGGAGTATATCCCCAGCACGTCATTGCGAGGAGCGAAGCGACGCGGCAATCTCGCTCCGGCCAAGTCCTTGCACTTAAAGAGATTGCCGCGCTCCCTGCGGTCGCTCGCAATGACGGGGGCGGTGGTTGCCTCCCGCAAGGCGCTGAACCCGATTTGTGGAAACGGGGTTACACTAAAGACTCGGTGGGTGCCACGCTCAAGCTCTGTTTGAGCGTGCTTTGAGGCCCGGGCTTTCTTGTCCCAGAACACGGACAAACTCGTTTGTCCGTGGCACCCGAATGTGTATCCTTATACTCTGTTGAGCTGTACTTAGGGCTTTCTGTCACTCGCGAAAGAACCGATCAAGCGCGGTATAGACGCCCCGGCGCGGCCCGGTGACGACCCGCATGCCCGGAAGCGATTCGAGAAAGACCTTGCCGTAGAATTTGGTCATGATCCGGCGGTCCAGCACGAGGATGGCCCCGCGGTCGCTTGTGCGGCGAATCAGCCGGCCGAGCCCCTGGCGGAATTTGATGACCGCCTGGGGCACGGTATAAACCATGAACGCATTGCCGCCGGCAGCTTCGATGGCCTCGGCGCGGGCCTGCAACACCGGCTCTGTAGGCACGCGAAACGGCAATTTCGAAAGTATAACACACTGCAGCGCCTCCCCGGCAACATCCACGCCCTCCCAAAAGCTGTCAGTAGCAAACAGCACGCTCGAGGCGTCGCTGCGGAAGCGATCGAGCAATTGTGTGCGCGAGGCGGCGCCCTGCTTAAGCGGTGCAATGCCTGCTTTGCGCAGTTCCTCCTCGAGTTGTTTGTAGGTGAAGTTCAGTGCGTAAAAGGACGTGAACAGGACAAATGCGTGGCCCTTGGTGATGGCCAGCGCCTCGCGGATCAGGCCGACGCATTCATCCAGGAAATGCTTGTCATCAGGTGCCGGGATATCCATCGGAATGCACAACAGCGCCTGCTTCTCGAAGTCGAACGGTGTTTCGAGCGCCACTGCCTCGAGCCGGGCGGGCTCGGTCCGATCGAGGCCTATCCGCGAGGACAGAAAATCGAAGCTCTGCCGTACCGTGAGCGTCGCCGAAGTCATAACAACGGTGTGCAACTTCCCGTAGACCCACTCCGCCAGTGCTTCACCGACCTCGAGCGGGCACCGCGCTATGCGCACGATATCAGCCTTATACGCGTCGATTTCGATCCATCGAACGGTGTCTGGATCAAGTTCCTCGCTCGTACCCTCCGCCAGCACATTACCCAGCCGCATCAACCGGTCTCGGTACGCCGCGAGCTGTGCCATTTCACCTGCCACCGGCGACTCAACCTCATCGAAGTTTGGGGAAATCCCCTTCAACAGCGTGTGGAGCCGCGTGCACTGCTGGGCGCATAGCATCACCTCTTCCACTGCGGGCAGCACGTATACCGCATGGACCTCGCGCAACTCGGCGTCCTGAAGCACTTCATCGGTCAAGCGCCACTTGATATCCCGGCCAATCTGACGGCACTTCTCGGCCGTCAGGCTGCGCAATGCATCGAACGCCGCCACGAGCGCCTCGCGCGCCGCCGCCAGGGCTGGTAACAGGCCGTTGTCGATGAGTTCATGGATGGCCTCGGAGTCTTTGGTTCTGACTTCTCGGACTTCCTTGGTCATTTTCACGAGGATGAAGGGGATCAGGCCACGTTCCTTGCCGCGTTCGGTCCGCAAGAACCGCCCCAAAAGGGCCAGGGCGCCCAAGCGCGTCGCTTGTGCGCCGAAGTACTCCGTGGCCGAGTCCTCGATACTGTGCGCCTCGTCAAATATGACTCGCTTATAGGCGGGCAACACGGCCAGGGAACTGAAATTGCCGAGCTCCTTCTTGATGGCGATATCCGAAAACAGCATGTGGTGATTGACAATGAGCAGGTCGGCCTTCGCCACCTCACGCCGCGCCCGGGTAACAAAACATTTCTTGGCCAAAGGACAGCGCATCCCTGTGCAGGTGTCCACCTCCGAGCAAATCCGGTCCCACACATCGCGGGGAGGTACGAACGGCAGATCGGCCCGGCTTCCATCCTGGGTCCTCTCGACCCATTGGGCCAACTCCTTGAGCGTCTGCTGTACCTCTTCCTCGTCGAACAGGGTAGCCTCCGACAAGGCCCGTTCGAAGCGGCGCAAACACACATAGTTCCCTCGTCCCTTGACCAGCACTGCCGAAAACCGCTCGTCCAGGCATTTCTGCAGCAGGGGGATGTCCTTGTGGATGATCTGCTCCTGCAAGTTGATGGTCCGTGTCGAGATGACCACGCGCTCACGGTTTCGCACGGCCCATAACGCCGCTGGGAGCAAATACGCCAGGGTCTTCCCCACGCCCGTGGGCGCTTCGACCACTGCAATGCCGTCCGCGTTGAACGCGCGAGCCACCACGGCCGTCATCCGGGTCTGCTGCGGGCGCACCTCGAACTGCGGCAGCGTCCGCGCCAGCGGGCTGTTGGGCGAGAACGTCTGAGCTAACTCGTCTTGGTCAAGGAGCTGCACATCCTTACGCAGAAACGGCTCGACCAGCACATACACGCGCGTGACGAGATTGTCCACGATGTAGCAGCCATGTCCATGATGACCGCACATCGACGCCACCTCGAGGTCCGCATCCGAGGGTCCAAGGTCGCCCGAGGGATGGTTGTGCAGCACGACCTCGCCCGGCTCGAGTGCCTCGAGCACCGCTGGCACCGCCTCTTCGTGACCCCGTGCGCAAACGCGCACCTTCTCAATCAGCCCGGCCCCCTCCACGTGGCCGGCGAAAAAGACCTCCCGCCCCCCGGCCGCCTCGATCTCACCCCGGATCGCCTCCGCCGCAGCGTCACATATCCGCGCCCCGGCCTCTACGCCAGTCGCATCCAACATCCGACTCCGTTACCAAAAGGTCCAGCCGGGAGCATAGCCAATTTGCTGACCCAAACGCCATTACCCACATGGAACGGGAGGCGGTACGATGCCGGTTAAATGGCCGATTCGTCTCACAAAACGCCCGAAAGGAGAGTTGCTATGGCGTAGAAGCGCCTGGAGAATCAGGTCAACCGCAGAGAATTTCTCGGACAGGCGGGCCTGGGCGCGGCGACGGTGGGTGATGGCTACAGGGGCCGCATCGCCGTACAGCGTCGCAGCGATTGCAGTGACGATAAAGAAGCGGGGTGTTCACAGGGAAAGGGCCTGTCCTGACGCACAGGTGCGTGCCGTCAATGACTTTGGGAATACTTGCCTCACGGCCTGTGATATTTCCGGATTACGCGGGCCCGCGGCTGGGATTTGCATGGGAATATGCCTTCTTGAACCTGCACCTTTAGTCCGGTAGAATCGATTCTTGCTTGGGCCAGGGCCGTTCCGGCAATCATAACGGTGGTGAAAAGAGATGCCTCGAGGCAACAGTCACATAACTTCCGGGTGTTTAGTCCTACTGGGCGTTGGCCTAGCCCTGTGTCTGACGGCGGTACTCGTCATCGCGGGGTTCGTCCTGGCGTTTTATGGTGTTGATTTCGAGCGCGGCCCGGCCGTGGCGGTGCTCAACATTTACGGCGAACTGGTCGATGAACAGTATGTGTTGGAGCAATTGGCGGAATTGGCCGATAACCCGGCCACGAAAGCGCTCGTGGTGCGCGTCAATAGTCCCGGCGGTGACGTCACGGCCGTGGAAGAGGTATTCAATGGCCTGAAACGCGTCCAGAACGAGGAGGGTCTTCCGGTGGTGGCGTCGATGGGGTCCACGGCCGCATCGGGGGGCTACTACGTGTGTTGCGCGACGCAGCGTATTTTTGCGAACAAGAGCTCGTTGACCGGCAGTCTGGGTGTGATCATTGAATACCCGAACGCCGAAGCCTTATTAGAGAAAGTCGGCATTACATTCGAGGTCATCAAGAGCGGCGAGTTCAAGAATGCCGGATCGCTCACCAGGCCCTTAACGGAGCCACAGCGAGAGCATCTGCAAGGCGTCATTGAGGACTACCACGAAATGTTTATCGAACTGGTCAGCGCCGAGCGGTCCCTGGACGTCGAGGAGGTGCGTGCCCTGGCGGACGGGCGGGTGTTCACGGGCCGGCAGGCAGTGGAACTGGGTCTGGCGGACGAGATCGGCGATTTGGACACCGCGATTCACTTTGCGGCGAGTTTAGCAGGGATCGAAGGCGAACCACGGGTGATCAGGCTCGAGGAGCCGCCCCTGTCGTTATTCTCGCTGGTGCATCGGCTCGGTGCGGCGGCGGCCCGGTTGCAGCGTGGCTGGGCGCGGAGTAGCGGTTTTCCGAAACCGGGATATGTGCTGAGGTAATAGGATGGGCAAGTCGCGCGAGGATGGGCTAAGCACCTATCTCTCGGAAATCTCGAGGATTCCGCTGTTGTCGGCATCTGAGGAAGTCCTCTTGGCCAAACGGGCCCAAGCGGGTGATGGTGCGGCGCGGCGTCGGCTGATTGTGTCCAACTTGCGCCTGGTGGTGAGCATTGCCAAGAAGTACCTTTACTTCGGTTTGCCGTTGCTGGACATGATCGAGGAAGGTAACCTGGGCCTGATGAAGGCCGTGGACCGCTTCGATCCGGACCGGGGCTGCAAGTTCTCGACTTACGCCACCTGGTGGATTCGCCAGGCGGTGACGCGGTCCTTGTCTAACCAGGGACGAACCGTTCGGGTGCCGGTCTATATGACGGACAATGTGGCGAAATACAATAAAACGGCTGAGGCGCTTTACATCAAGACCGGCAAGCAGCCCGAGCCCGAGGAGGTGGCCCGACTGCTCGGCATCAAAGGCTCCGAGGCGCGACGGTTGCGTGAACTCGTCGCAGACTTCTCGCCCCTGGACATCATGCAGCCCACCGACGACGAGAGCCGAGGCATCCCGGAGAGCATCTACCCATACCACGTCGACAAGGCCGTCGAGCAAATCGCACTCGACCAGCAAACCGAAGAGCTTATGAACCAGCTCACCGATCGCGAGGGGAACATATTGCGCTTCCGCTACGGCCTGATTGATGGGAAAGCGCATACTCTCGAGGAAACCGGGCGCCGGTTCAACCTTACACGCGAGCGTATCCGCCAGATTGAAAAGGACGCAATGAAGCGCCTGCGCGAGTACGTCACCGAACACGTCGAGGACTTCAAGTAGTTATCAGTCTTCAGACAACCGACAACTGAGAACCGACAATGGACTTGGCCGCACTGATTCGCAATGTACCCGATTTCCCGAAACCGGGTGTTCAGTTCAAAGACATCACAACGCTCCTGCAACAGGGCGCTGCGTTTAAGTACATCATTGATGGATGGAAGGAACGCTACGCGGACAAAGAAGTCGATGCGATTGTCGCGGCGGACGCGCGTGGGTTCATTTTCGGCGGGGCGTTGGCCTACGCGATGGAACTACCCCTTATCCCAGTGCGTAAAAAGGGCAAGCTACCCGCGCAAACGCTGGCGGAGGACTTCGAACTCGAGTACGGCACGGACACGGTGGAGATCCATGTCGATGCGCTCAAGGCAGGCGACCGGGTGGTCTTGATCGACGACTTACTCGCGACGGGCGGGACGATGGCGGCGATCGCACGGCTCGTGCGCAAGCTCGGCGCTGAAATCGTCGAGGTGGCCTTTGTGGTGGAGTTGCCGCCGCTGAAAGGGCGCGAGAAGTTGCAGGGGTTGCCTATCCATTCGCTGGTCAAATTCATGGTGGAGTAAAAAAAACCGTGACGAGAAATTATCTTCCAGGAACCCAAATCGAGATCATTAACGACGTGGCCCGCGGAAACATCAGGCATGTCCTGTTCGATTTTGACGGCACCATCAGCGTGCTGCGAGAAGGCTGGCAGCGGATCATGGCCCCGGTCATGGTGGAGAGCATCTGCGGCGATCACCCTCGAACGGAGGAGATCGAAAAGGAAGTACACGATGTCATCGAGGAAACCACGGGCATCCAGACCATATTGCAGATGGCGAAGCTCGTCGAGATGGTGCGCGCGCACGGATTGGTGCCTGAAGACCAGATTCTGGATGCGCGCGGGTATAAGGCAATTTACAACGACCGGTTGATGGTGCCGGTACGCGAGCGGATCACGAAGCTCGATGCCGGCGAACTGTCGCCCGAAGACGTTACGCTGCGCGGGGCGCTGGACTTCTTGAAACTGCTTTCGGAGAAAGACCTCGAGATGCATGTGTTCAGCGGCACCGACCGCGAGGACGTGCACAATGAGGCCGAGAAAGTCGGCGCGGCGCCCTTCTTCAATGAGATATGGGGCGCTCTGGGAAGTTACGAGGAGTACTCAAAGGAAAAGGTCATCAAGGACATCATGGCCAAACACAACCTCCACGGCTCCGAAGTCTTGGCCATTGGCGATGGTCCGGTCGAGATTCGCAACGTGAAGTCCGGCGGCGGCATCGCCATCGGCGTGGCTTCAGACGAAGTGGCCCGTCACGGCTGGAACGAGGAGAAACGCATGCGGCTCATTCGCGCCGGAGCCGACATCGTGATACCCGATTTCGGACAGTACCGGGCCTTGACCGACTACCTGTTTCCCGAATAGGCCGGCGTTCGAGGAAGCCCAGCACAATTTGCTCAGAATACCCAGCCTATGGGCTGGCTGGGTTGGAGGAAAATGCGAGGGCGAGGCTCCCTCCGTGCCGCGCCTTCTCACACCCGCCATCCTTAATGTAATTCATAATTCAAATCGCGTTGGTGAGGTGTTCGATGAGCGTCTTCGTGCCAATGCCGATGAGGACTGCGCCGCCCAACACCTCAATTTTGCGCTCGAAGAAGTGGCCTACACGGTCGCCGATGAACACGCCCACAAAGCTCAGCCCGAACGTGACCAGGCCAATGACAATAGCGGGCAGCAAAATGGCCACGGCCAACATGGACAGGCTGAGGCCGACCGCCAGAGCGTCGATGCTCGTCGCGATAGAGAGCACGAGCAGGATGGACGTGCTGTAGGGCGCTCCCGCCTCGGTATGGGTTTCATCGTCGGATTTCATCCAACCGGCCTCGAGGATCATCTTGGCTCCTATCCCGCTGAGCAGGCCGAAGGCGATCCAATGATCCCAGGCCGCGACAAACCCCGGCAGGCTCAGCCCGGCGAGCCACCCGATCAGCGGCATGAGCGCCTGGAAAAGCCCGAAGAACAGCGCGATCCGGACCGCATGATACATGTGTAGAGGTTGGATCGCTACACCGCTGGCGATGGACACGGCAAATGCGTCCATTGCCAACCCAAATGCTAAGAAAAGGACGGTGGTAATACTCATTTTCCCCCGCAAGCGCCTTGGTAGCCATCTACATCGTCTCGCCGGCTCAGGCGTAGGCTGGAAAACGACTGGCCGTGCAGTGCAAAGAGGGCCGTCATGGCGTAAAGCGCGGCCATAGACCTGCTCTAATTGTAGCCTATCCGTGCCGCTCCGGCCAAGCGACGCTTCTCAATGCACTGGACTTGACATTCGCACAGAATTTCGGTCTTCTTACGGACGCCCGGCTGCTGCCGGTCAATGGGCCGGGAAAACGGGGACGGTCCAATTTTCAGTCTGGCGGGGCAGGCTGCAAACTGGTCGTGCTTTCACAAAAGAGCGAATTGGATTAGGTGGAAACCATGCAGGACATGAACGATTTGAGCCGGACCCTTTCCCGAATTGATGGGCGAGGATACAAGGCCTACAAGGACATCCAAGGCAGCTATGCTTTTAATAACTTCTCACTGCACATCGACCACGTGCAGGGCGACCCGTTTGCGACACCCTCGAAGGTGCGCGTGCGGGTGCCGCAGCGTGTGGCCGCCCTGCCGGAAGAGCTGTTTGCCAATGCGCCGCGCCTGGTCGCGTTGAAGGACTTCCTGGCGCGCGAGGTGCGCAAGGCCATCCGCAAAACGGCCGCCGGCGCCCGCGGCACGGGCAAGAGCGGCCTGATCGCCATCGACGCCGGGGCGCAGGAGGTGCTCGAACGGACTGCCGTGGCGCTCAATGCGCAGTGGGTCGAGGGGCGGCTTTACGTGGGCCTGCCCGCGGCGGGGCGGCGCGTGCTGGGTCGCGAAGCGGAGGCGATGCTCTGCATGGAACTCCCGAAGATCGTCGAGCGCGGGTTGCTATGGCGCAACGTGCCGCGAGAAAAAGGCCGGGCGTTCGTCGAGTGCGTCGAGAACCAGGAGCATATCCGGAGCCAGTTGGAGGCGCTGGACCTCGTGGCCTTCGTTGCCGATGGCGCAATACTACCGCGCGAGACCGGCGCGAGCGATCGGCCCCTGTCGCGCGACGAAGCCGTGGAGTTTCAGTCAGCCGAGTCGCTGCGCGTCACCCTCGGCCTGCCCAACCCCGTGTCCGGGTCGCGGCAGACCGCCGGCATGGGCATACCCAAGGGCGTGACGCTCGTCGTCGGCGGGGGCTATCACGGCAAGTCCACGCTGTTGCGCGCTCTCGAGCGCGGCGTCTATCCACATATACCCGCCGATGGCCGCGAGTACGTGGTGGCCACCCGCGACGCGGTCAAAATACGCGCCGAGGACGGCCGTCGCGTCGAGCGGGTCGACATCAGCCCGTTCATCAGCAACCTGCCTTACGGCCGCAGCACCACGGCCTTCTCGACCGACGACGCCAGCGGCAGCACCAGCCAGGCCGCCAACATCATCGAGGCGCTTGAGGTCGGCGCAACCACGCTTCTGCTGGATGAAGACACCTCGGCAACGAATTTCATGGTGCGTGACGGGCGTATGCAGGCCCTGGTCCACAAGCAACACGAGCCCATCACGCCCTTCATCGACCGCGTCCGGGAGCTGTACGACACGCTGGGCGTGTCAACGGTGCTGGTCATGGGCGGCTGCGGCGATTACTTCGACGCCGCCGACACGGTCATCATGATGCGCGACTACCTGCCGCTGAACGTTACTTCCGAAGCCAAACGCGTTGCCCAGGAGCACACCACCCATCGCGAGAGCGAGATCGCGCAACCCTTAGTGAAGACTACCGCGCGGGTACCCCTGGCCGAGAGTTTCGACCCATCCCGTGGGCGGCGCGATGTGAAGATCGAGGCCGAAGCGCTCGACCTCATCCGTTTCGGCAACGACAACATCGACCTGCGCGACGTCGAGCAACTGGTTGACATCAGCCAGACCCGCGCCGTCGGCAACGTTATCCATCTGGCGACGGAACGGTTCATGGACGGCAAGGCGACCCTCAGCGCGGTGGTGGGCGCCCTCGAGCAATTCTTCGACGCGGAAGGGCTCGACGCCCTCGACCCGTTCCACCGCCGCGAACGCCATCCAGGCAACTTCGCCCGGCCGCGTAAGTACGAAATCGTCGCCGCCATCAACCGGCTCCGCACGGTCCGCATGCGGCAACAGTAAACCTCGGCCATCTTTTTTTAAGCATGTCAATCTTGTTATCCTTGTCGAAGAAAGGGGACACAAGGCCATGACCAAACCGAACTTCATCATCTTCTTGACCGACGACCAGGGGTACGGCGATCTCTCGTGCATGGGCGCGACGGATTTCAAAACGCCGCATCTGGACGCCACGGCGGCATCAGGCGTGCGGTTCACGGACTGGTATTCGAATTCACCGGTCTGTTCGCCCTCGCGAGGCTCGCTCATGACGGGCCGCTACCCTGGCAACGCCGGCGTCCGCTCGATCCTCGCCGGGCACCGCACCGCCTCGGGCCTGCCGCCGGAAGTGCCCACCATCGCCGAGGTACTGAAGAAGCTGGGCTACCAGACGGCGATGTTCGGCAAGTGGCACCTGGGACTGGCCGAGGGATGCCGGCCACACGAACACGGGTTCGACGAATGGTTCGGATTCATGGCCGGTTGCATCGACTACTACTCCCACATCTTCTACTGGGGCATGGCCCGCAAGGGAATGGACCCCATCCACGACCTGTGGGAAAACAACCGGGAAATCTACCGAAACGGCGAGTACTTCACCGAGATGATCACCGAGAAGGCCGTCGAGTTCATACGCCGCGCGGCCGACTCGGACAAGCCGTTTTTACTTTACGTGCCCTACAACGCGCCACACTACCCCATGCACGCCCCGCAGAACTACCTCGACCGGTTTCCAGGCCTGCCCTGGGACCGGCGGATCATGGCCGCCATGCTCGGGGCCGTCGACGATAGTGTCGGCGCCATCCGCGCGGAACTCGAACAGCACGGCCTGCTCGAGAACACCTGTATCTTCTTCCAGTCCGACAACGGCCCCTCGCGTGAGACGCGAAACTGGCTGGACGGCACCCGGGACCCATACTACGGCGGCAGTGCCGGCAAACTCAAAGGCCACAAGTTCAGCCTCTACGACGGCGGCATCCGTATGCCGGCCCTGATGAGCTGGCCTGCGCGCATCCCCGCCGGGCAGGTGCTCGAAGCCGTGGGCGCGGCCATGGACATCTTCCCCACGTTTCTCAAGGCCGCCGGCGGCGACCCGTCTGAGTACCGGCTCGATGGCCTGAATGTGCTGCCCATGGTCGCCGACGGCGCCGAGAGCCCCCACGAGGACCTATTCTGGGAACAGGGCAACCAGACGGCCATCCGCCGGTTCAAGTGGAAGCTTGTGCTCAACGGGCAATTGGTCGAGGGCGCCCCGCCCGAAGACGCCGTTCATCTCTCTGACCTCGAACTCGACATGGGCGAGCAGAAGAACCTCAAAGACGAATTCCCCCAGATCACCACCGACCTCACCGAGGCCGCCAAGGCATGGCGCGCAAACATCGAGCAACGCTGGAAAACATATTGGCGACCACGCCTCCGAGGAACAACCAGCCGCCCAGGCACGTAGAAAGTCGAGCTCGAATTCTTGAGCGGCGCCCGTCAGCAGCGAAGCCAGGACGAGATTCTCGTCCTGCTCTTTCCAACCAAATGCCGGATACGCTTGCCTTCAAGAAGGGCCTCACAGGAAGCGTGAAGGTACGAGGTATTTGCGCAGGGGGTATTCTGGGGGGTATTCTGGGGACAGTATACTTAACTCATCCATCACGAACGACGCGAAACGCTCTTGCCACAGGTGCCCGCGCCACCCTTCACGGAAATTCACATGGCGCGTGCAGCGCCGGTGGGCCTCACCCATGGCCCCACGCAACCCGTCCGGCGTTTCCGGCACGGCGATCAGATGGACATGGTTGGGCATCACAGGCAATAGGTCCACACCGCGACCTTGTGGCGCGCGCAAGACTGCGCCATCAACTGCATGTAGACCGCGTAGTCGTCCTCGCAGAGGAAGCTTTCCATGCGCCGATTGCCCCGCTGCGTGACATGATGCGCCATGCCCGGCGCCACGACCTGTGCTATCCTTGGCATAGGGACCACGCTACCCACACCAAGCCCGAAAGTCAACAATTGAGTATACTGTCCCCAGAACTCTGAGAGATGGTAGAATCATATCGATGCGGACAACTGTGTTGCATCGCTCTGTGAACCTTAGGACGAAAGGAGTGTTTTCATGAATGCCAATGCCTTAAGACCCACTGCAGCTCTCGTAGGCCTGCCACCGCTGCTGCTCGTCAACCTGTGCCTTGCGCAGGCCGAACCGGATCGCGTCAATTACAATGAGGCCGAGGTCCCTGAGTATACCTTGCCGGACCCTCTCGTGATGTCCAACGGCGACAAGGTCGCCGACGCTGAGACCTGGCGTAACAAGCGGCGGCCGGAGATCTTGGAGTTGTTCGAAACGCACGTTTACGGGCGCAACCCGGCAGCACCGGAAGCGATGACGTTTGAACTCACTTCGGTTGACAACGAGGCACTCGGCGGGAAGTCGACGCGAAAGGAAGTGGCCGTCTGCTTCGCGGGCAACAGGGAAGGCCCTAAGATGGATATTCTCGTCTTTTTGCCCAACGGCGTGACAAGGCCGGTGCCTGCTTTTGTCGGTTTGAACTTCTTTGGGAACCACTCGGTCCATCCCGACCCAGCCATCACTCTTTCGATGCAGTGGATGCCCGACAGCAAGGACATGGGCATCGTCAACCATCGTGCCACCGAGCAATCGCGTGGCAAGCGCGCCCAACGATGGCCGATCGGCAAGATTCTCGACCGAGGGTATGGCGTGGCAACCATCTATTGCGGCGATCTCGATCCCGATTTTGACGACGGATTCAAGAACGGGGTGCATCCGTTGTTTTACAAGGAGGGTCAGACGGAGCCCGCCTCGGACGAGTGGGGCACAATCGGCGCCTGGGCATGGGGGCTGAGCCGGGCAATGGATTACTTCGAGACCGACGATGCCATTGATCATCGGCGCGTGGCCGTGCTGGGGCACTCGCGGTTGGGGAAGACAGCGCTATGGGCGGGGGCACAGGATCAACGCTTTGCAATGGTCATATCCAACAACTCCGGTTGCGGGGGCGCGGCACTGAGCCGGCGCCGGTTCGGCGAGACGGTCGCAAGGATCAATACATCCTTCCCGCATTGGTTTTGCGACAACTTCAACAAGTATAACGACAACGAAGACGCGCTGCCGGTCGACCAGCACATGCTGATTGCGCTGATTGCACCTCGGCCGGTTTACGTGGCCAGCGCTGAAAAGGACCGATGGGCCGATCCACGTGGAGAATTCCTTGCGGCCAAGAACGCCGATGCCGTCTACCGCCTATTGGGCGCCGATGGTCTGCGCACAGAGGTCATGCCCCCTCTCGACCAGCCGATCATGAACACCATCGCATACCACATCCGCACCGGCGGGCATGATCTGACCGAGTACGACTGGCAACAATACCTGAACTTCGCGGACAAACACCTCAAACGGTAACAGTCACGGCGAGCAGCGACGACTCGTACAATCGCTCTTGAACAAAGTGGCATGATGGCTCAATAATGGGCCGAGAGAGGGACTAAGGGACGGAATCCCATGCGAGGTCTTCGACGAGCCCTCGTGCACTTGGCGTAAGACACAGGCCAACTCGGAATCTCCATTGAAAGGGCTAATCATGACAAAGGTATCAGGTACGAAATCGATTTCGGGAGGTGTTTCACGGAGAGATTTTATCAAGACGTCGGCGGCCATGGGGGCGGCATCGCTCTTATCGGGCTCGGGGCGCGCATATGCCCAGGGTTCGGACAGGATCCGTGTGGGGCTTGTCGGATGCGGCGGTCGCGGCACAAGCGCGGGGATTATCGACTGTGCCGAGTCGTCTGAGGGCGTCGAGCTTGTGGCCATGGGTGACCTTTTCCAGGACCACGTGGACACGGCCCCCGGAGTAATCAAGAGAAATCTCAGGAGGAGGAAGTTGCCCGTTGATGAGATATATAAAGTCACTCCTGAAACCACCTTTGTGGGCTTTGACGCCTACAAGAAAGTGATTGCCTGCGATGTGGACATGGTCATTCTGACCACGCCGCCGTACTTCCGGCCGGAGCATTTCAAAGCCGCCGTGGAAGCGGGCAGGCATGTGTTTGTGGAGAAACCGGTAGCCGTTGATCCGGTAAGTGTTCGGTCGTTTATCGAAACATCCGAACGGGCCGAAGAAAAGGGCTTGACCATTGTCGCTGGCACGCAGATGCGCCGCGCGAGGCACATAATGGCCGTAATGGAACGGATACACAATGGGGATATCGGTGAAATCCTGGGTGGTCAGTGTATCCGATGCGGCGACGGCATGTTGGAATGGCGGCGTAGAGAGAAGCAGCGCAAACCTGGGTGGTCTGACATGGAATGGCAGATTCGAAGGTGGCTTTTTGTGACCTGGCTGTCCGGGGATTTTATCGTCGAAATGCACGTGCACAACCTGGACTTGCTGAACTGGGCCCTCCAGTCAACGCCGGATCAATGCATGGCCATGGGTGGCCGGCAAGTCCGCACTGCTCCCGAATATGGTAATGTCTTCGATCATTTCGCTGCTGAGTATGAATACCCCAACGGGGTTCGCATCGAATATATGGGCAGCCAGATTGACGGAACCAGCACTCGCAATGACCTGCGACTGGTTGGCACGACAGGGAAGGCGTACGTGGACTTCGCCGGAGTCCGTATCGAGGGGGAAAACCCCTTCCAATATGATGGTCCGGCGCCCAATCCTGCGGTCCAGGAATACGCCGACATGATCGCGAGTGTTCGGGAAGGCAAACCGATCAATGAAGGCAAACGGGTCGCGGAAAGTACGCTGACGGCGATTATGGGCCGCATGAGCGCTTATACGGGACGAGCTATGAAATGGGAATGGCTTATGCAAGCCTCCGAATTGGACCTGAGCCCGGAAAAGATGGCGTTGGGCGATGTTCCGATGAGGCCCGTGGCCGTGCCAGGCGTAACAAAACTGGTCTAAAACACAGCGGATTCGTCCCTCCGGAGCGGCGCCAGGGCTGCCAGACGCACCGTGATTGGCAGATCAGGTGCCGGGTTCGTCGCCCCTGCCGACCTTCAACCGCGGGCGGATGGCCCCCTTGGATTCAAGGCGCTGTGTCCTTCCCCGGCTTGCGGCGGTTGGCCATTGCCAACACGCCCGCAACGAGGAGTAAGAGGGACATGTCACCGGCGCGACCGTCCAGTTCCGTGGACGCCGTAGGCGTGACTGTCTCAGCAAAACATCCTTCGGGCTCTCCCTCGCCTTCACCTTCACCGGGCTCTCCGCAGGTGATCCAAGCGGTTAGCGAGAAGATGCCATCCCGGGCGTCATCCCCTTCGGCGCGCCCGTCGACTGCAATGTAATAGGTCATGTATGGAGTGAGGATGAAGTCCACGCAGCTCTCGACATCGTCGTCGCCGCAACTGGCGCTTGCCGCTATCGACTCGAGGTCTGCCACAGAGGCCCCGGTGTAGACGGCCAGTACCGTGTTGAAGTTCGAATCCGACGTTTCTGCATTCAAGTAAGCCACCGGGCAAGCAGGAATGCCGCTCGGAGCGGTCCAGGTGAACCAGACAGATGCGCCGACACCTGCATCAGCGTGAATGGGTTCTCCCACCTCTTGGGTAGCGTACTGGTTCGTGCCATCAAGGAATGCTTCCCAGTTCTCGTCCAACTCGATCGCTTCGGCATTGGCGAAGTCATCATTCGCCGGCGCCATCCCGCCCTCTCCTTCGCCCTCTCCCTCTCCTTCTCCCTCGCCCTCGCCTTCGCCTTCACCTTCGCCCTCTCCCTCTCCTTCTCCCTCGCCCTCGCCTTCGCCTTCACCTTCGGCAGGGCCTGCGAGGACTTCATATTCTATCGCTGCAGATACGCGGCTGACGTTACCGGCCTCATCCTCTGCTGTGGCAGTCAAGCTGTGAACCCCTTCGTGCAGTGCGAGCGTGAGGACATAGAACATTCCAGTTTGGCCTACCTGGCCGCTACCGACCTCGGTCTCGTCATCGTAGACTCGCACCGTGCACCCAGGTTCGGCCGTGCCAATCACCAGTGGCATTGTGGCAGTGGACGGGCTGGGGGGGTCTGTGCCGATCATGGTGGGCGGCTCGGGTGGCGTGAAGTCAAACACCACGGCCCCTTCTGCCACACCCAGGTTCCCCGCCAAATCCTCACCGGTCACCGCCACCACCTGGGCCCCTTCCGCCTCATCACCAGTCACCGGGTACGTATACGTGTAGCTCAGCCCGGACTGGCTCTCCAGGCCCGACTCAGCACCACCAACCGTCACAGTCGGCTCCCCGGACAGCGCCTCCGTCGCGTCAAACGTGATCGTCAGCACTGAACCCGCCTTCGCCGGGTCGGGAACAATCCGAAGACCAGTAAAACTCCCCGGGGTCAAGTCGACCACGTATTCAATAGGTGCAGACGGTTCGCTCGTGTTACCCGCCGCATCTGTCGACGTAGCGGTTAATGTGTGGGAACCCTCGCCCAGAACCGCCGTCATGATCGAGAACGCTCCGAGCACATCAGCCTGGCCCGAACCCACCTCGGTCTCGCTGTGGGACTCAACATCGTAGTCGTATACCCGGACTGTGCTGCCACACTCCGCCGTGCCTCCAACCACGGGCGTGGAGTCCGCAGACGGACTCGATGGAACTATACCACTCACGATCGGCGGCTCGGGTGGCGTGAAGTCAAACACCACGGCCCCTTCAGCCATACCCTCGTTCCCCGCCAAATCCTCACCGGTCACCGTCACCACCTGGGCCCCTTCCGGCTCATCACCAGTTACCGGGTACGTGTACGTGTAGCTCAGCCCGGACTGGCTCTCCAGGCCCGCCTCAGCACCGCCAACCGTCACAGTCGGCTCTCCGGACAGCGCCTCCGTCGCGTCAAACGTGATCGTCAGCACTGAACCCGCCTTCGCCGGGTCAGGAACAATCCGAAGACCGGTAAAACTCCCCGGGGTCAAGTCGACCACGTATTCAATAGGTGCAGACGGTTCGCTCGTGTTACCCGCCGCA